>Ga0182014_10006230_pt1 | contig 12932 bp, 10 predicted proteins | sample 612S2DmetaG_FD_120489 | JGI IMG/M metagenome (GOLD analysis project Ga0182014, IMG submission 120489) | Permafrost microbial communities from Stordalen Mire, Sweden - 612S2D metaG | ecosystem: Environmental > Terrestrial > Soil > Wetlands > Permafrost | place: Sweden: Stordalen | collected... | reverse complement strand
TCCTCGCTCTCGGTCGCCGCTTCGACGATGAGATCGCAGTCGGCGAATGCGCCGTAATCGCCGGCGATCCCGATTCGCGCCAGCGCCGCCTGCCGGCCGGCCTCGTCGAGCTGCCCCTTGGCGATCTGGCGCGACATGTAGCCGTTGATCGTCGCCAGCGCCGCCTTGACCCGCTCTTCCGCAACGTCGTTGAGCAGAACGTCCATCCCGGCCTGCGCGCACACCTGCGCGATGCCGGCGCCCATCTGTCCCGCGCCGACGACACCGACTTTGTTGATCGAGAGCGCCATTCTTGTCATCCCCAGGCGACGGAGCCCGCGCCAAGAGCGCGGATCATAGACGAGCGGGCCGGCGCGTCCAGAGCGGATCGGCCCCCGCCGCGCCGAATCTTCACCGGCCGATCTTCGCCAGCTCCCGCGCCAATTCGGGCAGCGCCGTGTGGAGGTCGGCGACCAGGCCATAGTCGGTGACGCGGAAAATCGGCGCGTCTTCGTCCTTGTTGATCGCGACGATGACCTTGGAGTCCTTCATCCCCGCCAGATGCTGGATCGCCCCCGATATGCCGACCGCGATATAGAGATCGGGCGCCACCGCCTTGCCGGTCTGGCCGACCTGCCAGTCGTTTGGGGCGTAGCCCGCGTCGACCGCGGCGCGCGAAGCGCCGATCGCGGCGCCGAGCCGATCGGCGACCGGCTCGATGAGGAGCCTGAAATTCTCCGCGTTCTGCAGCCCCCGCCCGCCGGAAATGACGATCTTGGCCGAGGTCAGCTCCGGCCGATCCAAGGTCGCCAGCGTTTCGCCGGCGAAAGTCGACAGGCCCGGATCGGCGGCCGCGGCGACCGGCTCGATCGGCGCGTCGCCGCCCTCGGGCGTCGCCGCGAACGCGGCGGCGCGCACCGTCGCGACAATCTTTGCGTCGCTCGCCTGGACCGTCTGGATCGCGGCGCCGGCGTAGATCGGCCGTTCGAAGGTGTTGGGAGAGACGACCTTGACGATGTCGGAGACCTGCATCACGTCGAGCAGCGCCGCCGCGCGCGGCAGCGCGTTCTTGGCGTAGGGGCTCGAGGCGGCCAGGATCGCCGTATAATCGGGCGCCAGGGCGACGATCAGCGCGGCGAGCGGTTCGGCGAGGCCGTGCTGGTAGAGGGAAGCGTCGGCGACGCGCACCCGCGCGACCCCGGAAAGCCTGGCCGCCGCGGCCGCCGCGCCGGCGACGCTTGCGCCCGCCACCAGAATATCGACGGGCGCGCCCAGTTGCAGCGCGGCGGTCAACGCGCGCGCGGTCAGGTCGCTCAAACGGCCGTTCGCGGCCTCGGCCAGCAGCAGGGTCGCCATCGCTAGATCACCCCGGCTTCGTCGCGCAGCTTGGCGACGAGCTCGGCTGCGGTCGCGACCCTCACCCCGGCCTTGCGGCCGCTCGGCGCCGCGGTTTGCAGCACTTTCAGCCGCGGCGCGACGTCGACGCCGAAATCGGCCGGCGTCTTCTCGTCGATCGGCTTCTTCTTGGCCTTGATGAGGTTGGGCAAGGAGACGTAGCGCGGCTCGTTGAGGCGCAAGTCGGCGGTTACGATCGCCGGCAGCTTCAATTCGACGGTCTGCAAGCCGCCGTCGACTTCGCGCGTCACCGCGACCTTGCCGTCGCCGACGACGACCTTGGAGGCGAAGGTTCCCTGCCCCCAACCCATCAGCGCCGCCAGCATCTGGCCGGCCTGATTGCAATCGTCGTCGATCGCCTGCTTGCCCATGATGACGAGGCCCGGCTGTTCGAGGCCGACGACCCCCTTGAGCAGCTTGGCGACCGCCAGCGGTTCGACCAGCGCCTCGGTCTTGATCAGAATCCCGCGATCGGCGCCCATCGCCAGCGCGGTGCGCAAAGTCTCGGCGGCTTGCGCCGGGCCGATGGCGACGACGACGACCTCGCTCGCGCTTCCCGCTTCTTTCTGGCGCAACGCCTCTTCGACGGCGATTTCGTCGAACGGGTTCATCGACATCTTCATATTGGCCAGTTCGACGCCCGATCCGTCGGGCCTGACGCGTATGGCGACGTTGTAGTCGACCACCCGCTTTACCGGCACGAGGATTTTCATGGTGCCGAGAAACCTGTCATGGCGTTTGCGCGTCGGCCGAGCTGTCGCGGCCGCCACCCCTAATCGGCGGGATTGGCCGAGTCAACGCGCGCCGATCGGGCCGATCGCGCGCCGGCCAATTGGCCTCGGCGCCCGCTCTCTAGCGCGCCTGTGGTCGGCGGGACGGCGGAGCGACCGCCGCGGCGCCCGTTTTGCTAGGAGCGACAGGGAACCGCTGGCGGGCGTCGCCCTTGCCGCGCAGCCAACGGATTGGCTATACCGCTCTCAAGGCGGCCGATCGGGCGCTAACGCGCGATTCGAGGCAAGGGGGCGCGAGACGGGGCGCATCGGCGAGCGGCGAGACGCGGAATTCGGGCGTTTCGCGTGAAGAAGAAGCTAAGGATTCGTTGATGCGCGCGCCGGGCGGACCGCGACTGTTGCTGCGACGGCTCCGCGAAGTCATGGCGGAGCCGGTCGCCGCGCAGGCGCGCCTCGACCGCATCGTCGTTCTCATCGCTTCGAACATGGTCGCCGAGGTGTGCTCGCTCTATGTCGCGCGCGCCGACGGACCGCTCGAGCTGTTCGCCACCGAAGGCCTCAACCGCGAGGCCGTCCATTTGACCACCTTGCGTCCGGGCGAGGGCCTCGTCGGCTTGATCGCCGCCACCGCCGAGCCGCTCGCCCTGTCCGACGCGCAAAAACATCCGGCTTTTTCCTACAAGCCAGAGACCGGCGAAGAAATCTATCATTCGTTCCTCGGCGTGCCGGTGCTGCGCGGCGGCGCGACGCTCGGCGTGCTGGTGGTACAGAACCGCGCGCGCCGCACCTATTCCGAGGAGGAAATCGAGGCGCTGCAGACCACCGCGATGCTGCTCGCGGAAATGGTCGCCTCCGGTCAATTGCAGTCCCTCGGGGGGCAGGGCGCGCCGATCGCTGCGGCCAGGCCGCTCTCTCTGACCGGCGCTCCGATCGCCGACGGGCTCGGCCTCGGCCACGTCGTTCTGCATCAGCCGCGCGTCGTGGTGACCAAGATCGTCGCCGACGACATCGCCTTCGAAATGGATCGGTTGGAGAGGGCGATCGAGGCGATGCGCGCCTCGGTCGACGACCTCATCGACCGCAGCGACGACGGCGGAGCCGGCGAACATCGCGAGGTGCTCGAGGCGTTCCGGATGATCGCCCATGATCGCGGCTGGCTGCGCCGGCTGCGCGAGGCGGTCGCCAGCGGGCTGACGGCCGAAGCGGCGGTCGAGCGGGTGCAAAACGACGCGCGCGCCAGGTTGCAGCGTCAGACCGACCCCTATTTGCGCGACCGCCTCCACGATTTGACCGACATCGCCAACCGCCTGCTGCATCAACTGGCGGGTCAGAGCCTCGTTCTCCTGCCCAGCGAACTGCCGGAAAACGCCGTGCTCGTCGCGCGCTCGATGAGCCCGGCGGCGCTGCTCGATTACGATCGCGGGCGCCTGCGCGGGGTGGTGTTGGAGGAAGGCGGGGCTTCGAGCCACATCGCCATCGTGGCGCGCGCGCTGGCGATCCCTGTGGTCAGCGACATCCCGAATATTTCCGAGATCGCCGAACAGGGCGACGCGATCGTCGTCGACGGTGCCGCCGGCCAAGTGCATTTGCGCCCGCCGCCCGACGTCGAGGCCTCTTACGCCGAAGAGGCGCGCTTGCGCGCCCAGCGGCAGGACCAGTATCGCGCGCTGCGCGATCTTCCCGCGCTCACCCTGGACGGCGTCGAGATCGGCCTGCACATGAACGCTGGCCTGCTCATCGACATGCCGCACCTGAGCGAGACCGGCGCCCTGTCGATCGGGCTGTTTCGCACCGAACTGCAATTCATGCTGGCCTCGCGCTTTCCGCGTCTGGGCGCGCAGGAGGCCATTTATCGATCCGTTCTCGACGCCGCGGGCGATCGCTCCGTCACCTTTCGCACCCTCGATATCGGCGGCGACAAGTTGCTGCCTTACATGAAGCGGCTGGACGAGGGGAATCCCGCGCTCGGATGGCGCGCGATCCGCATCGGCCTCGACCGCCCGGCGCTGTTGCGCACGCAGTTGCGCGCGATGCTGCGCGCCGCCGCGGGACGCGAATTGCGCGTCATGATCCCGATGATTTCGACGGTCGGCGAATTCGCCTCGGCGCAGGGGATCCTGCAACAGGAAATCGCTTTCGCCGATCGATGCGGGCGCGAGCGGCCGCGCGAAATCAAGTTCGGCGCGATGATCGAAGTCCCGGCGTTGCTCTGGCAGCTCGACGAAATCGCCGCCCGGGCGGACTTCCTGTCCGTCGGCTCGAACGACCTCATGCAATATCTCTACGCCGCCGACCGCGACAACAAGCGCGTGGCCGATCGGTTCGATCCGCTTTCGCCGGCATTCCTGCGCGCGCTGAGGTCGATCGCCGAGGCGGGGGCGCGACATCGCAAACCGGTCGCCCTGTGCGGCGAAATCGGCGGGCGTCCGCTCGAGGCGATGGCGCTGATCGGGCTCGGCTATCGCCATATCTCCATGGCGGCGACGGCGATCGGTCCGGTGAAAGCCATGGTCCTTTCGCTCGACGCCGAGGCGGCGACTCGAGAATTGAACGCCATGTTGGCGACGCCCGACCATAGGGACTCGCTGCGCGCGCCGCTGCAAGACCTCGCCGGCCGCCTCGCGGTTCGCCTGTAGCGGCCTCGCGCCGCTTTCCGCTTCGCTCCTTTCCCGTTCGCCAAACGCCAGCCATGTCAGCCAACGACAATTTCGACATCATCCTGCGTCGCCACGACGAAATCGACGCGCGCCTGACCGAGGGCGTAGCGGGCGGCGAATACGCCGCGCTGTCGCGCGAACGCGCCGAACTCGATCCCATCGTCGGGGCGATCAAAGCCTGGCGCGCCAAGGATAAAGAGCGCTCGGACCTCGCGGCGTTGCTCGCCGAGCCCGATCTCGATGCGGAAATGCGCGCGATGGCCGGGGCGGAGTTCGAACGCGTCGCCGCGGACGCGCAGGCGATGGCGCAGGCGATCCGCATCGCCCTGCTGCCCAAGGACGCGGCCGACGAAGGCAACGTCATCCTGGAGTTGCGCGCCGGGACGGGCGGCGACGAGGCGGCCCTATTCGCCGGCGACCTCTTTCGCATGTATCTCAAATATGCCGAATCCAAGGGTTGGAAAGTCGATATCCTCTCGCTGAGCGAGGGAGCGGCGGGCGGCTACAAGGAGATCGTCGCGGAAATCGCGGGGCGGGGCGCGTTCGCGCGGCTGAAGTTCGAGAGCGGCGTTCATCGCGTGCAGCGCGTTCCCACGACTGAGGCGCAGGGGCGCATCCACACTTCGGCCGCCACGGTCGCCGTCCTTCCGGAGGCGCAGGAACTCGACCTCGTCATCGACGAGGCGGATTTGAAGGTCGACACCATGCGATCGAGCGGCGCCGGCGGGCAGCACGTCAACAAGACGGAATCGGCGATCCGCATCACCCACTTGCCGACCGGCGTGGTCGTCGCCGTGCAGGAGGAACGCTCGCAACACCGCAATCGCGCCAAGGCGATGGCGCTGCTGCGCTCGCGCATTCTCGACGCGCAGAACCAGCGGGCCAACGACGAACGCGCCCAGGAGCGGCGCGCGCAGGTCGGCTCCGGCGATCGCTCGCAGCGCATCCGGACCTACAACTTTCCGCAGGGGCGCGTGACCGATCACCGCATCGCCCTGACGTTGTACACGCTGGATCGGGTGATGACGGGCGAGGGGCTCGACGAAATCATCGACGCGCTGACGGCCGAGCGCCAGGCGCAACGGCTGGCCGAACAGGCGACGCGATGATCGTGCGCTTGCCGCCCTTCGCGCCGGGACAGACGATCGGCCTGCTCGGCGGCTCCTTCAACCCGCCGCACGAAGGGCATCGGGCGATTTCCGAGTTGGCGCTGCGCCGGCTTCGTCTCGACCGTCTGTGGTGGCTGGCGACGCCCGGCAACCCGCTCAAGCCGCAGGCGGGCCTCGCCGAAGTGCGCGCCCGCATCGAGGCGGCGCAGCGGTTGACGCGCGATCCGCGCATCGCCGTCACGGGGTTCGAGGCGGAGATCGGGGCGCGCTACACCTGCGAAACGCTCGTTTGGCTGAAGCGCCGGGCGCCGGGCGCGCATTTTGTCTGGATCATGGGCGCCGATAATTTGAGCGAATTTCACCTTTGGCGGCGTTGGCGCACGATCGCCGATCTCGTGCCGATCCTGGTCGTCGACCGCCCGGGATCGACGTTGCGGGCGCTCGCCGGCCGCGCCGGGGCCGTTCTGGCGCGCCGGCGTCGACCGGAAAGCGAAGCGGCGCGTTTCGCCCGCCTTCCCCCGCCGGCGTTCCTGTTCCTGCACGGGCCGCGCTGCGGCGCCTCCTCGACGGCGTTGCGCCGCGCCGATCCCTTAGCGTCGTCAATCGTCTTGAAAACTTAGCATGGCGGGATCATCTTTTCCCTATCGGCCGCCGCGAATCAGCCGGCCGAGCGAAAGGATCGCGACACTGACCCTGACGTCCGAGAACATCGCGTCGCCGCGCCGGCGCAAATCCGCCGTCCCCCGGACCCCGCCAAAGGACGAACTCCTTCCCCGCACGATCCTCGCCAGCTTGGAGAATTCCAAGGCCGAGGATGTCGTCGCCATCGACGTCGCCGGCAAGACGACGCTCGCCGACGTCATGATCGTCGCCAGCGGCCGCTCGAACGTGCACGTCGGCGCGATCGCCGATCATGTGGTCAAGGCCTGCAGGGCGGCGGGCTATCCTGCCCCGCGCATCGAGGGGCTCGCCAATTGCGACTGGGTGCTGCTCGACGCCGGCGACGCCATCGTCCATATTTTCAGGCCCGAAGCGCGCCGGTTCTACAATCTCGAGAAGATGTGGAGCGCGGATCGACCCGGCGAAGCGCGTCCGGCAAGGCCGGGATAGCCGAGGGTGCGCTTGGCGCTGATCGGCGTCGGCCGATTGAAGTCCGGCCCCGAGCGGGAATTGTTCGATCGCTATTTCAAGCGGCTCGCCGAGCTCGCCCGCTCGCAGGGGATATCCGGCGTCGACCTGCGCGAAGTCGAGGAGGGCCGCGCGCGGCGCGCCGAGGATCGCCAAGCCGAGGAGGCGCGCGCGATTCTCGCCGCCGCGCCGAAGGGGGCCTGGCTGGCGCTGCTGGACGAACGCGGCGCCGCGATGACCAGCGCGCAATGGGCCGCCGAGATCGGCAAGGCGCGCGACGCGGCTACGCCCGCTTACGCCGTCGTCATCGGCGGCCCGGACGGCCTCGATCCCGCCCTGCGCGCTCAGGCCCGCACGATCCTCGGTTTCGGCGCGATGACCTGGCCGCATCAGCTGGTGCGGGTGATGGCCAGCGAGCAGCTCTATCGCGCGCTTTCCATTCTCGGCGGTCATCCCTATCATCGCGGCTGATCGCGGAAAATTCGGCCGGTTCATGCGAGGCGCGCCTCGGCGATGGCGAAGCGAAATCGAGCGGCGACGGCGGCGAGGGCGATGCGAGCGCTGGCGATCGGCGCTGCGCTGCTTCTGGCCGGCGGGGGCGTTCGCGCCGACTCCGACGGCGTCGGCGCCAAGGTCGACGAAAAGGCCGCTCAAGAGACTCAGTTGCGCGGCGTCGAAGACACGATGCGCGCGTCCGAGGAGCAGCGCCGGCGCATCGAAGCCGATATCGAGTTGTTTCACGCCGACCGCGCGCGGCTCAACGCCGCCCTGATCGACACCACCGCGAAAGTGCAGGAGGCCGAACGGCAAATCGCCGCGGCCGACGATCGTCTCGCGGGCCTGAACGCCAGCGCCGACGCTCTGGGCCGTTCGCTCGAAAATCGGCGCGCCGTCGTCGCCGACGTTCTGGCCGTGTTGCAGCGCATGGGGCGCAACCCGCCGCCGGCGATCCTGGTGAAGCCGCAGGACATGGCCGAGGCGATCCGTGCCGCGATCGTGCTCGGCTCGACGGTCGGCGAACTCAAGAGCGAGACCGAAGCGCTGAGGCAGGATCTGGAGCGACAGGCCAGCCTGCGCGCCTCGATCGCCAAGCAGCGCGACGATCTTGCTCGGCGCTCGGCGAGTCTGGCGCTCGACAAGACCCGCCTCGGCGCGCTCGTCGACGCGCGCCAACAATCCTTGTCGGCCGCGGAGCAGGCGCTAGCGGCGGAGCGCGAGCGCGACGCGCAACTCGCCGAGCAGGCGTCCAATCTCAAAGATTTGATCGCGCGCATGGAGAAGGAAATCGGCGCCGCGAACGCCGCCGATCAGGCGATGGCGGCCGATGTCGCCGCCAAAGCCGCCGCGGCGCGCGGGGCGGAGCCGGCGCGCTTGAAGCCGGGAATCGCGTTCGCCGACGCCAAGGGCCTTGTTTCTTTGCCCGTCGCCGGCGCGATCCTCAAGACGTTCGGCTCGACGGACGCCTTCGGCGGGGCCGAACAGGGGGTGTCGATCGCCTCGCCCGTCGGCGCGACGGTGTCCTCGCCAGTCGATGGCTCGGTGCTGTTCGCCGGGCCCTATCGGTCCTATGGCCAACTCTTGATCATCGACGCCGGCGGGGGATACTATGTGGCGCTGGCCGGCATGGATCGAATCAGCGTAGCGGTCGGGCAGTTCGTCCTGGCCGGAGAGCCGGTCGCGACCATGGGCGATGGATCGGCCAGGACAGCCGCCGCCGTGGCTATTGGCGCCACGGAGCCCGTTCTCTATATCGAGCTGAGGAAAGACGGAACCGCGATCGATCCGGGGCCGTGGTGGGCGAAGTCAGACATCGAAAAGGCGCGCGGATGATACGCAAGGTTTCCTTTTTGGCGGTCGGAGTCGCCATCGGCGCCGTCTGCGCGGGATGGGCGCCGCAGACGCTTTCGGCGTTCAGCCAAAGCGCCTACGCCGCCGCGGCCGACACCTATCGCCAGCTCAACCTGTTCGGCGACGTCTTCGAGAAGATTCGCAACGATTATGTGGAGAAACCCGACGAGGCCAAACTGATCGAGGCGGCGATCAACGGCATGTTGAGTTCGCTCGATCCTCATTCGAGCTACATGGACGCGAAGTCCTTTCGCGAGATGCAGGTGCAGACCAAGGGCGAATTCGGCGGCCTGGGGATCGAGGTCACGCAAGAAGACGGCTTGGTCAAGGTCGTCAGCCCGATCGACGACACGCCCGCGGCCAAAGCCGGCATTCTCTCGGGCGACATCATCGTCGGGATCGACGACGAGTCGACGCAAGGCCTGACGCTCGATCAGGCGGTGGAAAAGATGCGCGGGGCGGTGAATTCGACCATTCGGCTCAAGATCCTGCGCGGCGGCGCCAAGGAGGCCAGGGAGTTCAAGATCGTTCGCGACATCATCAAGGTTCAATCGGTGCGCTCGCACGTCGAAGCCGACGACATCGGCTACATCCGCATCACGCAGTTCACCGAGCAGACCGCCGACGGCCTCAAGAGCGCGATGGAGAAGATCGTCGCCGACGTGCCGGCGGACAAGTTCAAAGGCTACATCCTGGACTTGCGCAACAATCCCGGCGGCTTGCTCGATCAGTCGATCGACGTCGTCAACGCCTTCATCGACAAGGGCGAGATCGTGTCGACGCGCGGACGCAACCCCGACGACGCGCAGCGCTTCAACGCGCGCCCGGGGAGCGATCTCTCCGGCGGCAAGCCGCTGGTCGTGCTCATCAACGGCGGCTCGGCGTCGGCCGCGGAGATCGTTTCGGGCGCCCTGCAGGACCATAAGCGCGCGACTCTGATCGGCACCCGCTCGTTCGGCAAGGGCTCCGTGCAGACCATCATGCCGCTGGGGCAAGACGGCGCCCTGAGATTGACGACGGCGCGCTATTACACGCCGTCCGGCCGTTCGATCCAGGCCAAGGGCATCGACCCCGACATCCAGATCCTGGAGGACGTTCCCGACGATCTGAAGGGCAAGGACGACACCAAGGGAGAGGCTTCGCTCAAGGGCCATCTCAAGAACGGCGACGACGAAAAGACCGGCTCGCAGGCTTATGTGCCGCCCGATCCCAAGAGCGACAAGCAGTTGATCGCCGCCGTCGATCTCTTGCACGGCGTCAAGCGCGCCGCGGCCATTCCGGCCAAGGCCGACGCGCCCGCCGGCGGCGAGACGGCCGCGCCGTCCGATGGGGCCAAAGCGGCTCCGGCGGCCTCGCCGACCCCTGGCGGTCCGGACGCGGCGACGCCGAACTGAACGCGACGAAGGACATCGTCGGCATGGGCCGCGGGATTTCTTATTTGGCGTTCGGCGTCGCGTTCGGCGCGGCGGTCGCCGCGTTCGCGGCGGGCGGCGCAACGCCTGCCGCGGTCGGCGGCGCGGCGCCTACGGCGACCGCCGGCGCCGACCAACTCCAACGCTTTGCCCGCGTCTTCGATAAAGTCAGGCAATCGTACGTCGACAAGCCGGACGAAGACAAAATGATCGTCGGCGCGATCAACGGCATGCTCGCCTCGCTCGATCCCCATTCGTCGTATCTCGACGCCAAGGCGCTGAACGACTTTCAAACGACGATGAAGGGCGAGGAGTTCGGCGGACTCGGGCTTGAAGTCATACAGGAGGGCGGGCTGGTGCGCGTGGTCAGCCCTCTCGACGACACGCCCGCGGCCCGCGCCGGGATGATGTCGGGCGACATCATAACCGCCATCGACGATACGCCGGTGCAGGGATTGTCGCTCAAAGAAGCGGTCGACAGGATGCGCGGGCCGGCGAAGACTTCGGTCCGTCTGAAAGTGAGCCGGGGCGCGAACAAAGAGACCAGGGAATTCGCCATCGTCCGCGAAATCATCAAGGTGCTGCCGGTGCGCTCGCGAATCGAGAGCGGCGACATCGGCTATATCCGCATCACCCAGTTCAGCCAGCAGACCTACGACGGGCTGCAAAAGGCGATCGCCAAGTTCCACGACGAACCCGGCGACGACAAATTGAAGGGTTACATCCTCGACCTGCGCAACAATCCCGGCGGCTTGCTGACGCAGTCGATCGAAGTGGTCAACGCCTTCGTCGATAGCGGCGAGATCGTGTCGACGCGGGGGCGCGCGGCCGATCAGGCGCAGGATTACAACGCCCGGGCCGGGGTCAACCTGTCGCAGGGCAAGCCCTTGGCGGTGCTGATCAACGGCGGATCGGCCTCGGCATCGGAGATCGTTTCGGGCGCGCTTCAGGATCTCAAACGCGCGACGTTGATCGGCACGCGCTCGTTCGGCAAGGGGTCGGTCCAGACGGTGTTGTCGCTGGGCGAGAACGGCGCGTTGAAACTGACGACCGCGCGCTATTACACCCCCTCCGGCCGCTCGATCCAGGCCAAGGGCATCGAACCCGACATCAAAGTCAAAGAGGCGATCCCCGACGATTTGAAGGGCAAGGTCGAAAGCCGAGGCGAGGCCTCGCTGACCGGGCACCTGAAGAACGGCGACGACGAAAAGACCGGCTCGGAGGTCTATGTTTCCCCCGACCCGACCAACGATGCGCAGTTGATCGCGGCGGTCGATTTCCTTCACGGCCGTTCGCCGACCGCGAGCGCTAGGGATGCGGCGCACGGCGACGATTGAGACGGGATCGCGCGGGCGCGGCCTTTGGACGACGCCCGACGTTCGGCGCCCGTCCGAACGACGGCGTTCGGCGCAAGGACGTCGCCTGACGACGTTATCGAGCAAGGCCGCCAGGCCGCTTGCCTTTCCCCGCCCAAGTTCCCAACGCCTTGCGGCCGTCGCGGCGCGCGAACACGCGTCGCCGCTTTCCAGGGGATCGGACGAATCGTCGCAGAGAAAATGTTGGCCTTCGGCCGAGCCAATCGCCGGTTTCGTGCTATCCACTGCCGTGGCGCGATCGCCATCGGCGCGCCAACGCCGACTGTGGGCTGCCCTTGCAAGCTGGAGGGTGCGCCGCCTTCACATTCCGATCGCAGCCGCGATCGGCGCTGAAGTCGACAAGACGACCCGATGACGAATTGACGCCGGCCATGTCGAAACGCGCCCTCATAATTCTTGCCGTCGTAGCCGCTCTCGCCCTAGGCGGCGGCGGCTGGCTTTATTGGCGCCACGACGGCGCAGAGGGAACGAACACGCTCATACTCTACGGCGACGTCGACATCCGAGAGGCGCAGCCGGCCTTCAACGACGCCGGAACGATCGCGACGATCGTGGTGCAGGAAGGCGCGAGAGTGAAGCGCGGCGACCTGCTCGCGACGCTGGACGACGTCCGCTACGCCGCGGCGCTGGCGCAGGCGAAGGCGCAGATGGACAACCAGAACCAGACGCTGGCCAAGCTGCTGGCCGGGTCGCGCCCGGAAGAGATCGCGCAGGCGAAGGCGACCATGGAGGCCTTGCAGACGACCTATCTGAACAACGAGGCGAGCTACAAGCGCTTCGCCGACTTGGCCGCCTCCAACGCCGGCACGATCCAGCAGCGCGACGACGCGAAAGCGGCGTTCGAATCGGGGCGCCAGCAATACGAAGCGGCGCGGCAGGCCTATCTTCTGGCGGTCGCAGGACCGCGGGCCGAAGACATCGCCGCGGCGCGCGCCGCCTATCAGGCGGCTCAGGCGGCCGTGGCGCTGGCGCAGCGGCAGTTCGACGACACCCGTCTCTACGCGCCGTCCGACGGCGTGGTCGAGGACCGCATTCTGGAGCCGGGCGACATGGCGTCCCCCTCGACGCCGGTCCTCACCATCGCCTTGCCGAACCCGCTGTGGGTCAGAGCCTACGCGCCCGAGAACGAACTCGGCCGCATCCGGCTCGGCATGAAGGCGAGCGTGAGCGCCGACAGCTATCCCGGCCGGGCGTACGACGGCTGGATCGGCTACATCTCGCCGACCGCCGAGTTCACCCCCAAGGCGGTGGAGACGCCGGAGCTGCGCACCGCGCTGGTCTACCAGCTCAGGGTCTA
>Ga0182014_10006224_pt1 | contig 12941 bp, 9 predicted proteins | sample 612S2DmetaG_FD_120489 | JGI IMG/M metagenome (GOLD analysis project Ga0182014, IMG submission 120489) | Permafrost microbial communities from Stordalen Mire, Sweden - 612S2D metaG | ecosystem: Environmental > Terrestrial > Soil > Wetlands > Permafrost | place: Sweden: Stordalen | collected... | reverse complement strand
TCGCCGCTCCGCTGCTCCAGGCCACTGTCCACCCCTATCTCACGGCCACGCGCGACCTCCGCCTCATCGCCATCGATGCCAAGCTATCCCCGCGACTCGCCCAGTTCCGCGTCACGCTGCGAATGGTTGCGACATCGTTGCAGGCAGCCGGACACGGACGATGGGGGAGCATCGCCTGGCGCATCTTTCCCTGGGCTATGCGCTTTCTGCTCCGCCTCGGCGAGCTGCTGGTCGTCTCCTGTGTGGCGGAAATGGCGATGACCCTGCCCATGGCCATTTACTTTCACCGCATCACCATCTTTGCCCTGCCGGTGAATGTGTTCATCCTGCCGCTGCTCGCGGTGCTGATGCCAGCCGCACTGGTTACCCTCCTGGTAGCGCTGGTCTGGCCCTCCGCCGCCGTACTCCCGGCCATGTTTGTTGCCCTGCCGCTCCACTTCGGGACCGGACTGGTGCGTCTGTTCGGTTCGCTGTCTTTTGGAGATTTCCGAATCCCCGCGCCGCTGCTTTGGCAATCGGCCGCCTTCTGCGCGCTGCTTGCGGCGGCCATCGTCCTGGCTTCCCTGGCCGTTTCTAGAGGAACCCGCTGGCCGCGCCGCGCAGTCTGGGCCGCTCTGCTGCTCGCCGCGCTGGCAGCCGTCTTGCCTCGCCCCATTCAGCACCCCCACGACGCGCTGCTGATGGAGGCCATCGACGTGGGCCAGGGCGACTCGCTGCTCCTCATCACCCCCGACGGCAAGACCCTGCTCGTCGATGGCGGCGGCTTTGGCGGCGGCCCGCATCAGGCTCCGCAGGATTTCGACATCGGCGAGGAGGTGGTCTCCGAGGCCCTCTGGTCGCGCGGCATCCGCCACCTGGACGTGGTGGCGCTGAGCCACGCCCACTCCGACCACATGGGCGGCCTGCCCGCCGTCCTGCGCAACTTCCGCCCCGCCGAGCTGTGGGTGGGCAACAACCCCCGCTTCGGCGCCTACAACGCCCTCCTCAACGAGGCCGCCGACCTCCACGTCCGCCTCCGCTCCCTCCGCGCCGGCGACGCGCTCACCCTGGGCAGCACCCAAATCAGCGTCCTCGCGCCCTTCCCCGACTACCAGCCCGGCCCCGAGCCTACCAACAACGACTCGCTGGTCCTGCACATGACCTACGGCGCAACTTCCGTCATGCTGGAGGGCGATGCCGAAGCGCCCATCGAGCAGGCCATGCTGGCCGAGCCGGGCCTCAAGAGCACCCTGCTCAAAGTCGGCCATCACGGCAGCGTCACCTCCACGCGTCCCGAGTTCCTCTCCCGCGTAGCCCCGCAGTGGGCCCTCATCTCCTGCGGCCTGCATAACCGCTACGGCCATCCCCGTCAGGAGGTGCTGGAAGAGTTACAAGCTGCTCACATCCGCACTTTCCGCACCGACATCAACGGCGTCACCTGCTTCCGCCTCGACGGCAAAACCACCACACCGGAAACCGATTGCGGCCGGCGGCAAACGCCCTGAAAAAGAAGATGATTCCCGGTCGTGCTGGTGAGTGGGTATAGTTCGAGCAGTGGCTTTTCCGAAAGAAAGGATCCAGCCGTGACACGATGCTTCCCATCGTCTTTCCTGGCTCTGGCAGTGCTTGCATTCGGCATGCTGGCTTCGGCCCAGCGGGTCGAAGCCCAGCAGACTGCGCCAGTTCAGGCAGACAGCACAGCGCCCATCACCCTCGGCCAGTCCGCTGCTCCGCTCAACGGGCCGTGGAAGTTTCAGGTTGGGGACTCGCCGGTCGATCCCGTGACCCAGATGCCGCTGTGGGCGGAGCCGGGGTATGACGATTCTAGGTGGGAGACGGTAGACCTGACGCCCGGAGCCGGCAGCGTGGATCCTTTCACTGGAGATCCGAGATTTGTTCCGGGCTGGACGACCAGGGGCCATCCTGGATACTGGGGTTATGCCTGGTATCGCATCCGGATTCCGGTGGTTGCGGTGCCTGGCGAGAACCTGGCGCTGGCTACCTGGGGTTGGGTGGATGACGGCTACCAGCTCTTTGCCAATGGGGTGCTGCTGGGAAGTTGGGGCAAGTTTCGCGGCCCAGGAAAATCGCCCGTAGTCTACTTCACCCAGCCGGCGATGTTTCTGCTGCCACAACCGCGAACCAGCGGCGACGTCAGCGCAGCAGGGACCGAGCAGGTGCTGGCATTCCGTTTCTGGATGGGGCCCGTGGGGCTGTCGCATCACCCATTTGCTGGAGGATTCCAATACGCGCCACTGCTGGGCGAGGCCAGTGCGATAACAGCCCAGACACAACTGGCATGGCTGGAGCTGGTCCGCCAATACGCATACAATCCGTTCGAGGCGGCACTGTTTCTCCTCCTGGCCATCGTGGCTGCCAGCCTGGTTTTGTTTGACCGTTCCGATCCGGTGTACCTGTGGGTGGCCGGCGCCTTGATGTTGACGGTGTTGAGGAGTGCGGCCTTTTCCGTAGCCCTCTGGACCCAGCTGGAGAGCCTCTGGACATTTTTCCTGATTTACCAGGTCTTTAGCAATCCGCTTCTGTTGGGCGGATGGATGATGGTTTGGTGGGTCTGGTTCCGATTGCGCCGTCCGGCCTGGGTGCCCAAGGCCATCGCCGCACTGACGCTCGGCTATATGGCCTTCGAGGCGTTTGGTCAAGACCTGGTTAATGAAGCGATTCCGCATTCGGTTGCCGTAGTGTTTTTTTGGCCATCGCTGGCTGTCCGGCTAGTTCTGCTGGCGTTGCTGGTATTCATTGTCGGCAAGGGGATCCGTGAGCAGGGCAGGGAGGGCTGGCTGGTGCTTCCCGCGGTGGCGCCCCTGGCGCTCGCGCAATTTGAGAGCGAACTGATCAACTTTCACCTGCACGGATCGTGGAATGTCTTTGGCTTTACTTTCTTCTTTACTGACCTTGGCGATCTGTTTCTGGCTGCATCCATCGCATTGCTGCTGCTGTGGCGATTGCTGCTCTCGGTTCGCCGCCAACGGGTGAGGGCGCTGGACCTGAAGCAGGCGCAGGAGATGCAGCGAATGCTGATTCCGGAGACGCTGCTCGAACTGCCTGGGTTCGCTCTCACCAGCGCTTACCGGCCCGCTCTGGAAGTGGGTGGGGATTTCTTTCAGATACTTCCGCTGCAAGGTGGCGGGACGCAGATCGTGCTGGGCGACGTGAGCGGCAAAGGCCTGAAGGCGGCGATGGCGGTGTCGCTCATCGTGGGCACCATCCGGGTGCTGGCCGACGAGTGCCGGGAGCCAGCCGAACTGCTGCGCCAGCTCAACCGCAGGCTTCATGGACGGCTGCAGGGCGGGTTCGCTACATGTATCGCGATTCGGCTAGACCCGGATGGGAGCTGCTCGGTATCGAGCGCGGGACACCCTGCGCCGTTCCTCAACGATGAAGAACTGGGTGTTTCCGGAGCGCTTCCGCTGGGGCTGGAGCCGGTGGGCACCTATGAGGAGACAAGCTTTCAGCTCAGCGAGGGCGACCGTCTTGCACTCTATACCGACGGTCTGCTGGAAGCTCGCAATGCCATGGGCGAACTCTACGGCTTCAAGCGGCTGAAGAGTCTGTTCGCTACGAAACCGAACGCACAACAGGCAGTAGACGCGGCTGTTGCGTTCGGCCAGGACGACGACATTACTGTGCTGACTCTCACTCGTTTGAAGCCAGTCGAGGAGTCCACCGCCGTGTACTCCACTCCAACTCTCGCCCCGGCATAAGTGCATTGAGCGTGGCGGCAACTTTTCCCGTTGCTTCTAAAATCTCATCCTCAGCCCCACTTGCACCTGCCGCTCGCGATAGAAGTTTGTAGCGCAATAACTCGACCCTCTCAGGGAAGGTTTGCATGAATCCCGAGAGCTTCGGCTATGCTGCGGAGCCGCTTATCCTTCGTCCACAACAGGGTGGGCGGATTGAGGAAGATAGAGGCAATCAGGTGCGCATCGGTCAGGCCGATGCCTTGGCTATACAAGGAGCGAGCCTCAATCATTTGCCGCACTTCGCATAGTTGCGCCACTCGCGCCCGTGGCAACAAGTCCAGAAAGGCGAGCGTCTTCGCGCGATCCCGCAGCGATCCCAGGGCCAGCTCCCCAATGATGAACGGATGAACCACAATGTTCCCCTTGTCGAGCTGCTTACGCATTTCCGCGTTTTGCGAGCGGAGATGGTCAATCCAAATAGATGTGTCTGCAAGAATCACTCTTCGCTCACTCTCCTGCGTGGAATATCTTCCAATTCCGGCATTGTGCCCCCCAACGCCGCCAACCTGCGGGAGCTTTCCCGCTCGATCAGGGATTTAAGAGCCTCCCGAACCAGAGCCGTCTTCTCAATCACCCCCGTGAACTCCTGGGCAATCCGCACCAGATCGTCGTCGAGCGCAAGCGTCGTCCTCATAAAACCTCCATGCACGTACTATAGCATCATTTGATGTCGTATCTCTATGCACATCTCAAAACCTCATCCTCAGCCCCACTTGCACCTGCCGCTCGCGATAGAAATTAGTCGCATTGATATTCAGCGGCTGCCCAAACGCCGTGGTGTTCGCCTTCAACCCGGTGAGAAAGTTGAGCGTCGGGAGTGTGCCCGACAGGCTGCCGGACTCAAGGTAGTAGCCGGTCGTTTCGAGCTCCGTCACGTTCTGGTGGTTGAAGAGGTTGAAGCTTTCCGCCAGCAGCTCCAACTGGTGCATGGGTCCCAGGTCGAAGCGCTTGCCCAGGCGCATGTCGGCCTTCCAGGTGGAGGGATAGCGGTAGGTGTTGCGGCCCACGCCGTAGACGCGATTGTCGCCGCCGGAGCCGTTCATTCCCGGCCCCAGGCCAACGATGGCCGCGCCGGTCGTAACGTCGAACTCCTCGGCCAGCGAGCCGCTTGTGCGCATGGTATAGGGCAGACCGCTGCGGAACTGCCCGGTCCCCGAGAGCATCCAGCCGTTGCCGACGCGCCCGGCCAGGTTGTGCAGCTTCCAAGGGGCCTCATAGATAAGCATCGCGGCGGCCGAGCGGCGCACATCCAGGTTGCTGGTTCCGTATTCCTGGCTGAAGTTGGCCGGGTCCAGCGCGTCGCTGCCCGCCACCGTGGCGCTCTCGTTGGGGTTCCAATCCACGGCGTGCGCGTAGGTGTAGTGGGCGTGCAGGCTCAACCCGCGGCGGCCATAACGAATGACTTTGAGCATGGCCGCTTCATAGGTCGAGTTGGCGCGGCTCATAATCTCCGAGATCTGCTGGTAGTCCGGGTTCAGCCGCCCCGCAAACCCCGTCGCCGAGTTAGTTGAAGGCCACGAAGCGTAGAAGGGAACCGTGATCTGCGTGGCCTTGATGGGCCCCGCGCCGGTGCCGTCCACAACTCCATAAGTAATGGTCCCCGGATTGACCTTCGGGTCGAAGTTGGTGTCGATGGAGATGGGCAGCCGGCGGCCCAGGCTCACCATCGCGCTCGCGGTCAGTTGCATGTGGCCGGGCAGCGCTTCCTCGAGGGCTGCCACGCCCTGGTGTACCTCGGGATTGCGGAAGTTCTGCGCAAACTCCACCGACCCCGGCTTGACCATGCTCGCCGGCTCCCCGGCCAGCACGTAAGGAAACGGCGGAGCACCGCCGGCGTTCAGGTTGTCCGTGGGCCGCATGAAGAAGCTCAGGTCGCCGTTGGGGCTACCGGTCTGGGTCAGCGCCGTCTCCACTGTGGCGTTCTCCGCGCGTCCGAAGTACATCCCATAACCCAGCCGCAGCACCGGCCAGTGCGTCTCGACGTTTCCCAGGGCCACGCTCACCCGCGGACCCCAGTTATTGCCCAGGCTGGGCAGCTTTTCCGTCAGCGGAAGCTCAGGATTGGCCAGCGCGGCGATGGGCGGCGGCAACTGCTCCCGCTCCCACCGCAACCCGGCGGAGAGAACAAACAGTTTCTTCGGCTGCCATTGCGTGGTGACGAACCCTGCCCAGTCGTTGGTGCTCAAATGCCAATCGGTGGGACCCATAACTTGCGAGTAATAGGAATAGCAGGGCAGATAGCCCAGCCCTCGCAGCGTGCCCGTCGCGTCGCGCCACACCTTGCCGGTCTCATCGCAGTTGTGCTGGTTATTGGGATTCAGCTCGCCCGTGACCCCAAAAGCGCCAAAAGCCAGCGCGTCGGAGGCAAAATTCTCGACATTCGAGTAGGTATACGTGCCGGTCTGGTTGCGCAGCAGACTTGTGGCGTCGGAGTTGTGGCTCAAGTCAAAGCCCGCCTTCACCAGCAGGTTGCCTCGCAACCAGTCCATCGATTCCTGCGCCTGGTAAAGCCGCTCGTCGGGATAGCTGCCCTGCCCGAAGCGCGACGGATTGCCGATGGTAAAGCCGTAGCGCGAGTCCACCACCATCTGCGGTAACTGCCCCCAAAGATTCGGGCTGAGAAATGTCCGCTCGAAGGCCGACGGCGTCTCCGGGCGCGCGCTCTGAATGTTGCGCCCAATCGAGCCCTGCGTCACGGCCAGCAGATTGGGTGTGATAAATGCCTCCCAGCGCCCGAGCAGCCACTCCTCGCTGGCCTGGCTCGATCCAAAGCTGTTGGTTCCGTAGGTTTCCGACAAGCGGGTCAGCCCTCCGCCCGGCGAATCCCACGCGGCGCCAATCCCTTCCAGCGTGAAGCGATGGCGTTCGGCGGCCTCCCAGTCGATGCGGCTGAAACCGACCCACTGCGCGGCCGTGCGCGGAGCCGGACCGAGCAGCCCATCCAGCGTTTCCAGCATTGTTGAATAAGCGGCCAGCCCCGCGGCCACAGGATTGCTGCTGCTCAACCCCAAGCGCGCGCTCAGCACCTGCATCTGGTCGTTCGAGGGCTGGGCGAAGAACTCGTCGGGATGCTTCACGGTGGACAGTCCCGGATCGTTGCGCTGGTAACTGTCGATGGCGGCAAACCAGAAGAGCTTATCGCGGCGGATTTGACTGCCCACGCCGACGCCCCAGGTCGTTTCATGGTCCGGCGGCGTATAGGATTCCGCCGTAAACACCGGCGTGGTGATCTCCGTGGCTGGCGCCGTTTCCTTCACCCACTGGGTAAACGGATTCTGCGCGCCCCAGGTGTTCTGGCGATCAAAGAGAAATCCCTGTCCGTGCAGGCCATTAGCGCCACGCTGCGTCTCCACGTTCATGCGCCCGTCGGCGGCACGTGCTCCTTCGGCCTCCACGTTGCCGGCAACCGTCTGCACCTCGCGGATCGCCGCTTCAGCCACGGCGACTCCGTGCCCACCCGCCCAGACCTGCCCCATGCCGTTCTGTTCAGCCCCACCCTGTCCATTCGACCCCGAGGAGCCCTGTCCGCCAAACGCCAGCCTGGTACTCGCGCCATCGACCGTGGTTTCAACCGGCTCCTGCCCCGCGCCACGCAGCGAAGCCTGGGACGCGCCGCCCGCCGCAGTCGCAGCCGTGGGCGCATCCAGCACAAAATCCTGCCACCGCCGCCCGCTCACCGGCAGCGCCTGCAACTGCGCAGCGGTGACCGTAGTGGTCACGACCGGATCCACCGGATCAACGTCATGAACGGCTGCGACAAAAGAATCTTCCTGGCCGACCCTGAGCCGGACCTGACCAAACTGCATGGCCGCCTGCCCCATGCGCGCCGCCTCCCCGCTCAAGGCCAAAGCGCGGCCGCCAGACCAGGCTTGACCCAGCCCTGAGGGCAGCCCGATGCCGGCGGAGTCAAGCTTGACTACGGCCAGGTCCCGATACCCGGTCAAGGGCAGTGTCTGCAACGGCTCACGAGCCACCGTGGCAATCAATACCGGCGCCACAGTCGCCGGCATCAGCCGCGCGGGAACCTGCAAGCGCCGCCCGCTCAAAGGAAGCTCCTGCAACGGCTCTGCAGGCGCCGTAACGGTCAACCCCGGCGTCACCACGTCAGGCGTCTCCCGCACCAGTTCCGCCGAGACCCGCCCGCTCGCCGCCAGTTGCTGCAACGGCCCGGCAGCCACCGGTGCGGTCACCACCGGAGTCAGCGGCGCAAGGTCATGGGACGCAGTCTGGGTGGAGTTGGGTTGAGGAAGCTCAAATTGAATAGCTGTCTGCACACGCGCCGCGTGGCCGGCAGCCACAACGATGCCCTCCACGCGCCCATGGCCCAGTTGCGCGCTCTCGGCCTCCAGCGTGTACTCGCCGGCGTCCAGCCCTGTGAAGCGATAGGTTCCATTCCTGGCTGTGGTGGTGCGCGCCTCCGCGCCGGTGGCCTCATTGCGCACGACCACCGTTGCGCCGTCCAGCGGCGCCGAATGCAGATCGGTGAGCTTGCCCTCAAGCGATCCGCTCGAACCGCTCCCCGAACCGCTCCCGCCCGATTGGACAAGAACAGCCTGCGCCACGGCAGCCTGCCCCATGCCCACAAGCACAAAGAGCACGGCCGCCACCAGCGGCTTGTTCCAACTCCCCTTAATCCCTGCCATCGAGACACCCGCTCGCGGCAGACCGTGGGAAAACGCGCAATACGCTTACTGTCTGTCCCGCTCTACCGGCGGGTCCAGATTGGGCACAATCACTGTTGGCATCCCTCCGCCTTCAAGGGGCGCGGCTTCCGCCGCGCCGCCAGCCAAGCAAAAGCAGGAAGGGCATTAGCCCCCGAGGGAACGCCCTTTCTCGCCGCCCCGATTGCCCAAAAGTGAAGCTCCAAGCGATTGTATGCCTCATTCGGTAAACTGAAAAGACGTCATCCTCAATTCGGGATCGATGGCGCGCTCTGGTCGCACTGACCACTGACAACTGCTCCCTGTTCTCTGCCGAGGTCCCCGGCGAGCGATCTTGGCTCACTGGGGGGCTAATCCCTGTTCCCTGGTTGTGTATGTTCATCGATGAAGCAAAGATTCGCGTCAAAGCCGGCGACGGTGGCAACGGCTGCATGGCCTTCCGCCGCGAGAAGTTCGTGCCCCGCGGCGGCCCATCCGGCGGCGACGGCGGCCGTGGCGGCGATGTCGTCATGGTCTCCTCGCAGCGCCATAACACGCTCATCCACTTCCGCTATAACCCCGAGCACAAGGGCCAGCGCGGCGAGCACGGCATGGGCTCCAACTGCTCCGGCTCCGACGGTAACTCCACCATCCTGCAAGTCCCTGTAGGAACAGCCCTTTACGACCAGGACACCGGCGAGCTGGTCCACGACTTCCAGTCCCCCGACGAGCAACTCGTCATTGCCAAAGGCGGCCGCGGCGGCCGCGGCAACCAGCACTTTGCCACCCCCACCCACCAGGCCCCCCGCGAGCACGAACTGGGCCGCGCCGGCGAGGAGCGCAACTACCGCCTCGAACTCAAGCTGCTGGCCGACGTCGGTCTGGTCGGCTACCCCAACGCCGGCAAGTCCACCCTCATCGCCCGCATCTCCGCCGCCAAACCCAAAATCGCCGACTACCCCTTCACCACCCTCGAACCCAACCTCGGCGTAGTCACCGTTGGCGAGGAGCCTGATCAGGAGTCCTTCGTCGTCGCCGACATGCCCGGCCTCATCGAGGGCGCGCACCTGGGCTCCGGGCTGGGCGTCCAGTTCCTGCGCCACATCGAGCGCACCCGCCTGCTGGTCCACCTGGTCGATGTATCGGACGCATCAGGCCGCCCCGACCCCGTCGAAGACTTCAAAGTCATCAACAAGGAGCTAGCCAGCTTTTCGACCGCCGTCGGCGAGCAATCTTTGCCCGCACACCCCTTAGCCAATAAAACCATGATCGTAGCCGCCACCAAGGTCGACTCCGCCAACCCCGACAAACTCAAGAAGCTGGCGGCTCACGTAAAACGCCGCAAGCTGGAGTTCCATGCCATCTCCGCCGTAACCGGCCAAGGGATTGAGGAGCTGAAGTGGTCGCTGGCCCGGCGCCTGCGGCCCAAGACAGACCTCAAGGACTATCTGTTTGGCGGCCCAAAGGTAGACAGCTTCGAGATTTAGCCTGATCGCGATATGGGCCGCAAAACCGGGAGTTAGAAGCGGGTGCTCCACCTTGACCGCATTTTTTGCCGACGAAGATCCTGATGCACGCGGGCAATCGGGATTCCGGGCTCAGAATAGGCGCTTTGCCCCCACCCTGTCCGCGAACAGAAGCGGAAAGCATCGGGCCCGGCGCCCGGCTAGCAAATCATAAAAATTGGGCCTGTGTCTCAATTCGTATACAATATACGTAAGGGTGACATTATGCAGAGCACAACTGCCATGATTCATGTCCGCATCGATCAGAACCTGAAGTCGAAAGCGTCCAAGACGTTCGATGCCATGGGGATGAGTCTTTCCGAGGCTGTGCGCGTGTTTCTGACGCGGGTTGCGACAGACCAGGCGTTTCCCTTTGAGCTTCGTGTTCCCAACGCCCAAACCATCGCGGCTATGGAAGCAGGCGATCGGGGCGAAGTTGTGAAGTTCGGGAGCATCGAAGAACTGATGGCCGATCTCCATGCGGACGATTAGCCGAACCGCTCAATTCAAGAAGGACTACAAACGCGAAGCCAAAGGACGGCATCGTACAACGCTCGATGTCGATCTTCTCGCAGCCGTTTCTTTACTGGCGACGGATCAAACCCTGCCTGAAAAACTTCACGATCATCCTTTGACTGGTGAATATACGAATCATCGCGAGTGCCATCTCAAACCCGATCTGCTTCTCATCTACAAAAAACCAGACGACCACGCATTGCGGCTTGTGCGCGTAGGTTCTCACAGCGAACTTTTCTAGCGAGAACTTTACGGTCCGCCCAGGCAGGGCAGACGGTGGGAACAACTGAAGGTGAGGAAACGCATGTCGCCGCTTTTCCGCGAAAGAACGAGTCCCGCCGACCTGGAAGAGAGCGAACCCTGCCGGACGCGGTTTCTCAGGCCAGAATCAAGAAGAGTGCATCTCCGGCGGTCCGTCCCAGGTCCCGGAATCGGGGCCTGGGCACCCGGCCCTGATTCCCGTGCGAAACGCTCAAGTCCGGCTGCTTCTCATCCGACGCGGGAAGGCGACTCCACTTCATGTTTTGTCCCTCGAGATTTCGCTTAAACACCGCTTCCGACTCGGTGTTCACAATCTGATGAGAGGCTTCTGTCCCGACCCCGTCACATGATTACAAGCCTAGGCCGATGCGGCTCGTTCCATTGCCCGCGCAGGCGCAAGCGCCGGCTGCTTGAAAACAACTGTCGTGAAGAACTCGATCATCAACCCGAATATCCCATTGACAAAGAAGTTGACCAGCGGAAGCGTTCCCACTCCCAGATTCATGAAAAGGAAATAGGAGAAGATCGATCCGACCACCAGCCCCATGACGATGCCGTTCCAGGCCCAACGCAGTTTCAGCGCAGACGCGCCAATGGCAAAGCCCATCACCGCCCTGTTCAGCAAGACCCACACCAAAGTGACAGGCGTGAACTTCAGGATGCCGCCATAGAATGCCCCGGTTGCACAAATCGCGCCTGCTACCAGGCCGAAAAGGATAGCAATGGTAATCCGCTTCATAGGTTCCCCGTTCCGAGCAGAGCCGCGCTCGCGCTCCGATTAGCGATACGCCGCGGCGCGATCCATAGTTCCGCGATTTTTTGGAGCTTTTAAACGCCTGCTCCCGGTTCGGGAATTGCGCGCCGCGTTTTGCGGTCCCTCCGAGGCGCCAGAAGCGGGATCTGGGGCACCCGGCAATCAGTCGAGCGTGTCTTTGGGGCTGGGCGGCTCGCCCCCTTCGCGGTTGAGGATGCGGCGGAAAGCCTCCCTGTCCACGCGGTTGCGGCGGGCCAGAAAGAACTCCTCGGTTTGCATCGCTGCAATCTTCTCTGCAGCCGCGACAACCAGGAATTGATTGATGCTGGTGCCGTCGCGGCCACTGATGCTCTCAAGAGCCGTCTTCAGCGAAACCGGCAGACGCAGTGGAAATGTTGCAACTCTTGTGGTCATGGTTCGATCCTCCTAAGGGCTTCGCCAGGGCGGATTACGGCAATGCCAAAGCTGCGCCTCGCGTCCAGCAGGTCCTTTTCGTTAAACGTCACGATAGCCGAAGCCCGTCCGTTGACCGCTGCTTCAAGAACCAACTCGTCTCCCGGATCGTGAAGCTGGGGGCGCCAGCGAAAATGCGACTGTACCGGCTCGGCCATGGCAATCAGCCCATCGATGTATGCACCAGCCTCGGCTTCGGTGAGCCCAGCCGCTAGCCGATGTTCGGCCAACATACACTTAGCCTCGTACTCAAGCGCCAGAGCCACGCTCAGCAGCATCGTGGCCTTGCCGTTGTCGATGCGCCGCAACAACTCCGCCGATGCTCCACGCGGGCTCCGCATTGCAGCTACCACCACATCGGTGTCGAGCAGAATTCTCACCAAAGAAATGATACCACATCGCGGGCGATATTACAGGCAGCAACTCCGAGCAGTTCCCTGGGTGCGTTTGTTGGTATTCCACCCTTTCCGCAAGAAAAAGCGGAGAGGATGGGGCACCCGGCACCCGGCTTCGCGGGCGGATCAAGGGTTAGCCACCCGCCCACCTGCCCCACCCGCCCCCCGCCTACCGATCGAGTCTGTTTATCTTCCTTTCGAGAGCCTTTTTTCCTTCGGCTACAATGTCCTCTTCGGTAATAACGTACCCACAGCGGTCGCAGACAGTTCCTCCGAAGTCAGAAACTTTGTTGAGTTTGGCTCTAGCTATTAATACCTCATGGTTGCATTTCGGGCAGGCAATAGGTGTGTCATTACTCATGGCTTTGTCTCCTCCATTGACCGTTTGCTCTAAGGCCAAGGCACGATGGTGGTGTCTCTCGTCCCAAGATGGTGAATCAAAAAGTTTGAGGTGCCTCAGGTCCGGAAATCCGGACCTGGGGCACCCGGCTACTTTCACTTCCTCCCTCCGGGAGGAAAGGCAGCGAGTTGGGGTTCATCGTCTCCCACACCTCAGCTGCCTGTGGTGCAACTGGCCATTTTCCAACTTGGAATGCACCAAACTTTGATTGAGCGACTTCGATCCTGATGAGCGGGAACGGCTCGGGTGCTGGATTTGGCCGCGCTCTCGGGCCTAT
>Ga0182014_10006223_pt1 | contig 12942 bp, 10 predicted proteins | sample 612S2DmetaG_FD_120489 | JGI IMG/M metagenome (GOLD analysis project Ga0182014, IMG submission 120489) | Permafrost microbial communities from Stordalen Mire, Sweden - 612S2D metaG | ecosystem: Environmental > Terrestrial > Soil > Wetlands > Permafrost | place: Sweden: Stordalen | collected... | reverse complement strand
GCCAGGTAGTCGTTGACCGTGACCAGGTGAGCGCCCTTGCCGGCGAGCGCGTTCAGGTACATGGGCATGACGGCCACGAGAGTCTTGCCCTCGCCGGTCTTCATCTCGGCGATGTCGCCGTCGTGCAGGACGATGCCGCCCATGAGCTGCACGTCGAACGGCCGCAGGCCGAGCACCCGCTTGGAGGCCTCGCGCACGACGGCAAAGGCCTCGTAGAGCAGGTCGTCGAGCTCGTCGCCGTCGGCCAGCCGCTCGCGGAACTCGATCGTCTTGGCGGCCAGCTGGTCGTCGGTGAGCAGGCTGATCTCGGGTTCGAGCGCGGTGATCTCGACGACCTGCTTTTCGACCACCTTCAGGCGCTTGCCTTCGCCGGCGTGCAGGACTCGTTCGACGATATTGGCCATGGGTTATCCTGATTTCCTTGGTCGTTCCGGTCGGCTACGCTCCAGAGTACCTTATCAGCCGGCCGATAGTGACGGTGACGATGACCCCGGCCGGGCGCCCGCCGGGCGCCGCCGCGGACGTCCGGCGAGACCGCGGCGCGCGGCTACTGCCGGGCCGGCTCTATCAGACCGTAGTCGCCGTCGTTACGCCGGTAGACGACGTTGGTGTCGTTGGTCTCGGCGTTGGTAAAGACGAAGAAGCTGTGTCCGATCAGCTCGAGCTGCAGGGTCGCTTCGTCGACCGACATGGGTTTGAGGGCGAACTGCTTGCTCTTGACCACGCGCGGTTCGTCGAGATGGTTGCCGCCCGGCGCTCCCGGCACTTCCACCCCGGCGACCGGCTGTGGCGCCGTTTGCGGCTCGGCCGCCAGGGCAACGAGTTCGGCGCCCACGTCGGCGCCGCTCGCGGCGCCCGCCTCGGCGCCGTCCTGGTCTTCGAGAAACTCCGCCGGCGGCACGGCCTTGGCCGCGCTGTGGCGCAAGGCCTTGTGGTGCACCTTGTCGTGGTACCGCTTGGCCTGGCGCTGCAGCTTTTCGGTCACGAGGTCGATCGAGGCGTACATGTCGGGCGACGACTCCCTGGCGCGCATCACCGGACCACGCGTGAACACGGTCGCCTCGGCGATCTGCGAGTCGGCGCTGGTGTGGCCCTTCTCGACGATGAGCTCGAGCTCGACCCGGGTGACTTCGTCGATGTGACGTTCGCTCAGCACGCGGTGAAGCTTGGCGAGCTTCTCCTCGGCGTAGTCCCGCAATGGTTCGGTGACGACCACGTGGCGACCCTTGACCTGGATCTTCATGAAGGCGGCTCCTTTACTCCCTGCCATCCGCAGCGGTCGGGCAACGAAAAGCGCGGGCGGCGCGCGCAAACGTGAACGCATGCGGCTCGCAGCCCGCGTGTCTCAAAACGCTGGAACACGCGTGTAGTGTCTCACCCGTCGTGTAGACGTCATCAACCACTAACACGGTACTCACTCTACCCGCTTTATCGGCCATTCTGTCGTCGAGCCTGAATGCGGCGCGCACGTTGGCGGCGCGCTCGGCGGCGCCGAGCCCGCTCTGCCGCCGGCCACGGCGCGTGCGCACCAGAAGCGAGGCGAAGGGCAGGCCGGCGAGCTCGGCGAGGCGCCGTGCGAGCAGCGCCGCCTGGTCGAAGCCGCGCTCGAGATCGCGATCGGGGTGCACCGGCACGCAGGTGACGAGGTCGACGCCGCCCAGGTCCGCCACGGTCTGCTCGAACGGCAGCCGGGCGAGACCGGCCATCTCGCCGGCAAGAGACCGCAGCGCGCGGAACTTGCAGGTCGTCACAAGCCGTCGCGCCGGGCCGTCGTAGACGTAGGCGGCGCGCGCCGAGGCGAAGGCGAGATCGCGGCCGCGGCACTCGCGGCAGTCGGGCCGCGGCCGCGCGAGCGGCGCCCCGCAGCGGCCGCACACGGTGTCGGGCAGCGGCGCCAGAGCGGGCGCGCAGGTCTCGCAGAGCCAGCGGCCGGCGCGCCCGCAGCAGACGCAGCGCTTGGGCAGAAAGAGGTCGACGACCCCGTCGGCCAGCCGGCCGAGCGAGGTCACGCGAGCGGTTTGGGCGCGGCGGATGCGACCGCCACGGCCGTCTGTGGAGCAAGCCGGGCATCGGCCTTGACGACGGCGCCGTCGAAGATGACGCAGCCCTCGCCGATGACCGCGCCGCCGTGCACGACGGCATGCTCGCCGATGCGCACGCCGCGGCCGACGATGCCGCCGCGCAGCGCCGCGCCGCGCCCGGTGACCGTGTCGTTCCAGTGGATGGCCCCCTCGAGCACGGCGCCCTCGGCGATGGTACAGCCGTCGCCGATGACCAGCGGCCCGACCAGCCTGGCTCGCGAGGCCACGCGACAGCCGTCGCCGATCAGCACCGGCGGCACGATCTCGACGTCGTCGGCCACCTCGGCGCCGTCGCCGAGCCACACGCCGGGCCGCAGCTCGCGGCCGGGCAACGCCACGGCGACGCGGCCGAGCAGGGCGTCGAAGTTGCCGCGCACGTACTCGCGGATGCTGCCGACGTCGTTCCAGTAGCCTTCGAGGCGCCAAATGTAGAACGGCTCGCCGTCGGCCAGCAGCCGCGGAAACACGTCGCGCGCGTAGTCGACGAAGGCGCCCGGCGCGATGAGGTCGAAGATCGCCGGCTCGAAGGCGTAGATGCCACAGTTGCACAGACACGACAGGGCGTCGGCTTTGGCCGGCTTTTCCTGGAAGCCCGTGATGCGCCCGGCGTCATCGTGGACCACGACGCCGTAGTGCGACGGGTCGTCGACCTCTTTGACGGCCAGGGTGGCGATGGCGCCGCGCCGCCGATGGGCGGCCAGAAGCGAGGAGATGTCGGCGTCGGTCAGGGCGTCGCCGCTGACCACCACGAAGGTGCCGCCGGCGAGCAGTTCGCGAAAGCCGCCGGTGCCGCCGGCCGTGCCCAGCAGCGTCTCTTCGATGCGGTAGTGGGTGCGCACGCCGAACGCCGCGCCGTCACCGAAGTAGTCTTCGATCTGGCCGGCGTGGCGGTGCAGGTTGACGCAGATCTCGGTCACCCCGTGACCGGCCAGCAGGCGCACGATGTGGGCCATGACCGGGCGGTTGACGACGGCCGCCATCGGCTTGGCGGTGCGATCGGTGAGCGGCGCCAGCCGGGTGCCGAGGCCGGCCGCCATGATGTGGGCCTTGGGCGCCTCGCCGGCCGTCATGAGGCGCGCCGCGCGGCGCCGCAGGCGCGACGCAGCGCCTTGTCGTAGGGCGGCCGCAACACGCCGGCCTCGGTGATGATGGCGCTGATGTTGCCTTGCGGCGTGATATCGAAGGCCGGATGCCGGGCGTTGGCCCCCACGGGCGCCACGCGCAGGCCGCGGAAGTGCGTGACCTCGTCGGCGGAGCGCTCCTCGATGGGAATGTCGGCGCCGCCGGCGACGGCCAGGTCGACCGTCGACAGCGGCGCCGCCACGTAGAACGGCAGGCTGTGCTCTTTGGCCAGCACCGACAGCGTGTAGGTGCCGATCTTGTTGGCGGTGTCGCCGTTGGCGGCGATCCGGTCGGCGCCGACGACGATGCCGTCGACCTCGCCCCGGGCGATGAAGTGGCCCGCCATGCTGTCGCTGATCAGCCAGTACTCGATGCCCTCGACCGAGAGCTCCCAGGCGGTCAGGCGCGCTCCCTGCAGCCAGGGGCGCGTTTCGTCGACGAAGACCGAGACGGCGCCGTCGTAGCGCTCATGGCAGGCGCGGATGACGCCCAGCGCCGTGCCGTACCCGGCGGTGGCCAGGGCGCCCGCGTTGCAGTGGGTGAGGATGGTGTCGCCGGCCGCGAAGAGCGCCGCGCCGAAAGCCCCGATCGCATAGCAGCGCCGGATGTCGTCGTCGTGAATCTCTCGGGCCCGGGCAAGCAGGGTGAGCCAGCACTCCTGGGGGCTGGCCTCGCAGCGCTGCCAGAGGGCGCGCAGCTCGCCGATCGCCCAGCTGAGGTTGACGGCGGTGGGCCGTGTCTGGGCAAGGCCCGCCGCCGCTTCGTCGAGGGCGGCGTCGAACCCGACGCGATCGCCGGCGTGGCTGAAAGCCGCCTCGCGAGCGGCCAGCGCGAGGGCGCCGGCGGCGGCCACGCCGATCGCCGGCGCGCCGCGCACGGTCATGTCGCGGATGGCCTTGGCGACCTCGCGCCACGTCGTGCAGGTGACGTAGCGCTCTTCGCCCGGCAGCGCGAGCTGGTCGATGAGCACGACCGCGTCGGGCCGGATCTCGACGGTCTTGATTCGCAACTTGTGCTGCGGGCGGTCAGCGTTCAGCGAAGCAGTCCTTGCGCCGGCCGGCGCCCCAGCGCGGGCGCCGGCGCTTGAAAGGCGGCGCGGCGGGGCCGACAACGCCCCGCCGCGCCGCCCCGCCGGTGGCAGGTCTCAGGTGCCCTGGTCCCAGGAGGCCAGGTACTTGGCCTGCTCGTCGGTGAGCGTGTCGATGGCGAGGCCCATGGTCTCGAGCTTGACGCGGGCGATCTCGGCGTCGATGTCGGCCGGCACCACGTAGACCTTGTTGTCGAGCTCGGCGTGCTTGGCGACCAGGTACTCGGCCGCGAGCGACTGGTTGGCGAAGCTCATGTCCATCACGGCCGCCGGGTGACCTTCGGCGGCCGACAGGTTGACGAGCCGGCCCTCGGCCAGCAGGTAGATGCGCCGGCCGTCGGCCATGGTGTACTCGTCGACGAACTCGCGCACGCGGCGCTTGCCGGTAGACAGCGCCTCGAGCGCCGGAATGTCGATCTCGACGTTGAAATGCCCGGTGTTGGCGACAATGGCGCCGTCGGGCATGACCGCGAAGTGCTCCTTGCGGATGACGTGGATGTCGCCGGTGGCGGTGACGAACAGCTTGGCCAGCTTGGCCGCTTCGGCGATCGGCATGACCCGGTAGCCGTCCATGACCGCCTCGATGGCCTTGAGCGGGTCGACTTCGAGGATGATGACGTCGGCGCCGTGGCCCTTCATGCGTAGCGCCAGGCCGCGCCCACACCAGCCGTAGCCGGCGATGCAGACCGTCGTGCCGGCGATCAGGATGTTGGTGGCGCGCACGATGCCGTCGAGGGTGGACTGGCCGGTGCCGTAGCGGTTGTCGAACATGTGCTTGGTGTTGGCTTCGTTGACCGCGACGATCGGGAACAGCAGGCGGCCCTCGGCTTCGAGGGCCTTGAGGCGGATGACGCCGGTGGTGGTTTCTTCGGTGCCGCCGATGATGCCGGCGGCCATGTCGGGGCGCGCGCCGTGCAGCACGCCGATGACGTCGGCGCCGTCGTCCATCGTGATGTTGGGACGGTGGTCGACGGCGGCGTTGATGTGGGCGTAATAGGTGTCGTCGTCTTCGCCCTTGATGGCATAGACGCGGATGCCGTACTCGACGACCAGGGCGGCCGCGACGTCGTCTTGCGTGCTCAGCGGGTTGGAGGCGCACAGCACGATGTCGGCGCCGCCGGCCTTGAGCGTGCGCATGAGGTTGGCCGTCTCGGTCGTAACGTGCAGGCAGGCACCGACGCGCACGCCGGCCAGCGGCTGCTCGCGAGCGAAGCGCTCGCGGATGGCGGCCAGCACCGGCATGTGCATGTCGGCCCACTCGATGCGCAGCACGCCGTCGGGCGCGAGCGACTCGTCTTTGATGTCGTACTGGGCTGTGGCGCTCACGGGCTTCTCCCGGTCGGAGGTTGTCGGCCGCTCGGCACACCGCAGGCGGCGACCTTGAGGCCGTGCAGGGCGGCGATGATCGTCGCGTCGACGAGGCAATCGCAGACCGCCGGACACCCGGCGGCGGCGGCGGCCCGCCGTTCGAACGGCGTGATGTCGGCGACCCGTGCGACCCCCGCTACGGCGACAACAGAGTATACACGGCGGCCCACGGCACGACGAATCGTCGCCGGTTGATATATGCCGGTCACCGAGGGGAACGGCTGCGGACCCAGGCTGCGGGGACCGCTCACGGGGCGCCGCCCCGTGAGCGGTCCCCGCAGCCTCACGTTCACGTGGTCGCTCACGATCACGACCTCGGGGGCGGGCTGCGCGGATGTCCAGCGCAGCGGTACCAGCAGCCCGACGGTCGGCGTGACGTCCGCCGGCGCCGCCGCCGCGGCCGCGCCCAGCAGTTCGAACAGCTCGCCCTCCCAGGGCACCGCCACGCGCAGAGCATCAAGGGCCACGACCACGGGTGTGACGCCCGGGAACAGCTCGGCCGGCAGCGGCGAGGCGGCCAGCGGCGCGGCCACCAGCAGCGGCGCTACGTACGGGTCGGCCAGCGGCGACGACGGGTGGTTCAGGTCCGGGTGCTCCAAGAGCGTGGCCGGCGGCGCGCCGCCGTCTACGACGGCCCCGCGCCGCCCTCGACCGACAGGCGTGCCTTGAGCCCTTCGAGGACGGTGACCGGCCCGGGGTCGACACCGTACAGCACGGCGAGGTAAAGCGAGGCGAAGTCGCCCACGTAGGCGCTCGACAGAAGGCGGGCCAGCGGCAGGACGCCGCGCGCCACGACCCGCACCACACCGGCCACCTGGGGTCGCACTGCCGCGGCCGTCAAGGCCAGCCGGCGGCGCAGACGCTCGTCGCCGGCGGGGTCGTCGAGCAGCACGAGCACGACCCGCCCGGCCACGCCGGGGTTGGTGGCCCAGCCGGCGAGCTCGTTGTGGTCGAGCTCGGGCAGCTCGTTGAAGAACGCCGGCGTCTTGGCGTTTTCGTTTAACTCACCCTTCCAGCGCCGGGCGGCCGGCGTCGTGACGCCGGCGCCATAGACGACCGGCAGGCAGTTGACCAGCCGGCGCGCGACCTTCTTGGCCTCGTTGTCGTCGTCGGCGACCTCGGGCGCGAGCTCAGTCCTGAGCTCGCCGATGATCTCGATGGCCTCGGCGACCTGCTCGTCGAACCCGGGCGCCAGGCCCGCGACCTCGAGAGCGGCGCCGATCGGCGTCGCCAGAAAGCCGATCGCCGCGCGCGGCTGCAGGCCGGCGGGCACCGCCACGAGCGGCAGCTCATGCCGTGCCGACAGCTCGGCGAGCCTCCCGCCGGAGGCCACGCACACCGGCCGGCAGCCGCGCGCGAGAGCGCGCTCGACGCAGGCGAGCGTCTCCTCGGTGTTGCCGGAGTAGCTCACCGCCACAACCAGCGAGCGCTCGGAGACCCAGGCCGGCAGCTCGTAGCCGCGCACGACCTGAAAGGGCACCGGCAAGCCGCCGAGGCAGGCCCCCACGAAGTCGCCGCCGATCGCCGAGCCTCCCATGCCGCAGACGACGACCCCGTCGGGCCGTTCCGCCGAGACGAGCCGCTTGCCCGTCAGCGCCGCCACGGCGCGCGTGTAGCCCGCTTCGAGCTGCCCGGACAACTGCACGGCCACGTCGAACTGACCCGTGGTGTCGATCTCGGCCAGACGGGCGGGGCTGAGGTCGTCGCCCAACGGGCGCGGTCCCGTGCCGGCGATGTCGCCGGCGCTCACGAGTCGCCATCCCGAAGTATGACCGAGAGCACCAGGTCGCGCTTCTCCTCCATCTGCGCGGCGCTGGCCGCGCCCAGGTTGAGGCGCAGCAGCGGCTCGGTATTGGAGGGCCGCACGTTGAAATGCCAGTCGGGGTAGTCGACAGAGACGCCGTCCAGGTGCTCGACGGCGCCGTCGGCGAAGCGCTGCTCGAGGCGCGCCAGGGCCGCCGGCACGTCGGCGACCCGCGAGTTGATCTCACCCGAGATGAAGTAGGCGGCGCGCAGGGGCGCGAGAAGCTCAGCCATCGTCGCCTGCTTGCGCGACAGAAGCTCGAGAATGAGCAGCGCCGGTATGAACCCGGAGTCGGCGTTGTGGTTGGCCTCGAAGTAGTAGTGGCCCGAGACCTCGCCCCCGAACAGCACCGGCTCGCGCCGCATGCGCTGCTTGAAGAAGGCGTGCCCGACGCGGTTCACCAGCGGCACGCCGCCAGCGGCCCGGATGGTGTCGGGCACGGCCCGGCTGGCGCGCAGATCGTAGAGTATGTGCGCCCCCGGGTGACGGACCAGCAGCGCCTCGGCGAGCAGCGCAGTGACGAAGTCGCCCGGCACGAAGGCGCCCGCCTCGTCGATGAAGAAGCAGCGGTCGGCGTCGCCGTCCCAGGCAATGCCCAGGGCGGCCTTCTCGGCCACGACGCGCTCACGCAGCTCGCGGTTGTTCTCTTCGAGCAACGGATTGGGCGAGTGGTTGGGAAACCGGCCGTCGACCGTGAAATACAGTTCGACCCGGTCGATCGGCGTGCGGTCGAAGACCAGCGGCGCGAGCCTGCCGGCGGCGCCGTTGGCGGCGTCCATGACCACGTGGTAGGGCCGCAGCCGGCCGACGTCGATCTGGGCCAGCAGGTGGCGGACGTAGTCGGGGTAGAGGTCTTCGGGCGTGAAGTGCGGCTCACCCGGGCCGGGAACCGGATCCATGTCGAGCACGCGGCGTTTGAGCTCGGGGATGCCGGCGTCGCCCGACAGGGGCAGCGCCCCCTCGCCGACCAGCTTCATGCCGTTGTACTGCGGCGGGTTGTGCGACGCCGTCACCGCCACGCCGCCGTCGAAACCGCGCTCGGCGACGCCGAAGTAGAGCATCTCGGTGGGGACCATGCCGAAGTCGGTCACCCGGGCGCCGGCCCACTCGGCCCCCACCGCGAAGGCCGCGGCGAGCTCGGGCGACGACAGACGCGGGTCGTGACCCACGGCCAGACGCCGCGCCCCGAGCTGCGCGGCCAGCGCGGCGCCGATACGCCGGGCGCCCTCGGCGTCGAGCTCCTGCGGGTAGAGGCCGCGCACGTCGTAGGCTTTGAACACATCGGGCGAGACGGTCATCGACCCTCCACTCCGTCGAACTCGCGGAACTTCATGGCGCCGTCGGCCAGCACCGTATCGGGATACAGGCAGCAGCCGTTGGCGATCACGTTGTCGGCGCCGATCCGGCAGCCGTGGCCGACCACGGCGTTGGCAAGGTAGCTGTTCTCGCCGACAGAGGCGCCGCTGACCACGACGCTGCGCTCGATCGTGGCCCCGGGGCCGACCGTCACCCCGTCCTGCACGACCGACTCGACGATCTCGGCGCCGGCCGCGACGGTGCAGCCGGAGCCGATCACGGCGAGCGGCCCGACGCGGCTGCCGGGGGCCAGAGTCGTGCCGCCGGCGATGTGCGCCGGCGGCACGACTCTGGCCCCCGGCGCGACGAGGGCGTCGGGGGCGACGTACAGATACGAAGGGCCGACGTCGCGCGAGACACTCGTTGCGATGGCGCTGCGCAGCAGATCGAAATGAGCCTGGAGATAGCTTTCGGGCGTGCCGATGTCGCGCCAGTAGGCATTGGAGACGAAGGCGTAAAGGCGGCCGGCCGCCGCCAGTTCGGGGAACACTCCCCGCTCGATCGAGAGCTGCCTGCCGGCCGGGATCATGGCGAGCACCTCGGGCTCGAGCAGATACACGCCGGCATTGATCAGCGCACCCCGCGTCGGCACCGCATACTCGGCCCCCGGCTTCTCGATGAACTCGGCCACGCGGCCGTCGTCGGCGATCTCGACGAGGCCGTAGCGGCGCGGGTCGTCGACTCGCGTGAGCAGGATCGTCGCCAGTCCTCCCCGCTCCCTGTGGAAGGCGCTCATCGCCGTGAGGTCGACATCGGTCAGCACGTCGCCGTTGAAGGCCAGCAGGCAGCCGTCGTCGAGCTCGGCCTGCACGTTTCTGATGGCGCCGGCGGTGCCCAGCGGCCGATCTTCGACCACGTAGCGCACGTCGAGCCCGTAGCGGCTGCCGTCGCCGATCGCATCTTCGAGGGCATGTGCCAGATAACCGGCCGAGAAGACGACCCGCTCCACGCCGTGACGAGCGAGATTTTCGAGGATGTAGCCGACGAACGGCCGGCCGACCAGCGGCACGACCGGCTTGGGGACGCGTGACGTGATCGGCCGCAGCCGGGTGCCCTCACCGCCGACCAGGACGACCGCCTGAGCGCAGCACGCGCCGCCGGCCACGGCGCGGGCCCTACCTGGCCTCGTCGGAAGTGACCGAGTCGCCGATCGCGACCGGTGCGACGGTGCCGATGCCGTCGCACGACAGGCCGGCGGCGGCCAGCAGGGCCGCGTCGAGCGCGTTGCGGCCGTCGATGACGCAGGCGCCGCGCATGACGTCGCGGACCACGGTCCAGTCGAGCGCGACGAGCTCGGGCCATTCGGTCACCAGAACGGCCGCGTCGGCGCCTTCGAGGGCGGCGAGGGCGCTCGTGGCGATCGCGACACCCGGGAACAGGTCGGCGCGCGCGCCGGGCGCCACCATCGGGTCGTAAGCGGAGACCCGGGCGCCCTCGGCCCGCAGCCGCGCGGCGAGCACGATCGAGGCCGCCTCGCGCAGGTCGTCGGTATGCGGCTTGAATGTGAGGCCGAGAAGCGCGACGTGCTTGCCGCGCAGGCGGCCCAGTCGTTCCTGCAGCTTGCCCACCACCCGGCGTTTCTGCAGATGGTTGACCTCGATGACCGCGTTCAGGAGCTGAAAGTGATAGCCGGAGTTGCCGGCGAGCTGCTTGAGGGCCTGCACGTCTTTGGGAAAGCAGGAGCCGCCGTAGCCGATGCCGGCTCGCAGAAAGTGCGGCCCGATGCGTTCGTCGAGACCCATGCCGTCGGCCACGGCGCGCACGTCGGCGCCGACCACCTCGCAGACGTTGGCGATTTCGTTGATGAACGAGATCTTCGTGGCCAGGAACGCATTGGAGGCGTACTTGATCATCTCGGCGGTGGGCACGCTGGTGCGCACGACGGTCGTTTCGATGCCGGCGAAGAGCTGTTGGATCTCGTCGCCGTCGCGCTCGCGGAGGGCGCCGATCACGATACGGTCCGGGTGCAGCACGTCGTCGACCGCGGCGCCCTCGCGCAGGAACTCGGGGTTGGAGACGTAGCCGATCGCCGTCGCGCCGGCGCTCTCGAGCTCGGCCAGGACGCGCTCGCCGGTGCCCACCGGCACGGTGCTCTTCATGACCAGCAGCCGCTCGCCGCCGCGGGCGCTGACGTCGCTCACGACCCGTTCGACGCGCGACAGGTCGGCGTCGCCCGACGGCGACGGCGGCGTGTCGACGGCGATGAACAGCACGCGCGAGCGCTCGCAGAGCTCATCGTAGGAGGTCGTGAACGACAGGCGCTCGCGGGCGCCGGCCATGAGCTCGTCGAGACCCGGTTCGTAGATCGGCACGAGCCCGGCGCGCAGCTTCTCGATCTTGGCTTCGTCGACGTCGAGGCAGACGACGCGGTGACCGAGATGGGCGATGCACACAGCCGTCACCAGGCCCACATACCCGACCCCGATGACCCCGACGGGCCGCTGCGTCTGTGGCACCATGCCCTGCTCCCTCACTCGCGCTGGCGGGCGCCTAGTCTACCATAGGCGCCGGGTGCGGCCGGGCGCCGTGGATCGCTTGGCCGGACGGCCGCACGCAGCGCTCAGGGCGTAGCCGGCGCAGCCAGCGCAGCGCTCAGATCGGCGCTCGAGTTGTCGTCGTAGGGGTTGAGCGCCAGGGCGTGCCGCAGCGACGCCGCCGCCGCAGTCCTGAGCCCCAGCACGTTCAACTGCATGTCGCCGAGCTCGTAGTAGGTCAGGTAGTTCTGCGGCTGCAGGCGGACCGCCTGCTCGAGCGTGGCGACGGCCGCGCTCGCCTGGCCCTCCTGCTGCTCGATCAGCGCGAGCGTGAACAGCGGGTCGACCGCCAGCGGGTCGAAGCGGTGGGCCCGGTGCGCCTGCACGGCCGCCGCCGCCGTGCGGTTGCCGCTGGCCAGAACGATGGCCCGCGCCAGAGCGCTCTGCGACAGATAGGGTGACAGGAAGCTCAGCGCCACGATGACCAGCACGCCGCTGGCCAGCACGCGCGAGGCGGTGCCCAAGCGCAAGGCGCGGGGCGCGGCGCGCGCGGCGGGGGCGTCGGAGGCGTCGGGCGAGCCGGCCGCCGCAAGCTCGGCCCGCCGGCCCCGCACGTAGGCGGCCGCCACCCCGGCCAGCAGCAGGAACGCAAGCGCGGCGGCGGCCATGTCCCAGTCCCAGTCGATCGTCATGTGGGCCGCGAAGGCGACGATCGCGGCCTGCAGGGCGGCCAGCAGGCCGCGGTCGGCGTCGCGCGCCGCCCGGCCCAGCGGCCGCAGCGCGGCCACCAGCAGGCCGCCGATGGCCACGACGAACAGGACGAGCCCGACGAGGCCCAGCTCGCTCAACACGTTGATCCACTGGTTGTGGGCGTGCTGGACGACGAGCCCCGCGTCGGCGCCGGTGCGGTAAAGGTAGTTCGTAAAGCGGAAGGTGCCGGCGCCGGTGCCGGCCAGCGGGTGATGCGGAAAGCTCGCAAGGCCTTCGCGGGCGATGGGGATACGGCCGTCGTTGCCGAGCGCGAGCAGGCGGCCGGCGCCGTTGGCCGTCAGGGTGTCGGACGTGCTCGACGAGGTGAACTGGCCGAGGGCCTTGTCGACCAGTCCGCCGACTCCGCCGTACCGCGCGGCGAAGGCCAGACCTCCCACGCTCACGACGACCACGGCGACGGCCAGCGTCAGGGCGCCGACGACGCGCCGCCGCCGACCGGCCAGCGGCACGGCGCGCGTGACGAGCGCCGCGACCGTCTGGGCCACGATCGCGAGGCAGATCGCGGCGAGTGCCCAGCGCCCGAAGGAGTGACCCTGGGCGCTGCGCTGAGCGTCGCTGGCAGTGGCGTTGAAGAGCGTGACGAGGTGGCGTGCGTGGTAGAGGGCCACGGCCACCGGCGTCGCGGTCAGCGCCAGCGTCAGCGCCCCTTGCAGCCGCTCGTTGGTGAGCGCGAAATAGACCACGAGGGCGACCACCAGAGCGAGCGTGCCGCCGCGCGAGAAGGTGAAGAACAGCGTAAAGACAAAGAGCGCGAGAGCGCCGGCGAGGGCGCCTCGCGCCGCGGCCGGCAGGCCGCGGCGCGAGGCGCCCTCGAGCGCCGGCACGATCGCCATGACGAGCATGATGGCCAGCACGTTCCAGTAGCCGACCGGAGCGCTC
>Ga0182014_10006221_pt1 | contig 12945 bp, 10 predicted proteins | sample 612S2DmetaG_FD_120489 | JGI IMG/M metagenome (GOLD analysis project Ga0182014, IMG submission 120489) | Permafrost microbial communities from Stordalen Mire, Sweden - 612S2D metaG | ecosystem: Environmental > Terrestrial > Soil > Wetlands > Permafrost | place: Sweden: Stordalen | collected... | reverse complement strand
TGTTGACTCTTTTATTGTAAGAGTATGCTAAATCGGATCTTCCTATTGTGATTCCATTAATAGCAGAATTCATGGTATTTAATATCTTATCAAGATTCTCAACGGCAGTTTTGGTTTCTATGTTAAGTATAACATCAAATTTTTCAGTATTTTCGCCAAATATGTCCCTAATCATGTTTTGACTTTTTACAAGTGCAAATTCTGATTCAACCATCAATATAATGATACCATCTGCAGCAAGGTCTATGCACATTTTTAGATCTGTAAAACTTCAACTCCACCTAGTTTTACATAAAGTTTCATACCTGCCTTTGCGGTTAAATACCTCAGAAATATCAAATCTGCAAAAGCAGATGCTTCATTCTCAAATTCGGATTTAATACCTTCACATCCAAATTTATCCCTTAATATTAATAGTTTAGAATAAATATCAGCTTCTTTTTTAATCAAATCCATCTAAGTCACCCCTAATACTTATTCAATAATCACGAAGGATTGGGTAGTCGAATACGGTGTCCTTTGTATTCTAATGGAGTCTAATGAAAATACTTCTTTTAGTGCAATAGTTTCACCTGGAAAGTTTTCATGATTTAATTCATCAAAGCATAAAATACTTCCTTTTGTTAAATGTGGTTTTATAGCTTCTAAACAATCTTTTGTAGGTTTATACAAATTAAAATCAAAATATACAAATGAAATTATAGTTTCAGGATGGTCTTTAAGATATTCACAAATTTTTATTGATGCATCACCTTTTATTAACTCAAATTTTGTCATATGAGAAATTGGGTTCATTTGCTCTTGAAGAGACATCAATTTGGAAAGATGTTCTTCATAATTTTTTGTTACCGAGTATGATCCTTCTGCTATAATATTAGAAGTACCATCCTTTTCATTAACATTTTGAAATCCTTCAAATGTATCGAACCCTACTATTTTTCTATTATAATTATAAGGTTCGTAGATACCTCTCAATGTCTGCATGATAGTTAAATTTTTACCCCATCTAACTCCAAATTCAATAATTATCCCATGAACATCTAATATCTGTTTGTAAAGATAATCTAACACTAATATTTGTGTTAAATATTGTCTAGGAGTATACAAAAAAAAGTTTTCTAACAGTTCATCCTCCGGTATTGGTGACTCTTTAAGCATTTTAATTAAGTGTTTTTTAACATTTAATTCATCTTTATTACTATAAGAAATAGGCTTTATTTTTTCCATTAAAATCCCCCATATCATTTTGTTCTTTAAATATTAAGTCATAGTTGTGAATCTGATTTTCAAGAAATTTTTAGATCTGATCAGAATTTTTTTCAAGGAATTTATAATTAGAAATATCTGATAATACGCTTATTAAATATTTACACTTAGCCCTTTAGCATATACGCAATAGAATTAACATATTTATATCATCATAATATTATTTGTTGAATTTTTACTTTTTAATAATACTAATATGCTAATTCTTATATCAATTTTAGCATATATGTATATCATTTTTACTTAACTTACGATCCAAACACCAATTATTATCAGTTCTTAATATGGAGTTAAAGGAGTAATTGATAACTCATATTATGTAGAGAATCCGTAAGAAATGTTTTAATTCAAAAAATTTATAGAAAAATTTAAATTTCTCGATTTATAATCAATATTTCTTTTTAATAATACTTATATCACTATTTATAATAAAATTAGTGTATATCTGGAAGGTCAAGTTTCCAGAACGGTTTAATATCCAGAAGTGGTGATCCATCCAGTGCATCAAGCCATTTTACAATGAGTTTATTTTTATTCATATCCACAAGCTCAATTAAACAGAATCCTATAGGATTAGGACGTACAGGTGCTCTTGTGGAAAATATTCCCCTTTTTTCTGTTTTACCATAGGGTATAACCTTTAATTTATCACGTTCTGCGCGGTCCTGCCAATATAAGATGATTAAATATTTGTTTAGATCAAGACCATCTAATCCATCTAAAAATTCATCAAAAACTGTTATTGTACTTGTTTCTGTAGAATAACGACCCTGTCTGGGTGCATCATCTTTAGTCAAGTATTGTGAATTAATAACCCCTATGGGTATGAGTTCCATATCCATAATATCTCCACCATATATTTTTTATGAATTTTATTTATAACATGTGTAATAAATTTGATATTATAGGAGATCCTAGTGCAAATGCTAAAAATACAATTCCCATACCAATTTTAATTCTTTTAGAGACTATCCGAGTATTCTTTTTGGACTGATCCTTTAAAATTGATACAGCACATATCAGGAAGATTGCTATGGCAAATATGAGAATTATCAAATATAACACATTGAAAATACCTATTAAGTATAATGCAGGACTTGTTAAACTTGCAAGTATCATAAAAAATGCTGCTAGAATAGATGATGATTTCATTCCAAATTTTATTGGGAAGGTATTTGCTCCCTCCATACTATCGCCTTCAACATCTTCCATATCCTTTACAATTTCCCGTGCCATTGTCATTAAAAATGCGTAGAACCCTAAAAGTATAGATAAATAAACTGTTTGAAGTACAACTCCTGCAAAAACAAAACAAAGCCCTGTTAGAAATGCGATGCTAAGATTTCCAACTAAACATGATTTTTTAAGTTTATATGCATATAAAAACATTAAAATGGCACTTAAAACAACTATAATACCAGGGATTATTCCAATTAAAAGTGACATTATAGTAGCTATAATAAAAAGTATAGTTGCATAAATTGCAGCTACATTTAATGATATTCTTCCAGATGGTATTGGCCTTTCAGGCTTATTTATTGCATCAATCTTATGATCAACATAATCATTAATGACATTTCCGGCACCTGTGAATATAAAAACAATTATACATGCAACAGGCACATATAAATTGAAGATTCCACTTATAAGAGCCACAAGTAGTACTGCTATAACTCCCATAAGAGCATTGAAAGGTCTGAGTATTTCTAAATATGCATTCATTAATTACACCTTGAATATTTAAACATTTATTTTGATTTGTTGACCAACCATTTTATGATTATCCATTTTACTAGTAAATTCTAAAAAAAATATTATATTCTAATTGTAAGAAAATATTCATAGGAGAAAAATATGGCAAAAAATTATGTACCAGAATTATTAGCACCTGCAGGTTCTTTAGATGCATTAAAAGCTGCAGTTAATGCAGGGGCAGATGCTGTTTATATTTCTGGTAAGAAATTTGGTGCCAGAAAATATGCAACTAACTTTAATGAATCAGAAATTGAAGAAGGATTAGAATACGCTAAAATCCGAGGAGTTAAGGTATATGTCACTGTAAACACCTTGATAATTGATTCTCAGATATTATCTGTTGCAGAATATCTTATATGGCTCTATAAATCTGGTGTCGATGCCGTTATAATTCAAGACTTGGGAATCGCATGTCTATCAAAAGCTTTAGTTCCAGATCTGGATATGCATGCATCAACTCAGATGACAATTCATAATATTGCCGGAGTAAAATGGGCAGCTAAATTCGGTTTTAAAAGAGTTATTTTAGCCAGGGAACTTGGAATTTTCGAGGTAGAAGAAATCCTAAAAGAAACCGAAAATATTAAAATAGAAATATTTGCACATGGTGCACTATGCTACTCCTACTCAGGACAGTGCCTTTTGTCTTCATTTATAGGTGGAAGAAGTGGGAATAAAGGCATGTGTGCACAACCATGTCGTAAAAAATATACATTAATCGACGGGAAAGTAGACAAGTATGGAAGACCATCAGAACCCCATTCTATAGCTATCAACAACAAATATCTTCTAAGCACCAAAGATCTTGCAGTTTATGAAAATTTAGAAAATGTTGTAAATTCTAAGGTTAACTCTCTAAAAATTGAGGGCCGTATGAGGTCAGCTGACTATGTGGGAATAGTTGTAACGATCTATAGGAAAGCTTTAGACTCATTATCAAATGGCAAATGGAAACCTGATCCTGAGGATGTTTCTAAACTTATGTTAGCTTTTAATCGTGGTTTTACAGGAGGATATCTTACAGAATCAGAAAATAAATTAGTTATGAACCGTGAATCTCCAGGAAATCGTGGCCTCTACATTGGACAAGTACAATTCTTCTATGAAAAAACAAACACCATACGTGTAAAATTAGAAAATAAATTTAAAATAGATAAAGGAGATGGAATTGCTTTTTTATCACCTAAAAAATTGGATAAATCTAAAGAGTTTAAACAACATTCTAATGAACTATCTGAATCCTTTGGAATGGCTTTAGAAACTGCTCCAAAATATAAAGGAGAGAAAGTATTTTTAAATGTAGGACAAAAAGTGGAAGTTGGCTCCAAATTATATTTAACACGTTCCATATCACTGAATCATGAAGCTCGAGCCATAATAAAAAATACTGTCAAACCATCGATACCCATAGACATCATAATGAGTTGGGATGATGATCTTAAGGCCAATCTCCATGGAAAATTTATTGGATTTGACAATGTTAAACATGAGATATGCTTAAAATCAGATTATCAAATGGAAAAAGCGCTTAAAAAACCATTAACCACCAAACAAATCGAAAATCAACTACAAAAAACAGGGAAAACACCTTTTGTGCTTAGAGAAGTTACTATTAAATATTCTGGAGATCTATTTTCACCAATAAGTAAGTTAAACCAGTTCAGACGTGACTTCCTTGAAAAAGCTAATATTAAACTCTTAGAAACATTTAAACCCGCTGAATTCAAAGTTCAAGAAGCAGAAAGCCGATTCGAAAAAATAAAAAAACAAGCCACTGAAATAAAAAATAAAGAAAATTCGTTATCCCCACATAAAATTGGTCTTGCAGTATATGCAGATAGCATAGAAACTGTTAAAGGTAGTTTAGATGGCTGTGCTAAACGTGTTTATTATGAACCCGACCCATCTAAAAATTGTAAAAACATTTGCAATAAATGCTACCAAACCAATGAAGATTCAATTAAAAATGATCCCAACCAGATTGATAATATTTTATCACTATTAAAGACTGCAGAAGATTTGTGTAAGGAGAATAATGCAGAATTTATTTGGAAATGGCCACAAATAACCCACCAATATCAATTAAACAATTATTTCAAAATTTTAGAATCTCAACTAAATCATAAGATAATGGTTGATGGATTAGGTGCTGCTATTGGAATTAAAGAATTCGATCAGAACATAGTACTTTCAGGTTCTGCAGGACTTAATATTTGGAATAAAAATTCTGTTTTAACCCTTGCAAAATTCTTCGATACTTTAACTCCATCTGCAGAGCTTTCAAAGAACGAATTAAAGGGTGTTATTTCGAATTCAAGAATCCATGGTGTGGAAAATAGTTTTGAAATTGTTGTTCAGGGAAATGTAGATGCCATGATTTCAAAGGACTGTTTATTATCTGTAATACCTGGATCTAACAATGAAAATCTAACAAATCAATTCTGGGGAATTCAAGACGAAAAGAGACAGATTTTCCCGATTAAAATTGATTCAGAAGGAAATACACATGTTTTAAACTCGGTTGAGCTTTGTTTAATTGATTATCTTCCAATTATCTCCCAAATGGACATAGACAGTATTGTTTTGGATGTAAGAAATAAAACATATGATTATGCCAACGAGATGACTTCTATTTACAGTAAGGGACTCGAATATATTGAAAAAGAAACTAACTCCACAAAAAATATGAATCGGCTTAAATCAAAGGTTAAAAATATATCAACCGGCGGCATTACCACTGGAAATTTCTTAAAAGGTATCAAAGAAATATAGAACTTAAAAATAAACAAATTTTCTTTTTTAAAAAACATATCCCCTTGATTTTAAAGATATACGATCACTATAGTATCAACGAATAAGCGAGTCAATGTATTAATTTATAATTCTTATTATTTTTTTATCGTAGGAGTTTTAATAAGATAATATCATATAATAAACATAAAAATGGAATATCTGTATAGGAATAAAATAAAATTTAATAATAAATGGAATTTAATCGAACGGATAAAGGATTCCTGTAAAAATATTTGGGGTATTACATAAAATTTATAAAAAAAGTAAAATCTTTGTGGTGATACAATGAGAGTATTTAATCTCTTAAAAACCAGAATAGAAGAGATGGAAGAGAATGGTGACGTTGAAGGTCTGATCCATGCATTAAAGGATGATGCTGAAAATGTTCGTAAAGAAGCAATGAATGCTCTTGAAAGAATCGGAGATTCACGTGCAACTGAACCATTAATCGAACTACTACTAGATCCAGACATAACAATACAAGAAGAAGCAATCACAGCACTGGGAAGAATACAAGATAAAAGAGCGGTTCAACCACTTATACAAACCCTTAACAATCAGCACATTGGAATTAGATGGAAAGCTGCAGAAGCTCTGGGAAGAATAGGAGATCCAAGAGCAACAGAAGCACTTATTCAAACACTACACGACCCAGATAAAACAATACAAGAAGAAGCTATAACAGCACTGGGAAGAATACAGGATAAAAGGGCAATTCAACCGCTTATCCAAAATCTTACCAATCTACATATGGGAATTCGATGCAGAGCAGCCGAAGCATTGGGAAAAATTGGAGATTCAAAGGCAACAGAAGCACTTATCCTATCACTACACGACCCAGATAATTCTGTAAAGGAAGAAGCTATAACAGCACTGGGAAGAATCACAGTAGATCCTTTAATTGAGGATTTAAGAAGCGAAGACCAAAACTTACGGGACAGTGCCATAATAGCTTTAAATCAATTAAAAGATTTAAAGAGCTTAGACTCGGTTAAAATATCTGAATCTCAAGATAAAGTATCTGAAGAAGATTTAATTGATAATAATGTAGATGAAAATAATTCCAACAATCAAGATTTGTTAAAAGACCTTGAAATTAAAAGTAAAGAACTAATTAAAAGTGGTTATCATATCTACATCGAAAAGTTTGTGAAAAATTCACGTTACAATTATATAGAAGGATTTAACAGGAAATCACGATATGATTATGAATTTCCAGATATCATGAAGCTTCGTGAGTTACTCCGCTATAGAAAGTTGGAATTTTCTGATGAAGAAATCTTGTGGCTTATACAGGAAGAAATTAAAACCCAAGAATACACAGAATTTAAAGACAAAATATTATCAAAAAACCCTGAAAACCTAACCGACTACATAGAAATTCTAATAAAAACCTATCCTGACTCACAAAGCCAAATAGAATACCTAAATAAACTTTTAAAAGAACAAAAAATAGCCCATCAACCCTCTCTAAATAATGAAATAGAAAAAATTGAGAAAAAATTAGAAACACAAGAATTTGAGAATAAATTATTGGTTAAAGAAGCCCAGACACCCGATGAAAAGGATTCCCCATCAATACTTAAAGAGTTCAGGATTAAAGAACTGAAAGAGAGTAGAGATCTGCTCAGATCCACTGAAAAATATGTTTATATTGAAACTTTTGTCAGGAAATCCCGTTACAATTACGAATTTGGTGATATTCAAAAGTTCAGAGAGTTATTAGACTACAGAGAGATTGAATTTTCAGACGATGATTTACTCTGGTTAATACAAGAAGAAATTAAAGATCAAGAATACTCCGAGTTTAAAGAAGAAATATTATCACAAAATCCTAAAAACCTAACCAACTACATAGAAATTCTCATAAAAACCTGTCAAGACCCACAAAGTCAAATAGAACAACTAAAAAAGCTTCTAAAAGCACAGCACATGGGTTATAAACCCAATCTAAAACAGGAAATAGAAAAAATCAGAAAACAACTAGAGATCACAGAATTCGAAAATAAAATACTCAACAAAAATACTCCCAACAGAGGATTGTTACCAGTTGAAACTGAAGATCTTGACGATGCATATATCTCATTCAATATTGGGAATCTCTACTACGACCTTGGGAAACTTGAAAAAGCATTAACATATTATGATAAAGCATTATACATCTACCCTGACTTTATTGATGTTTGGAAGTATAGAGGACTCATATACTTCACATCTGGAAGATTACAAAAAGCTGCTGCTTGTTATAATCAAATATTGAGTTTGGATCCAAAATATCCTGAATTATGGGTAGATATAGGAATCATATTCTTTGAAATGGGAAAAATTAATGAAGCTAAAGCATGCTATGAAAAGGCAACAGAGATGAATCCTTGTTATAAAAGCGAAGATCTTGCAGTTAAAACATGCAAATTCCTTGAAAATAGACCATTATCATTACAGAAGTTAAAGTTTTATCTTGAACTTGCATCCTCTGCATTATGGGAATCATCTGATCCAACACCTCCCCTTTCAAGGATCATGCAAATCATAACCAAAAATTTCAAGGACTAAAAAAAATTAACATTCTTCTATTCTTTTATAAAGGGAGTCCTATCCAACTGAAAACCCCTACCATCTTTAAAGCAATATAAAACATCACAAGAATAAATATATATCTTAACTGTTTCTCAGGAAGTTTATGAGAAGCTTTTACACCTATTTGAGCCATTGGAACACTTATTATAGATAATACAGCAAATTGAATAAGATTAATATATCCTATTGAGAATGGTGGAAGTCCAGCTACATTGAATCCATTTGACGTATATGCAATTATTCCCCCCAATGATGTGAAGATAATAACAGCTGTTGATGTTCCAACAGCTCTGATCATACTAAATCCCATCAATATAACTAATATTGGGACCAAGACAACCCCACCACCAACACCCAAAAGTCCAGATAATAAACCTGTTATAAATCCTATTGCTATATAACTCAAGACTCCTTTTTTTGGTTCGCCACTTATCTCAGGATACTTAGCAATTAACATCCATATACCTGAAATAAGTACTAATATTCCAAAAATTATTTTTAAATAAATTCCTGGAGTGTTAGCTGCTACAGTACCACCTATGAGTGCAGCAACTAATCCAGAAATGCCCATCAATATCATTGGCCTGAATAAAACCGCACCTCTTCGTGCATGACCCAATGCTCCACTGATTGCTGTGGGTAAAATCACAGCCAAGCTAGTGCCAAATGCAACTCTAATAGCTGTTGTTGTATCAACACCTAATGATGTGAGTAGGAAAAATTGGATGGGCACCATAATAAAACCCCCACCCACACCCAAAAGTCCTGATGCAAATCCAACCAGAGCACCTGTAAGAAGTAACACAATTAAATATATTATAAAATCCATTGTTAACTCCAAATAATATCCTCTATAAATAATTCTTAATTTCAATTTCGAAAGCTTTAAAAATACTTGATCTTCTTTAAATTAAAGTTTTTCACAGGAATTATGGAATTCATAGGGAGAAATAATAATTGATAACTTTGGTTGGAAAATTATTTGACCAATTAAATAAAATGGAAATAACAATAAATCCAATAGATAATATAAATAATTAATAAAATCTTTTGCAATATTTGTAAAAAAAAATTAGTTTTAAATCAAAATAACTTCGGAATTAGTAAAAGAATTATTAGAACTTCTCATATGGACTCTAAAATCATTTATAACAAGGGTTAGATATTAACAATTAATAGATTGGTCAATGGACTTAAACAAAAATGGTGGTAGTTTGGATTTAAAGAAGATTAAGGGTATAGGGGAACGTCAAGCAGAGAAGATCATTTCAAGCTTTGGCGGTGAGAAAGAATTCTTAAAGGCAGTTCAAAATTACGAAGTAGATCGTATAACAAGTATTGAAGGGGTTAGTCAAAAAAAGGCTATCCACATAATAAATACCATTCTAGGCAATCCTAGCCAAGAATTTCTTAAAACTGATCAAGCGATACAGATATACAACGATATTATTGAGCGAATACTAGGCTTCGCCAATACTAAGTACTGTGAGAACAGGATACTCTTAATGAGTCCCCTTAAAAATGAAAAGAACATTATGGATAACATCGATTTTGTTATGAAAGCCAAGGATTCTGTTAGCCACCTACCATTAGATGATATCAAAACCCTACTCAAAAAAATAGATTCAATGGAAGAACCAAAACCCAACTACGATCCATCTACAACAATACTAGTTGAAACACAAGAAGACTACCATCAACTAATTGAAATGGGTTTAAACAGTTACTGCCCAATTATAACCGGTAATGAACTTGAAAATCCAGAAGACTTTGAATTGATTATATATGTTTACAGTGAAGGATTATTAGAGTTTGAATCACAAAATATTGCCATGGTAAACAACTCTTCAGAGACTTATGAAATAGTTCCACAAGTTGTTCTCCAATATTACAAGAAAAATTATCAAATAATGGAAAATGCCCTAAAAATAAAAAAGATATTAAGACGTGAATCTGTTCTGGGGGATGTCATCGATATTCTCAATTCACTAGAATCTCTTGATCTAGATGAAACAATATTTGACGACACAGTAAAATCAGCCAAAATCAAGGCTGATTTAAAGCTTAAAGAAGCAATTGAAAAGATTGATCTCAAAGGTAATGAAGTATTAGATCTATTAAATGAAGGAATGCCTAAGAAGTTACAGAAAATATTTGACGAAGTTATAAAAAAAGCCAAAAACGAAGTGCGTGAAATCACTGGAGTTTCATTCGATCCATTCATTCAGAAATATCCTGTGGAAATAGATACTGCTGAAATTGAAAGAATTAAAAAACAGGAAATGGCAAAGAAATATGTTAACGCCTATGAAGAAAATGTTAAGGCCGCGAAAACCCTTTCAAATATGAAAAAAAAGGTTGAAGAAGAAATACATGAAATTCTTGTATTTGACTATGAATTTACACTCGGATGCTTTGCACATTACTACGATCTTAATCCACCAAAAATTGCAGATGGATTCAGTTTCCAAGGAGGACTTCACCTAAATTTAGCACTCGAGAATAATCCAGAGATACAACGGATTAATTATCGATTAGAATCCCCCCATAATGTTGTTCTTTTAACAGGAGCTAATAGTGGAGGAAAGACAACCCTCCTAGAAACCATTGCCCAAATATGTATCATGTCACAGATAGGACTTCCTGTATGTGCAACTAAAGCACGTGTAAAACTTGTTGATGAAGTTTATTTCTTCTCTAAAAAACGTTCACTTGATGCTGGAGCATTTGAATCATTCCTTAGAACATTTATGCCCATAGTTATCAGAGAAACAGATAAATTAATTTTATTAGATGAACTTGAAGCCATAACCGAACTTGAAGCAGCTGTAAAAATTATATCCAGTTTCATGGACTTCATAGGAGATTCTGATTCGTTGGCTGTGATAGTCACCCATATGGCTAGGGAAATTTTAAAATACACCGATGTACGTGTGGATGGAATAGAAGCAAAGGGTTTGGATGAAAATTATAATCTGATAGTTGATAGAACTCCCCGTATGGATTACTTTGCAAGGAGTACACCCGAACTGATACTCAGAAGGATGTATGAAACATCTGACAACAAGTTAAAGGATATTTACAGACAAGTATTAGAGAAGTTTTAAAATTATATAAAATCAGATATAAATTTATATGAAATGAAATAAATTATCAATTAATAAAAATTGAATTAAGTCTAGAATTATGAGGTATATCATGTTCCAGAAGATATTAATCCCAATAAACCCTTTAGAAGATCAAGACTTACTTGTTAAAACTGCATCCGATCTGGGAGTTGAACAGAATGCTATTGTGAGTTTTGTTTACTTTGGTGAAGATCAAAAAGCAATCACCAAACTTGAAGAACATGTTAAAAATTGCAGGCAGATGGGTTTAAAAGTTAAATATGAATCTATATGTTTCGATGGACAAGAAAAAGAAATTCCCAAAAAAATAGCGGAACTATCAAATGAATGTGACTTAATAATAATGGGTCATTTAAAATTTGATAAGATATATAGATTTGTTCATCAAAGCACAGCCGCTGATCTGATTAATCTTGTTTCCATACCTGTAATGGTAATACCCGACGAGGGAAATTGTAAATTCATACTCGATAAATATTGATCTTCAATATAATTTATTTTTCTTAGATAGATAATTTAAGCATAATACTGACTATTATTCTCAAAAATATTAAAATGCTATTTTAATATATTCATCAAATAGTAATTCTAGGGAAATATAAAATGACAATTTTAGGAATAGATCTAGCAGGCAAACAAGAAAATCCTAGTGGAATAGCTATTCTTGATGGAAATAAAATGAAATTATTTACTAGTTATTCTGATGATGAAATATTAGATTTAGTAGATGAAGTGAAACCACAGGTTATTGTAATTGATGCTCCATTATCACTTCCAAAGGGTAGATGTTGTCTTGAGAAGGATTGCAAATGTGCAGTTGGAGGGCATTTTCGTCAAGCTGAAAGGGATATACGTCAATATGGACGAGTACTTCCCCTAACATTCAGGGGCATGAATATGTTAACACTGCGTGGTGTTAAACTCTCACTTGAAATTAAGGAAGTATACAATGTGTTAGAGTCACATCCTCATACAGCTTCAAAAATCTTGAAATTTAAGGATCCCTATTCTGCTTTGAACCAATATTTTAATATATCCCCTGAAGCAACTGAACATGAGTTAGATGGGGGAATATTGGCCTTGACAGGATTATTTTATTTAAAAAATTGTTATAATGAATTGGGTGATCCAGATGAGGGAACAATAGTTCTCCCAACAGATGAAAAATGTTTAGATATCTTATATGAATTTTTTAAATAATACAATCAAACATCGTCAAAAAAAATGGTTTTCCGAAAAACTATCAGATCTATTAAAAATGAAAAATTGATTATTATTTTTTAAAAAAAATAATCTATTTCAGAATTTTAATTCAGTAGTTTAACAGAATTTACTGATATGATCCAGTTTATTTGTAGTAAGTTATTTAGAAGAATATTAAATTTGTTTGGAAATAAGTTTAAATAAAATAGTAAATATAAGATGG
>Ga0182014_10006220_pt1 | contig 12947 bp, 9 predicted proteins | sample 612S2DmetaG_FD_120489 | JGI IMG/M metagenome (GOLD analysis project Ga0182014, IMG submission 120489) | Permafrost microbial communities from Stordalen Mire, Sweden - 612S2D metaG | ecosystem: Environmental > Terrestrial > Soil > Wetlands > Permafrost | place: Sweden: Stordalen | collected... | reverse complement strand
TTGTTCATGTAGATCAGCACCTCGCGCTTCTCGCCGGTCTGGGGACGATGCAACAAAACACGGCTAGCGAAGTTCTTGGGAATGTCGGTCCCCGGATACACATCATGCTGGAATTTGAGAAGCTGGATGCTGAAGGGCTTGTAAAGCCGGTGCGGCCGCATCGCGAGCTGATAGGTTCTCTGGTTGACGGTGAATTGCTGAGGCTGCTCGACGAACTCGGAAACGAGCCACGTGCCCATCGAGCGGTCGGGGGTCACGATCTCGATGACTGCGCTGGGCACGTCGCGCTTGTCCATCTCCGTCACGCGAGGCACCTCGCTCACGGTCACGCGGGGGCCGAGGCCCTGCGTCGCGGCCGGGGGCTCCGTGGCGTCTGCGGTACGGTTATTCACCTGGGAATTGGCGAAGAACCGCTTCACTTGGACCGTGAACGGCAGGTTGCCTGGGTGAATGCTCTTCTGGCTCGCGAGAATGTCTTGCGGGATGGCGACGACTTTGTCGGCGTCAGGGTCGGTGGCATCGATGACCGCCAACTCCGCCTCGCGTTCGGTTTCGGAATAGTACCTCGCCTCGCCTTCGCGGAGGTGGAGGGTGCTTTCGCGGGAGAGCAGATCGGTGAGAAGCTGGCCGAGCAGCAACAGGATCAGGCCGCCATGCACCATCCAGAGTCCGATCTTGCTGACGCTGAAGGTGAAGCGCCTAAGCTGAGCGGCAAGGAGATTGATAAGCAGCACGCCGCCAATGAGGTAACCGCCCGGAAAGACAGGGAATCTCCAGGAGGCGCCTTTCGGCCCCAAGTAGATGAAGAAGCTGCGAAAGTACTCGTTTTGGGCCTTGTAAAGGCCCAGGTCCACCTGCGCCAGCGTTCCCCAAAAGACCAACACCAAGCCCAACGCCAAACACACGACCGTCAGGCGCAACGATGTAAAGAAGTCGATCAGGCGATCGAGGAAATGATCCAGGGGCATGCGAATCAAATATGCAGCGTCAGTATTTGGCGCCCTGCACGAACTTCATGAAGGCCTCCTTCTCCTGTTGGACGACCTGTGCGTTGCCCATCAACTTGTAAAACCACGTTTCGCCCGACCGCGGTACGACCACCGCCAGCAGGCGCGACGGCTGCCCCGTCCTGGCATCCTGGCCAGCGATATCGGCCTGGGTCGCCTTGCCGTCCGGCAGGTCAATGGACTGCACCTGGGCGGCCAGTTCAGCTTCCGCCACTGGCGCGAGGCCGAGTTGACCGCGCCAGCGGTTGACGTTGGCCAGGACACCGCCACCGTCGCCGGGAGACTTGCTTACGTTGACGGCGGCCTGGGCGTCGCCGGAGCCGGAGAGGACAAACTTAGCCACGAGAAACTGCCCGCCTGGCACTTCTTTCCAGCCGGAGGGGCGTTCCCAATTCGGTTTAGTCTGGCCGGAAGCAGCACTCAGCCCGGCTTGTCCCATCATGCTGCCGGCATCGATTGGGGGATGGGAAGCTGGCAATTGAGCCTGGGCCGTGGGCGCCGGGAAGCTCACCGACTTAAGGAACTCAATGAAGGCCGGCTTCTGCTGCGTCACGAGAGTGTCGTCCCCGGTCATCTTGAAAAACCAGGCCTCGCCCTCGCGGCGCGTAATGGCGGCCAGGATGATTGTCTTTTCGCCCGAGCCCGGATTTGCTCCGGCCTGCTCGTAGAGGCTTGCCGGTTGGCCGGCAATCTCGACCGGTTGGGCGAGCTTGGCCAATTCCGCCTCCGACACGCCCGGCAGGCCGACCTGGCTGCGCCAGCGGTTGACGTTGTCCAGGTCGCTCCCGGCCAGACCAGGCAGCGGGATGACGCTCACATCGGCCTGTTTGCCGTCCTTGCCGGGGACGCGAAACGAGGCGGCCCGCATTTCGCCCGGGGCGGCCTCCTGCCAATCTGCGGGCCGCTTATATTCGAGCCGTGGTGCGGACGCCCCCGAGGTGTCAGGATGTCCGGGAGGTAGGGCGCCAGGCTGCGCCTGCGCCTGTGTTTGTTCCTTCGCCACCCGATACTCCTGGACTTGCCCACGGTCGCAACCGGCCAGGGCGGCGAGCACGAAAATCAACGCCCATCGGGTGGAGGATGGGAGTCTTTGGCTACAAGACAACAATTTCACCTTCTGTATTTACAGGCGTTTGGCTGGAAGCGCAAGCGGGTTGTCGGAACCCTCCGGAGCGAGCAGGCCCGTTGACAGAGTCGGCGGGATCCCTCCATAGAACCTTAGGCCTCGCCGCGGTCGCACTTCATTCTTGTTTTCCAGCGGCCGGCAGACTAATTATCAAGGTCACAGAAATGCGAGCGAATCATGCACATGGTTGCCATGCCAAATTCAAGGGTTCCGCTGGGGCGCGTGGTTCCGTCGGATAGGGACCCAACCCATGCCCCGCGCTCCCGTTGCTTCCGCACATTGCTGGCGGCGTCAGGCCCAGGTGCTTCCCCATCAAACCCGGATTCCAGACACCCATGACAACCTTGACTTCCTGGCGACGCCTCAACACCGCGTTCTGGCTGCTGATCGTGCTGGTCTTGGCGGGCGTCGGCTTGGCACTTTGGGCAGCCGCCGCCGGCTCGGCCAGGGTCCGCCGCGGCGACCAGTTATCCGAACCCAAGAACAGTATTAAGTACGATGTCCTCTTTATTAGCGACACCGTTCGCGGCTTGTTGCTGGATCCCAAGAACTTAGCCGAGAAAAGGCGCAAGAGCGAAGCGGAAGCGGACTTGGACTCGCAACTGAAGACAATCCAATCAGGATTTACTGACTATCCTGAGCTTATGCGCTCGGTGAGCAACTTGAGTGATTTTACCTCCCACTCGCTCGGAGACTTCCACCGTCAGGTGTTGGACCAGGCGGAAACCGACTCCGCCAGCGCGGTAATGCTCTACGTCAAGGGCTATCCTGACATCCGCGACAAGCGCAGCAAGCTGTTCACGGACCTGACCTTTGAGATCGAGCGCGTGCGAAATGCCGAGGTGAAGCGCGGCGAGTGGCTCGCACTGTTCGGCTTGGCCCCCCTCGTCATCCTCCTCTTGGCCATCCCGATCGTTGGCCGCGTCCATTCCTCGACCGTGGCCCAGCCGCTCAATCGCTTGGTCGCCACCCTCGACCGTATGAGCCAAGGGGACTTCACTGAACGTGTCGCTTTGCAACGGCGCGATGAATTCGGCATCCTGGGCAATGGCCTTAACCGGCTGGCCGATGATCTCTCCGCACTCGTTGGCCAGGTCCAGCGTTCGGGCATTCAGGTCAACACCACTGCGACCGAGATCGCCGCGACGGCCAGGGAACAACAGAGCACCGCCCACGAAATCGCCGCCACGACGGCGGAGATCGGCGCCACCTCCAGGCAAATCTCCGCCACCTCCAAGGAGCTGGAGAAGACGATGAATGAGCTGAACCAGGTCGCCGAGGAGACCACCGAGCTTGCCGGGAGCGGCCACGCCGCGCTGACCCACATGGAAACGACCATGCGCCAGATCACCCAGGCGTCCGGCTCCATCACCGCCAAACTCTCGGTTCTCAGCGAAAAGACCAACAACATCAACTCCGTCGTTGCTACCATCACCAAAGTCGCCGACCAGACCAACCTGTTGTCGCTCAATGCCGCCATTGAAGCCGAAAAGGCGGGCGAGTACGGGTTGGGTTTTGCCGTGGTCGCCATGGAAATCCGCCGCCTGGCCGATCAGACTGCCGTCTCCACCTACGACATCGAGAAAATGGTCAAGGAGATGCAATCCGCCGTCGCCGCCGGCGTTATGGGGATGGACAAGTTTTCCGAAGAAGCGCGCCGCGGCGTGGAGGAGGTCCGGCAGGTGAGCATGCACCTCGCCCAAATCATCCACCAGGTCCAAACGCTCACCCCGCGATTTCAGACGGTGAACGAAGGCATGCACGCGCAGGCCACGGGCGCCCAACAGATCAGCGACACGCTGGCTCAATTGAGCGAAGCGGCGCGGCAAACGGCTGAATCCCTGCGGCAGTCCAACCTGGCCATTGAACAACTGAACGGCGCCGCCCGCGGCCTGCAGACCAGTGTGGCTCGCTTCAAGCTAACATCGTAATCATGTTGTTTCTGCTCTTCCAATTGGGCAAAGAACGGTATGCGCTGCAGGCCAGCCGCGTGGTTGAGGTCGTGCCGCTGCTGGAGTTGAAGCAACTGCCGCAGGCGCCCAAAGGGGTGGCCGGCATTATCAATTACCGTGGGCGCCCCGTTCCCGTGGTTGACTTGTGCGCCCTCACGCTGGGCCAGCCGGCCGCCGAGCGCTTCAGCACCCGAATCTTCATCGTCAATTATCCGGATGACCGCGGGACTAACCATTTGCTTGGCCTGATTGCCGAACACGCCACTGAGACGCTGCGCAAAGACGTCAACGATTTCGTCGATTCCGGCGTCAGGCTAAGCGAGGCGCCATACCTGGGTCCGATCTTCATGGACGACAAATGTCCCATCCAGTGGATATACGAGCAGCGCCTGCTCCCCGAACCTGTGCGCAACGTGTTATTCGCCGACCCGGCGGCCTGATATCATGAGCCGGATTGAAGATCTGCTCCGCCGGACAATTGGCCTGGATGCCGAGTCTATCGGCTCGGCCTCCATTGAACGCGCGGTCCGGCTGCGAATGAGGAGTCTCGGGCTGAGAGAGCTTGAGGATTACGAGCACCTCCTGGAAGAACCGGGCCCGGAATGGAATGAACTGGTCGAGTCGTTGGTCGTCACTGAGACTTGGTTCTTCCGCGACCCGGCGGTTCTTGCCGCTTTTGTTCGTCTCGTGGTCGAGGACTGGCTGCCCGCCCATCCGGCCGTTCCCCTGCGCTTGCTCAGCATTCCTTGTGCTTCCGGCGAAGAGCCATACTCGCTGGTGATGGCACTGCTCGACGCGGGTGTGGCACCCGAACGGTTCCTGATCGATGCCGTGGATATCAGCGCGCGCGCGCTTGCCCGCGCCGAACGGGGAGTCTATGGCAAGAACTCCTTTCGCGACAAAGGCCTCGCTCTTTGTGACCGATACTTCAAGCGGTCCAAGGAGGGATTTGTTTTGGATTCGACCGTTCGCAATCGTGTCCGCTTCTATCGAGGGAACCTCTTCGGCGATGACTTCCTGCCAAAGCACGCCAGCTACGATTTTATCTTCTGCCGCCAACTCTTAATTTACTTTGACCGGCCCACGCAGAGGAAGGCCATTGAACGGATTGAGCGATTGCTGGCGGTCTCCGGTATTATGTTTGTCGGTCCAGTCGAACAGCCGATCGTCCTGAAGGCCGGGTTCGTCAGTGCCAATATCCCCAAGGCTACCGCCTGCCGCAGAGCGGATCATGCCGTACGCCGGCCACGACTGGCCAATTTGCCAAAGCGGCCGATCATCCCAGCCCGCACCCCGCGGAACTGCGCTTTCCAGCCACACCCCTTTGCGCGCGGCGGACTGAAGCCTCTGCACGCAGTCGGACCAGCGCCCTCCGCCCATGCCCAGCTTGAAACCGCGCGCCGCCTCGCGGATGCGGGACGCTTGAACGAGGCTGCGGAGATTTGCGAAGCCCATTTGCGCCAGAGCCGGATGTCTGCCCAAGCGCATTATCTGCTCGGGCTGGTGCGCGACGCCAGCGGTGACGTCAGCGCAATTGATTGTTACCGCAAAGCCCTCTATCTCGAGCCCGATCACTACGAATGCCTGTTGCAAATGGCATTCTTATTGCAGAAGAGCGGCGACTCCGTCCGCGCGCGCGCGTTCAGAAACCGCGCCCAGCGCGTTAATACGAAGGCGGAACGAAGTCGTGAACACCTCGACCCCACAGTCTAACGCACCCGCAACGGCGGACGAGCAGTCGCGCCCATTGCCGAATGGCCACGCGCTGGAAGTTCGGGCTTGCTGGGACGACATCGGCGTGCAAGGCAACGCCACTTGCCCAGAGTTGCAGAAGGTCATCCATTGTCGCAACTGTCCGGTTTACTCCCAGGCCGGCGTTCAATTGCTTGACCGTCCCCTGATGCCGGAATACCGCCGCGCCTGTACTGAGCATTTCGCGGAAGAAAGGAAACTCGCCAGCCCAGCCAGGCATTCCGCCCTTCTCTTCCGCATCAATTCTGAATGGCTCGCGCTGCCCACGCCGGCATTTCAAGAAGTGGCCGAGCGCCGGCCGGTTCATTCGCTGCCACATCGGCAACAAGGCATTGTGCTGGGGCTGGCCAATGTGCGCGGTGAATTGTTGATCTGTATCTCCCTCGGTCACCTGCTGGGGTTGGTGAGAGGCCCGCTCCACGAAACGCCGCGCAAGATTTACGCCCGGCTGCTGGTTGCACAGTGGGACGGCCAGCGCTTCGTCTTCCCGGTGGAAGAGGTCCGCGGCCTCCTTCGGTTTGAGGCGCCGGAGTTGCAGGAACCGCCAGCCATCCTGGCGAAATCCAGGCTGAGTTACACGCAAAGCATTCTTCACTGGCAGGACCGGGTCGTCGGCTTGCTCGATGCCGAGCTTCTGTTTTCGTCCCTCAACCGGAGACTGGCATGAGTAAGCACAAACTTGAGGAGCCGGGTAATCAGCCGATGCTGGAACTCTTCCGCATGGAAGCTGAAAACCAGGCAGCCATTTTGACCAGCGGTTTGCTCGAACTCGATCGTAGCCAGGGAGTGCCCGGGCAATTGGAAATTCTCATGCGCGCGGCTCACTCCTTTAAAGGTGCCGCCCGCATTGTGGATCTCCCGGCCGCGGTGGGCGTCGCCCACGCCATGGAGGATTGCTTCGCCCTGGCTCAACAAGGGAAGCTTGCACTGCGCCAGCCGGAGATCGACTCGCTGTTCCGCGGCGTGGACTTGCTGGTCCAGATTTCCAAGCACACGGAAGCAAGCATCACCCACTGGGAAATCGATCATGCGGATGAAATCCGGGAGTGCCTCAATTCACTGGCGCGGCTGAAGCGAGACGCCGAGACGCCGGGGCCGGCCGCCGGCCGGGACGCCGCGCGTATGGAGCCGACCGCTTCCGGCAGTTCGACGGCAACCTCTCAGCCGGGGAACGCGTCCCTTCCGGCCGCGATGGAGCCGGCGCCCCAGGAGAAGACCCTATCACAACCAGCCGCGACGCACAGGAACGAAACGCCCGAGCGTGTGGTGCGTCTCGCCGCGGAAAACCTCAATCGGCTGCTGGGCCTTGCAGGCGAGTCTTTAGTTGAAACGCGCTGGCTGCGTCCATTCGCTGATTCCCTCCGGCACCTCACGCGCCAACATGCGGAGCTTTCAGAAAAGCTGGATGACCTGCGCAAGAGTGTCAGGGATTCAAACGTGTTCGGGCGGGCAGAACAACAGCTTGGCGAGTTAGCCCACACGGTGGCTGGGTGCCAGCAGTTTCTGAACGAACGCCTCCAGGAACTGGACCTGTTTGACCGCCGCTCCGCGCACCTTTCGCAACGCATGTATCTCGAAGTGCTGCGCACCCGCATGCGGCCTTTCAGCGATGGAGTCCGCCGCTTTCCCCGCATGGTGCGCGATCTGGCACGAGCCGTCGGCAAGCAGGTGCGGCTCGAAATCATCGGCGAGAATACCCAGGTGGATCGCGATATCCTGGAGCGATTGGAAAGCCCGCTGACTCACCTGTTGCGCAATGCTGTGGATCACGGCTGCGAAACGCCCGAGCAACGCCAGCGTGCTGGCAAGTCCCCCGAGGGCACCATCCGCCTCGAAGCCCGCCATAGCGCCGGCATGCTGCTGGTAACGGTCACCGATGACGGCGCCGGCATTCAAACGGAGCGAGTGCGCGAGACGATCCTGAAACGGAAACTGGCAGCGCCGGCCGTTGCTGCTGGGCTCACCGAGGCCGAGTTGCTCGAGTTCCTTTTCCTGCCCGGCTTCACGCTCAAGGAAACTGTCACCGAGATCTCCGGCCGCGGTGTCGGCCTCGACGTGGTGCAGAATATGGTTCGGAACGTACGTGGCAATCTTCGTCTCAGCACACAACCCAACCGTGGCCTGCGCATTCAACTGCAGTTGCCGCTCACGCTCTCCGTTCTCCGCGTCTTGCTGGTGGAAGTGGCCGGCGAACCGTATGCCTTTCCGCTGACTCAGATTGCCCGGGCATTGAAATTGCAGCGCAAGGACATCGACGTCCTCGAAAACAGCCATCACTTTCATTTCGACGGTCAGCAGGTTGGTTTGCTGGCCGCCCACCAGGTCTTTGATTGCGGCGCACCCAAGCCGACCGGCGACGATTTGCCCGTGGTCGTGCTCGGAGACCGTAACGCGCGCTACGGCTTGCTGGTTGATCGCTTTCTAGGGGAACGTGAGCTGGTTGTACAGCGGCTCGATGCCCGGCTCGGAAAAATCAAAGACATCAGTTCAGCGGCGCTCATGGCGGACGGCGCCCCGGTGCTGATTGTCGATGTTGATGAAATGGTGCGCTCAATCGAGAAACTGCTTTCGGAGGGTCTCCTCCCCCCGGCCCAATCCAACGGTCTCGAGGTGATCCGCCGAAGGCAGAAGCGCGTTCTGGCGGTGGACGATTCCTTGACCGTGCGCGAGTTGGTCCGCAAACTCCTCTCCCACCGCGGCTATCTGGCCGATGTGGCCGTGGATGGTATGGACGGTTGGAACGCGGTACGCGCGGGCCATTACGACTTGGTGATTACCGATGTGGACATGCCACGCTTGGATGGCATAGAGTTGGTAAGTCTGATCAAAAAAGACCCGCATTTGAATTCCCTGCCCGTCATGATTGTTTCCTACAAAGACCGCGAGGAAGACCGGCTGCGCGGGCTGGAAGCGGGCGCAGATTATTACATCACCAAGACCAGTTTCCACGATGAAACGCTTTTGCAAGCCGTTGTGGATTTGATCGGCGATCCCGACACATGAGAATCGCCCTGGTCAATGACGTGATGGCAGCGGCCGTGGCGATGCGCCGCGTGATCCTCAACCAGCGCGAACATAAGGTCGTGTGGATCATGCGCAACGACGCCGAAGCCCTTGATCTCTATTCCAACAATGCCCAGGATCGTCCAAGCAGCGCGATTTACGGCATGCCCGGCGCCACGGCGGAGCTTCACGCCGCTAGCGAGATTTTAGCGCTCGACAAAATCGGCCCCAGGCTTACGAGTTTCGTGGCGCAGAATATGAAAACGCATGGCTGACGAATTCACCAACCCCATCGTGAACCTGGATCAGGCGCACCCGCCACATCCATCAGAGTACCATGTGATGGTTCTGCTCCTGGACGACCAGGCAATGGTGTGTGAAGCGGTCCGCCGCGCATTGGCGAATCAAACCGACATTGATTTTCATTACTGCGCCGACGCTCGTGAGGCCCTCACGATTGCGAACCAGATTAAGCCCACCGTGATTCTGCAGGACCTGGTCATGCCCAGCGTGGATGGCCTTACGCTGGTCAAACAATTCCGCGCCAATCCGGCCACGAAAGACACTCCCATCATCGTCCTCTCCACGAACGAAAACCCCCAGGTCAAAGGCCATGCCTTTGCTCTCGGCGCCAATGACTATCTGGTAAAGCTGCCCGATAAGATCGAACTGATCGCCCGGATTCGCTATCACTCGAAGGCCTACCTGAATCTGCTTCAGCGCGACGCTGCCTACCGGGCGCTCCGAGAAAGCCAGCAACAACTTATCGAGAGCAATGCCGCTCTCATCTCCCTCAACCAGAAACTTGAGGAAGCTACGCTCGCCAAGTCCCAGTTCCTGGCGAACATGAGCCATGAGATTCGCACGCCCATGAACGGCGTGATTGGCATGACGGGCCTGCTGCTTGACACTGACTTGACGGATGAACAACGCGACTATGTCGAGGCCACCCGCAGCAGCGCTGACGCTTTACTGACGATCATCAATGATATTCTTGACTTCTCCAAGATCGAATCCGGCAAGCTCGAATTGGAACACCATCCCTTTGAACTCCACACCTGCATCGAGGAGGCCATGGATCTGCTGGCGTCCCACGCCGCCGAGAAGAACCTCGACCTCGCCTACCTGGTGGACGACGCTATTCCCAAGATACTGGTCAGCGACGCGACGCGGCTGCGGCAGATCCTCGTCAATCTTATCGCCAACGCCGTGAAGTTCACCCAACAAGGCGAAGTTGTCATCACGGTCGCCTCCGCCGGGCGCGCCCTGCGCAGCGTCCCGTTCGGCCAGGAGCACGACACCGACTTTCTCCGCCACCCGGAGCAGTGGTTGCTCCATTTCTCCGTACGCGACACCGGGATTGGAATCCCGTTGGATCGGCAGAGCCGCCTGTTTAAGTCGTTTCAACAAGTCGATGCATCCACCACTCGCCACTACGGCGGCACGGGGTTGGGCCTGGCCATCTCTAAGCGCCTGGCCGAGTTGCTGGGAGGGAAGATTTGGGTGGAAAGCGATGCCGGCAAGGGTGCCTCCTTCCATTTCACGATTTCGGCCCGGGCGTCTGCCGCCACAGCGCCGCCGGCCTGGCAATACCCGCAGACCCAGCTCGCGGGCAAGCGATTGCTCGTCATCGAAGACAACGCCACCAACCGTCGCATCGTCACACAGCGGGGCCAGCAGTGGGGGATGACCGTTGAAACGGCCGCGAACCACCGTGACGCGCTCGCGCGGCTCGCGCAAGGCGATCTGTTTGATGCCGTGATACTCGATTTGGAACTGCCGGACAAGGACGGGCTCGTGCTGGCTGAGGAAATCCGCAAGCAACCTGGCGGACGTTACGCGCCCTTGCTCCTGCTTTCATCCAGGCGCCCCACTGGCGATGACGCGCGCCCGCTGCCGGCAGGCGTTTCTATCGCCATCCATAAGCCAATCCGCCCGGCGCAGTTGCTCGACGCCCTGTGCCGCGCCTTGAGTGTCCATGTTCAGCGCGAGAAGAAGGCGCCGGTCGCGCCGACGCTCGATCCAGATCTCGCCCGCCGCCTGCCCTTGCGGCTCCTTTTGGCCGATGACAATCCCATCAACCAGAAGGTCAGTATCAGCGTGCTGCACAAGCTTGGTTATCGCGCTGACATCGCCAATAACGGCCTTGAAGTCCTCAAAGCGCTTGAACAGAAGGCTTATGACATCCTGTTCCTCGACGTGCAGATGCCGGAGATGGACGGCCTTGAAGCGGCGCGCCGGATCTGCCAGCGTTGGTCTGCCGAGAAGCGTCCGTGCATCATTGCGATGACCGGCAACGCGCTCACGGGCGACCGTGATAAGTGTCTGCAGGCCGGCATGGATGATTACATTTCCAAACCCGTCCGCGTCGGTGACCTCCAGTCCGCACTGCAACGCTGGGGCCCGGTGAAAACCAGAAGGTCCGACACCGCCTTCGTGTCGCGCCTTAAGCCCGGCGCAGCCGACAAGCTGCTCGATCAGGCCGTCATTGCTGAGTTGCGCAACCTGCCTGCCTCCAACGGCACCAGCATGCTCCACGAACTCTTGGACCGTTTCCTCGAAGCGGCTCCCCAGCGACTCGAGCAGATCGGCCAGTCGATTAACGATGGGCCGATGCTGGCTTTCCACGCCCACGCGCTCAAGAGCATGGGTCTCAATCTGGGCGTCAGGCGCGTCGTCGAGCTGTCACAAAAGCTCGAAGATCTTGGCCGCACCAGGAATGTGCATGGCGCCCCCTCCATGCTCCAGGAGCTTGAAACCGCGTTCGCTCAAACCCGAGCCCAACTGCTCACGCTTCGCAGCCAATGATCGGCCCTCTCAAAGTCCGAATGCCCAGCCTCGAAGGCCCCGTTCGGGGTTCGGCCTTCCGCGTTCCTTCTGGCTTCGGCCTTTCGCCTTCGATCCTCTCACTTTAGCTTCCATGCCCACCCGACCTGACCGCCTTAATTACGGCGACACCATCGCAATCATTGCCCCCGCGAGCGCTCCGCCGGACCCGGAGAACATCGACCGTGCTGTTGCCGTCCTTGAGCGCCTCGGTTTCAAACCCAGGCTCGCGCCAAATGTCCGCAAGCGCTGGGGGTTCCTTGCCGGCAGCGACCGCGATCGCGCGGGCGACCTCATGAAGATGTTCGCCGACCGCAAAATGAAGGCCATCATCTGCATGCGCGGCGGCTACGGCACCGCCCGTATCCTCCCGCGGCTGGATTACCGCGCTATCCGCGCCAACCCGAAGATCTTCGTCGGCTACAGTGACATTACCTCGCTTCACTGCGCCTTCCGGGTGAAGTCCAACCTCGTCTCTTTCCACGGCCCGATGCTCAACTCGGACTTCGTCAAAAAGGACCTCCCCGAATTCACCCTGCAGAGCTTCCTCAGGACTTTGATGCAGCCCACTGCCCCAGGCAGCATCTGTGCCGGATACAAAAAGAAGACCGTCACCGTCCTGCGCCGCGGCATCGTCTCCGGCCCGTTGATAGGCGGCAATATCACCCTTCTTTGCGCCGCCCTCGGGACTCCCTTTCAACCCTCGTTCAGGAGCCAAATCCTCTTCTTTGAGGACGTGGAGGAAGTCCCCTATCGTTTTGACCGCATGTTGACCCAAATGCTCAACGCCGGCCTGCTCCAGCAGGTCGCGGGCATCGCCATCGGCGTTAACGCCAATTGCCAGGACCCCAAGGCGAAGAATGCCAAAGAATACCGGCAGACCCTGGAAGATGTGTTCAAAGAGCGCCTTCTCCCATTGAGAGTCCCCGTCGTCGCCGGTCTGCCCTTCGGCCACGTCCCTTTGAACGCCACCCTCCCGATCGGCGTACGCGTCACCCTTGACGCCATCAAGGGCGATCTGACCATCGACGAGCCGGCTGTAAAGTAGCCAATCCAGGAAAGCCCCAAGCTCTGCCACCATCCTGGCGCTTCGGCGCCTCGGATTTCGGGCTTCGGCCTTCTTTCGGCCATCGGCCCTCAGGTTTCGGCCTTTCCCCTCCAGCAATTCTCATTATGGCCCCGTCAATGCCCGCCGGGTGAGGGCACCCGGCCTACACCCTCCACAAAACCGTGCTGTTGTAGGCCGGGTGCCCTCACCCGGCATCCCTTTGCAGCACATAA
>Ga0182014_10006219_pt1 | contig 12948 bp, 7 predicted proteins | sample 612S2DmetaG_FD_120489 | JGI IMG/M metagenome (GOLD analysis project Ga0182014, IMG submission 120489) | Permafrost microbial communities from Stordalen Mire, Sweden - 612S2D metaG | ecosystem: Environmental > Terrestrial > Soil > Wetlands > Permafrost | place: Sweden: Stordalen | collected... | reverse complement strand
GCCTTCACCCTTTGGAGAAAAGCTGCGGTTGCTGAAGAAGGCTGTCGCTCCATATTCTCCATGTTTGACCACCAGCGTGCCCGGTCCCAGCGCCAGCACCGTGCGCGCTGCCTGCACCAGGTTGTTGTTCCCGGCCAGCATTTTGGTCTCTGTGTCGTTGATGAGTAGCACATCGAGGCCCTTCAGCACTTCCTTGAGCGCCGCCAGATGGTCCTTGATCCAGTAGTTCATCGTGTCGCCGGCCACCAGCTTTACATCGGGCATCTGCTCGCGCACGCGTCGCTGCAGCACCGGATCGATGTTGGCCAGAAACAGGAACTCAGAGTCGCGATAGGTCTCCGGAATCTTCGGTTCAAAGGCCGCAAAGACGTTCAGCTCCGTGGTGTGGGTCTTGGCCTCGTTGAGGTTGTCGAGATAGGAACCTTCCCAGAAGAAGCTCTTGCCCGCGGCCCGCTCAATGCCACGCGTGTCGATGTTGCGCGCGTGAAAAACGGCCTCCTGCTCCGCGCCAAAGTCCTCGCCGACCACGGCGATTACGCGCACATCGGTAAAAAAGCTGGCGGCCAGCGAAAAGTAGGTCGCCGCGCCGCCAAGGCAACGCTCCCTGCGGCCCGCCGGGGTTTCAATCGAATCGTAGGCTACGCTGCCTACTACGTTAATTGCCATTTCTGTTCCTCTCTAACTGGATAGTACCGGCTCATTGACTTCTTACCAACCCAGGTACTTCCCGAACAGCAGCCCCACCTTTTCCTTGGCCGCCTCAGGAATCGCGTCCGGCTGGGTCAGGACGGCATAGCGGGCAGCCGAGGCACATGCGCACGTGCGCTCGGCGGGCAAGGCCGCGACTGCCGCACTAATGACCTTGGCTGCGTTTTCGGCGTTCTGGTGCAATACGGTCACAATCTCCTCGATGGTTACTGAGTCGTGCCCCTCGCGCCAGCAGTCGTAATCGGTGACCATGGCCACGGTGGCGTAGCAGATTTCAGCCTCGCGGGCCAGTTTGGCCTCCTGCAGGTTGGTCATGCCGATCACGTCGGCGCCCCAACTGCGATAGAGATGCGACTCGGCCTTGGTGGAGAACTGCGGGCCCTCCATGCAAACGTAAGTGCCGCCCAGCTTGCCCGCCACGCCCACCGTGCCGCAGGCCTGGGCCACGGCCTTGGCCATCGTCGAGCATACCGGATCTCCAAAGGCCACATGGCCTACAATCCCCTCGCCGAAAAAGGTGGAGATGCGATGGAACGTCCGATCGATGAACTGGTCGGGGATGACGAAGTCGGTGGGCTTGTGTTCCTCTTTGAGGGAACCGACGGCCGAAACAGAGAGAATGCGCTCCACACCGAGTTTCTTGAAAGCGTAGATATTGGCCCGGAAGTTCAGTTCCGAGGGCAGAATGCGGTGGCCGCGCCCATGCCGCGCCAGAAAGGCCACCTTGCGGCCCTCCAACTCGCCCAACACAAAGGCGTCGGAAGGCTCGCCAAAGGGCGTCTCCACGCGCTCCTCGCGCACGTTGGTAAATCCCGGCATCGAGTAGAGCCCGCTGCCGCCGATAATGCCAATCTCAGCCTGTGCCAATGCCCGCTCCTTTGCGACAGGCCGTTTCCCGGCCCGCGCGCCTGCTTTCCGCAAACATCCCAGTATAAAGGCAGGTCGCGGCCTTCCATCGGAATACATTGCGACGGGTGCTTGCGGGAGAGGGGTTCATATCGCGACATAAAACACTGATACATATAGAGATAAAAAACTGCGCCACTGAAATGGCCCAAAAGTACGCCCATCCGGAATTGACTGGGGCTTTAGTGCCGTTATGGCGAAGGCAGTACCAATAGAAAACCTATGGGGGCGATCTTCTCCATTGACCATTACTTGCCAATTGCAGCTCTAAAATGCGGTTACCAACGCCACGCAGCAAATGCCATCCGCTTGGGATACCTTCCGCGCGGTCCATCCGCTGCTGACGATTCTCGATCCAGATCGCGACCGGGACATGGTCAAGTCGCTCATAGCAAAGGGCGAACAGGGGGGCTTTCTGCCCATCTTTCCGGCCTGGAACAGTTACACAGCGGAGATGGTGGGCGACCATGCCGGCGTCATTATCACCGACGCTTATGTGAAGGGAATCCGGGGTTTCGATGCGGAGGCGGCATTCCGGTTGATGCGCAAAAATGCTACGGAGCAGCCGGGGACCGTGGAATCCTACCGCAATGGCCAAGGCCGGCGGCCATTGGACTCCTACATGAAGTACGGCTACATTCCGCTTGAGGATCATGTGCCGAATGCCTTCCACGGGAACGAACAGGTCTCCCGCACCCTCGAATATGCCTATGACGACTATGTCCTAAGCGTGCTGGCGAGTGCATTGGGCCACACGGCGGATGCCGAGACCTTTGCCAAGCGAGCTGAGAACTACCTCAACGTGATCGATCCGGAGACGGGGTTCGCGCGCGGACGGCACGCCGACGGCTCCTGGGATTCGCCTTTCGACCCGGCCGCCACGTACACCTACATCACCGAGTCGACCCCGTTTGTGTACACGTTTTTCGTCCTCCAGGACATACCGGGGCTGATCGAGGCGGTTCATGGCCGCGAAGCCTTCGTGAAGAAGTTGGACGCGCTCTTCGATGGCGGTTACTACGATCACGGCAACGAACCGAGCCACCATATCGCGTATCTCTACGACGATGCCGGCGTCCCCGCAAAGACCCAGTTGCATGTCCACGACGTCATGTCGAAGCAGTACCGCAACAGCAACGACGGACTTGCGGGCAACGACGACGCCGGCCAGATGTCGGCTTGGTACGTGATGTCTGCGCTTGGCTTCTACGCGGTCACGCCGGGCACGCCGCGCTACTCGATCGGGACTCCCCGCTTCGACGACCTGCCGTGAGGGTTGGCCAGGGGCTGCAACTCCATATCCGGGCCGAAGGCGCAGAGTCCGGCAAGTTTTATGTGCGATCGGCACGCTTGAACGGCGTGCTTCTTCAGCGCACGTACCTGCTTCACTCCGAGATCGTGGGAGGCGGGGAACTGGTCTTTGAGATGAGCGACCATCCCAATTGACGACCGAATCATTCTTAACGCGCATTCCTTACCGCGATCTAACCGTAAATTTACTTGCCGATCCATACAGGATAGAGGCAGAATGTTGGACAATCGAGGAAAGCACTCAGAAGCCGGTGTGCATTTGCTGTCCAGCGGAGGAGACTCCAGGCTTTACAGCAACTTGTGTGGAAGAACTCAACAGAATCTCAGAAGATCGAGAAACGGCGACGATTGGAGAACAATGAAAACTGTATTGGAGATGCCACGACAAACAAAGAGATCAGGGACGCTTCGGTCGAAAGCCCGTATCGGGTATTCCGTCCTCTTTGCTACCTTGCCGCTCACACTCGCCTTGGTGCTGGCGCCTGGCGCCCTGGCCCAGGGCATTACCGGGTCGATCACGGGTACGGTGACCGATCCCAGCGGAGCCGCCATTGCCGGAGCGACAGTCACGACACGTGAGGTGGAAACAAATGCCGTCCGCACCGTAACCACTTCCGATATCGGAACCTACACAGTCACGCAACTGCTGCCCGGGCACTATAGTGTGAAGGTCGATAAGGGCGCCTATAAAACTTATGAGCAGAAAGCCATTACGATTCAGATCGACCAGGTGGTGCTGGTCAATGCGCAACTGCAGATAGGCTCGCAGAAGGAGACGATTGAGGTCACGACCTCTGCCCCTGTCATCCAGACTGAGGATTCCTCCGTCGGTCTGGTGATCGACAGCCAGAACATCGAGAACATCCCGTTGAATGGCCGCTTGGGCGTCATGGGACTGATCGCGATTGCCCCGGGAGTGCAGGGCGCGGGAGCGCAGGACCAGCTTGCGGACAGAGGCGTTACGCCATCGCTCGGAACTGGAAGCCGCAATGCCTATGGAGGCATGGGGAACACCCTCGACGGAGCCGACAACAAGGAGGTCACTCTACAGCGTAGCGAAGCTGAAATTCCCTCGCTCGATGCGCTGGCCGAGTTCAAGGTGATCACCGGGGGAGCTCCTGCGGAGTTCAATGAGCCTGCTCAAGTGATCGTGGTCAGCAAGAGCGGAGGCAATCAGGTCCATGGAGAGGCCCTGGAGTACAACCGCTCCAAAGGCACTGGGGCAAAGACCTTCTTCGGGGGTTCGCTGCCCCGGCCTCCGTACCAAAGGAACGAATACGGCGGCAATCTCTCCGGCCCGATCACCATCCCGCGCCTTTACAACGGCAAGGACCGCTCCTTCTTCTTCTTCGCCTTTGAAGGATTTCACCTGACGCAGTCCTCGAACCTCAACACGCAGCAGCCGACCACCGCGATGCGCTCGGGCAACTTCTCCGCTTTCCTCGCCGGAGGTGCTTGTGCAACGAGCACCACCGGCACTCAACTCGTCAACCCCCTGACGGGAGCTGCATACACAGGAAACCAGATTCCTTCCACAAGTTTCAATTCTGTGGATACCCAGCTACTGACTCTCCTCTATCCATCGACGACTACAACCGGATGTGGCACCAACACCTATGAGCTGGTCGGTTATACCAGCGAGGCCACCCGGTTCTCGCTGCGCCTCGACCATAAGATCAACGACAAGAATCAGATCCGCGCAACCTGGCTGAGGGCGTTCTATGGGCCCTATCCGGACTCCGATGCGGATAGCAAGCAGGGAGGGTATTCTCAGGACGGAGAACACAATACCAACACCATCCTCGGATGGACGCATACCTTTTCTCCGACCCTGCTGATCGACACCTATGCTTCCTACTTCCATCTGCCCATCTACCGTACGCCGCAGAACGTCAACACCGATTTCTCGTCGATCATTCCTGGGCTTGGTGCGGAGCTGATCGAAGGCGCGCCGCAGATTACCATCACCAACATTACGAATGTAACGGAAACCGGCTCGAAGGATCTCGAGCAGGTCGAACAGGTTGGCACGGCTCTCACCAAGGTTTTGCCGAGACATACCGTCAAGACAGGCTTCTCCTATCTCTACGACAACCACTGGAACGATTCCGCATCGAGTCCACAGCGCGGCTCCTACGGATTTACCGGCCGATACACGGGCAATGCCTTTGCGGATTTTCTGCTGGGTTACCCCAACACGACAGGGAACGCCGCCCCGAACAATTACGTCACGAGAAACCTGTCGGACCAGTACGCCGCGTACGTACAGGACGATTGGAAGCTGAGGCCCAACCTGACCGTCAATGCGGGTATTCGCTATGACCTGCAGTGGTTTAAATCGAACCCGTATGGCAACAACTCTCTCTATATTCCTTCACTGAAGGAGGTTGTTGTTTTCGGCAGTTCCTACCCGGCAGACGCGATTCCCAATTTTCTGACCTCGATACCGATCGCTCTGTCATCCACGGCCGGTATAAACAGCAATGCCTTTAGCTACCTTGGTCGTCCAGACAAGGATTTTGCGCCACGTTTGGGATTTGCCTATCAGCCCATACGGAACACGGTGGTGCGCGGCGCTTATGGCATCTTCTTCAACCTGTTGCCGGCCTCGTACATGGGCGACATGTTCGGAACGCTGCCCTTTCTCAGCTCCGAGACGTATTCGCAACCCTCTGGCAGTGTCCCTTCCATCACGATGAGCGCTCCATTCGCAGCCACGGGAAAATTCACGGCCAACCCCACAGTAAGCGCAGAGCATTCCCTTGAGACTCCCTACACAGAGGAGTACAACCTGGCCATCGAACATCAATTGGCAAAGGGTCTGGATTTTCGTCTCGGTTACGTCGGCCAGCACAACCTGAAACAGAACAATTCCAGCGGCAGTGGCAACACCGCTCCAAATATCAACCTTGCCAACCCGCCTCAGGTTGGTGTTACCGTCCAAAGCACCAATCTTGTTCAGCCCTTCTCGACAATCAGCCTCAATGTCGATCCTATTTTTCACAGCTCGATGAACTCGCTGCAGTTCGGAGTGCATAAGCAGTACAGCCATGGCTTCACGGTCAATGCCGAGTACCAGTGGACCCGGGTTCTGGGATCGGAAAACGTGGAGAATCCCTCCGGTGCAGTCCCCAGCGACTCCAAGGGAAATATTGCCGGTATCACGCCGCAGGTGCTCAGCGTCAATTACTCCTACTTGCTGCCCTTTGGGCAGGGCCAATCGCTCTTCGGCGCCGCCAGCAACCTTGTCAGCAAGTTCATCGGTGGCTGGCAAGTTTCGGGAATCAGTACATTCCAGACCGGACAGCCGTTTTCAGTGACCTACACCGCCCCCGGTTCTCCCGTGGGTCAGGTGAGCGGTCGCGCCAATGTCGTGCCTGGAGTTTCCCTGTATCCCTCCAGCAAGACCCGCGCGGAATGGTTCAATCCGGCTGCATTTACCGCCCCGCCCTGCTACAACTCGGTCGGGAGCGGCCCCTGCAGTACCCTCTACACCACGGGGGGCCCGACCACCTACGACACCTACGGAACCTCCGGGTATAACATGCTCTGGGGACCCGGCTGGCAGGACTGGGATATGAACCTGCAGAAGAACATTACCTGGCAGGATAGATATCGGCTTCAGCTCCGCGTCGACTCCTTTAACATCTTCAACCACCCGAACTTCGCCCCGCCGAATGCGTCCATAACCAGTACGTCTAACGTCGGACAGATCACATCAGCCAGCTCGTCGCCAACTTACGAACCGCGCACCGTCGAGTTTGCAGTGAAATTCAACTTCTAGCAATTCGTTGGGAGCTTCCTTCCAATGTTAGCGGGGTCCGTCCGCCAGAGCTGGAACACAGCACTGGCGGCCGGACCCCGATCAACTGAAGTGAAGGGGGGCGACCTGGAGATTTGGGTAGATGTCCACTGCGCTTTCAGCCAGGCGCAGATAACTACCCAACTGCAGCCGCCTCCAAGTCAACCACGGCTGGAGTCATTTATACGGAGAACAGATGAAGAGGCGAAATTCGATCGCCCTCGTGTTGGTGTTCGTGCTGGCGTGTGCGTTGAAGAATGACGCCCAGGTTATTCCGCGCCACGTCAGTCCGGCGTCAATGGCCAGGAACACACGCGAGCTGTTTCAGGAATCCATGGAATGGGATGCGAAGTTCTGGGACGAGGACGTAAAGCTGGTCAAGAGCCCTCATCCCAGGCAGGTTGGACCGAGGGCCGCCGGGTACCACATGGTACGCGAGTCGAGTTGGTATGCCCTGGGGCTTCTGCTTCGCGATGCGGCAGGCGACCGGCAGAGAGCAGCCGAGATACTCGATGCGGTCTTGAAGCAGCAGTACGTTACGCCGGGAGTACGGTGGTACGGGACATTCCGGAGAGCACCGGAGGAGCCAGATCCGGGTCCGGATTCAGCGATGTGGCGAAACTACGATCCGAACTGGCGGGAATTCATTGGGACCACCTTTGCGATGATCCTGATCGAGTATCCAGATCGGATCTCGCCGGAACTTTCGCAGCGGATGTACGCGGCGATGGACCGCTCGATTGAAGGCGAGGTGAGCGAAGGGAGACTGTTGCCTTCGTACACCAACATCGCGCTGATGTACGGATTTTTATGGGACTTTGCCGCGGTGCACGACAACCGCGCCGACTGGAAGAAACAGTCCGTCGACTGGACCGAGAGCGTCTACAATCTCTTCAAGCAGTACAATGCTTTTTACGAGTACAACTCACCGACGTACTGCGGCGTGGACCTTTACGGTCTGGCCGCATGGCGGGACTACGGATCGACCGAGCGCATGCGAACGATTGGAAGCGAGATGGAGGCTTCGTTGTGGCGGGATCTGGCCGACTTCTATCAGCCAGAGCTTCGCAATGTCTCAGGTCCTTACGATCGTGCGTACGGTATGGACATGGAGAGCTATGTGAGTGTTGTGGGCGTCTGGATGCGGACGGCTCTCAACGCGCAGAGCGCACCCTTGCCGACGCTCACGGCATCGACGGATCATCTGCCTGACATCTGGCTTGCGCCCCACATGGCGATTCTTGGCACGCGGATTCCACCGGATGCGCTCGCGAAGATGACGAAGTTTGAAGGTGAGCACCTGGTTCGCAGGCAGATCACGGATCAGCGCGTCGCGACGGCATGGATTGGCCGGGACGCGATCTATGGCGGCGAAGCGACGAGCAAGACGAAAGATGCGGGGACAAACACGCAGTTCCACCCGGCCACAGTACAGTGGCGGACGCCTTCAGGGGAAATTGGATGGGTGCGGCTGGTGCAGTCGCCGATGGTGGATGCAACGGCGGATGAACATGGCTTGACGATCTCGACGACCGGGACGATTCGCCTGCGTATTCACGCGAAGGACATGGTGCAGACGAAGATCGACGCGAACGATTGGAATCTTCTCGGACTGCGGGTTTCTGTCAGTTCAGATACGAAGAACTTCAGCCTGGAGAAGGCGGAGGGCGCGATCGATCTTGTCTACTCCGGGATAACAGGCATGAGGCTGGACATCAAAACTGTTCGGTGATTGCGCTCTCTTGCAGTTTGCCGAAACAACTGCGGTGCCCGTTGCGGATCGCTTGGTCGATTCACCAAGGATGAGAGGAGATGCACAACGTGAATGTTTTTCCGAAGCTGATTGTTATGGCGCTATTGATGGCTGGAGCCGGCTCTCTCGTTGCCCAGGACGATACCTTCAGCAACTGGCCTGCGGGTCGTTCTCCGCAGGAGGTGGGTAAACGTATTGCAGAACACTTCGTCACCAGTCCGCATCAATATACGGCTACGATTCATTACTCGGAGGCGGCTGCGTGGTATGGGGCGCTGACCTTCGCCCAATTGACGCAAGACGACACTCTGCAAGCGAAGCTGATCGACAAGTTTAAACCGTTGATGCCCGGCGGAGCCGAGGCCGCCAGGATACCAATCCGCCATCATGTGGACGACTCGATCTTCGGCATTGTGCCGCTGGAGATTGGTCTTGAAACGAAGGATGCGCAGTATCTGGCCGATGGGAAAGCGTGGGCCGACCGGCAGTGGGAAAATCCGCAGCCGGATGGGCTTTCAGCGGAGACGCGCTACTGGATCGACGATATGTACATGCTGACGATTCTTCAGCTGGAGGCGTACCGCGCTACCGGCGACAGGAAGTACCTGGACCGGGATGCGCAGGAGATGGTGTCGTACCTGGATAAGCTGCAGCAGCCGAACGGACTCTTCTACCATGCTCCGGATGTGCCGTTCTTCTGGGGGCGCGGGGATGGATGGGTGGCCGCGGGCATGGCGGAGATGCTGCGCTCGCTCCCGGCAGACCATCCGCAGCGGGCGCGTATTTTGAAGGGCTACAAGGCGATGATGGCCGCGCTGCTGCAGTACCAGGGAAGAGATGGAATGTGGCGGCAGCTGATCGATCATGAAGAAGCATGGCCTGAGAGTTCAAGCTCGGCAATGTTCACATTTGCGATGATTACCGGCGTGAAGAATGGGTGGCTCGATGCAAAGACGTACGGGCCCGCGGCACGAAAGGGATGGATTGCCGTCACCGGATACATTGACCAGAACAACGATGTAACCAGCGTCTGCGAGGGGACCGCGAAGAAGAACGATCTGGAGTATTACTTGGAGAGAATGCGGCGCACTGGAGATTTCCATGGGCAGGCGCCGATTCTATGGGCGGCTTCGGCGCTGTTGCGTTAGGGACCGGTGCGAGCGACGCATTGCTCAATTGAGGGAATCGAAGCGGCTGCGGAGCAGTGCAGCGTTCCACAACGAGGAGGCCAGTGGATGCCAATTCGGCGTTTAGAGCCTTGCTCTTGCAGGTGTACCCTGGGCCTGGGGCGCTTGCGCAGGCTCTTCCCAAGAACAACGCCGCAGGAAATCTCAGTTCTCCGGAGGAACCGGATATGCGGGGGCCGCGCCGTCGAAGGTCACAACAATGTGCTCGAAGACGACGGCAGGATCGCGGTAGATCAGTCGCAGCCTATGTTCTCCAGCCGAGAGCTTGCCGAGCGGCAGCTTCGCGAGCGCCGAGTTCCGCAGCACATTGTCGGCCCAGGTTGGCGCGCTGTTCTCTTGCCACTCTCCAAAGCCGCTCTCGTCCATCTCGACCGGCGTCGCTCCATCGAGGGCAATCGCGCAGCGGAGCCGGTGCTCCGAATCGATGGCAAATGTCGGCAACAGATGCAGTGTGAGCGTGGCATTGCCTGCCTTCGCTACCGTGAACTTATACTCCAGCCATGGCGCATCCTCAGCTTTGGGGCGAGTGGAGGTATTCCCGAGCAATCCCGGCGCACCGTACACGACCGAAGCGCCGGAGATACCAAGGTCCGGCAGCACCTTCCAGCTTGCCTGCGCCCCATCGCTCTTTCGAGTGAAGTGGACAGCGTTGATTGAGATCGTTTGGGCTGCTTCAAGGCCCGCGTTCCAGGATGCCGGCAGTGGCGCGCCGGCTGCCGTGGCCGTGTGAGGCATGAGGAATACCTGCCGGTCGCGCGGTGCATCGGACATCATACCGTCCCATTTGCCGCCTTGGAGAGTGTTGTACTCTGCCGTCAGAGTCTGGATCCGGTCGTATGCCGCCAGTGCGCTTGCAGCGTCGGCGCCCGGGTCCTCGTGCAGGTGTGCGTCGAGAAAGGTGCGATCGGTGAAGAGAAACTTCGCGTTCTGAGCAGCGGCTGACTCGACCGGGTAACCGACCAGCTCGAAGAAAGCGTCGCGGTGATCGGCCGTCATACGTGCTTCCAGCGCAATTGCATCGTCGCGCAGACGTTGCCATTGCGATAACCGCGTCCGGTTCTGGTCACCCCACGCAAGAGGGTTGAACGACGTGCGATTGATGCCGTCATCATACCCGTTGAAGCCCATGAACTCAGGCTTCCGTACGAAATTCAACTGGTAATATCGAGTCAGAATGCCGGCGATCTCGTTTGCCGGACTGGAGGGAAACTGCTCGGCAAACCAGCGATCGAGAAAGCTCTTCTGGTCCATCTTCGATACCCGCGGTTCGTCCCACGCCAGTTGCATGAAGTAGTCGATGTCGATCTCCGCGGGCTTGAGGTCTCCCACATTCAGCACCCAATAGCGGCGAGCGTTGTGGTCGTACGCCTTCGTCATTTCCTCGCGGATGAGCGCCGGCGGCGTCGAGCAGAGCCACAGATAGTCGTGCGGAAAACCCCAATATGAGACGTGGTAGTAGATGCCCGATCCGCCTGGCCGTTGCTGCTCGGCAACCGAGGGAAGCTGGCGCAGATAGCCGTAGTTGTCGTCGGTCCAACCCAGCGTCACATCGCCTGGAATGTGCATACCGGCACGGTAGAGTTCGAGCGATTCCTTGTAGAGCCAGATGACTTGCGGAATCTTCGCGACGTCCTTGTCAACACGGGCCGCAAGGATCTGGCGTTGCGAACGCATGGCGTCTTCGACCAGCCTTGCCTTCTGCTCGGCAGTGCCGGTCGCCTCGAGCCCTGTATCGTGCACGCCGCGCATTCCAACGGTATAGAAGTTCTCATAGCCGCCGTTTGCGCGCACTCGCTGATCCCAGTAGGCGTCGATCGCAGCGCGATTGATCTGATAGTTCCACGGTCCGTCCCGCCTCTCGTCCCACTCGCCCACGTTATTGCGCAGCAATGCCTCGGAGTGCGACGAACCCATCACGATGCCCCACTTGTCGGCTAGCTTCGCATTCTCCGGGACTGCATTGAAGGCCAGCGTGCCCGGATGCATCGCGGGCCACAGCGTATTGGCGCGCAGCCGCAGCAGAAGTTCGAAGATGCGCTCATAGGTGCGCGGTCCAATGTTGCCCAGCGCCGGGTCCATCTTCTTCGCCGCCCACGGCCGCAGGCCCCAGTCTTCATCGTTCAGAAAGATGCCGCGGTATTGGACCGAAGGCTCATGCTGCACATGGGGCGCCGCATCCACATAGATCGCGTCGTGCCGCACTACCGGCACATCCGCCCACCAGTACCACGGCGACACGCCCATCTGGCGCGACAAAGTGAAGAGAGCAAACGCCGCGCCGCGACGGTCGCTGCCTGCGATGACCAGCGCCCGTCGAACGCCCGGCAGCGGGCGCTCGACCACTGCGGTGACGGCGCTCTCCCACTGGCCCTCGATTGCACGCGTGTCCAGCTTGTCCGCGCGCTTCAGGCGGTCGAGTGTGGCCGACTGGCCGAGGACCCCGACGATCACCAGTTCCTCAGGCGTGGACGGAGTCAGCGAACTCAGGATCGCGGGCCGCATTCCGGCCACGCGCTCGACATCTTCCGCAAAGGCGCCGGTAACCGTCCGGACTGTCTCGGGGCTGCCGGCCTCCACCAAGATCGACGCTGCCCGGCCATGCTCGGCGAGCGAAAACGCGTGCGGCGCTGGAGTGAAGCGTACTGCTCTGTCCGCGATCCGCTCAGTTCCCGCGTTGGCTTGTTCCGGACGTATTGCGCGGCAACTGGCTGCGGCCAGCAATGCCGCAAGCAACACCATCGGGAACCGCAGCTTGCAAACCGGGGGCTCCCGTTTGCGTCCATCCGAACACAATGCAGAAGAGGAAGATTGGGATCGGTTCGCTGTCACTCGCACCCATTAAGTTTCGCACAAATAACGCGCAGATGCAGTTACTATTCCATCAATGCGAAGTGTAAAGAGATTCTTGTTGCCATGTCCTTGGTGAACATTCGGAACTGGAGTGGCCGTGAACGGCAAGCACCTATTGAAGCAGTTCCCAGACCATTTGCCAGAGCGTCTGCAGTAGCGCAATCGACGGTTCGTCTCGCTCGACGCAAGATATTCATGAAGCTATAGCACTCGCTGCTTGAGCGCCGCGCCAAGCACTGCGCGGCGGACTTGGACTCAGTGCTCGGGAACGCTCCAAGTACCGGCTTCTGGCGACATCTCGCCTGTGGTTACTTATCCGGCCCTAAACGGTGAAACTATTTTGCGATCAACTTCGTCCAATGAAGTATGGAGCGAGTGGACGGGCGCAGGTTGTCGATCGGAGCGTTGAACGAGCGTCGGCGGAGGGCGGT
>Ga0182014_10006217_pt1 | contig 12949 bp, 10 predicted proteins | sample 612S2DmetaG_FD_120489 | JGI IMG/M metagenome (GOLD analysis project Ga0182014, IMG submission 120489) | Permafrost microbial communities from Stordalen Mire, Sweden - 612S2D metaG | ecosystem: Environmental > Terrestrial > Soil > Wetlands > Permafrost | place: Sweden: Stordalen | collected... | reverse complement strand
GCGCCTTCGCCCGCGAAGAATCTCAAATCAGCCTCTTCGAGCGGCTCAACCGCCAGTACATCGCCCGCTCCCTCAAGCTGGTGCAGCTCATGGGCATGTTGTGGCCCACCCTGGAATTCATTCTGGGCATCGCCATGATCCTCACCCTGCTGGTCGGCGGACATCAGGTCATCGCCCACCGCATCAGCGTCGGCCAATTCGTAGCCTTCAACACCTACATGATTCTGCTCACCTGGCCCATCATCGCCGTCGGCTGGGTAGTGAACATCTTCCAGCGCGGCACCGCCTCGGTGAAGCGCATTGACGAACTGATGCGCGCCGAACCCGTCATCGATGACAGCGCCGCCGATCCGGCCATTCAAGCAGACACAGTGCTCCATGGCGAAATCGAATTCCGCAATCTGAGTTTCAGTTATAACCAGACTCCAGTCCTCAGCGGCATCTCGCTCCGGATTCCCGCCGGCTCCAGCCTGGCCATCGTCGGCCCCACCGGCTCAGGCAAATCCACGCTCATCAACCTGATTACAAGATTGTATGAAGCGCCTGAAGGCTCACTGCTCATCGACGGCCGCCCGGTGCGCGACTATCCTCTGGCGGTGCTCAGGCGCAATATCGGCCTGGTTCCCCAGGAAACCTTCCTGTTCAGCACCACGATCCGCGAAAATCTTGCCTTTGGCGCGCCTCAATCAACCACTGAGGCACTGCTCGAAGCCGCCGAGGCAGCACATATTCGCAAAGAGTTTGAAGAATTTCCTCAGGGCTTTGAAACCATGGTGGGAGAGCGCGGCGTCACCCTCTCCGGCGGGCAGAAACAACGTGCGGCCATCGCTCGGGCACTGCTGCGCCGCCCGGCCATCCTCATCCTCGACGATGCGTTGGCCAGCGTGGACACCTATACGGAAGAGCGCATCCTGGGAGGCCTGCGCGGTTACATCCAGGACTCCACCACTATTCTGATCTCCCATCGCGTCTCCACCGTGCGCAATGCCGACCAGATCGCCGTGCTCGCCCACGGAAGAATTGTGGAGCTGGGCCGCCACGACGAGTTGCTCGCCCTCGACGGCTACTACGCCGGCCTCTATCAGAAGCAGCAGTTGGAAGAAGAACTCACCGTCGCCGGATGAAAAAACAGGGAACAGGGACTAGGGAATAGGGAACAGAAAGTACAGCTCACATTCCAAAGAATACCGCTAGAGCATTTTGCCTGATGATATAGAGTGGATTTCCTGCTTGGTTCCTAGTTGCTGGTCGCTGCAAGAACAGGTAGCGCCGGCCTCCTGGCCGGGGTCCCCAACGAGCGGTCTATGCTCGTTGGGGTGGTTGACCGGCTGTCGTGTGGACCTCCCGGTCCACGCCGCACTCTACACAAATAGAGAAAATGCTTTAACTTGCTGATTGGCTGGGTGCCTCATCTTCGCCGCGTCACTATTCCTGTGGCTAGCGTGAGAAACCACGATCCTTGACAAACGCGGTTTGCATGCGACCATCCCGGCTGTTCCCTGTTCCCTGTTCCCTGTTCCCTGTTCCCTGTTCCCTGTTCCCTGTTCCCTGTTCCCTGTTCCCTGTTCCCTAGTCCCTAGTCCCTAGTCCCTGTCTTTCACGCATTCCATCGCGAGCCGGAAGGAGCATCCTCGCCATATTCGGCGCTATTCTGACCGCCCTGCCTGTTCCCGGATAAGAAGTCGGCCACTTGCAGCGGAGCCGGATTGACTGTGGGGTCCTTGGCCACCTGGCGCCAGGCGTCCCGCACATTCTTTACACATTCGATGGCATGATCGAACTTCTGCCGCGAGGCCGACTGCGATGCCTGCAGAATCTGCGCGAAGATGGATGCATAGAACTCGCTGAGCACCTGCGCCGGCCGGCCGCCCACATCCATGCGCAGCCGCGCCTGCAAATGAATGATGATATCCAGCGCCCGCTTGACGGCGGTTCTGCGGGCCTCCGCGTCGCCACGCTCCACGGCCCCAGAGGCCGCGTAAAGAAAACGCAGTATTCCGTCGTAAAGCGCCACTACCAGGTCAACTGCCGAAGCGCCTTCCAGCGCATGTTGCTGATAACTTTCCATGGGAATAAAGCTCCTTTGCCGTTAAGAGTTCTTGTTATAGCCGGTGATCGCCGAGTACAGTTCGTTGACCCCTTGCAACTGCGTGGGCAGCTCCTGCATGATCTGGTTTGCCGTGTTCAGTTCCGTAGTCAGGCTCTTCTGCTCCGTCGAGATCATGCTCTCTTCCCTGGAAATATCCGCGTTCAAAGTCGATTCGATGTTGCTGTCCGATTTCAATGCCAGCGACATGATGCCCGTCGATGAGCTGGAGCCGGCGTTGGTTAGCATGGTGTTGAAGGTCTGCCCCCAGCTGTTCGCGTTCTGAAAGAAGCCCACCACGCTGCTGTAGTCCGAGTTCAGCAGCGAATCCAGACTGCCCGCGGCAAAGGTCAGTGACCCGTCGTTGTTTACGCTGATGCCCAGGCTGGTCAGACTGTTGATGTCCGACGAGTTCGTGTAGCTCAGCAGTGCGGTGCTGGTGCTGGAAGTGTCCAGAATGCTTGAGGCTACGGTCAGATTCCCGGAGCTTCCCGCTGTATTGGAGAGAATCGACAAGCTCGATTTACCGTTGCTGGTCACCACCGACGCCGTGACCCCGATAGCGGCGATATTAATCGCCGATGACAAACCGGCGAGAGTTTTATCGCTCAACGAGGACATATCAAATTCCATCGCCGAGCCAGTGGCCGCCTCGATGGTGATAGAGCCGGAGAGCGTATCGCCGGCATTGGCAATCGCGGTCAAAGTGCCGGTTGAATTCACCGTGCTGGTGCCATTCGTACCGGTGTAACTCAGCGGCGTATCGCTGGTGGCTTCGACGGCGGAATTTATCGTCAGCGTTCCTCTGGAGCCCTCTGTTTGCGACGCCAGCGTCAGGGTCGACTGGCCGTTGCTGGTCGTCACCCCGGCCGTGACGCCGATGTTGGCTGCGTTGATGGCGCTGGCCAGCCCGGAGATCGTGTTGTTCCCCGATGTCGTCGGGACGGGGATGCTCTGCGCCGCGCCGCTGCCCACCTGTATCGAGATCGACCCCGCCAAAGTCGTATTGGTGCTGGTGGAGATCGCCGTCAGATAGCCGCTGGGGTTCTGCATATTCAGCCCGCTCATCAATTGCTGCTGCAACAGCGAGAGCGTGGGAGAGCCGAACAGAGGCTCGGCGTTGCCTGAGCTGTCGAGCCCCTCCTGGGCGTTCACTCCGCTGATCAGCGCATTATAGTCGCTCACCATCTGGCCGACCGTGCTCTCCACTTCGGTGTTGTCGTTGCCGATCACCACCTGCACCTGCTCGCCTGTCGCGCTGGGCGCCAGCAACTGAAAGGTCACGCCAGGTATCAGATTGGCCACCGTGTTCGACGCGCTGGTCAAACCCACGCCGTCCACCGTTAGATTGGCGTCCTTGCCCACCACCGGGTTGGCATAAATCAACGATGTCGTGCCCGTGTTGTCATTGATACTGGAACTCACGGTCAACGTACCGCTGGAACCCGTGGTATTAGAGGTCAGCGTCAGGATGGTGCCGATTGCGTTGCTGCCGACCGCAACCGTATTGAGCGAAGCCGTGACACCCAGACTCGTCGAATTCAAATTGATTGCACCCTCCAGCCCGCTGATCGTGTTGACGCTGGTTCCCGTGTAGAAGGTGTTCAGTGCCGGTCCCCCGCTTGGCTGGACGCCCGCCACGATGGAATACGCCGTGCCAGTGCCCGCCTGGATTGAGAGCGAGCCGGCGAGCGTATCGCCCGTGCTGGCCACCGCCGTCAGTGTGCCGGTTGAGGCCGTTGTGCCGCTGCCCGCCACGCCGGTGTAACTCAGCGCCGTGCTATCGGTGGCGGCGATGCTATTCGATGTTACGGAGATGTCCCCGCCCGCCCCCGAGGTGCCCGAAACCAGGCTCAGCATCGATCCCGAGGAATCTGTCAGCACGCTGGCGTTGATGCCCACTCCGGACGCATTGATCGTCGCCGCCAGCTTGGCCAGCGTATTGCTGGATGAATTCAGCGTGATGGTCAACGCCGTGCCGCTGCCCGCCTTCAGCGTCACCGATCCGGACAGCGGATCGTTGGCATTGGCGATCTGCGTCATGTACCCGCTCGACGTCGTCGCCAGATTCCCCACCTCCACCGTGTGCGTACCGGCCACCGCCGCCGAGGTCGCCGCCGTCAGATTCAGCACATTGGTGTCAGAGCTGGAACCCAGCTTCTGTGCCAGGATGCCCGTCGCGTCAGTCAGCGAGCTCATATCATTGGAGAGACTCGATAACAGCGTCCCCAGGCTGGAGATCGCCGTATCTTGGCTTTGCAATGTCTTAAGCTGATTCTTCCACGGCGTCTCCACATTCTGGAGATTGCCCACTATCTGGGCCACCGTCGAGCTCACGTCGAAGCCCGCCCCGCTGGTCGGCGACCCGAAACTCAGTCCTACTGTGCCCATAGAACCCTCTCTGGCGAAACCATGCAGCCCGAGAACCACCCGATGCTGGGCCGGATTGGAAAAATCTCATTGGCTTTCTAAAATCCATGGCTTCGGTACAGTTCACGAATTTGACTGAACCGAATCAGGATTCGGACGACGGAAGAATTGCTCCGCGCAATAAGTTCATCGGCGTTGAATGGGCGCGACTTTAGCCCTTTGAAATCCGTCGGCCTTTACGCGGCTACTATGGTATTACGCAAAGAAAGGGCGCCTGGTTGGGCGCCCTTCCCGGTTCGCGGCTTGCGCCGGTTTATTCCACCCCAGCGATGACTGCTTATTGCTGGGTCTCCTTGATTACTGCAGCAGCTTGGTGACTTCCTGCTGCACGCTGTTGGCCTGCGCCAGGGCCGAGATGCCGGTCTGGCTCAGAATCTCGTACTTGGACATGTTGGAGGATGCAGCCGCATAGTCGGTGGCCTGCACTGCGTTCTGCGCTGCGGTCACGTTCTCGCCCTGTGTGCTGAGCACGGAACTGACCGCGTTCAGCGTGTTGATCTGCGCGCCGATGTAGCCGTCCTGAGCTGCAACGTTGGTGATGGCGGCGTTCAGCGTGGTCAGAGTGGCCTGCGCGCCAGCCTGGGTTGTCAGGTTGTTTTGGGTCAGATCGGATGTTCCGCCGGTGCCCGTCTTGTAACTGATCATGGCGCTGCCCGTGCCGGAGTCTGCCGAGGTGTTTGCGACGGCGCCAGTGAGAACGCCATCCTTATACGAAGTATTGGTGAGCTCCATCATGGGAGCGCCGGCTGTGGGAGTAACACCGGCTTGAACCGCGCCAGTGATCTCAATGCCGAGATCAGCCTTTGTCGCTGTCGCATCGCCCGTGGCATTGGCGCTCGTGGTAAGGCTGGCCGAAACTCCCAGACCCGCGCTGTTGATCTGCGTGATGAACGCATTCACTGTTTCATTAGCAGTGCTCGTGACCGATTTGGTTACAACCGACTGTGAGGCAACATCCCAGGAGGAGAATGTCAATGTTCCTACGCCAGCCTGATCAAGTCCGGACACAGTTCCAGCAGTGGCACTTTTCTGCAGGTCGGTGAATACGCCCTGGCCCGCGCTATATTGCATGGTGCCGTTGGCATCGCCCAAAGAAGCAGAAGTAACGTTCGCAAAATGCAGGTTGTCAACCGAGGCGCTCTGCGTCGATGAGTCGCCGGTGTAGACGGCCACATCCGCGCCGCCGAAAACCTTCTGCGCGTTGTAGGTGGTCGTAGATCCAATGTTGTTCACTTCGGACAGAATCGACTGGAACTCTTGATTGGCAGCCGCGTCCTGGCTGGAGTTGAGGGTGCCGTTCGAGGCTTCGGTAGCCAGCGTTACGGCCCGGTTGAGCAGGCTAGTCACTTGCGAGAGAGCGCCATCGGCCACTTGCAACAGGCCCACACCCTCTTGGGAGTTGGTCTTCGACTGAGAAAGCGCTACGGAGTTGGCCTGGAGACCGTTAACCAGGGAAAGGCCGGCGGCATCGTCCGCGCCAGAGTTGATTTTGGAGCCAGACGACAACTGCTGCAGAACGGTCGAAAGGCTGTTGCTGGTGTTATTCAGGTTGTTCTCTGCATAGATTGCATTGATGTTGTTTAAGACGCCCAGGGACATGGGGTACTCCTTGTAGATGCGTTGGATTACGGACTGTCCCCTGGAGTGCATCCCTATTTTGTGTAACTGTGGGCTGCTACTTTCGGTTTGGTTACCGTCGCATCTGGCCCCTTCTTCGGCATGAACCTGAAGGACTTTATTACCCCTGCTTTTGTGTCCTACTCCGAACACTTCCTCTTTACTTTTCTTAATTACTTAACCTTTCCCGCCGTTTGCCGATAACCACCTCGAAGGAGCTTCAAGGAAATGATCGAACTTACCCGGCTCAACGGCACTCCGATAATGTTGAACAGCGACTTGATCAAAACCGCCGAAGCCTCCCCGGACACCATGCTGACCTTGATCAATGGAGAGAAGATGATTGTGCGCGAGGACACCGCCGAGATCGTCGAACGTGTCCTCGCCTACCGCTCGCGCCTGTTAGCCTTGGTCGCCAAGCGGCTGCCTTCTTATGACGAATTGCAGCGCGCAGTCTCGCTCACCAGCCTCGATGTATCCGGCCAGGCTCCTCCATCGGCGCCAGCCAAGCGCGGCCCTCTCGGCGCTGATGAATAAAGGATGATTCCCGCTCTGCGCGCAAATTTGTTGAGGAGTTTCCATGGATAAAGGCAGCATTTTCGGAGCGTTCCTGGCCATCGCGGGCATCGTGGCTGGACTGCTCATTGAGGGCGGAAACATGGGCCAGGTTCTGCAACCCACCGCGGCCCTGATTGTCTTTGGCGGCACTTTGGGCGCGGTGATGCTCCAGTTCCCGCTGTCCACCGTGATGGCCGCATTTGCCAGCCTGACGCACGTCTTTTCCGCCCCTCTCAAGCAAAACGATCAGCTCCTCAAACAGTTGGTCGCCTTCGCCAACAAGGCGCGCCGCAATGGCGTAGTCTCGCTGGACAGCGACCTGCAAACGATTCAGGATCCGTTCCTCAAGCAAGCCCTCATGCTGGCCGTCGATGGAACCGAGTCTGCCGAATTGCGCAAAATCATGCGCGTCAGCCTGGATTGCACCGCGGAGAACGACGAACGGCTCCCCGCGGTCTTCGAGTCCGCCGGAGGATTCTCGCCCACCATCGGCATCCTGGGCGCGATTCTGGGGCTTATTCAAGTCATGAAGAATCTGGACAACATTCAGGAAGTGGGCAAGGGCATCGCCGTGGCCTTCGTCGCCACCATCTACGGCGTGGGCATCGCAAATCTCTTCTTCCTGCCCTTCGCCGGAAAGATGCGCCTCCGCGTACGCGATGAACACCAGCGCCGCGAGATGATGCTGGAAGGCGTGATCTCCATCCTCGAAGGCATGAACCCGCGCATGCTGGAAGTCAAGCTGGCCGGCTTCATCAATGACCCCCTGCAAAAGCCCAAGGAGAACGCGGCATGAGGCTGGAGCGGCGCAAGCACATCATCAGCCAGGATCGCTGGATGGTCTCCTATGCCGACTTCATCACCCTGCTGTTCGCCTTATTTGTGGTGCTGTTCGCCTTCGCCAAGGCCGGTCAGAAAAAACAAGCGCAGGTAACGGAGTCCATCGACAGCGCCTTCAAATCACTGAGCGTCTTGTCCGGCGCAAACTCCGCCTCCAGCCAAGACCATGCGGCCAGCACCATGAATACCGTCATGGAAGAGAATGTGCTGTCGCCGGCCAGGGTTAAGGAAGACCTGGATCGCCTTCGCCGCGAGTTGGAGATGAGTCTATCGAGCCAAGTCGCCGCGCACTCCATCTCCATGAAGATGGGCCGCGACGGGCTGGTGATCAGCCTGCGCGAGGCCGGCTTCTTTAGCTCCGGCTCGGCCACTCCCAGGCCCGAGACCCTCCCCACACTGCGCCAGATCTCCGCCTCGCTCGGCCAAACGCCCTACGACCTGCGCATCGAGGGACACACCGACAACGTTCCCATCCACACCGCGGAATTCGACTCCAACTGGGAGCTTTCTTCAGCTCGCGCCACACGCATCGCCCGCATTTTTATCGATATGAAAGCCATTTCCCCGGAGCGCATCTCCGCCGCCGGATATTCCGAGTACCACCCCGCGGCCAGCAACGATACCGCCGAGGGCCGCAGTGAAAACCGCCGCGTCGATCTGGTCGTCCTGCCCCGCATAAAAATCGATCTCTCTACGCCAGGACCTGCCAATCCCACCGGCCTATGGCGCAAAATCACCGACGAAGATGCGCCTGCGCAAACGAAAACTGCCCCAGCCCAAGCCAATCCATAAATCAGCGGAGTTATTGATGACTGCATAAATAATGTCTTGATAGGCGCGCCGGAGGCGCAGTGTTTATTAGCCCCGCGCTTTAGCGTGGGGAAAGCGGATTCCACAGATTCATACCGGAGTCCCATAGGGACGGCGCAAGGACATTTCTTTTGCTGGGGTCATTAGCCGCGCTGACTTGCTAACTCCGCTGTCTCTCCTACTCCACCCCCAGCACCTTGACGATCACCCGCTTACTGCGCTGCCCGTCGAACTCGGCATAGAAAACCCGCTGCCAGGTTCCCAGGTCCAGCTTTCCGTTGGTCACTGGCAACGTAGTCTCATGGTGCAGCAGCAGCGACTTCAGATGCGCGTCTCCATTGTCCTCGCCCGTCTGATGGTGCCGGTAATCGGGCCGCGCCGGCGCAAGCTCCTCCAGCCACTTGCCGATATCCTCAATCAGTCCGCTCTCCAGGTCGTTCACGTACACGGCGGCTGTAATATGCATCGGCGAAACAAAGCACAATCCATCCTTGACCCCGCTGCGCCGCACAATCTGTTCCACCTCGTCGGTGATGTGCACCATCTCCCGCCGCTTCCTGGTTTCCATCACCAGGTACTCCGTGTGACTCTTCATCTTTGCCTCCGAGCTGGGTACCACAGCCTTTATCCTAAAACGCGCCGTGGCCTCGGTCAGTCCCGCTTTCGCAAAAGGACTCCGCCGGCTTACAACCTATTCGCCCGCAGCCTAGGCTTGAGGGATGCACTTAAGATCTTCATGAAGGGCGCAAATACTGAGATCATGTCCATGGTCGAATATGCAATAGCGGTTCTTGCCATCCAGCTTGGCCCTATACATGGCCTGATCGGCCTGACGAAGCAGCTGATCCGCATCTATATCCTCGGCCTGCGGATAGAAAGAAACGCCTATGCTAGCCGACACATGGAGGTCAAGATCGCCTATCTGCATCGGTTGGGATGCCACGGCTAGAAGCCTGGCAAGCTCTGGATGGATGGCCTCCACGTCCGGCAAGTCCAGAAACACAACGACAAACTCGTCGCCTCCCAGCCGTGCCACCGTATCGCTCTCGCGCAGAGCCTGCTTCATGCGCTTGGCCAGATTCATCAGCAATTGGTCGCCCGCGTCGTGCCCATGGAGGTCGTTGATGGCTTTGAAGCCATCCAGGTCAAGATACGCCACCGCCACCAGTTGATTCCGCCGGTGGGCCTGGGCCATGGCCTGATGCAGGCGGTCGGAGAGCAATACTCGATTCGGCAGTCCGGTCAGCATATCGAAGTGGGCGATCTGTTCCAGCCGGCTTTCGTGCTCCTTGATCGAGGTGATGTCGGTAAACAGCGCCACATACTGCTGGGTATTACCCTCGGCGTCCCGCACCGCGCTCATGGTAAGCAATTCGGCGAATATCCTGCCCGCCTTGTCTCGGTTCCACACCTCGCCGGACCAATAGCCCTTATCGGTCAAGGCGCGCCACATCTCAGAATAGAACTCCTTGCTATGGCGTCCCGACTTGAGCAGTCTTGGGTTACTGCCCAGAACTTCCTCGCGCCCATAGCCCGTAATCTGGGTAAAGGCGTCGTTGACATCGAGGATTGCGCCGTCGGCCGCAGTGATCATAATGCCTTCGCGGGTATGCGTGAAGACGCTGGCGGCAAGGCGAAGCTGTTCTTCGGCCTGCCTGCGCTCGGTGATGTCCTGAATCGTGCCGCGCATTCTTGTCGGCCGGCCCTGTGCGTCGAACGACAGCCGACCCAGCCCATGCACCCAGCGCGTCGCATGGTCCGTCTGCCGGACAATCCGGTATTCCTTATCGAAAGCCGCGCCTTTCCCCATGACTTCGTCTGCGAAATAGGCTTCCATCATCGCCCGGTCACTTGGATGAATCAGAGCCGCCCAGCCTTCCACCGTTCGCGCATACATCTGATCAATGCCGAAGATCCCGTCCAGTACATCGGAACTGGTCCAGATGCCGGTTTGAATATCCAGATCGTAGCTGCCCAGACCGGCAATGATCTGCGCATCTCTTAGAGATTCCTTTGCCAGCATATGTTCGGTGATGTCCCGCGATATGCCGAACAAGCCGACGATCTTTTCGTCCGCGTCTCTGAGCGGGTACTTGCAGATGTCCAGCCATATCTTCGCGCCTTTGGTGGTTACTCTCTGCTGAACCATATGGACTTGTGTGGCTCCCTCGAGAATCTGCCGGTCGCGCGAGTAGAAAACATCGGCGTTCTCCTCCAGGTACGTGTCGTAATCGGTCAGGCCAACCACCGTGCTCCCGTGATCGAGTTGGTAAACGGCCTTGGTATCCATGTTCCTGCTTACAGCGGTCGTAACGCAGTTTTCGTCCTTGAAGAAAATGAGATCGTCAGTGTTCTCCATCATGGTCTTGAAGAAGGATGGAGTCTCCAGTTCGCCCCGATTCCGCCAAAGACTCTTGACATCCTGCAACAGGAGATTGAGGACCACCTCACCGCCGGCGCGGGACTCTCTTGTGAAATGTCCCTTGAGGCAACGAATCCAGCCGTCGGAGTGCCGTATCCGGATGTTGAATGAGCCGGATGGAGGATGAATTTCAGGGGAAAACACCCTCTCTACGATTTTAGAATCGTCCTTGTGAATCCGCTCTTTCAGGCTTATCCTAGAGGTTAGAAAATCCTCAGCCTTGTAGCCCAGCAATGCCTCTACACCGTCGCTGACCGACAGCACAGGCATTCGCTCCGTCAACTCCAGACGGAATTTGGCTTCGATCACCGGACTGCGCATCTTCTTCTCATCGGCTTGACTGGCAGTCTTAATCAATTTACTCCGCGCCAATCTGCAATCAAATCCGGCGCAAACCAAGCGTAATCTCGACAAGTTATTTTGGCAATCGCGAAAACAGTCGGCGCCAGCTCCTTCCCCGGCCCACCCCTTATCCTAAGGTCAGCCGTGACCTCAACCCAACCCACCGCCGCCCAGCGCCTGCGCCAAATCCATGACCAACTAGCCCAGGCCTACGGTCCTCAGCATTGGTGGCCGGCCAATACTCCTTTTGAAGTCATCCTCGGCGCATACCTCACTCAGAACACCTCCTGGAAGGCCGTCGAGCGCTCGCTCGCTAACCTGCGCGCGGCCGGAGCGCTGACCGTGGATGGCCTGCGGTCGCTCACCCTCAGGAAGTTGCAACGCCTCATCCAGCCCTCCGGCTTTCACACGCGCAAAGCGCCCGCGCTCAAGGCATTTCTGGCCTTGCTCGATGAGGAGTTTGCCGGTTCGCTCAAGAAACTCGCCGCCACTCCCACGGCCACATTGCGCATCCGCCTGTTGACCCTGCCCGGCGTTGGACCGGAGACCGCCGACGCCATCCTGCTCTACGCTCTCGGCCATCCCGTACCTGTCGCCGACGAGTACCTGCGCCGCATCGCTGAGCGCCACCAGCTTCTGACGCCCGCTCCCGGCCGCAAGCGCGCGGGATACGATTCCCTGGCCAATCTCACCCGCCAGGCCTTCGCCGCCGATGCCCCCGGAGATCAGGCGCGCCTCTTCAACGAGTTTCATGCCCTCACGGTCGCCGTGGGTAAGGCCCACTGCCGCCGCACCGCCCACTGCGCGGGTTGCCCGCTGGCCGTCGATCTGCATACCGCCAGTGAATCCCCGCGCTAAAATTGGTTAAAGCGCGTTTCAATAAGCCGCATTGTGCCAGGGCGAGACTTTAGCAGCTTGCGAAATACTTATTCCTGGCTGCAAGAAGCGTCAGGGCACGACTGGTAGGTCAGGGTTTTAACCCTGACTGCCGCAAACGTAACAAAAAAAGGATGGGCTTTAGCCCCTGAGGGATTTCATCCATCAAGTGCTGAACTATTTTTGATATACACTGTACGATTGTGGAGGGAAGTGATCCAATGGCAAGATCCAGCTCGACCATGCAGCTAACGCGTGCCGCGGATTATGGGATTCGCGTGATGATCCACATGGCCACACTGCCCGCCCACGAGCGCGCGCTGCTGCCCGCGCTGGCCCGCGCCACGTCCGCCCCGCAGAGCTTTCTTTCCAAGGTTTTGCAAGCCCTGTGCCGCGCCGGATTCATCGTCTCCCGGAGAGGGCAGGCAGGCGGTTTTGAGATTTTGCCCGCCGGCCGCAAGGCATCCGTCCGCTCTGTGATTGAGGCCATCGAGGGGCCCATCTCCCTGAATCTCTGCCTGGTCTCCGGCGCATCCTGCAAGCGGAAATCCTTTTGCCCGGCGCATCCCGTCTGGGCCAGTGCTCAGGAAGCCATGATGGGGGTTCTGAACGCGGCGACCATCGCCGATCTGGCACTTCAGCCGGCTACCCCGCAGCTACGCTCCTTGCGCGCCAAGTCCAAACCAGCCTGAGAAACTGCCGCCTTGGCTTTACAGCCTGCGGAAAAACTCATTGTTTTGAAAGGGCACGGCTTTAGTCGTGCCGTAAATGATTCATAACCATGCACGGCTTTAGCCACTGAGGGATGGTTTTCGTCAATTTCACCTAGAGGCCGTTTCATAACATGGTTTTGAAAGGGCACGGCTTTAGCCGTGCCGCAAAGGTGATTAAGTCGATGTTTTGAAAGGGCACGGCTTTAGCCGTGCCGCAAAGGTGATTAAGTCGATGTTTTGAAAGGGCACGGCTTT
>Ga0182014_10006216_pt1 | contig 12949 bp, 9 predicted proteins | sample 612S2DmetaG_FD_120489 | JGI IMG/M metagenome (GOLD analysis project Ga0182014, IMG submission 120489) | Permafrost microbial communities from Stordalen Mire, Sweden - 612S2D metaG | ecosystem: Environmental > Terrestrial > Soil > Wetlands > Permafrost | place: Sweden: Stordalen | collected... | reverse complement strand
TTTCGGCCTTCGAAGCTAGATCCACGGCCAGTTTGTTTAGTGCAGGCGCTTCTTCGAGCCCGTCGAGGAAGCGTTGAGGAATGCCCGAAAAGCCGGTTTGGGTGCCGGCGAGCGCCCCGGTGAGGATAGCGCGAGCCTGATTTTGCCCGCCGCCATTAACAGCATGGAGCACGGCCGATTCGAAATCGTTGTGAAACCGGGCGGCGAGGTAATAAGCGGCAGGAAGCTGGTGGTAAATGGCGCAGGGCATGCCGTAAACGATGGACGCCTTCCATGCTGGTTCTATGCGGATTTCCGGATCCACTGCAGCCCTGGCCATATAGGAGGGCGAAAGCAAGGCGTCCGGTGAGGCGAACCGGCCTGCGCGGGGTGGGTCCGGATCGCCGGGACGTGGCGGTTGGAAATTGTCGCGGGTCACGGAGTGAAAGGGCAATTCCCCTTTTTCCACCAATTCCATGAGTTTAGCCGACAGTTCCGCGTCGAGTCTATGCCCCTGAACCAGAAGACCCAACACCGCGCCGAATGCCACAGTCATCGAGACCACGGTGTCATCCGCCTGGGTAAGGATGGTGTTGCCGGCTACGGCGGACGCGAGCTGAGCGGGTTGCCGCGCATAGCGAACGGCTATGGCGAGGGTGCGTTCGATTGCTTCGGTGGTGTCCGCGTGGCCTCCGGTTTGCCCCCAGGGCAGGTTCTGTTGCACGCGGCGCTTCCATGCCTCCCGGATTGACTGGCTGGTGTATCCCCCCGGTCCGCTCACCGGTGTTCCGTCAAGAAGCGGGAAAAGCTCTTCATCCATCCGGCGGCAAAAATCCGTTTCATAGTAACCGCCGCAATCAACGAGGGAGCGAAGCATGAGCTTGAGAATAAAACCTGCCTGGGAAAGTTGGCCTGCTTTGAGTCCATCGTGGTATCGGCCGGGTTTGGGATCGGTATAGCCGTCGATCCAACCGCCGTAGTCGCGGCGAAGTTCAGCCAGATCGTAATACCAATGAGGACCAAGGGCCATGGCGTCGCCTATGAAGGCCCCCATCATCGCGCCGGAGGCGCGGTCCCGGATGGTCTTGTTTGGCATTTTATACTCCTTGAAAAAATAAACGGCTTACGCATTACGCAATTTCAATCATGCCCGTGTCACCGGCGGCCCCGACACGGCCGATGACGGCTGCAAAGGGGACCCCGTGCGCTTTCAGGTCGCCTACAAGGTCCCAGGCGCTTTCTTCCGGAAGAAAGATGAGAAGCCCGCCGGATGTTTGCGCGTCTGCAAGGATATCGAGAAGCATTGGGTCGATGCTCCTCATCTGGCGGATCCGGCCGGCGCAGAAGTTCCTGTTGGCGAAGCTGCCGGCAGGCAAAAGGCCCATCCGGACTGAATCCAGGACTTCAGGCAACAGCGGGACCCTCTCGGCATAGATCGTGATCGCCACTTTGCCGGCCGTTGCAATCTCCAGTGTATGGCCCAGGAGGCCGAAACCCGTCACATCGGTACAGGCGCTCAGAGGATAGGAAACCATTATTTCGGCTGCTTTCCTGTTCAGGGCCGCCATGGTCTCCACTGCAAGGCCTTGGGCTTTCTCGGAAACCAGTCCCGCCTTTATGGCTGTGGCCAGTATCCCCGTACCGAGCGGTTTTGTAAGGATGAGCGCATCTCCAGGCCTTGCCCCGGCGTTGGTGAGCACTCGATCGGGATGCACGACTCCTGTAACAGAAAGGCCATACTTGATCTCCGGGTCTTCAACACTGTGGCCGCCAACCAGCGCAGCTCCAGCTTCGTGGATTTTTTCCAATCCTCCGCGCAGGATTTCCTTCAATATCTGCTTATCCAGGTCTTTCACTGGAAAGCATACGATATTCATGGCCGTGAGGGGCCGGCCACCCATCGCGTAAACGTCGCTCAAGGCATTTGCCGCTGCAATGCGCCCAAAATCGTAAGGGTCGTTCACAACGGGAGTAATAAAATCTATCGTTTGAACGAGCGCGACTTCATCGGAGAGACGATAAACACCTGCATCATCGGATGTTTCTCTCCCCACTAGAAGATTGGGGTCTTCTTCCAGAGGCAAACCCTCCAAAATTTCAGCCAGGTCCCCCGGACCGATTTTTGCCGCTCAACCTGCTGCACGGACGGTTTTGGCCAGTTCCACACGATGGCGGGTCATCTTTTCTCCCAATATTCGAACAAGAGGTGAAGCAAGAGGCTACATGATGCTTATGACCTTGTCCGCCAATTGCATCGCCGTAACGATGTCCAGCATGTTGGTCGTTTCCCCGGCCAGCTTCTTTTCCAAAAGCCCAAAGTAGTTGAGGCAGGTTCCGCAAACGAGGACATTAACGCCGTCCTTCTCAAGAGCCATGAGCGCTGCGAGACACTCTGAGCCTTCCACCGCGAGTTTTACTCCGCCGTTGAGCAGGATCAGTCGCCAAAGCTCCGGTCCCATCTCCTTCACAGTAGCAATGAAATTGATGACGAGCTTTCGGCCAAGCGTCTCATCCCCCTTGCCCATGGAATCCGTCCCGACGAGCACCGCGATCCTGCTTTCCTGCTTCAGAGTTCCAGGTTCTTCCATCACTTCGCAGGCGGCCCCTTCCTCTTTGATTCCCGTTACCCTAAAATTACCATCCTCCCCGGAAATGCTCACCTCGTATCCCACTCGGGACAAAAACCGGCTCACGTTTTCCTTGGCTGCAGCATTATCAACCAGGATGCTAAGCCTGGCGACATCCCCACGGTCGATGATCTCTTTTGTTCTCAGGACCGGGTTCGGACAAGCCAGCCCACGACAATCAAGGTTTTCCTCGCTCATTTGCTCCTCCCTGCTCCATGCCAGGCACTGAAGGGATGCGGCTCCAGGCTAAGCATTCCATTAGACCTAACACAAAAACGATCTCGCCAAAACTTAACAGCGCGCGTGCAGGCCGATCAATCCCGCAGGGTGGCGGTGAGACGCAGCGGATTGAGCAGGAGGTCCAGCGCATCCAGTATATTCAGGCTCAAAATATCCGCAGCGAGAACCGCTTCGATTGACGCGGCTTCGGCCTGAAGCAGCGCGATGCCCAATGCGGCCCTTTTGAGCATGAAACGATCGTTTCTTCCGTTTCCAATCGCCACGCACTCTTCGGGACCGAGGTCTCCTATGTAGTCCCCTTTGGCTTCGGCCTGATGTTCATGGGAAAGCACCGACACCCGGCAGGGCAGTTTAGCAAGCTCCTCTTTTGCGCTTCCGAAAGTGTCCGCAGTCAGGACATGCGCCTGAAGACGATCGGAGAGCAACTCAAGCCTCTCCCCAACACCGGTTATCATTTTACCGTCGCAGGCCAAAGTTCCGTTGTAGTCAAGCACCAGGTTGGCCAGAAACAAGCGTTTGAATCCTGGAATTTCAATTTCAAGCATGCTTGCCAGCCATTGTTCTCGGCTTTGAATATGTGAGGATGCTGAGGGACTCCGGCTATGAGCGTCCCTCAGCACACAGAGTTACTTGCTTCCGCTGGGCGCGTGGCAAGCGGGAGCATGACATGAAGGGGCATGACATGAAGGAGCGTGACATGAAGGGGCATGACAACTTGCTTTTGCGTCATAAACGACACCGGTTAATCTTTTTTCCACCTCTTTTACCTGCAGCATTTTTACCTCCTTTAAAGGAATCAAAACTTCCCGGTCCAGGGTTTCTTTCGCTGCATAATATGTGAACGCCTCATCAGTTTGTCAAATAGGATATTCCGATGTCATCGGCAAGAATGAGTTCAATCCCACGATGGACGCAAGGCTGTCAAACTGAGCATCCGGATTTTTGCTGTACTGCCTCCCGGATACGGTCCGCGCCATTTAATACTAGGTTGCGCTCAAGTTGAGGCAACCGAAAAGAGCGGGGAAGTGACTTCCCCACACCCCGCAAGATTTGGCCGCGCGCGTCTGCGCGCGACCAAGCGCTCGGCGCTGGCGCCATATAGAGCAGGATCATGGTCCGGGCATGGAGAGCTTTTCAGCTTTTTTGGGTGCTCACTTGAACGCAACTTCGTATAAGCGGGTTACGGGAGGCTGCGGTTGCCCGCGATTTGGACGTAAGGCATAGAACCCGCCCCAACCTCGCATCGGGGTCGAGCGCAAATCCGGCATGAAGCATTTGCGCCATTTTCAGACATAATAGATTATTCCTATCGCTCAGATTGGTTTATCCAATAAAATCGATTAGACGGAAGCAAGCGGAGTTGGTATAAAGCTAAAACGCCACTGGAGAAGCTTATGCCTATAGAATTAAATGTCCATATCAGTCCGAATGTAATCAAGCAGATGAAAGCCCTGCAGAAAGGAGGGGGGAATGCTTCACAGGCTGCCGAACATGCGCGGAAGATAATTAATCAGGCTCTTGAAGGTATTTGCAGTCCCAGGCAGTTGGGAAGACTCACCAAGTATGGTGAAGCCCGCATACCGAACTGCATCAAGTTCGACCTTGTAAGGGGATACCGCTTGATAGCAGTCATGGGGAAACAGGAAATTAGTTTCCTTTTCCTCGGAAGCCACGACGAATGCGATCACTGGGTGAAAAATAATGCCGGATTTGAAGCCCTGGCGGACAGTGGTGCAAGCGGGGCATTGCAGGTGAGGAGCTCGACAGATGAGGAGGGACCCTCTCGCCCGATGCAGGAACACGAAGGCGAGATGGAAACTGATGAGTATGAGCCTGAGCTTTTGCGCGGCCTGACCGACAGAGATCTTCGAGAAATCTTTCGCGGGCTTTGTGGAAGGCGCACTTGATTGGCGTCAACGAGGCATTATTTTCAATGCAATTGTTTACTGAAAAATGATTGAGCTGGGAATATTTTGGGAATTGAGGGCATGGTTTTAGAAAAAGGCGTTGTTGAAGCATTTCCCCAATTCCTGAACCGGCAGCGGCTGGAGTTGGTTCGAGCCAGGACAACCGTGCTTCAAATCAACGTTGGCCGGGTCTGCAACCTCACATGCCGGCATTGTCACCTGGAAGCCGGGCGGACCAGACGCGAACTGATGAACATGGGAGTCGCCAGGGCGGTAATCGATTTCACCCGGCGCCATTTTTTCAGGGTCATCGACATTACCGGTGGGGCCCCGGAAATGAACCCCATTTTGCCTCACCTTATCCAAAGCTTGTCTCCGCTCACAACCGAACTGATTCTCCGGTCAAACCTCACGCTCTTGGCTGAGGGCTACTATGACCACATATTAGACCTGTGCACCGACCGCAGGGTCACAATTGTTTGCTCCTTTCCATCGCTTCACAAAGGACAGTTTGAATCTCAACGTGGACAGGACGTTTTCGCCAGGGTGATTGAAGCCCTCAGAAAGCTCAATTCGAAAGGATACGGCCTGCCGGATACCGGTCTCAGGCTCGATCTGGCGAGCAATCCGACGGGAGCGTTTCTTGCTGCGTCACAAGCCCAGGTGGAAAAAAAGTTCCGGCTGGAACTGGAAAAAAACTTCGGCGTCACGTTCACGAATTTATATTCACTCGGAAACGTTCCCCTGGGCAGGTTCAAACAATGGCTGGTTCAGACGGGAAATTACCGGGGTTACATGCAAAAGCTCTTCTCCAGCTTCAATCAGCGTGCTCTTTCGGGCCTTATGTGCAGGTCTCTCATTTCGGTTTCATGGGATGGCTACTTGTATGACTGCGACTTCAATCAAGCCGCAAACATCCCATTGGGCGGTAGAAAAACTCACATCTCAGAAGTCGAAACTGTTCCGGCGGAAGGCGGCTCCATTGGCGCCGGGGAGCACTGTTATGCATGCACGGCCGGTGCGGGCTTCACCTGCGGAGGCGCAATAAAGACCTAGGGTATGGTCTCCTATTTGGACTCTAAACATAAAGTCTTCGGGAGGGCTGTTCATGGATTGTTATTACAAGACCGGCGATCTTGCGAAATTCGCAGATATAACCGCTGAAGCATCTGAAATGGGGGCAAAATTTTTCGAATATTATGCAGCGGTATTCAATGAAGGAGAACTCACGGAAAGAGAAAAAGCCCTGATAGCCCTGGCTGTCGCTCATGCCATCCAGTGCCCTTACTGCATCGACGCTTATACTCAGGCCTGCCTGGAAAAGGGATCGAACCTGGGCGAAATGACCGAAGCGGTCCACGTGGCCGCCGCCATTCGCGGCGGCGCCACCCTGGTGCATGGAATTCAAATGCGGAACGCAGCGCAGAAGATATCGATGTAGATGCTTCCGGTTTATCAGTCCGGCCATTGTATCTATTGGTCCGTCCATTCTTCGATGCCTCAGCACGGACGGACAGGACATGCTGCATCCTTGAACGCAACACGGCATTATACGCTACTACGCTCTAATAGTCCGCTTTCACTGGTTTTTCGAGATCTTTTGCCCGAGATTCCTTAGATACCTGTCTTGGATTATTTGGCGATAATCCATAGGGTGCCTGAATATCCTTCTTTATGCAATGTGTCAACTCAAGTCTGTCTTCGTACATATAAAAATAACTTTACATCGTAATACTCTTTCACACTTGATAATACAAACACTTCAGTAAGCATATCCAGCTTTTGTCCTTTCCTGATCCTACTATTTGAGACTCCGGAATGACCTATTATCAACCAAACTCTGTTGCAGTGCTCCAAGGACTTCCACAATCTATCTACATTCTCATCATTCACAACAATATTACCTTCTGAATCCTTCAGCTCATATTCTTTTCTAATTAGCACGTTTTTAGAATAATAATTGAAAGGCGTTATATAATGTGGAGCCTCGATTATTAACACGTCACCTGTGTGGAAGTTAGTATCAATATACTGTGCTATATCCCTCCATGGTTCCTTGTTAATCTCAATGTAATATCTCCATACCTGCATGAGTGACAATACGGTAATGACGATAATGATAAATGATTTGATATATCTATTGCGTATGTTGCTTACCCCTTTGGCTATCAGCAAGAAAAATGCTGCTGACGCTACAATTGTATACCTCGCGAGATATATCGGTTGGGAGAAAAGTGAGATAATAAACGGTAATATTATAGGAGTCATCAGCCACACCAGCAGAAAACACACTTTATCGGTATGTAACAAACCTATTTTCCTTTGGCAGCCTTTCGACGATTCAAAAAAAGATTCTCGATTTAAACTGCCTCGAGGTTTTTCAAAAAAAATTATTGAAAATATAGAGAGTGCTACGAAGATTAATAAAAGGTTTGTAGATTGGGAAGAATACTTGTAGAAAGACCTATATATAGTATAAATATCTGGTATCGGTATCCAAAAGGCTTTCTCTACTTCATGGACCTGAGTCACGAGAATACTAATCCATGGAACAAATAGCGTTACTATTACACATTGAATTAATATCCATTTTCTAAAAGCGTATTGCTTACCTTCCTTCGACAGTAAATAGCTAATAATAAAATATAGATTCTGGACAATTATTATAAACAGCCCGTAAATATGTGAGTACAATAACATGACGCTGGACAGGACATATCCAATCACGTTTTTATGACTCATGTTTTCGATGGCTTTGAGAAAAAAATACATGCCGAGAAGTGTAAGAAAAAGTGAAAGACTATAGGTTCTAGCTTCTTGGGAATAATATATATGAAATGTAGATATTGCCAATAAAAACGAACTTAACCTACCTGCCTCCACATCAAACAGCATACTTCCTATTTTATACATCATCAGTACAGAAAGAATTCCAAATATGGCTGAAGGTAATCTTACAGAAAACTCGGAGACGCCAAATAACTGAATCCACCAGTGCAAAAGTGTATAGTAAAGAGGAGGGTTGTTGTCGTGCAAAAAGAATATCTGAAGCAACTTTAATTTTGCGAACTTAATTGAAAGCGCCTCGTCCAGCCATATGCTTTGTCCACCCAAATGATAGAGCCTGAAAAACAAACTCAGCAAAAGAACCACAAGTAAGTATGGATCTATTATTGTACGGCGTCCTGTTTCCTGGGTTTTTGCGGGGCAGGCGAATAAAATCATAAAAGGGCTATAATCCTGAATAATGCGTTAACTTAATCGCCAACTGATTTTGAAGCGCACCTTGCACCCAGATTTGACCCGAAAGACCTCTTGAAACGCTCGGAAGGCCCATTCAATCGTCCCATATCCTTCCCAATTACGCAAGTGGTATTGGGGAAGGAGACCGATTTTGACAGTTTCAGAACACATCGCCATCTACGCGGTTGATGGCGTAGGCCTCACAGTGTTAACGCGGATTTGAGCAGAATCTGTGAACTATTTCCTGAATACCTGAAACTCATGCCCACACTCCGAGCATCTCTTCTCATAAATTCTGACCGCCGGGACTCACTGTTACAGCCCAGGGAAAGAATTAGCTTACTGGAGTAAAGGCAGCTCGATATGGAATTCTGCTCCTGCGCCGTCGTATGGCGCAAGACGGATCTTCCCTCCATGCTCCTCGATTATATTCCGAACGATGTAGAGCCCCAGACCGGTTCCCCGCTCCTCTCCTTTTGTAGTGAAGAATGGGTCGAAGATAGTTTCGGACATTGCATCGGGTATCCCGCAGCCGCTGTCTTTTATTTTGATGTTTACATAGCAGTTTGCAGGGACCGCATCAACGTGGATGGTCCCCCTCTGGTCAGGCATTGCGTCAATGGCGTTTGTAAAAAGATTGATGAATATCTGGGAAATCTTGCGCCGGTTACATGAGATTCGGAGCTCGTCAGGAATGGAGATGTCGATTGAAACCCCATGCTTGCATCTGTGCTGGACCAGCCGCACCGCATCGTTTGCCGGATCTGCCAGAAGACATGGCGCCATGCCGGTTTCGCCTCTTTGAGAATAGGTCCTGAGTGTATTGACAATCTGCGCGATGCGCCTCTGTCCCTCTAGAATTCCTTCAAGGTAGCCGCCAACTCTTGGGAGCCCCTTTGCAAGCTTACCGGTTTGATCTTCGTTCATATGCCGGTCCAGTAATGGTTCCGCTTCGTTCCAGAATAGCTTCAACAATTCGGCGCCCCCTCCGATGGAAGTAAGCGGATTGTTTACTTCATGAACAATTGCGGCCGCAAAGGTCCCTATTGTAGCCAGACGGTCTGCATGCACCAGTTGCTGCGTCCTCTCCTGGACCATTTGTTCGAGTTTCCCGGCGTACAGGCTGAGTTCCTCTTCCTGCCGACGGAGGGTTAGATGTGTTTTGACTCTGGCAAGCAACTCCGGACCGTCATAAGGTTTGCTGACATAGTCAACTCCGCCCAGAGCCAGTCCGTGTACTTTGCTCTTGGCATCCCTGATCGCAGATAGGTATATGACCGGTATGCCGCGAGTGGCCTCACTTTCCTTCAAAAGGCGGCATACTTCGAATCCGTCCATATTTGGCATCATGACATCCAGCAGGATCAGGTCCGGTTTTTCTTTCGCTATTTCAAGGGCTTCGCTCCCGCTTGCAGCCTCCCAAATGACGTAGCCCATGACAGAGAGTTGTGCTCTTAGTAGTTTTCTGTTCAGTTGTTCGTCGTCAATAACGAGAATAGTCTGTTTTTCTAATGACATATCAAATTTTCCTCAAAGATTTATCTGCTTCCCCGCATTGACTCCTCATTCGGCCAGGCCGGAACCAAAAATGGTGTAGAAAACAAGGTTAACGCCGAATCAGGCATCAACCGGACCACATTCTGGGCTCTCAATTTGTAGTTGCAGTGGGCTTACCTCTGGGATTGAATTCGATTTCTCCGCGCCCTGGGCTCAAATCCATTTTTGAATCACTTCAAGAACATTTTCGCGCCTGATTGGTTTCGATATGTAATCGTTCATCCCGGCGCCGAGGCAGTTTTCGCGATCGCCTTTCATAGCGTTGGCTGTCATGGCGATTATCGGGACCTTGTCAAATCCTTTTTCCCTGATGGCCCTTGTAGCCTTCAAACCATCCATCTCCGGCATCTGGACGTCCATGAGAATCAATTCGAAGAGTTCGGGGGAAGCAGTATATTTAGCCACCGTTTCGTGTCCATTCCGGGCCACATCCACTGTGAACCCGGCTTTGGTGAGCACGAGGGTTGTGAGTTTGAGGTTGGCGGGATTGTCTTCTGCAAGGAGGATTCGCAATCCATTGTTCCCGCCTGCATCAGGAGCAGATTGAGAAGTGATTGTTTGCTGCTCGATGCCCGCCGGCGGCTCGTGTCTGGTTCCGATCAACCGCCCCACCACTTCCATTAGTTTTTTCCAGGATGCGGGCTTAACCAGCAGTCCATTAAAGCCCGCATCGAGGCTCTTTTTCGAGCCTTGCCCAACAGAAGAAGAAAATGCCAACAACGGAATCTCAGCCACACTCGAGTTCTGTGCCCGAATTTGTCCAGCCACTTCATAACCGCTCATTTGGGGCATACGGATGTCAATTATGGCGAGACGATAGGGGTCTTCCAGCGCGTCTGCATCCAGCAGAGCAGGCAGAACGCCTTTGGCTTCGGTGACAGCGGTGACGCGCATTCCGGACCGGCTTAGACTGTGCTTCAGTATGTCGAGGTTGTTTACATTGTCATCGGCAATCAAGACTCGCAGCCCTTCAAGAGAGGGCGCACTCGCCATTTCGCTCTCTTCCAGGTGCTCGGCTTTTTCAAACCAGGCGGTAAAATGGAACACCGACCCTTTGCCGAGTGTGCTCTCTGCGGTAACATCTCCCCCCATCAGACGCGATATCTGTTTACAGATTGCAAGCCCCAGGCCGCTTCCCTCATATTTTCTGGCGCTGCAGTCATCCGCCTGCTGAAAGGCCTCAAAAATGACTTTCACCTTGTCCTGCGCAACCCCGATACCGGTATCGCGGATGGAGGCGCGCAACTTCACCCGGCTCTCCTGTTGCTCCTCAACGGCAATGGCGAGCTCGATTTCACCCGAGGCGGTAAATTTGGCTGCATTTCCCATCAGGTTCACCAGAACCTGGCGGAACCGCCCCGGGTCGCCCTTGATGCACTCCGGGATATCGTCACCGATCCGGCATATGATTTCCAGGGGTTTGTCTTTGATCTTTGGCCTTATCAGTTCGCAGACTTCGTAAGCGACCTTTTCCGGATTAAATTCAATAGATTCAAGGTCCATTTGACTGGCCTCAATCTTTGAGAAATCCAAAATATCGTTAATCAGCTCCAGAAGAGCTTCGCCACTACTCTTGATTGTTTTAGTATAATCTGACTGTTCTTCCATCAGGTCGGTATCCAGCAGCATATCGGCAAAACCGATGACTGCGTTCATGGGTGTCCGAATCTCATGGCTCATTCTGGCGAGAAACTCGCTCTTGGCGGTATTCGCCAACCCGGCCTGCTCGGCCAAATCGTTGGCGCGGGTGATGGCGTCTTTTAACTGATAATTTGAGATTTCCAGCTCCGCCAGTACAGAGCGCAATGTTTCCTCCGCTCGACCGCGTTCGGAGATTTCAGACTTGAGATTGGCATTCGAGATTGACAGTTCGGCCGTCCGCTCCTGAACGCGCACCTCCAATACGGCATATGCTCCGCTCAGGGCCGCTTCCGCTTTCTCCCGTTCAATGCTCCTCGTCTCCACGAGCGAGGCCATCTCATCGAAAGATTGGGCTAAAAGGCCTATCTCATTAGGAGTGTGAGGCAAGCAGGTTCGTGCGCTCATTTCGCCGCTGCCGAATCTCTTCGCGGCAGTGACCAAATGTTTGATTGGCCTTACGAAGGCGAAGTTTCCGAAAATCCACGCTGCAAACAGCGCAACAAAGGCTGCAATCCCGAGAATCGACAAATTCCAAAGCATCTGGATATCTGCTTGATGGAATATCCGGCTTTTTGCTAAACCGACAAGCATATAAAGATAAGGAGGGGAATGTGCGTTCAGTCGTACCTGCTTGAATGCATAAATCCTGCTTATGCCGTCCAGGGCGATCGTTTCATAAATTCCCTCCTCTGAATCACCGGACACCAGTTTGAATGCGTCACCCGGAATAGGCATACCCATAGCAGTCGCGTCCTTTCCGGGAAACCTGTAAAGCCGGACTCCCCTGTGGTCCGTGATGACTATAGCGCTATCTTCAGGCAAATTGACCTTCGATACGAATCGTACATATTCATCCAGACTAAAACCCGCAATAACCACTGCAACAAGATTGTTATTCTCATCGAACACCGGGTATGTGAAATTGAGCGATATTAGATTGCTGACCCTTCCTACGATATATTCACCCGCGGAAAAGTCCAGCGTCCTTATCGCATCCCTTATATGTTTCCGGTCTGCCAGATTTATACCGCGTTCGAATGGCGAGGAAGCAGCAAATACGTTCCCGTCTGGCGTTACAGCCAGTATGACGGAATAGAATGGATAGCGATTGTGCATTTCACTGAAGATAGCATTACAAGCATCGGAATCCAAACTCCGCACCTCATGGAACTGCGCCAGTGTGCTGAGCATTACTTTAGTTGAGGTGGCGATTTGTTCCTGCTGGGCGGCCAGACTCTGCACCAGCAGCAGAGCATTGTTTTCCGCCTTTCGGATTTCATCTCTTCGGTGGCATAATCCGGATGTGACAATGATCCCGAATGCGGGCAGAAATATGATCAGCAACAACAGCAATAACTTCCCGCGAAAAGACCATGACCTCATGATTCTGAAACGGCTATCCATTTCTGTTTGCCCGCAGTTAACAGGTTTGCTTTTACGGGATCGGCTCCGGCTTGCCCCCGGCTCGCCCCTTACCCGTCTATCCTGTATATTCGGAATAGGGACGTCCCATCTTTAGCGTAAATAGTCCGGAGGTATGGCTTCGTTTTTTGAGGGTGGAATTTGGACATTTTCTAGGATGTTGTTTTGTCCTGAAACAGGATTCTCTTCACGGTTACAGCCAAGTCCCTCAAGGCTATCGGCTTCATGAGGAATCCCCTGATTCCCAGAAGCTTGGTCCTATTTTCATCCAAGGCCTCACTAAATCCCGTGCAAAGGATTATGGGTGTATCGGGACGGATCTTCAGAATTTCT
>Ga0182014_10006215_pt1 | contig 12950 bp, 12 predicted proteins | sample 612S2DmetaG_FD_120489 | JGI IMG/M metagenome (GOLD analysis project Ga0182014, IMG submission 120489) | Permafrost microbial communities from Stordalen Mire, Sweden - 612S2D metaG | ecosystem: Environmental > Terrestrial > Soil > Wetlands > Permafrost | place: Sweden: Stordalen | collected... | reverse complement strand
GAAATCGGGACGCGCATCGCGAACGACATCGCAGAGATAATCCTGAGCGGCGTGGAAATCCTGTTCGCCTTCCTGCATCCAGTCGAGACGAAACGCGGTGGGATGATATTCGAGGCCGTGCAGGCCGTCCATCCAGGCAGTCTGATGGGGAAGAGGAATTTCTCCGAAGCTGACGAGTGTGACTTGGGCGCCCTGGGTCACCAGACCCGAGACCAGTTCGCGCGCGTACGTCCACACTCCGCTGAAGGTGTCAGCCGTTACCAGTACGCGCACAGAACTCCTGGGATGCGAGGGCTGGGAGCTACCCTCTTCCTGCTTGGGTCTAGTTTAGGGGCGAGGGCTGCGGCTAGGGAAGGGTTTTCTTGGCCGCACGCGCAATTGGATTCGGATTCTTTGTTGACTGGATCGCGAGAGGTGATAATCGCAGGTCTTTGTGCCCCCGCCCCCCCACGATTTCACGCAAAATATTCAAACCAAAGGACTTAATTGTAAAATATTACAGAATAAGGACTTATCCGCCCGAGAGCATCTGAAAACAAGTTTGGGGCAGTTGCGAGGGCCCGCCTGGTTCGGCGAGCGCACGCATAGCTGCCCCAATTCGATCCTTTATTATCGGCCCGGTTGGATTTTTGCGTCTGTGATGCCCATCACGGATGGTTTGTGATGAAAGAAGTCAAGAGGTTGGGTGGAAGAAGCGGGAACGCCTTCTTCGTCCCATGTTTCGAACTGCCTCAATAGCGGTGGGGATCGAAAACGAGAGCATGCAACCCTGCTTTGTACTTTCCACCATATAATTGTCCTCGGTTTCCTCCGGGCGCAGTTTGTTTCTGAATTTGACAGGTGGGTGGGTGCCAAGATGTCGAATCCGCTCTCGGTTCCGCCGTTGAAACCGCTTCATCCGGATGCTTCACTCAGTCCCGCAAAAACTGACTCAAATGGAACGTCGCACAACTGAGGCTCTGCAAAATTCGCTGTTGCCGGATCAGAAAGACTCCCTGAAAACGAGGCCGGATGGAACTATACTCGACGGACATCATCGAATTTATATTCTTCGTAAGCGGGGCATTGATGTGGATGCCCTGCCGCGCGAGATCATCTCAAAAGGGGATTCTTAGGTAATGGGGACAGAACTCCATTGGGTAGACGGCCCTTGGACCGGGAAGTTGGCCCTGTCCGCGCGCCCTCGCGGCGGTGACTGGCTGGGGGACGAGATGGCCGCTTGGAGAAGGGCTGGAATTGACACCGTATTCTCCTTGTTGACTCCCGAGGAGGAGGAAGATCTCGACCTGAAGCAAGAGGCGCACGAAGCGAATGCGCATGAGATGAGTTCTTATCGTTGCGAATTCCCGATCGCCAGGTGCCAAATTCCGAGTCCGAGCTATCTGCTGTGTTGGACCGGATCGAGGGTGACCTGTCAGCGGGAAAGAATGTGGTAGTTCACTGCCGGCAAGGAGTCGGCCGCACGGGTTTGGTGGCGGCTTGCCTGCTGGCGACCAAGGGGCGTTCTCCGAAAGCCGCGATCCAAACGATTAGTAGCGCCCGTGGGACAGCAGTTCCAGAGACGGCGGAGCAACGGCGCTGGATCGACCACTACGCCGCAGTTTTTGCCAGCAGCAAATGACTTACGCCCTATAATTACCCTGACTCAATTTCCATGGTGCGTGACGGCTATTTTTATGGTGTTGGATCGCTGCTGGCGGCGGGCGCGATTGCCTGGCTGGCGGGCTGGCCTTATGCGGTTCCGGTGCTGTTGCTGGGAGCGTTCTGTCTGTGGTTTTTTCGCGATCCGGAGCGCGAGATTCCGACGACGGCGGGAGCCGTGGTGTCTCCCGGCGACGGGAAGGTGACCGAGGTTGGCTTGGTGACCATGGACGGGATTTCTCCCGGAACTACTTCCGGGAGTACGCGCTACCGCATCAGCATTTTTCTCAGCGTGTTCAATGTACACGTGAACCGGTCGCCGGTGGCGGGTGTGATTCGCGATGTGCGCTATCAGCGCGGCAAGTTTCTCAACGCCATGGGAGGGAATTCGGCGGAGGAGAACGAGCAGAACATTGTTACCGTGGAAGGCGACGGGCGTGTCGTAGTATTCAAGCAGATCGCCGGTTTGATCGCGCGCCGCATCGTTTTCAATTTCAAGGTTGGAGACCGCGTAGCCCGGGGCCAGCGTGTGGGACTGATCAAGTTTGGCTCGCGCGTGGATGTTCTGGTCGATCCGGACGCGGCAATCCAGGTGAAACTTGGCGACCGGGTTCGGGGAGGAGCGACGGTGCTGGCGGTATTGCCGGTTGCGAAGCCGGTGAAGCAGCCGGTTCCCGCCGGCGCAGCCGTGGAGCGGGAGGCCCATTGAACATGGAAGAGATCACGCCGAATCGTCGCGCATCGGACGCTCGCCGCGGAAAATTGCGCAAGGGCATGTACATCCTGCCTTCGCTGTTTACCACCGCCAATATTGCTCTCGGCTTCTATGCCATTCTTGAAACTGTGTATGGCGCTGCGGGCGAAACCTTGCATCTCGACTTCGCCGCCAGAGCCATCGGATTTTCCGTTCTGATTGACGGTCTCGACGGTCGCATCGCGCGCATGACCCGCACGGAAAGCGATTTCGGAAGGGAACTCGACTCCCTCGCCGATGTCATCGCCTTTGGCGTCGCTCCCGCCCTGCTCGCCTGGATCTGGGGCTTCCATCTGCTGCCGATGGTGATTGCTCCCGACCTGCGTCAGAAAATTACGGAATTGGGGTCGGTGGCCTGCTTCGCTTTCCTGATGGCGGGCGCGAGCCGGTTGGCTCGCTTCAATATCGCCAAGAATCCGCAGCCCTCGAATCCGGGACGGCCGGGGAAGAAGTATTTTGTGGGCATGCCGATTCCGGCGGCGGCGGGGGTGATTGCGGCCATGGTCCACTACTCGGGCGGCAAGCCCGTGGTTTCGTGGGTGACGGCGATGAGTTGGCTGATGATGGTGGTGGTGGTCGGCTATCTGATGGTCAGCACCTGGCGGTTCTACAGTTTTAAGGACATTGATTTTCGTTCGCGCCGTCCCTTCCGCCTGATTGTGCTGATTGCCGTGCTGATCGCGTTGATCGCGCGATTTTCAGGTCCGACACTCTTCGCCATTGCGATTCTCTACATGACTTCGGGAGTTCTGTGGAGGCTGCAATGGATTTTCCATCGCAAGACTCCGCCGTCGCCGCCGGTGTATCGGGAGGCATCGCACACGCCATGACTCCACTGTCGAAATCCGCGAGCGCGGCGTCCGATCTGCGGGGCGTGAATGTTTACCGGGTGGCGATCGTGGGCGCGCTGTCGCTCAAGGGCAAGGAGATTGCCGAAGTTCTCCGCGACCGCAATTTCCCCGCCGTTGACATCCGCTTGCTCGATGACGATGAATCTCTCGGTCAACTGGAGGCGGTTGGCGACGAGATGAATTTTATCCAGAGCATCCGCTCGGAGCAGTTTGAGCGCGTGGACTTCGCTTTCTTTGCTTCCGACGCGCGCTCCACGCGCAGTAACTGGAAGGCGGCGCGCGACTTGGGCGATACCATCGTGGATCTCTCGTACGCGCTGGAAGAGGAGGCGGGTGCGTCGATCCGCTCGCCCTGGATCGAGCGGCAGACGGGGCAAATCGTCCAGACTGCGGCTCCGGTGTTGCAGCCGGGACCGGTGGTGGCGGCCCATCCGGCAGCTACGGTTCTTGCGATGCTCGCTTTGCGCTGCGAGAAGGCTGCCAAGATTCAGCGCATGGTTGCGACGGTGTTTGAACCGGCATCGGAGAACGGCCAGAAGGGGATGGACGAACTGCACGAGCAGACGGTGAATCTGCTGGCGTTTCAGGAACTGCCGAAGACTGTGTTTGACATCCAGGTGGCCTTCAACCTAGTGGAGCGGTTTGGGCAGAACTCCAATTTGTCGTTGGCGGCGGTGGCGCAGAGGGTCCGGAAGCACTACCGCGAGATTGCGCGCGGAGGACCCGAGCTTGCGCTCCAGGTGCTGCAAGCGCCTGTTTTCCACGGATATGCTTTTTCTGTTTACGTGGAGATGGAGAAGCCAGTCACGGTCGCAGATGTGACGCGGGCTCTGGCGGGAGAGCACGTAGTGGTCAGCAGTAGCCCAGAGGACGCGCCCACCAACGTGAGCGCCGCCGGTCAGGGCGACATTTTGGTCTCGATCAGTGCGGATGCGAATCAGAAGAACGGCGTGTGGCTCTGGGCCACGACGGACAACCTGCGGCTGGCGGCGTTGACTGCCGTGGAATGCGCCGAGACCATGACGGCATCGCGTCCTCGGGGTCAGATTCAATGAAAGTCCGGGTGATCGTACTGGCGGTCGCGGTGGGCGCGGCGGTGACCTTGACTTTGATCGGTTGCGGGTATCACACGGCCAGAAGCGCCTCCGCACTGCCGCAGAATGTTCGCACCGTTGCGATTCCCGGTTTTGTGAGCCACAGCCAGACGTTTCGGGTTGAGCAACTGCTGACCGAAGCCGTGGTGCGCGAATTCAATGCTCGGACGCAGTACCATGTGCTGCACGATGCGAAAGACGACGCGGATGCGGTGCTGCGAGCGACGGTGTTGTCGGCGACGGCGGCGCCGCTGGTGTATGACTCCACAACCGGGCGGGCGGTGAGCGCCCTGGTCACGGTGAGCGTGCAGGTGGTGATGACCGACCGGCGGGGGAAGGTACTGTTCGAGAATCCTGCCTATCTTTTTCACGAGCAGTACGAAATCTCGAGCGATCTGCCCAGTTTTTTTCAGGAAGATTCTCCGGCGATCGATCGCGTGTCACGGGATTTCGCGCGTACCCTGGTGGCCAATATCCTGGAGGCCTACTGATGCTGGAGGATGAGTAATGCGCGCTTTCAGCCAGGCCGACCGCTTTTTCTCGGAGCTCGAATCGCGCGAACTAAAGCCGGCGTATGTGCTGGTGGGCGACGAGGCGTTTTTTCGCAAGCGCTGCCGCGACGCCATTCTTGAGCATCTGGTCGCTCCCGACTCGCGCGATTTTGGGTTGTTCGAGTTCGACCTGGCCGAGACTTCGCTGAATGAAGTGCTCGACCGCGCCCGCACGCCCTCGCTGATGGCGCCGTTTCAGGTGTTCTTTGTGCGCGGGGTAAAGACTTTGTTTGGCCGCGGTTCGAGCTCCAATGCTGAAAAGATCGGAGCCATCGAGGCCTACTGCAAGAATCCCAATCCAGACGCGTTGCTGGTGTTTGTTGCCGATCACATCAGCATTCCCGCCGACGCCCGCCGCATGGAGATGACGGACAAGGATCGCTATCAGAAGATCCGCGAAGACCTGGGGCCGTTCTGCGGCATTGTTGAATTGTCGCGCGTGGAGGAAGGGGAAGCCGTCCGCTGGATTGGCGAGTACTGTGTCACCCGCGCCGTCAAGATCGATGCCGACGGCGCGCGCGAACTGGTCGACGCGCTGGGCGGCGACATGATGATGGTGTCGAACGAACTGGAGAAGTTGATTCTCTACGTCGGGGAAAAGAAGAAGATTACGCTGGGCGACGTCGAGACCATGGTGCTGGCGGCGAAACAGCGGTCGTTATATGAACTGACCGATGCGATTTCCTCGAAGGACCGCGCGCGGGCGCTGGAAATTCTGGATGCGCTGCTTTCGTCCGGCGACGGCGAAGAAGCGGCCATTGGACATCTCTATATGCTGGCTAAGACTTTTCGGCAGATGCTGGTGATTCTGGAGCGCAACGTGCGCGACCAGCGCATGCTGTGGGCGGCATTGTGGCAGGGCTTCCGCGTGCCGCCGTTTGCGGCCGACGACATCATCCGGCAGGCGCGACGGTATAAGTCGAAGCGGGAACTGACGCGCGCCATCCGCCTGGTCGCAAAAGCCGATCTGGCGCTGCGCTCGAACCCTCCCGGCAAGCGACTGGTTCTGGAGAAGCTAATTCTGGATCTGGCCACGGAGCCCAAACTCGAAGCCACCGGCGGGTGGATGCAGGAAGAACTGCCGGTGTAGATGGTTTAGTGCGGCGTGGGGGTGACGCCGGAGTTAATGAAAAGGTATACGAAGAGGACGATGAGCAGGATCAGCGTCCCAATGGTTGCAAGCACCCAGGTTCGTTGCAAAAACAGGCTGCGCCGATACCAGGATCGCCGTTTTCGCACATGTTTTCCGCTCTCCGCGTTATTCAAGCTACGGTCGCTCACAGCAGCACTCCTATCGAATCGTTGGGCGCGTGGGCTGCGGAGGGAAGTCCAACTCTGGGTTCAATTTGCCCAATGCCAGCTTTATGCTATCCAAATCCCAGTTTTGCGTCAATGTGAAACAGTTTGCTACCTGAGAACCCCCTACGGTGCGAGATTCTGAGCCAAAGAGCTGAAATCGCACCACTTTGCGGTTCACTTCGACACCTTCGTCTTTCCCTCAACTGGATGATCAGAACGCCGCCAGGCGATTTCCAAATGGGATTTAAACGCCATTCACTGATCCTAACGGCACAGGATGTGGGCTGTTTTTTATGTCCTCTTTATGAATTGTTTACCCGACCTTTACGTGTTTTGGGATGAGATGTGAGGTTCACGATTTCACGAAACAGAGAAAAGCAGCCAGCGTGTAAGCACGACAATCGTCAAATCGAGACAACCGAATGCTGTCATCGAAAGCCGGATCTGGTACCGGAAAGGAAGCAAACTTGAAAATCATGAGAATGCGCTTGCGGCGCACGGTCACACTGTTGGTTCTTCCCATCCTGCTGGTTTTGACGATCGCAGTGGTACTGGCTCCTCGAGGCTTCGCGCAGAGCGGGGCGCAGGCGGATGCTGCCGCGAAGGCCGCGGCCGCGCCCGGTCAAACCTCGTCGGGTCTAGGCTCGCCGGATCAAAGTTCGGCGGATATCGTGAGGGAACTGGAAGCGATGAAGGCCCGCATTGAACAGCTCGAGGCGGAACTGAAGCGTCGCGCGGCGACGGTTGCATCTGCAACGTCAGCGACAGCGGCGGCCGCGCCGGTGACGGCTGCGGCTCCGGTATCCGTGCAAACCGCGAGCGAAACCACGGCGGGCGTGCTTGCGAAACCGGAGAGGATCGCGCCGTTTTCGGATTGGGACTGGACCTGGCTGAACGGCAATCCGCGGAATAAGGATACGGCCTTTGATTCAAAATTCTTCACCCCGGAAATTCGGGCGGATATCACCTACAACTACGATTTCAATAAGCCGGTCGACGACTCGATCGGCGGGTCGAGCGAAATATTTCGCGCCAACGAAATTCAGCTGGAGCAGCTTGGCATTGGCGGCGATTTTCACTACGACAACGTCCGCGCTCGATTCATGACTCAATTTGGCATGTATTCCACGGCGACGGTACGCAATGATCCCAGCTACTCGAAGGGGCAATGGAACGTAAATGATGCGGACCGGTATCTATCGGAAGCATACGGCGGGTATCACATCAATGCGTTGGACGGGATCAATATTGACGCGGGAATTTTCATGTCGTATATCGGGCTGTTCAGCTACTACAACTTCGACAACTGGGCTTATCAGCCTTCGTACGTTTCTTCGAACACGCCCTGGTTTTTCGAAGGTCTGCGGGTGCAGATCTTCCCGACTCCGCACTTGAAGATCGAACCGTGGCTCATCAATGGATGGCAGTCGTATGGTTCCGCCAATTCGAGGAAGGGAGTGGGCGGGCAGATTAAATGGACGCCGAGGCCCTGGGTGAACATTGTTTCCAATAACTATGGTCTGGGCCACGACGACCTGTATATACAGAATCGGGGCCGAATCCACACCGACGACAGCATCGAGATCAAGTATTACGACAAACCGGGACAGTTTCTCGACAAGATGGCATTCACCTTCACCGGCGACATGGGTTGCGAATTTGGCCCGAGCACGGCCACCCTGGCGGGAGTGAGTTGCCACGGCGACAAGAAGGACGCCTTGGCGCAACCGAGCGTCAATTTTCCGCGGGGGGGAGTCGATCCTAAACAGAGCTTTATCGGCTATATGCTGTACGACCGCACTTGGTTCAAAAAGGACAGGTTCGGACTCACGGTTGGCGGCGGCCAGATCAACAATCCGGGACGCTACCTGGTTCTGGTGCCGCCCATCAATGGTGAGACGGCATCTTCGGCGGCGATTAACGCCCCCTACTTCACGGGCAACCCCGGGGATCCGTTCAAGGCATGGGATAGCTCGATCACATTCGATTACATGCCGAAGCAGTGGATCACGTTCCGCTGGGAGTACGACTACCGCCATGCGAGCGTGCCATATTGGACGGGTCGCGGAGGAATCACGCCACCGGGTTCGGGCGGGGTGCCTTATACCAACAACGGATCTCCGCAATTCTTCGCTTGCAACGACGGGAATTCGTCCATGCAGGGAACGCTTTCCCTGGCGCAAACGGCCTGCGGAGCGCAAGGCAGCAGCGTATGGTTTCCCGATCTACGCAAGGACGAGTCGCTGTTTGACATCGACATTATGGTGAAGTTCTAGAGGTCGTTGAAGCGAATCGGCGCTGGGAGGGACCGGGCCTTCGCCATATTTTGTGAAGGAACGGGTGCGCGCATCTTTATCGCGTTCGCTTCAGGACCAGGGCCAGCTTGTTTCCGGATTGTGTCCAAGTGCCTGTGAGCTGTGAAGCTTCTTCGTTCATGGTGCCGTCGTAAGAGACCAGACCGGGAGTGCTTTCCATGTGCAGGGCGTGTTGCTGGTAAGTAATGGCAGTGATCTCGATGCCGGATGTGTCCTGATCGGGGTAGTCGATGGTGCCGCTGATGATGCCATCCTGGCCCACGGAAATGTGAAGCACAACGGTCTTCTTGGCCTGGGCGCCGGGGTCGACGGTTCCTTCCCATGTACCGACGATGGACGAGGTAGTACTGGCCGCCGTCAACTTCGCGGGCGCAACCCACAACCCGGCGATCAGCATGAATCCAATGCAAACGGCGAACGATAGCGCGCGAGGTTGTTTCATCGGTGAACTCTCCCTCACGCAAGACTATCTGTTTGATGCGAACTTGAACAGGCCGGGAGACGGCTCAACAAAAAAGGGCACCGCTTGCGCGGTGCCCACCTACCAGCAACTTGACTTACTTGTTCTCGTTGAGCGATCCGGCGCCAAACTCCTTGCGTTGGATGATTGGCCGCGCGGCTTTCGCCGCCGCTACGGCCGGCATGGCCGCTGCCGCTCCGTAGCGCTCGAGCAGAACGGGCACCATCGCGCCTTCGGCTTCTTTGACGAAGGTGAGTTTGCTTTCACCTACCATGTCGACGCGGATGAAATCCCCTAGCTTTACCTGTCCTGTCGCGACCAGGTTGGCCAGCGGAAACACTAGATGACGCTCGATGGCGCGTTTGAGATGCCTCGCTCCGTACTTCGGATCGGTGCCTTCGGAGAGAAGGAAGTTCTTTACCTGCGGCGTGCAGTTGAAGACGAATTGATGCGCGCCTGCAGCCATCAGCACTCGTTGCTGGACCATCCCCAATTCGATTTCGAGGATCTGCTGGAGGTGCTCGGAACGCAGCGTCTTGAAGACGACGACCTTGTCGATGCGGTTCATGAACTCGGGAGCGAACTTGCGGCGCGCCGCGTCCACGGCCGAGCGAGTAATTTTTTCGTCGAGAGAGTTGTCGACTTGCACCGCTCTCGGCGCAAAGCCCAGACCGCCATCGACCAGACCGTTCATCTCGGCGGCGCCGAGGTTGGAGGTCATGATGATGATGCAGCTGGAAAGATCGACGCGGCGGTTGTCGCCGAGCGTCAGTGTAGCCTTGTCCAGAATTCCGAGCAGCAGTTGCCACAGGGAGTCGGAAGCCTTCTCGATTTCGTCGAAGAGCAGGATCGAGAGCTTCAGTTTTTCCGTGTGCCACTGGTTGAGCGCTTCCTGCGTCAGCAGAGGATGCGTCTCACGGTGGCCGAGGTATCCAGGAGGCGAGCCGATGAGCTTGGCAATCTCGTGCGAGTGCTGGAACTCGGCGCAATCGATCTTGATGCAGGCGCGCGCATCGCCAAAGAGAGACTCGGCCACGGCTTCCACAACCCGCGTTTTGCCCGAGCCCGTCGGCCCCAGGAATAGAAGGTTGCCCACGGGACGGCCCGGGGCGTTCAGTCCGGCAAGAAACATCTGATAGATTTCCGCGACCTTTTCGATCGCCGGGTCCTGGCCGACAATCTTGCGGCGCAGGGCGCCCTCAAAGTCACGGGCATCATTGCTACGGCGGCTGGGATCGAGCACGGTTGCTAGGTTCGTTCTCATCGTTTCGGGCCCCTGTTTCCTTTCCGGGATCTTCAAGTTTTCTGCGGAACTGCTCATTTTTGTCACTCGCCTTTTGAACTGACTGCTTGCTGGAGAGGTGTCGATTTCCCTCGCCCACGCCCTCCTTGTGCAAGCCGTTCGCCATCCCTCGAATGCACCCAGGTGACCCAATTCTCAATGCTTTAGATGCTTCTGGTCGCCTGGTACCGACCCGCTCCATCGGCCCGCAGCTTCCACAAAGGCAATAGTTTGCAGACTGCTGGAACTTTGTCTCGACTTTGCCGACGCTCCAGCGACCATGTCCGGCAAGCCCTGTGCCACTAGCCCGTACGTAACTGGCGCTCAAGTTACTGTCGCGGCACAGTAGAAACAGATTTCCTCTCTGGAGAATATCCTTGCCCCGAGCAACAACGTCCCTACTTTCGACAGCTAGAGAACTGTTGAAAAGCCTTGGTTCCGTTCTTAGTTCCGCTCTTGGTCTCGCGCCAGGGCATCGCTTTCGAACCGCCGCACGCCCTGATCAATTCGCGGCCCCCTTCGGAGCTAGCTTTTGGAAATCTTCGTTCGCCAGTTCGATCGCCAGGACGAGCGTTGCCGCATTCACCCTGCGACTGGCCATCACCGGTTTCGGCCTGCTTTGTCCGACCGCGGCCGCGGTACAAAATCCGCATACCGCGCAGTTGATACGGGCAAACGATGTCAGCAAAAAGTCCGCACTGGCAGCTTCCACACCTGTTGTTGCGCCCCCCGGCTCCGATCTTTACGTGGCCCAGCGGGGAGACAGCATCCCGTCGGTCGCACGTAAAAATCTGAGGCGCACGAAGTACCTGACCTCAGCCGAACTGGCCGAAGCCATCCGCGCCGCCAATCAAAATCGTCAGGGAATCTTTCTGAAATCCGGAGAGCAGATCGTAATCCCCGGAATCCTCGAATCGCCCATTGTAGAGAAATCGGTGCCGGTTGCAAGAGATTTCGAAGTTCGCGCGATTTATTTAACGGGAGTGATGGCGGGCAGCGACCATGGGATGCGCATTATCCGACATTGGCGCGAAGTCGGGGGCAACGCGGTCGTGTTCGACATCAAGGATAGCGACGGCATCGTCAATATCGCGTTCGACCATCCCCTGGCCACGGGCCAGCGCCACTATATTCCGGACCTGCCGAAGTTCGTACACTTTCTGCATTCCCAGAACATGCACGCCATCGCGCGCATCGCCATCTTTCGAGACGAGCATCTGGTGACAAGCCATCCGGAGTTGGCCGTAAAGTCGCACAGCAGCGGGCAGGCCTGGCGCGAAAACGGCAAGCTGGTCTGGACTGACCCTTCTAATCCCACGGTGCAGGATTACGATATCGCTCTGGCGAAGTTTGTGGCCCAGTCTGGAGTGGATGAGGTGCAGTTCGACTACGTGCGCTTTCCGGCTGAGGGCGATCAGAAGGATGCTGAGTTCCACTATCAGGCCGACAATCCAAAGGAACAACGCTCGGAAGTGATTGCCGGTTTTCTGGATCGCACTTATGCGCAGATTCATCCCACCGGCGTTTTGCTGTCGCTCGACGTGTTTGGTGTGATGGCATGGCAGCGTTCCGTCGATCTGGCGCATACCGGGCAAGACATTGTAGCCATGGCCAAGCACTGCGATGTGCTCTCGCCCATGATCTATCCCTCGCACTTCTTTGGCATGGACGGGATTGCGCACCCCGGCGACGCGCCCGAGCATTTCATCGGCGAGTCGATGGATCGCTTTAAGCTCATCACCAAAGGCAGCGGCGTGGTGATTCGTCCGTGGTTGCAGGCGTTTGCCTGGCGCACCAAGACTTACTCGCCGCAGTATGTGGAAGTGCAAATCGAGGTGGCGAAGCAAAAGGGCGGCGTTGGATTTCTTTTCTGGAACGCCAACAACGATTATTCGAAGCCCTACACGGCCATGCCGGAAATGCAGGCGGCCAAAGGGCGATACTTCCGCGGGGATGAAATCGGCAGCAAGCGAGAGACGGCCGCGGTCACGCCGGTTGCTTCTGTCGTCGCGCCGGTGCCCGCACTCAACAGACATGTAGAGACTGGGCCTGCCCCATTCCCCAGCGACAGCGCTCACCCAACGCCGAGAATCTGGCGGCACTGAGCGGTTGCTTCGCGCTCCGTCGTTATTGCGGCTGCTCTTTTTCCATGGACCGGCCGACTAGGGCGGCGCAGGACTCGATGAACTTCTGCTCGGGAGCAGGGAAGGCGTCCGCGAAGTAGCTCTCAATGCACAATTCCGCCATTACGCGCTTCTTCGCCGCGCCGTTGCTGGCGAAGATGGGCACAACGATGTTGGATTTCACAAGATCCGACCCAAGGTAGCGCGGATCGGCGGCGACATTGTTGATCGTCACCGTTTTGCCGGAGGTGGCTGCCGCTCCGCACAAGCCTTGGTCGAGCGTGATCCGCTGGGTGGGGCTGAAGCTGCCGACGTAGGGGCCCAGCACCAGAGCGTTGAAAGCCGGGCTCTCCATGAAGTAGAAGCCTACCCAGTTGTAGCGCGCCATCGCTTCATGGAGGCGCTGGGAGATGTGCTGCATGAGGGGCTTCACGCCATGGGTGGAGCGGGCGTACCGCTCAAATTCTTCCAGCAGTTTCTCGTACGGTGACATCGGGACTGGAGCCTCCTTAAATGTGAGGTCGCAGGTAACCCGTCATTCTATGCTCATTTGGGCGGAGCGCTAGTGAGGGGATTGGGT
>Ga0182014_10006211_pt1 | contig 12955 bp, 10 predicted proteins | sample 612S2DmetaG_FD_120489 | JGI IMG/M metagenome (GOLD analysis project Ga0182014, IMG submission 120489) | Permafrost microbial communities from Stordalen Mire, Sweden - 612S2D metaG | ecosystem: Environmental > Terrestrial > Soil > Wetlands > Permafrost | place: Sweden: Stordalen | collected... | reverse complement strand
TCGGTCGATCCGGATGCGATGGTGCCGGCGGCGACGTTGACGATTTTCCGTTCGCTGCCGACGGCGCCGACCGACACCGTGTTGGCGATGTTGGCGACCGAACCCGCGCCGAGCGCGACCGCGGCGCTGGCGGTCGCCGAGGCGCCCTGGCCGATGGCGACGGCATTCGAGCCGCTCACCGTGATCGAATTGCCGATCGCCACGCTGTTGGTTGCGTTCACGGTGTTGCCGACGCCGAACACTGAAGAGCCGGCCGCGCTCGCGGTGCTGGCGACCACGTTATTTGTGCCGATGACCTGGATGTTGTCGCCCCAGCCCGCCGCTTTGGTGGTGTTGAGCGTGTTGCCGTCACCCAGCACGAATGAGCTGGCGCCGTTGATGGTGTTGGGATCGCCGATAGCGTAGCTGCCCGCGCCATTCACGATCTGGCCGGTACCGAAAGCGCCACTGCCGGTGCCGGTGACGCTGTCGTCGAAGCCGATGGCCGTGCTGTTGCTGCTGCTGGCATTGATCCGCGACTTATTCCCAATCGCGATGCCATTGCTCGATGTCGCGGCGACAAAGGCTGCATTGCCGGCGCCCATCGCCGCATTGCCGCCGATGGCAATGGAGTTGGCGGCGTTGGCCTCCGTATTGGTGCCGAAAGCCGCGCTGTAGTTTCCGGATGCCGTACTTGAAGCACCGATGGCGGAGCTCTGGATGCCCGATGCCGTGCTGCCGTTGCCAATTGCGGCGCTCATATCGCCACTTGCCATGCTGGCGGCGCCGAACGCCGAGCTGTAGGCGCCGATGGCCGAGCTATAGGCGCCGCTGGCCGCGCTCTCCTCACCGCTCGCCAGACTTCTGAACCCAACGGCCGTGCTGCCGCCGGCGCTAGCCGCGCTATCCGGGCCGATGGCCGCGCTGTAGTCGCCGCTGGCCGCGCTCCACTCGCCGAGTGCCGCACTCTCCGCACCGCTCGCCCGACTTTTGTACCCAACGGCCGCGCTGTAGTCGCCGCTAGCCGCGCTCAGCACGCCGAATGCCGAACTAGTTAGGCCCGTCGCCGAGGCGAGAGTACCAAACGCCGAAGCGCCGTTGCCATTGGCGACCGATTGTGATCCGCAGGCGACGTCGCCAAGACCAGCCGGCGCTGCGCCGCCGTCGGTGCCTGTACCGTACTGCTGGCAGGCGAATTGCGCCGCGGCCGGCCGGCACAGGCCGGCCATCAAGAGGATGGCGAGGCAGGAGAGGAGAAGCCAGCGCGTCGCTGAAAAATAGGATAATATTGGCATTTGCACAGTTCTGCCAGGATCAGTTAGCCGATCTGGACGCGCGCGAAAATTGAAGTGATATGCACGGATCATCGGAGCCCATATCGTCCGCCAGAAGTGACAACCTGGATTGAGACTACTGGGCCGGACGGATACGGCGCTTGGGCTGGACGGCACTGGGACCAGGGCTGAACGGCAGAACCGCGGTGGCCAATCGCGTGTTGTGGATCAGAAACAACGAGTTGAAGTGGTGATTTCGCCCAACGCGGCATCGGCACAGCGCCAGCAGCGAAGGCGCTCAGACGGCGGGGTCGTCCTTGCCGTTTTGGGCCGCGCGGATATCCGAGGGTGTCTGGCGATAGCGACGCCGGAATGCCAGATTGAAATAGGACAGGTCTCCGAATCCCGCTTCAAAGGCGATCGTGCTGATCATGTGACCGGCAAATCGTTTGTCCCCGAGGCAGCGATGCGCCCGGGCAAGACGCTGCTCCAGCACGAAATCGGTAAAGGTCGTCTGCTCGCTCTCGAACAAAGTCCGGAGGTAGCGCGGCGAGATTCCATGGCGTGCCGCAAGCATGTCGGCGGACAACTCCCGCCGGGTGAGATTGGCGAGGATATCGGTCTTGACGGCCCGCAGGCGTGCAATGCGGGCGCCGCGCCCGCTGGCGATCTCGGCGGTGTCCCCCGTTGCTCCAAAGGCCAGCGCCACGAGATCGCGCACATGTGCGCTGCTCGCGGCTTTCAACTGCGGTGACATCTGGCCGACCTCGCCCTGCAGCAGCCGGACGTAGCCGGTCAACAGCCGCACGGCGTCGTTGTCCTTTGGGACAAGTCGCATCAGGGCGTCGTCGATGTCGGGCAAGGCCTGCGTCAGCACGATCCGCGGTATCGCGAGCGTCAGGAATTCGATCGGGGAATGATACAGGCCCTCGCCGGGCGCGTCGTTCGGCCAAAGCACAGCCTCTCCCGCCTCGAACGAGACTTCCCTGTTGCCCTGGCGGCTTTTGGCCTGACCGCTGATCAAGATGCCAAGGACGATGTCATCGCTGCCGTCGGCGGCCAGTGCGCGTGACCGCGTTCCCCGCATGGGCGTAGCGGTGATCGAGGCAATGGTCAGGTTGGGCAGTACGCAGATATGGGCTTCGCTGCGGAACGGATCGCTTCCGATCGCTTTCATGTCCATCTTGACGACGCTGCGGCCAAAGGTGTCCTGCCACGCGGAAAAACGCTCCCGCTCGGGCAGATCGTCGGTCGAAAACCGAAACACTCCCGCTTCGTCTTGCACCACAACTCCAGCAGGATTTCTCGCCTAAGTGAGAGTATTGAGCAACGATGCCGGGGCTGATTGCGGTCCAGACTTGGGGCGCGGGCTGCTCAAAAGAGGCACGACCGCAACCTGCTGCGATCGGAATGATCGTAGCACATGCTTCTGACGTCGCAGCTAAATCATCGGTGGTGTACCAGGTTGAAAAAGCGGCAAGTATACTGCCAATTTTGCAATTGAATGACCTGACGCTTGAATGCTCCACCGCCCGAGCACGGCGAACCGGACTATTTGGGGGGCGGTTTGACCGGCATCTTCGCCGCCCGATCCAGCAAATCCTTGCCGAGATCTTCCAGAATCTGCCGCGTGGCCAGAAACAGGCTGTGGCCCTGATCCGTTTCGATGGCCAGCGCCACCACGGTGGGCTGGTTGGGGTCGGGGATCAACTGATAGGCCCTGATCGGATAGGCCGGCAGTTGCTGTTCGTCGGTCGCCGGTTCGCGGGCCATCAGGTTTCCAGCCTCGCCCGCTTCACGTCCGGCGGCGTCGCCTCATCGACCAAGGCGGCGATCGCCTCGGCGGTCGGCAACACCTTCTGGCCGTCGCTGCCGAGGCGGCGGATCGAAACCGAATGCGTTTCGGCTTCCTTCTTGCCGACTACCAGCAGCGCCGGGATTTTCGCCAGCGAATGTTCGCGGACCTTGTAGTTGATCTTCTCGTTGCGCAGGTCGATCTCGACGCGCAGGCCGGCGCGCCGTGCCGCGGCCGCAACGACCTTGGCGTATTCGTCGCCCTCCGAGGTGATGGTGGTGACCAGCACCTGCACCGGCGCTAGCCAGAGCGGAAAGTTGCCGGCAAAATGCTCGATCAGGATGCCGATGAAACGCTCCATCGAACCGCAGATCGCGCGATGCACCATGACCGGCGCCTTCTTGGAGCCGTCGGCATCGATATAGAACGCGCCGAACCGTTCCGGCAGGTTGAAGTCCACCTGCGTGGTGCCGCATTGCCAGTCGCGGCCGATGGCGTCGCGCAGCACGTATTCGAATTTCGGGCCGTAGAACGCGCCTTCGCCGGGATTGATCGCGGTCTTGATGCGTTGATTGTGGCTCTTGGCCGCGATTTCCGACAGCACGGTGGCCATCACGCGCTCGGCGTGGTCCCACATCTCGTCGGTGCCGACGCGCTTCTCCGGCCGGGTCGAGAGCTTGACCGTGAGTTCGCCCTCGAAGCCGAAATCGGCGTAGGTCGACAGGATCAGCTCGTTGATCTTGAGGCATTCATCGGCGAGCTGCGCCTCGGTGCAGAACACATGGGCATCGTCCTGGGTGAAGCCGCGCACCCGCATCAGCCCGTGCATCGCGCCCGACGGCTCATAGCGATGCACCACGCCGAATTCGGCCAGCCGCAACGGCAGGTCGCGATAGCTCTTCAGGCCGTGCTTGAAGATCTGCACATGGCCGGGGCAGTTCATCGGCTTCAGCGCGAACCAGCGCTTGTCCTCGGCCTCGTCGCCGGCGGACTGCGCGGCGAACATGTTCTCGCGGTACCAGTCCCAATGGCCGGAGGTTTCCCACAGCGACTTGTCGAGGATCTGCGGCGCGTTGACCTCGCTGTAGTCGCCCGACAGGCGGCGGCGCATATAGGCGATCAGGGCCTGGAAGATGGTCCATCCCTTGGCGTGCCAGAACACCACGCCGGGGCCTTCTTCCTGGAAGTGGAACAGATCGAGCTCGCGGCCGAGCTTGCGATGGTCGCGCTTCTCGGCTTCCTCGATCTGCTTCAGGTAGGCATCGAGCTCTTCCTGCTTGGCAAACGCGGTGCCGTAGATGCGCGTCAGCATCGGATTGCTGGAATCGCCGCGCCAATAGGCGCCGGCCACCTTCATCAGCTTGAAGGCGTTGCCGACCTTGCCCGTCGAGGTCATGTGCGGCCCGCGGCACAGGTCGAACCAGTCGCCCTGGTAGTAGATCTTGATCGGCTCGTTGCCGGGAATGGCGTCGACCAGCTCGACCTTGAAGGCCTCGCCCTTGTCGCGGAACACCTGCTTGGTCTTCTCGCGGTCCCAGACGTCCTTGGTGAAGGGTTTGTCGCGCGCGATGATCTCGCGCATCTTCTTTTCGATGGCCGAAAAATCCTCGGGCGTGAACGGCTCGTTGCGGAAGAAGTCGTAATAGAAGCCGTTCTCGATCACCGGGCCGATGGTGACCTGGGTGCCGGGCCACAGCGACTGTACTGCTTCGGCCAGCACGTGGGCGGCGTCGTGCCGAATCAGTTCCAGCGCGCGGGCGTCGTCGCGGGCGATGAATTCGATTTTCGCGTCGTTCTCGATAGAATCGGCGAGATCGACCACCACGCCATCGAGCGCCATCGCCACTGTGCGCTTGGCCAGCGACGGCGAGATGCCCTTGGCGATGTCGAGGCCGGTGGCGCTCTTCGGGAATTCGCGGGTCGCGCCGTCGGGGAAGGTGAGGGCGATCTTTTGCATGGGTTCGGCCGGCTTGAGATTCGCGACACTGTATTGGAATCCCGACGCGGGCGCATTCTTGTCTGGCATGGCGGTCTCCTGTGGCTCACTCCTGCGAACGAGCGCAGGTAAGCGGGATGGCAGCGGTATAGCAGGCGATTCGGCGGCTGCAACCGGCATTGCCGGGGAAAGTCGCCACCGCAATCCGGCCGCGCCGCGGCAAAATGTTGGCCGAGAGCCTTCCATTGCGCGGGCGGGTGCTCTACATGCACTTGCATGAAAAATCCGCCCGCCGCCGGCCACGTGCATCGCCGCTTCGCGCCCACCGCGTTGATGCTGGGCAATATCGTCACCGGCTGCTCGGTGCTGGCGCCGGCGGGCATGCTGGGCGAGTTGTCGTCCGGACTTGGCGTGACGGTCCGCGATGCCGGCCTTCTGATCACCTTCGGCGCCATCATGCTGTGCGTGGGCTCGCCCCTGACGGCGTGGTTGACCAGCCGGATCGAGCGCCGCCTTCTGCTCACCTCGACGCTTCTGGTGCTTGCGCTCGCCAACGCCGCGTCCGCGTTCGCGCCCGATTACACCAGCCTGCTGGTGATCCGCCTCGTCATGCTGGGAGTAGGCGCGCTGTATACGCCGCAGGCCGCGGGCACCGCCGCGCTGATCGTGCCGGCGGAAAAACGCGGCAGCACCATCGCCTATATCTTTCTCGGCTGGTCGCTCGCCGCCGCGGTCGGCCTGCCGCTGATCACCTTTGTCGCCAGCCGCTATGGCTGGCGCGCGGTCTATGGCGGTATCGGCCTGACCGGCTGTCTCGGTTTCCTGTTGCTGGCCTGGCGTCTGCCGCGCGGCCTGGTCGGCTCCCCGGTCGACCTCAAGACCTGGACCGACGTCGGGCGGAACCGCATGATCATCCTGCTGCTGTCGATCACGACACTGCAGATGTCCGGCCAGTTCGTGGTGTTCACCTTCATGGGGCCGCTGCTGATGAAACTGACGCATGCGGGCCCCGACGCGGTCGGCCTGGTGTTCGCGCTGTACGGTATCTTCGGCTTCATCGGCATCGCCTTCGCGACCCGCATCGTCGACATCTGGGGCGCCTACAAGACCTCGCTGCTGTTCACGACGCTGCTGCTCGCCGGTGTCACCGGATGGGCGCTCAGCGCCGGCATCTACCCGTTGATGGCGTGCTCGGTCGCGATCTGGGGGCTGGGCTTCGCCTCGACCAACTCGATGCAGCAGGTGCGGCTGGTCATCGCAGCGCCCACGCTGGCGTCGGCATCGGTCTCGCTCAACACCTCGGTGCTCTATGTCGGCCAGGCCGTCGGCTCCGCGATCGGCGGACTGCTCTATGCGCGCGACCTCTGGTACGGCACGGGCTACGTATCGATGGGTTTCGTCGCGCTGGCGCTCGTCGCGGTGACCTTGTCGAGACCTCGGCGGGCCGCGGTATCCCCTGCCTAAGCCCCCGGGGATCCCGGTCTGGAGCGAACCAACCGGCTCGACTCGCTGCGTGCATTGTCTTACATCGGCAGGCGAAAAATCAAAGTGAAGTGAGAAAAGGTTATGAGAAGGATACTCGCGCTCGTTTTGGTCCTGTATTCAGGCGCAGCGATGGCCCAATCCACCGCGCCGGCCGCGGCACCTGCCACCGCTCCGGCCGCCGGCGCGCCGCCGACCGTCGGCGGCAAGCCGCTGGTCCAGGTGAAGCCGCGCGCCGCGGCCCCGGACGCCAATCCAAAACATCTGTCGATTGCCAAGCGTCTGCAGGCCTGCCTCGATATCGAAGACGGCACCAAGGGCCGGCTGGATTGCTACGATGTTGTCTTCCCGCCCAAGCCTAATCCGAAGGCGCCGGCCGCCAAGGGCGTGGCGGATTGCCGGTTCAAGAAGGAAGAAGACGAGCGGCTGACCTGTTACAACGGGTTCGCCGAGTCGATCCCGAAATTCTAGAGCCCGTCAGCGGCTCGTGGACGATGGCGCCCCTGCCGCAATCCTGGTCAAAGATGGCGTCGCTGCCATCTTGACGAGCACTTCCTTGACCGGATTCTCCGTCCAGGCGTGGGTGACGTAATCGCGATGTCTCACGCCGTCCGGAGTCTTGACGAAGACCACGCTGCCGGGCCGCAGCGGCCCGTCCATTTCATCCGAGATCGCGATGCCCTTTTGCCTGAGCATCTGCATCAGTTCCTGGTCATGCCGCTGGGTGTAGCGCGTATAGGCGCTGACGAAGAAGCCGGAGCGGTTGTTCTCGATCCAGGATGCGAATTTGTCGAGCTCGCCATAGACGGCGTCGAGCAGGAACACGCCGCGGACGCGATTGCCGAGGCCGCCCACCTCCAGGCTCCACGCCGTCGGCACGAAGCCGCCGCTGTAGCCGACGATGATGACCGGCAGGTTGGCGAAATCCCTGGCGGCGCGCGGGTCGCCATAGAGTGCGGCAAGATGGCTCGCCGATTCATCGACAAAGCGCTTGAGCCCGCCGGGCTGCCAGAACTTGCCGGCGCTGGAATCGGCGGCATCGACCGCAAGCTGCGGCGCCAGCAGCACGGCGTTGACGCCGGAATCGGAAATCTGCTGCGGCACCTGTTGGCGGTCGCGCACATCGCGTTCCAGCGTCGCGCCGTTGCCGTGGAAGAACACCACGATGACGCCCGGCTTGCGGATATCGAAACTCTCCGGGACATGCATCAGGACCCGGTTGTCGTTGAAGGTCTGGTCCTGCCAGAAAACCCGGCCGCCATAGCTGCGATGACCGCGGCGGCCGTCCTTGGAGACGTTCAGAAACGGCTCGTCGGTGCGTGGATTGTTGCCGAGATAGGGAAACGCCGAGGATTTCAGGCTGACCAGTGTGGTCTGGTCCTCCCGCGGCGGCCGCTGATACGGCACCGTCGGCTCCAGCGACGCGACCCGGTACGGAGCGGGCTGGGCCTGCGCCGTTCGTTTGGCCGGCGCGTCGGCAGGCTGGCGCTGTGCAAAGCTCTCGCTGGCGGTCGGGAAGCGATCCTTGAATTGCGGCTTCGGGAAGCGGTCGTCGAAGTTGTCGCCCATCGAGGCCTGCGAATTGGCCGCGAGCGTACCGGCGTTCGGCGCCCGTCCGCATTGCGCCAGAACCAATGCCAGCGGAATGAACGTCGCCAGAACAGCGATCCAGCGCCATCGCGCCAAGCCGGTGGGACGGCGAGGGGCGTGCCGCCGCGCATAGCGCGCAGCGCCCGGTGACAGCACCGGGCTCACGCGATCAGACGTCTGGAACTTCGCCCCGACCATCCACCCACTGCCCCAAAAATCCACTGGCGATCGGCGTATGTCAGCTCGTTAAGGTTGAGGTGACGTTAAGCCTCCGGAAAACTCCCCATCCGGAAACCGCCAGAGAACACGAAATCGTGTCCTGATTGTGGGGCGGCCGCCTGGTTCCCGCAATGCCGGGGAGAATTTTCCAAAGGCGTTAAGGTATTTTGTTACCAATTTGGAGCGCTGATTTAAATCATTGTTAACGCTGCTTGAACTGAAACGGCCCAGCCTGCACGATGAAGAAATCACGGGCGTGGGGCGCGCTCCAAGGCATGGACCGAGATGGCGGCATCAGAAACGGGAAGCGCGGCTTGGCCTGGCCAGCTTGCCGGAGGCGGCTCCACGGTTTCGGTGGCGGTGGCGACCGCCATCGTCGTTGCCGACATGGTCGGCGTCGGCGTCTTCACCAGCCTCGGGTTTCAGGTCAAGGACATCCCCTCGGGCTTTTCGATCCTGCTGCTGTGGAGCGTCGGCGGCATCGTGGCGCTGTGCGGGGTGTTTTCCTACAGCGAGCTCGGCGCGATGTTTCCGCGCTCCAGCGGCGAATATAATTTCCTCAGCCGCGCCTTTCATCCGGCGTTCGGATTCCTGGCGGGCTGGGTATCGGCGACGGTCGGCTTTGCCGCGCCGGTGGCGCTGGCCGCGATGGCGTTCGGGGAATACGGCAAATCGGTGCTGCCGGGCACCCCGCCGCTGGCGCTGGCCGTCGGCGTGGTCTGGCTGGTGTCGATCGTGCAACTCAGCGGCGTCAGGCACTCCTCGACCTTTCAATTGATCTCGACCATCCTGAAAGTGGTGCTGATCACGGCCTTCCTGATCGCCGGATTTGTCGTCGGCACGCCGCAACCGGTCTCGTTCGTGCCAGCCGACGCCGACTTCGCCCATGTCACCAGCGCGCCGTTCGCGATCGGCCTCGTCTTCGTGATGTATTCGTTTTCCGGTTGGAACGCCGCGACCTACATCATCGGCGAGATGCGCACGCCGCAGCAGAGCCTGCCGCGCGCCTTGCTGGCGGGCACGCTGATCGTGCTGGTGCTCTATGTGGCGCTGAACGCCGTGTTCCTGCACACCACGCCGATCGACCAGCTTGCCGGGCAGCTTGATGTAGCCCGCATCGCCGGCAGCCATATCTTCGGCGAGATCGGCGGCCGCATCGTCGGCGCCATGATCTGCATCGGGCTGGTGTCCTCGATCAGTGCGATGATGTGGATCGGCCCGCGCGTGATGATGACGATGGGGGAGGACATCCCGGCGTTGCGGGTATTTTCCCGCAGATCGAACCAGGGCGCACCGGTCTACGCCATCCTGTTCCAGCTCGCCGTGGCCAGCCTGATGCTGTTCACCCGCAGTTTCGAAAAAGTGCTCGATTTCATCCAGTTCGCGCTGCTATTCTGCTCGTTCTTCACCGTGCTCGGCGTCATCAAGCTGCGCATCACCCGGCCCGATCTGCCGCGGCCGTATCGCGCCTGGGGATACCCGATCACCCCTGTGGTTTTCCTGCTCGTGACCGCCTTCATGATGTACTACCTTGTGACCGAGCGGCCGTTGCAGTCGGCTCTTGGTGCGTTGATCATGATTTCCGGCCTGTTGATTTATGCCGTTTTCCGCGGGCGGCCCGATCCGGTTCCCGCCACCGCGTCTCCAGGCCGCGAATGAAGATGCTTCAGCTCGGAAAAATGGCAGCTGTCGCTGCAGTCTTGCTTCTGGCGGCCGCAATGCCGGCCCGCGCCGCCGACACCGCCACCGCCAACGATACCGCGCTATTCCTGGCGGGCATGCCGCCGTCGGCCGATTCCCCGTTGACGCCGCTGACCAGGGATCCCGCGTGGCAGCGCCACGCAAAATTCTTCGACGCCGCATTCGGCCAGCTAGAGCAGCATCAGCTCGCGAATATCCGAGCGTGGGCGACCGCCAATCTGGCCGCGCCAAGGCCGACGATGTTCTACATGTTCTCGGGTCCGGACTTCCTCTACGCCGACGCGTTCTACTCGAAGGCCACGACCTATGTATTGAGCGCGCTGGAGCCGCCGGGCTCGGTGCCCGATCTGACGCTGCTGCCGCGCGGCGGGGTCGGGGCTGCGCTCTACAATGTCGAACGCTCGATGAGTTCGATCCTGAGCTTCAGCTTCTTCATCACCAAGATGATGAAGGTCGATTTGCGCGCCGGAGAGCTCAACGGAACCCTGCCGATCCTCTACGTTTTCCTGGCGCGCTCGGGCAAGACCATCCGCGAGGTCAGCGCGGTCGCGCTCGACGACAGCGGCGTGGCGCATTCCGCCGGCGAAAACCCGGGCAGGAACGCAACCCATGGCGTGAGGATCGTCTACGCCGGCAGTGATGGCCAGCAAAAGACGCTGTACTACTTCTCCACCGATCTCTCCAATCCCGGCGTCAAGGCCTCGGGATTCCTGAAGTTCTGCGCGACGCTGGCGCCGGGCAACAGCCTGATCAAGAGCGCGTCCTACCTGCTGCACAACGGCAATTTTTCCACCGTGCGCGATTTCCTGCTGGCCCAGAGCGCCACCATCATCCAGGACGATTCCGGCATTCCGCTGGCGTATTACAGCCCGAAGCAATGGCGCTTCTTCCCGTTCGGCCGCTACGCCGGTCCGATCGCCGAATTTCCGGGAAGATATCAGGAGCAATATGCCGAGCTGTTCCAGCGGGCGCCGCCGATCGATTTCGGCATCGGCTATCGCTGGCGTTCGCATGAATCGAACCTGCTGCTGTCGGTCCGGCTGCCCTCCGATGGTTCGGGGAGCGCCGATACGACGGCTTCGGCGCCATCGGACGCAGCCCCGCCACCGCCCAAGCCGCCGCGTCCGCGCAAGCCGGCGCCGCCGCCCGCTGCGGAGCCGCCCCGGGGTCTGTTCTGGTTTTCACGCTGAAGTGTCCCGGCGAAGGGGACCCGCCTGACAAGCGCGCCCGGCCGGACAATTCACCAATGCACGCTCTGGCTCGGTACGATGAAAGCGGTAGTGCTCGCTCTGCTGGTGTCGCCGGCGAAGAACCGGCAGGCCGCCACGATCACGACAATAAGCGCAAGCGCGGCCAGGAGATCGATTTGTCGGGGATCGTGACCCCCGTGGCTGATTTTCCAGCGCATGGGTTAGGCCCTCGTAACGCGAAGGTCTCGAATAATGCCCTCGCGCCGCCGTGGTTCCGGCGACCATCCATATTTAGCTTGAAAGCGGTGCAGCAGAATTGATTCAGCGCAACTGTCTCAGCGCCGCCGGATCATTTTGACGGCGCGTTGACGCCACGCCAACGTCCGAAACGCCATGGCAGATACCATCGCGCCTCCGGTGGCGGCGTCACCGGCACGTTGTCGATCCCGGAGGTGCCCCAGGGCTGGCAGCGCAACAGCCGCGCCAGCGTCATCCATCCGCCGGCCCACAGCCCGAACCGCTCGATCGCTTCATCGCCATAGACCGAACAGGTCGGCAGATGGCGGCAGTTGTAGCCGACCAGTGGCGACAGCGTGTGCCGGTAGATCCAGATCAAGGCGCGTCCGGCATTGCGCGGCAGCCGCGACACCGCGGCGGCGCAGTCCGCACAATGCGGTGACGATGAATGCTTCATGGGCGGTTTGCTGCAATCATATGCGGGGTCTGAGCGGTTCCAGGGCAGGGAACCCGCCATCGCGAATATTTGTGCCACAGTTCGAGAAATATCAATGCGTTAGGTGGCGGTGCAGCAAACGTCCTATGGACGATGGGAGGCACCATGGTTAACCTTTTCATAACACCGGTGTGACGGAATCAATTGGTGTTGTTTGGGGACCATTGCCACTGCTCCTTTGGGGCTTGCGGGGGAAGGAACCGAATTGAGGCTCGTGAGGTCGCTTAAAGCTCGTGGCTGGGCGTTACTCGGCGCCGCCGCCCTTTGCACCGCATCGCCCGGGGTCGTCGCCGCGCCCGGCGGTTCGGCGAATGCGGGCACCTCCCTCGAAGAGCGCAAACTACCGATGCGATTTAGCTGGGTCGCCTGCCAGCCGAACTGCGGTGGCTGGGTCAGCGCGGTCGGTATCGTGACCTCGGACAGCCCTGCGGATTTCGACGAGTTCGCGCGCGGGCGCGAACTCCGCGGCGCGACCATGGTGCTGGATTCCAGCGGCGGCTCGGTCAACGATTCCATCGCGCTGGGACGGCGCTGGCGCCACCTCGGCCTGCTGACCACCGTCGGCACCAGCATCCAGACCCGTACCGCGCGGGGCGATCGCGCCAGCGTCGTGCCCGAGGCCTATTGCGAGTCGATGTGCGTGTTCCTGTTGCTGTCGGGCAAGACGCGTTACGTGCCCGAGGGCGCCCATGTCCGGGTGCATCAAATCTGGATGGGTGACCGCGCCGACGACGCCAAGGCGGCGAGCTACACCGCGCAGGACCTGATGATCGTGGAGCGCGACATCGGACGTCTGGCCAAATATACCTTCGACATGGGCGGAGCGGGCGATCTGCTGTCGCTGTCGCTGAACGTGCCGCCGTGGGAAGATCTGCACGAGCTTTCCCGCGACGAATTGCGCCTCACCAATCTCGCGACCACCGATGCCGTGGCCGAGGTGCTGCCGCGGGTCGACACCGCCAGCGCGCCGGTGGCCGAGCTCACGGGCAAGCCGGTGCAGGATCGTTTCGCCGGCGTCGCGGCGGACGCCGAGGCTGGTCCGCAGCCGGCGAAATC
>Ga0182014_10006210_pt1 | contig 12955 bp, 9 predicted proteins | sample 612S2DmetaG_FD_120489 | JGI IMG/M metagenome (GOLD analysis project Ga0182014, IMG submission 120489) | Permafrost microbial communities from Stordalen Mire, Sweden - 612S2D metaG | ecosystem: Environmental > Terrestrial > Soil > Wetlands > Permafrost | place: Sweden: Stordalen | collected... | reverse complement strand
CGGCCAAGCTGGACCTCTCGGTGCGGATCTTCTACGAGCTGCTGCCGGTGGTGCTCATTACAGGAATCGCCACCAACTGCACCGCGGTTCTGAATACCTTCGACCGCTTTGCCCTGCCCGCGCTGGCGGTGGTGATCAACCCGGCAGCCATCATCGTTGGTGCGTTGCTGCTGAGCAGCCGCCTGGGCATTTGGGCCATGGTTTACGCCACCCTGGCCGGTGCGCTGGTCCATGCGGTCGTGGTGGCGGGGATGATGGAATCGCACGGCTACCGCTTCCGCCTGCGCTGGTACGGGATGACCGAGGCCACGCGCGAGGTGGCGCACCAGTATGGGCCCGTGTTGCTGAGCGGAGTGGTGGCTTCGGGCGGCCTGCTTGTGGACCAGTCGATGGCCGCGATGCTGCCCGCGGGGAGCGTCTCCGCACTGGTGTATGCGAACCGCTTTGTAGGCGTGGTTCTAACGCTGCTGGCAGGGGCGGTTTCGACGGCGGTGACGCCCTACTTCTCCCGCATGATAGCCCTTCAGGACTGGGCTGGGTGCCGGTATACCCTGCGCACCTGGGTTCGCCTCACCGCAATGGTCTCCGCGCCCATCGCGGCGGTGCTGATCGCCGGTTCGCACCTGCTTATCCGCATCACGCTCCAGCACGGCGCATTTGGGCCGCGCGATACGGGTGTGGTCACGCCGGTGCTGGTTATGTACGCCATTCAGATTCCTTTTTTCGTGTCCAGCCGGGTCTTCTACCGCTTTCTGGTTGCCATGCGCCGCACCGATCTGATCTTCTACTGCGGTACGCTTAATCTCATCCTCGACATTGGGCTAAACCTGATCCTGATGCGCTGGTTCGGCGTAGCCGGAATCGCCCTGGCCACCTCTCTCTGGACCGTCAGTACGTTTCTGTTTCTTTGGTATTGGACATGGAGGCTTCTCCCTGCGGCAGCATCTGAAAAAGCCTAGAACCGAGCCCGATGCGTGGATTGGAAGGGGCGCGCTCCCAGCGGGAATGCCAACAACTGCAACGGAGGCAGCGTCATGATTCCAAGGCCGGCTCAATATCTTCTACGGTTCGACGATCTCTGTCCCACGGTCTCGCGTACCCGGTGGCAGCGGTTCCTGCCGCTGATTGAGGAGTTCGGAATTCAGCCCATTCTCGCTGTGGTTCCCGACAACCTGGACCACGAGTTGCAGCTTTCGCAGCCGGACCCGGATTTCTGGGCCGGGATGCGCGCGATGGAGGCCGCGGGCGCCATGATCGCCTTGCACGGCTACCGTCATCTCTGCACCAGCGAAGGTGTGGGCCTGGTGCCCTTGCACCGCCGCACGGAGTTTGCCGGCGTTCCCGAGGAGATCCAGCGCCAATGGATTCGCGCGGGGCTTGCGATTCTGCGTGGCCACGGGCTCAACCCGCGGATATGGGTTGCGCCGCGCCACGGTTTTGACAGCAGCACACTGCGGGCGCTTGGCAGAGAGGGAATCAAGGTCGTTTCCGACGGTTTTGCTCGCGTTCCTTTTACGCGCGGCGGTCTCACCTGGATTCCGCAGCAGCTTTGGGCGCCAGTCGATAAATCGAAGGGTCTTTGGACCATTTGCGTGCATAGCAATACTGTGCACGGCTGGCTGGTGGATCAATTGCGCGTCTTCCTCGGCCGCCATGCAGCGCAGTTCACCTCGGTGGACCGCGTCCTGTCCGAGTTTCGGCCGACGGAGCTGGGCCCTGCCGAGCGGCTCTACGAAGCATTCGCGCTCTGGCGCGCCCAGGCCTCCCGGAGGAGAAAGCTGCGGTCGCACCAGTCACGGACGTCGCGCACCAATTAAGTCTCGGTGCCTCAATAGATAAGCTCATTTTATTAAAGTAGTACATCAAGATTGAAGCGCTTGCCTTTGCCTTCGGTCGTCTCTGCTGCAATCCCATCCATTATGCCGGATTGAGCGTTAGGGAATCTCAAATCAAGTTATGTTTGGTCAGTAGGAAGCATTCCCTCGGGGGCTAAAGCCCCGGAGGTTGAGGAGCTCGATGTGGCGCGGCTAAAGCCGCGCCCTTTCAAAACAGTGACATTGCTGCATCGGTCCGACTTGTTCAGAGCATCTTTGGCTCCATCCAACCGGCTCAATCCGCACGGCCCCAACGCGCCGGCCTGGGATTCCGCCAGAGCAGATCCCCGTAGAGCGCCTCCCACCGGTCCAGGATGGCCTCCAGGCTGAATCGCTCGATCACAAGCTGCCGCGCCCGCTCACCCATCGCGCAGCGCTCCTCCGGCGGGGTCCGCATCATCCTGGTCATCGATTCACCGAGGGCTGTGGAATCGCCGGCAGGCGTGAGCCAGCCGGTCTGCCCCTCGGCGATGACCTCGGGGGTTCCGGGAACATCGGTTGCCACTGCGGGCAAGGCGCAGGCTGCAGCCTCCAGCAGCCCCATCGGCAGTCCTTCCCAGCGGGACGACAGGACAAATCCATCCGCAGCCTGCATCCAGCGCCTTAAATCCGTCTCGAAGCCCAGAAAACGGACCCGCCGTCCCAGACCCAGCTGGGCAGACAGCCGGAGCAGTTCGCTTTGAAGAGGCCCGCTTCCGGCGATTAGAAGCAGGGCTGGTTCCGGGACCTTCACCATGGCCCCGAGGAGCGCGGGATAATCCTTCACAGGCTCCAGCCGGCCCGCGGCGAGCCAAAGAAACTCTTCATCGAGCCCAAGTTCCCGGCGCAGGGCTGTCCGGACCGACGCATCGGGTCGCCAGGCGTCCCCATCCACCCCATTGGGCAGCACAATGAGCTTGCTCTCGCCAACCATTGCGGCAGACCGGTGCGCAGCCGCGGCGGCGTGGCTTACGGCAGTGACTCGATCCGCCAGCCAGCCGCTCCAGCGATAACCCAACCGCCGGCCGAGAGTGCCCGTCGAGCAACTGTGCAGCGTATCTACCACCACCCGGACCGGCGCAGCCAGCCGCGACCAACGCACCAGCCAAGCAGCGTGGGGCAGATGAGCATGGACCACGTCCGGGGACTCGCGCCGGAGCCAGTGGTTGAAGCGAATCCATCCGCGCGGATCGGCCAGGCCTTTGCGCATCTGGAGGGTCAGGACCCCGGCTCCCGCTGCTGTCAACTCGGCCGCGGCATCGCCTCCATTGCCTGAGAGCGCCACCACAGTTACCCGCCATCCACGCCGGCGCAGCCCTTTGGCCAGCAAGATGACCTGGCGCTCCGCGCCGGCGATCCGGTCAAGGCCGGGAATGACCAGGGCAACATGGCTCAAAGCGGACGCTCCTTGATATTCGCGTCGGGGATTCTCGCGTCGGGGATTCTCGCGTCGAGGATTTTCGCTTCAGGGAGGACAGCGTCGATCAGGTCTTCATAGGCGAGGATCGAGTGGTCGATTCTGAACTCGTCGATGAATGGGTGGTCAAACCGTTGCCCTGGACCTAGCGACTTAAGCGCTTTGAGCAGAGAGCATGCCAGCGCATTGGCGGAGATTTCCGACGCCAGCCAGGCGCCCGGCTGGCCGCGCAGCAGGTCCACCACACCTTCAGAAGCCGGCAAAGCAACAATGGGCAAGCCGCCAGCGGCCGCCTCCAACAGGGCGTTGGGCAAGCCTTCGTGCCGGGACGAAAGCACAAATACCGAGGCGCCCGGAAAGTACGCCGAGGGATGGTCGAGATAGCCTGCAAAGCGTACGGCCGACTCGAGCCCCAGCTCACGGCACTGGGCTTTCAATGCCGTTTCCTCCGGGCCGGCGCCGGCGATCGCCAGGTCGGCGCATGGAATCCGTTCGCGCACAGTGACCAACGCCCGCAGCAACAGGTCGAAGCCTTTTTCCCGCGAGAGCCTGCCCACTGCCAGCAGGTGCGGGCCCGGACCAGTCCAAAGATCTGGGTTTTCGGCGATTGCATTGCGAATCTCATCCACATCGAGGGGGTTTGGCAATACAGCCAGACGATTCTGCCGAATTGCAAGCTCCCCGGTCAAGTCTTTGGCCATCGCCGGAGTTTGGCAGATCACGCGGTCCGCATGGCGGTAGAGCCACAGGTAAAGCAGGCGGGTATAGCCGGGCAGGCCTCCAAAGGCCAAAGCAGACGAAACTGTCCCATTTTGCCGCACCAGGACGCGTGTCCTGCGCGGAAAGAGGGGGCGCAGAAGCAGCACCAGAAAGTTAACGTGAAACATCCCGGACAGGACTACGTCCGGTTTGAGCCGCCGGACCAATCTGAACAGCGAGAAGGCTCCAGCGCGCGCCCGCGGCGCACCGAGGGCGTGGATGTGGACCCAGGACGGCACGGGCTCCGGGCCGGTATCGGCCTGGGTGACCAGCCCCAGGTGCAGCTCGTACTTCTCGCGGGAGAGGCCTCGCGCCAGCAGGGCAATCACCTGCTCGGCTCCGCCGCCACCAAGATGTGGGATGAGCAAGAGGACCCTGGGACGTTCAGTCATGGGCATTAAGCGTGCCTTCGTGAGAGCAAGGCGAGTATAAGCCATGGACTCAATACTTTCCTGGTACACAATACCTTCGTGCTGTTTCTGGCCCTTTCGCTCACTGTGCGGAAATGGTACAGTTTCTTTGTTTTCCTTAAGAACCTGTACAAAGACTTCAAAAGAATGCACGGAGTGCATGCTTTAGGGGCTAAAGCCCCGTTGCTTCGATTTGAATTTGTTTCATGGCCAAAGCCCTGACGGACCTACACCTCTGCGTTGACAGCAGGTTTCTGGACGAGTTCCAAGAACATGTCCAGAAACTGCAGAGAGTGCAGGCCGACCCATGTTTGTTTCGGAAACGCGTCAATTCTTTGAGCTGCAATATCACTCAACGCAGCCCGCGCCCCACATCGTCGTGGGCATCACCCATCCACAGACCTGCCTGACTCTCACCGGACGCCTGCGTGCGCTGCGCGAGGCGGGCTTTCGCGTGACGCTGATCTCAAGCCCGGGCGAGTTGCTGGACCGCACGGCCGCACGCGAAGGGGTTGAGTCGATTGGCCTTCCCATCCAGCGGGACATCGCCCCGGTTGCGGATATTGTGTCGCTGGTGCGGCTTTGGTGGTTGCTGCTCCGGCTCCGGCCCGACATGACCGAATTCAGCACCCCCAAGGCCGGGCTGCTGGGAACCTTTGCAGCCTGGCTGGTGGGAGTGCCTGCACGCATCTACATGCTGCGCGGGTTCAAGGTGGAGGGCTCGGCAGGCTTCAAGCGCCGCATTTTGCTGGCGGCAGAGCGGGTGGCCTCAGCCTGCGCTCAGGTTGTGCTTTGCAACAGCAACAGCATGCGTGCTGAAGCGCTGGCGCTGGGCGTGGCGCCCGCGGCGAAACTGAATCTGCTTGGGGAGGGCAGCAGCAACGGGGTCGATGTGGAGCGATTCTCGCCGGGGCCGGGCGACGTGCGGGACCGGCTCGGCCTTACACGCGAAGCCCCGGTTGTGGGTTTTGTGGGGCGGCTGACCCGCGACAAAGGTCTGCCTGAACTGATCGAGGCATTCGACACAATTCTCGAGGCGGAGCCGGAAGCGCACCTGCTGCTGGTGGGCTGGTTCGATGCTGCCGAAGATGCGCTGGGCGCCGGTCTGCGTGCCCGCATCGAAAGCCATCCGCGCATTCATTGCACCGGGTTTGTGGCCGATACGGCGCCTTACTACCGCGCCATGGACCTGATGGTTTTGCCTTCCTGGAGGGAAGGCTTTCCCAACGTTGTGTTGGAGGCCGCGGCTACCGGCATTCCTGTCGTGACAACGACATCCACAGGGTCACGCGACTCCGTGGTGCCCGAGGTTACCGGCCTGCTGATCCCGCCCGGCTACCCGGATGCTATCAGCGAGGCAGTGCTCCAACTGCTCCGCGATCCTTCAAGGCGCCACCGCATGGGCGAGGCCGCACGGGCCTGGGTCCAGGAGCACTTTGCAAATGAACGCGTTCTGGGGCTGATCACCGCGTTTTACAAGAGCATGCTGGAGCCGGCAGCGCAGGAGAATCTGATCAGGGCTCGTCAGCGATCAGGCAGCCTCTCGATCGCGAACCCGCGGACGACCCCGTGAACCTCGGTCTGAGGCGGAGGCGCTTGCAACGTGTGCGCCCCGGCCTCGGCTGCGCGCAGCACCTCGCCTGGAGCGATGCCTAAAACCAGCGTAACGGCAACAGCGAACAGCAAGGCTGCACCAACCGCTACGCCGACCTGGGTCGCGGGAACCGCAGTTTCGGCATTCTTGTTCTCTGGGCGCCGCGCCGCGGCCAGGACCAGTCGCAGATAGTAGGCCGCAGCCAATCCCGAGTTCAGCAGGCCGATGATGGCAAGAGCGACTGCTCCGCCGTCAACCGCGGCCGAGAAGGAATAGAACTTGCCGAAGAATCCGCCGGTAAAGGGAATCCCGACCAGCGAGGCAAGGAAGAAAATGAGCAGGCTGCCGAGCAGAGGCGAGCGGTAGATGAGCCCGCGATAATCCTCGACCATGGGCAGATTCTCGTCGTATCCGCTTACCAGCGTGATCACGGCGAAGATGCCCACGTTCATGGCCGCGTAAGCCGCGGCATAAAAGCTGGCTGCGGCAATGCCGCTGGTTCCGAGCCCGGCGAAGGCCGCCAACAGGTAGCCGGCATGGGCGATCGAGGAGTAGGCGAGCATCCGCTTCACGTTCTGCTGGCGGAGCGCGGCCAGGTTGCCCACGGTCATCGAGAGTACAGCCACGATCCACAGCAGCGGCGCCCAGAGAGAGTGGAGCGTGGGAAACAGCTCATAGACCACGCGCAGCAGCAGCGCGAAGGCCGCGGCTTTGGGTGCGGTGGAGAGCAGCGCGACCACGGGTGAAGGCGCGCCCTCGTACACGTCCGGAGTCCAGACGTGGAAAGGGGCAGCCGAAACCTTGAACAGAATGCCCACCAGCATCAGTGCCAGGCCAACCAGGACAAACGATTGATTCTGCGCGGAGGGCGCCAGATGGGCGATCTCGTAGATCTGCGTCGTGCCGGTGGCGCCAAAGATCAATGCCACGCCGTAAAGAAGGAACGCGGTAGCAAAGGAGCCGAGTAGAAAGTACTTGATGGCCGCCTCTGGCCCGCGGTCCGTGTTCTTGCGGTAGCCGGCCAGAATGTAGGTGGAGATGGATGAGATTTCCAGAGCGATGAAGACCACCAGCAGCTCGACTGCGCCAGTGAGCAGACACATGCCCACCGCGCCGAAGACCACGAGCGCATAGAACTCGCCCTGGTGATGGCTGTCCTCGGGCAGCGTGTCCAGCGAGAGCAGCAGAGCCACCAGCACGATGCCGCAGATGAGCACATGGAAGAAGACGGTGAAGGCGCTGGTCTCGACCGTCGAGAAGAAGCCGGCGCCCTGAGGCAGCGAGAGCTGCCAGAGGCTGGCCCAGAGAGCCAGCGTGGTTCCGAGTGCCGCGACCCAGCCCAGCGGACGGCGCGGCCATCCGGGAGGCAGCGAGGCGTCGATCATCATCACGGCCACGCCGGTGAGGGAAAGGATGACCTCGGGAAGGATGCGGAAAATGTCGGGAACTGAATTCACCGCTGGGCCTCCCCTGGGGACAAGATGTACATGGCTTGTACTGGTAGGGGCTGCGGATGCACCCACTGCTCGATCGACGGCAGCCAGAACGACGGGGCCAGCCCCATGACCAGCATCAGCACGGCCAGGGGCCACAGCACGGCCAACTCGCGGCCGTCCAGATCGTCAGCGGGCTTCGATGCGGTCAGCTCGCTCTCCGGCCCGTAGAAGAGGCGCTGCACCAGCCAAAGCATGTAGGCTGCACCCAGAATCACGCCCAGCGAGGCGGCAATCGCCCAGCCGCGGCTTACGCCGGTAAAGGTGCTGGAGAGAATCAGGAACTCGCCCACAAAGCCGCTCAGCATGGGCAGTCCGATCATGGCGAGGGACGCAATGACAAAGAGCGTGGCCGTGCGGGGAAGCTTACTTGCCAGGCCGCCATAGGCGCCGATCTGGCTGGTGGCGTAATGATCGTAGAGAAAGCCAAGCAGCACAAACAACGCGCCGTCGACGACGCCGTGGCTGAGGATCTGGTAGACAGCGCCGGCCGTACCCATAAACGTAAAGCCGTAGATGCCCAGCGTGATCAGGCTCAGGTGGCTCAGGGCCGCAAAAGCGAGCAGCCGCCAGAAGTCGCGCTGCACCAGAGCCAGGCACGCGCCGTAGAGAATGCCGATGGCGGCGAGGGCAATCAGATACGGAGCCGCCGCCCGCGCCTGCACAGGGAACAGCCCGATGTGGAACCGGAGCATGGAGTAGAGGCCCAGCTTGCCGGCTACGACCATCGCCAGCGCCACGGGCGCCTCACTGAATGTGTCTGAAAGCCATCCGTGGAGCGGGAAGACGGGCACCTTGACCGCAAAAGCCAGCAGAAGCGCGAAGGCTGCCCAGCAGAGCGGCCCGGCGGGGAACGACCCATGGGCAATGAGGATTTGCAGCGTGACAAAGTCGAAACTGCCGGTCTGGGCGTAGAGCCACAGAATCGCAACCAGCAGCGGCGCGGAGGGAATGAACGTGAAGAGGAAGAACTTGAGCGCGGCCTTGTGACCATCTTTGCGGCCGTACATGGCGATCAGGATGGCCATGGGCACCAGCGACAGCTCCCAGAAGCCGTAGTAGAGCATCAGGTCCAGCGAGATGAAGACGCCGAACATGGCCGTCTGCTGAACCAGGAAGAGCGCGAAGAATATCTTGCGCCGCTCGGTGATGGCATTCCAACTTGCGAGCACGCCCACGGGGGCCAGCAGCCCGGTAAGGACTACCAACCAGATGCTCAGCCCATCCACGCCCACGTGGTAGAAAATCGCGGGGCTTTCGATCCACGGGCGATTGATTGCAAACTGGAAGCCGCTTTGGCCGGGAACAAAATGCGCAGGCAGGTGGAGCGTAAGGCCGAAACTGGCCAGCGTTGTCAGGAGTGCGATCCAGTTGGGCAGCTTGCCGCGGTCCGGAGCCAGCGCCACCAGCACCGCTCCGGCCAGCGGAACCAGGAGGATCAACGTGAGAATCGATTCGTTCATCGCTGTCATTCTCTAGTGCCCCGCCACGCCGAAGTGAATTGCCGAAAGACTGGCCAGCACCGTAGGCCAGGGAACCACGATAAAGAGCAGGACCGCCGCGGCGCCGGCTGCCAGCCATGCGGCATAGGAGCGAATATTGCCCGACTGCCAGCGCTGCAGCAGCGCCCCCGCAAAAGTGGCGATGCCTCCGAGCAACCAGGCTGCGCCGCCCAGCATCGCCTTGTCCACGACCCAGCCCAGGAAGTATGTGGAGGTGGCGAGGAGCGGCTTGACCACCGTCGCGCCATAGAACTCGTCGACGTAGTATTTGTTGGCGAGGAGTTTGTAGCTGCCGGGAAGAGCTGTGGCCAACTCTGCCGGACGAGTTGGCTTTTGCCGGTAGAGCAGGTCGGCCACAAACCAGCCAAGGAGGGCCACGCCAACGGCGACGATGCTCAGAATCAGTTCAAGATGCGCGCTGCCTGCTTCTGTTGGCCGCGTGCCCACCGAGGGAGCGAGGAAGGTTGCGAAATGCTCGATGCCGACCCAGCCGCCGCAAACCGAGAGCAGGGCCAGAATCACCAACGGCGCGAGCATCGACCAGGGGGTGGAGTGAGGATGGACAACCTCGCTGCGCGCTTTGCCCAGGAAGGTCAGATACCACAGCCGGAACATATAGAACGAGGTCAGCAGGGCAGTGACCAATCCAACGAACCACAGCGCCTTGCCGCTGCCTCCCTGGAGAAAAGCCGCGTAGAGGATCGCGTCCTTCGAGAAGAACCCCGCGAAGGGAAAGAATCCTGCGATGGCCAGAACGCCCACGGTGGTGACGGCAAAAGTGACGGGCAGTTTCCTCCACAAGCCGCCCATCTTGCGTAGGTCCTGTTCGCCGCCTATGGCGTGGATCACCGAGCCGGCTGCCAAAAAGAGCAGGGCCTTGAAGAAAGCGTGGGTGAACAGGTGGAAGATGGCAGCCGAGTAGGCCGCCACGCCGCAGCCCAGAAACATGTAGCCGATCTGCGAGATCGTGGAGTAGGCCAGCACGCGCTTGATGTCGTTCTGCACCAGTCCGATGGTGGCGGCAAAGAGGGCCGTGGCCGCGCCGACGACTGCCACCACGCTCAGGGCGAAGGCCGAATGGTCGAACAAGACATGAGTGCGGGCGATCATGTAGACGCCCGCGGTGACCATGGTGGCTGCGTGGATAAGAGCGGAGACCGGCGTGGGGCCCTCCATTGCGTCGGGCAGCCAGATATAGAGCGGAAGCTGCGCGCTCTTGCCGGTGGCGCCGAGCAACATGCAGAGCGCGATGACCGTAAGAATGCCGCCCTGCCAGCCGGGGTTGGCGGCGAGTTGCTGGCTGATCGTCGAGAAGGTGAGCGTGCCGAAGTTGGCCAAAAGCAGAAACATGCCGATCAGGAAGCCGAAGTCGCCGATGCGGTTGACGATGAAGGCCTTCTTGCCCGCGTCCGCCGCTGAAGTCTTTTGGAAGTAGAAGCCGATCAGCAGGTACGACGCCAGACCCACGCCCTCCCAGCCCACAAACATCACGAGGGCATTGCCGGCCAGCACCAGCACCGTCATGAAGAAGAGGAAGAGGTTCAGAAAAGAGAAGTAGCGCCCGTAGCCTTCTTCGTGGCTCATGTAACCCACGGAGTAGACGTGAATCAGAAAGCCTACTCCGGTAACCACCAGCAGCATCACCAGCGAAAGCTGGTCGAGGACGAAGCTGAAGTCGACGTGCAGCGTGTCCAGGTTGATCCAGCCTATCGGGCAGGTCTCGACGTAAGGCAAGGAACCCAAGCCCGGGCCAATTCCGAAGAAGCCCAATGCCGCATTGAGCACCACGCCGAATGCGGCCAGCGGCGTCAGCAGTGCGACCGCGGTCACAAGAGCCTTCGGAAGCCGGCGGCCGAGAAGTCCGTTGAACAGAAACCCGGCGAAGGGCAACAGCGGAATCAGCCAGAGATGGAGAGATCCGTTCATAGTTTCATCAGGTCGATACGGTCGACGGCCAGGGTAGCGCGGGCGCGGAAGACGGCAATGATGATGGCCAGCCCCACGGCAGCTTCCGCCGCGGCCACCATCATCACAAAGAAGACGAATATCTGGCCCTTCACCGCATGCCACTGGTGGGCGAAGGCCACAAAGGAAAGATTGACGGCGTTGAGCATCAGCTCAATGGACATGAAGACGGTGATCAAATTGCGCTTGATGAGGAATCCGATCACGCCGAGCGAAAAGAGCACCGCGCTCAGCAGCAGATACCAGGAGATGGGGATCTCTTGCGAGAGCAGCGAATTCATTTGCCGGCCGGCCTTTCCCGGTTCCCGTGGGGGTCTCCGTCGCCGTGACGGGCCAGGGCAACCGCGCCCAGAATCGCGATCAGGATGAGCACCGAGGTTACTTCAAAGGGCAGCAGCAGTTCGTGGAAGAGCACCCGGCTCAGGTCTTCAGTGGAGGTGATGCCGTCCCGCAGTCCGGCCACGCCCAGGCCCTGCGCGCTGAGAATCACGGTGGCGATGATGCCCAGGATGGCCACGACCGCGGGAAACCCCACGGCGCGCGCCGTACGGCTGCCCATGGTGCGCTCTTCACGACCGGCGTTGAGCAGCATGACCACGAAGGTGAACAGGACCATGATGGCGCCGGCATAGACGATGACCTGCGCGGCGGCCAGAAACTCCGCGCCCAGCAACAGGTAAAGCACGGCCAGCGAGGTCATCACCACAATCAGCGAAAGGGCGCTGTTGATGGGATGGCTCTGGAGCAGGAGGTTGATGGCTCCGGCCAGGCAGAATCCGGCAAACAGGAAAAACAGGATCAGGTGCATCGTGCACCTCTTAATGGAATCAACAGCTTACAGTCTGCCAAACCGGAATTGCATAGGATTTGCATAACCGCGCACAATCCCCGCATGGGCAATCCGGCGAGTTTCTGCACGACCACGATCAGCGTCTTCACCCGACATTCCTCCGACTGCCCAAAGAAAGGTGACCGGTACTGCCGACCTCGCGACTGCCGGAAGTCGCTCTTCATCTGTGAGAACGGCAAGGCCCGGTTCCAGCCGGCAAAAACTCGCTCATCTGAGCAAGCCGAACGGCTTGCTCAGATTGAACGCGAACTCCGGGACCCGGTCCATGTGAAACTGCGGAAGATCCGGGAACAAGAGGCCGAGAAGATCGCCGCCAAGAAAGCCAAGAATATCACGACCGCGGAGGCATGCGACCGATGGATTGCCTCCCGGAAGTTCCAGACCAACGAAACGGCCGTAATTTACATGCGGGCTGCCCGAAGGAATCAATCCTGGGCGAAGGATCAGGGCATCGGGAACCTTCGCGGCGTGACCCCTGACCTGCTCGACGAGTGGCGCGGCCAGTGGTCCATTCTTGCTCCGGCGTTCTCACCGCGTCCTGCCGGATCCAAAACGCCTCGCGCGCCTGCGCTGAAAACCGTCGCAGCTTACATGTTCATCGCCAGCCTGGCAAATCGGCAGTTCTCAACACGGGCAGAAGCTGCTGCTGTTTGCCGGGATACGCGCACCAGGACAAGAGCTTCACAATTCGGACACTTGCCAGCTTTCCGTCACCCACTCTCCCAATCAGCCCACCACAACCTATTAGGGCGGTCTAGCACTATTAGCGCGGTCTAGCACGGGACAACAATAGATTGGGTGCAATACAGACGGTGTGCAGCTACCGTGCAGCCGCATCGAACGCAGACTGTCCGAAGGAAATCAGGCGGATTGAGTGAGATGCGCTCTTCGCTACACAAGAATCGCAGGGTCAAGTCCCTGGGCTGGCAGGAAATTCAGGTCTTTGCCGGCCTGATGACCTGGACCGTTCTGCATGGTCGTCTACCATCCTTGAGAGTACCGAGATCTTCAGGTGTGTGTCTTATGCCGCCAAGCGGGTTCCTTCGGTTCTGGACAAGTCAAGCTTGGATCGGATGAATTTCACGAGGATTGAGGTTTTGTCGTCAGTTGCG
>Ga0182014_10006209_pt1 | contig 12955 bp, 7 predicted proteins | sample 612S2DmetaG_FD_120489 | JGI IMG/M metagenome (GOLD analysis project Ga0182014, IMG submission 120489) | Permafrost microbial communities from Stordalen Mire, Sweden - 612S2D metaG | ecosystem: Environmental > Terrestrial > Soil > Wetlands > Permafrost | place: Sweden: Stordalen | collected... | reverse complement strand
TCGCGCGCGCGGCGAGCGAGTCGCACGACCTCATCGCCGGCGATCAACAGGCGACGATCGCGCAATTGCAGGCGCAGGCGCAGCGCTATCAGACCGCCATCGACTCGATCGCTCAGGGCGTTTGCTTTTTCGACGGCGAGGGGCGGCTGATCCTGAGCAATCGCCGCTACGCGGAGATTTATCGACTGGCGCCCGAGCGGATTCGTCCGGGCATGACGCTGCGCGAGATTGTGGAGCTTCGCGTCGCCGCCGGCACCTGCGCAACCGCCACCGACGACTATCTATCGGTTCACGCATCGAACAATCCCGGCAATGAACCAAGAACTTGGTCGATCACGCTCGGGGATGGCCGAAACGTTCAAATCCGCCACCAGCCCATGCCGGACGGCGGCTGGGTGGCGGAGCATGAGGACAACGCCGAGTTTCAGGACAAGCGCGCCATCGCCGACGAGCGCCTGTCGCTGCAAGCTCTGATCGACTGGCTGCCCGACAACCTCTGGGTCAAAGACGTCAAGAGCCGCTTCGTCATTTCCAACAAGGCCACGGCGACCCGGATCGGCTTGCCGGGGCCGGCGGACCTAATCGGCAAGAGCGACCTCGAACTCCTGCCCCCGGAGATCGCGAAGAAGTTCTTCGCCGACGAACAGGAGATCGTCCGGACCGGGAAGCCGATGGTCGATATGGAGGAGTACGTCTTCAACGAATCGGGCGGCAAGACGTGGATATTGACGACGAAGGTTCCGCTGCGCAACGACCACAACGAAATCTTCGGCGTGGCGGGCATGTCCCGCGACATTTCCGAGCGCAAGCTGGCGGACGCGCTGCGCGACGGGCAGGGGCAAATCCTCGAGATGATCGCGATGAGCGCGCCGCTCGAAGAGGTGCTCGATCGTCTCGTGCGCCTCGTCGAATCCCAGTTGACCGGAATATTCGGCGCCATCCTGCTGGTCGACGAGGATGGGACGCGTTTGCGCTTCGGCGCCGCGCCGAACCTGCCCGAGGCCTATGTCAAAGCCATCGACGGCGTTCGCATCGGCCCGCAAGTGGGTTCATGCGGCACGGCCGCCTATCGGCGAGAGCCCGTCATGGTCGCGGACATCATGCATGATCCGCTTTACGAGGGTTATCGCGAATGGGCCGCCGCGGATGGGCTTCGTTCGTGCTGGGCGACGCCGATCCTGTCGAATCGCGGCGAGGCGCGGGGCGTCTTTGCGATGTACTCGACGTCGGTGCGCGAACCCTCGCCGGTCGAAATGCGCCTCGTCGACGTCGCCACCCACATGGCCGGCATCGCCATCGAACGCAAGCTCGCCGAAGACCGCATTCAATTCATGGCCAACCATGACGCGCTGACCGGGCTTCCCAACCGCACCTTGCTCAACGACCGTCTTTCGCAAGCTTTGTTCTATGCTCAACGGTACGAACGCTGGGTGACGGTGGCGTTCGTCGATCTCGACAATTTCAAGAACATCAACGACAGTCTGGGCCACAACGCCGGCGACGAACTGTTGAAGACCGTCGCCAGCCGGATGGTCGCTTGCCTGAGGGCGACCGATACGGTGGTGCGGATCGGCGGCGATGAATTCGTCATCCTGCTTTTCGATCAGCCCAAGAGCGCGGAACTCGTTTCCGCGACTCTGCAAAAGATCCAGGCGGCGATCGCGGAGCCCGTCGTGATCAATGGCCACACGTTGCGCGTGACCAGCAGCCTCGGCGTGGCGAACTATCCCGACGACGGCACGGACGCCGAGACGTTGCTGGCCAACGCCGACGCGGCAATGTACCGCGCCAAGGAAATGGGCCGCGACAATTTCCAGTTCTACACGCCCGCGTTGAACGCCAAGGTTCGCGAGAAATTCACCCTGCAAGAGGAGCTGCGAAACGCCCTCGCTCGCAGCGAGTTCGTCCTGCACTATCAGCCGCAGGTCGACCTGCGGACGGGACGCGTTTTCGCGGTCGAAGCGTTGATTCGCTGGAAACACCCGACCCTGGGCGTGTTGTCGCCAATCAAATTCATTCCGATGGCCGAGGAGACGGGCCTGATCGTGCCGATCGGCGACTGGGTGCTGCGCGAGGCCTGTCGGCAGAACAAGGCCTGGCAGGACGCGGGCCTGCCGCCGATGACCGTCTGCGTGAACGTGTCGGCGCGGCAATTCAGGGACAAGAGCTTGGTCGCCCGGGTCGTCAGCGCCCTGCGGAAGAGCGGATTGGACGCCAAATACTTGGAGCTCGAGATTACGGAAAGCCTGATCATGCTGGACGTCGAACAGGCGGTGGCGACGATGACCGCCTTGCAAGGCCTGGGCGTCCACCTTTCGATCGACGACTTCGGCACCGGATACTCCAGCCTCAGCGCGCTGAAGAATTTCCCGGTCGCGCGGCTCAAGATCGACAAGTCGTTCATCGACGGCCTTCCCGCCGAAGAGAGCGACAAGGCGGTCACCGGCGCCGTGATTTCGTTGGCGAAGAAGCTCAATCTGAGGGTCATCGCCGAGGGCGTCGAAACCGACGAGCAACTCGCGTTCCTGCGCGAGAACAACTGCGACGAAATGCAGGGTTATCATTTCAGCAAGCCGGTCGGGGCGAAAGAACTCGAGGCGTTTCTCGCCGCGCAGACCGAGCGGGAGCCGGCCGCGTCGCCATGAGCGCGGGCGTCCTGGGCCGTTCCGCCCTGCGGCGATGCGGCGGCAGGGGCCGGCGTCGGCGCAATTGAAACGGCGCCCCCTTCACGCGCGTGCGTCGAGAAGGGGGCCTGCCCAAACCCGCCAATCGTTCGCTTGCAAGAACGCGTCAGGGCGTCTCGGCGAGGCGTCGGCGCCGAATTTCGTCGACAACGGCGCAACAACCGCTCCGGCGGGGGCCGAGAAACGGGGTCGGCAATGGATTTGGGCATCGGCGGGCGAAAAGCGATCGTCTGCGCCTCGAGCAAGGGCTTGGGCAGGGCCTGCGCAATGGCGCTCGCCGAGGCGGGCTGCGCCGTAATCGTCAACGGCCGCGATCCGGCGAGGCTGGAGGCGACGGCGCGCGAAATCCGCGAGGAGACGGGCGCCGACGTCGTCGCGGTCGTCGGCGACCTCGACACGGCGGAAGTCCGCGCCGCCTTGCTGGACGCCTGCCCGGCGCCCGACATTCTCGTCAACCACAACGGCGGGCCGCCGCCGGCGCCGTTCGCCGCGTTGACGCGCGAGGATATTCTACGCGGGCTCGAGTCCAACATGCTGACGCCGATCGCGCTCGTTCAACGGGTCGCCCCGGGCATGGCGAGGCGGCGGTTCGGGCGCATCGTCAACATCACCTCGTCCTCGGTGCGCGCGCCGATCGCCGGTCTCGACGTCTCCTCCGGCGCGCGCGCCGGCCTGACCGCGTTCCTGGCGGCGAGCGCGCGCGCTCTCGCTAAGGACAACGTGACCATCAATTCGATTCAGCCCGGCGCCTTCGACACCGACCGGATTCGCTCGGTTCTGGACAAGAGCGCGGCGGCGGGCGGCGACGATCCGGCGGCGCTCCGCGCGCGGCGCGAAGCGGCGATCCCCGCCGGCCGGTTCGGCGCGCCGGAGGAGTTCGGCGCCCTCTGCGCCTTTCTTTGCAGCGCGCAGGCGGGCTACCTCACCGGCCAGAATATTCTCATCGACGGCGGCGCCTTTCCCGGCGCGTTTTGAGGCGTTCCGACGTTCGCCTGGATCGCGCGGAAGGCCGCGGCGACGCTCGCCTTCGCCGCGGCGTCCGCCCCGATCGAGATCGCGTCGTCGCCGACGGTCGTTCCCTCGGCCGCGCCAGACAAGGCGGCGCGCCGCGTCTGGGTCCGGACGACGCCGTTCGATATTCCGAACGTTCCGCTCTATAATGGGCGGAACATTTCCGATGGAATCGCCGACATGGGCGTCGAGGGCAAGGACAAGGCCAAGGTTCTGGAAGCGGGCGCGGCGGCGCTGTCCAACCAACTCGGCCGCACTGTTCTCAAGCTGCGCAAAGGCTATGGCCTTTCGCTGGCCGATCTTTCCCTCCAGTCCGGCGTCGCCAAGTCGATCATCTCGCAGATCGAGCGCAACGAGACCAATCCGACCCTGACCACCATCTGGCGGCTCGCCCACGCGCTCGACGCGTCGATCGAATCCATTCTTCACGGCGGCGAAGACGGGCCGTTCATCGAGCGCGTCAGTCGCGGCGGCACGCCGATCCTGGTGTCCGACGACGGCCTGTGCCGGCTGGCGGTGATCGGCTGGCTGAAGACCGTCGATTGGCTGCAATGGTACGATTTCCGCGCCGAGCCCGGCGGCGCGCTCGGTTCGCAGGCTCATCCGCGCGGTTCGATCGAGTGCCTTTCCGTTCTGGAAGGGGAACTCGAGGTCGAAGTCGGCGAGGTCGTCGAGGTCGCCCGCGCCGGCGAGACCTTGCGCTATCGCGGCGACCGGCCGCACCGCATTCGCAATCTCGGCGCCGCGGCGGCGCACGCGACGATGGTGTGCATCCTCAAGGCGGCGGTGATGGATTGACGGCCGCGAAGCCGCGAGAACGGCCCGCGCGCGAATCGCGCCGTCGCCGATTCGCGCCGCCTTTGTCCCCGCTTTGAACGCGCGATCCCGTGCTGGGACCGCGCTCGCGAGCCGACGTTGACGAACGGGAAACCAAGAATGCGGCGGGCCGGACGATCGTGCCAGAATTCGCCGGGGCCGAGCGAGATTCGACTCGCTTTTTCCCAAAAAAGGGGATTCGCCGCTTGCGTCGCCGATTCGTGCCGGTTTTGTTTCCGCTCCCGCCGTCCGGTCCCGCCGGGAAACACATTGATGGAATGTTGTGTAAGACGTGCGCAGGTTTTAGCGGCCCCGGTCCGGGTCTCGACCCGCCGCCTCGACAGGGCCGGCGCGTCCGGCTATGCCTGACGACGATCGAAACGGCGGCGACTCGTCGGGTCGCTCGCCGCCTTGTCATGCACGCGGCGGTTTGCGAGACGCCGCGCCCTGTTTCTCGCGATCCCAGTCAAGCGCCGGAGCGCGAGCGCCCGATGTCCACGGCTCCCGCCGTCACCAGCCAAACAACCGCGGACGGCGTTCGCCTGGCGCTGGCCGGGGAATGGACGGTCGACGGCGGAGCGCAACTGGAGCAGCGCGCCGACGCGCTGGTTGCGCTCGCCGCCGGCGCGCGCTCGGCGACGATCGATCTCGCGCAAGTCGATCGTATGGATACGGCGGGGGCGTGGGTCGTCGATCGCTCGCGCCACTCGCTGACCGCGCGCGGCGCCGAGGCGACCATCGTCGGCGCGCGGCCCGAGCACGCGATTCTGCTGCGCGAGGCCCATTTCCGCCCGATGGAGGCCCCTCCGTCGCACGAGCCGCCGACCTTGTCGTCGCTCGTCGCCGACGTCGGCGAAAGCGTCTACACCGCGGGCGCCGATCTCGTCGCCGGCCTGGGATTTCTCGGCCGCATGGTCAGCGTCGGCGCGACCGTCGCCGTTCGACCGCCGCGTTGGCGCTGGACGTCGACGATCTTCCACCTCGAGTCGTTCTCGCTGCGCAGCGCTCCGATCATCCTGTTAATCAACTTTCTCGTCGGCGCCATCGTCGCCCAACAGGGCATCTTTCAGTTGGCGCGATTCAACGCGACCGCGTTCACCGTCGATCTGATCGGCATTCTCGTGTTGCGCGAACTGGGCGTGCTGCTGACCTCGATCATGATCGCCGGCCGATCCGGCTCCGCAATCACGGCGGAAATTGGCGCCATGAAGATGCGCGAGGAGGTCGACGCGCTGACGGTGATGGCGCTCGATCCGATGGAAGTATTGGTTCTGCCGCGGATCCTGGCGCTGGTCGCGGCGCTGCCGCTGCTCACCTTCCTGGCGGACATGGCGTCGCTGTTCGGCGGCATGTGCGTGGCTTGGGCCTACGGCGGGATCGGCCCGGTGGTGTTCCTTGCGCGCCTGCATGACGCCATCGGCCTCAACACGTTCGCCGTCGGCTTGATCAAGGCGCCGTTCATGGCGCTGGTGATCGGGTTGATCGCCTCGGTCGAAGGCTTCGCGGTGAGCGGCTCCGCCGAATCCCTCGGCCGAAAGGTGACGGAATCCGTGGTCAAGTCGATCTTCATGGTCATCGTCCTCGATGGCCTTTTCGCCATGTTCTTCGCGGCGGTGCGGTTTTGAGCGCCGGCGCCGACGATTCCCGCGCCGCCCCCTCGACGCACTCCCTCCCGCCGCGCCGCGACGGCGAGGCGCCTCCCGAGGCGGTGATCCGGGTGCGCGGGCTCAAGGTCGGCTTCGGCGAAGAGCTGGTCATGGACGGCCTCGATCTCGACGTCTATCGCGGCGAGGTGCTCGGCTTCGTCGGCGCTTCCGGCGCCGGCAAGTCCGTCTTGACGCGCGCGATTCTGGGTCTGTTGCCCAAGCGGGCGGGCCTGATCGAGGTTTACGGCGAGAACGTCGATGCGCTCTCGACCGCTGAGCGCGCGCGCGTCGAACAGCGATGGGGCGTCCTGTTCCAGCAGGGCGCGCTGTTTTCCAACCTGACGGTGATGCAGAACATTCAGGCGCCGATGCGCGAGCATCTCCATCTGTCGCCGCGCCTGCGCGACGAACTGGCGATGTTGAAGATCGACCTCGTCGGCCTGCCGCCCGACGCCGCCGATAAATTTCCCGCCGAACTTTCCGGCGGCATGATCAAGCGGGCGGCGCTGGCCCGTGCCCTGGCGCTCGATCCCGACCTGCTGTTTCTGGACGAGCCCACCTCGGGCCTCGACCCGATCGGGGCCGCCGAATTCGACGAACTGATCGCCACGATGCGGCGCACGCTCGGGTTCACGGTATTCATGGTGACCCACGACCTCGACAGTCTCTATGCGATTTGCGATCGCGTCGGCGTGCTGGGGCGGGGGCGGGTGGCCGCGATCGGACCGATTTCCGAACTCTTGCGTTCCGAGGACCCGTGGATCAAAGCTTACTTTCACGGCAAGAGGGGTTCGGGGCGCGAAGCCGTTCTGCGTCAGGCGAGCGGCGCGAGGCGCGAGCCGTGAACGCGCGGGGGCTCGAGCGTGGGGTCTTGGGGGGCGACAGGCCGCCCGCGGACGGGGAGGTGCCGGGGAGCGCGCGGATTGACGAGGGGCTTCGGTTCGAGAAATCTGCTATGTGAATCGGCCTTGAAGATCGGCGACGGGGCGGCGGCGGGCGATTGAGTCGGCGAGCGCCAGGCGTTTACGAAGGCGATGGACGGCGATGGAGACGCGAGCCCATTTCGTATTGATCGGCGCGTTCACCCTCGCGGTGATCGCGGGAGCGTTTCTGTTTGTCCTTTGGTTCTCGGGCTTGACCAGGATAGCCGAGCACAAGAGCTACGAAATTCTCTTCACCGGCTCCGTTTCCGGACTTTCGCGGGGCGGCGCGGTGCTGTTCAACGGCTTGCGCGTCGGCGAAGTCAGGGAGATCAATTTGGATCCGAACGATCCGGGCCGCGTCCAGGCCTTGGTCGACGTCAGCGGAAGCGTCCCCATCAAGAAGGACACCACAGCGCGCTTGGAGATCCAGGGACTGACGGGGGGAGCGGTCATCGCTTTGAGCGGCGGCGCCCCCGACGCGCCGCCGTTAATCGAGAATAAGGGCGCGCCGCCTATCATCGTCGCCGAACTTTCCCAATTGCAGGACCTCATGGAGAACGTCCGCGGTCTTTCCGTCAAGGCCGAATCGGTGCTGGCCAAAGCCGACAAGCTGATCGGCGACAACAGCGCCGCCGTCGGCGACGCGATCACGAACCTCGACGCGTTCTCGAAGGCGCTCGGCGACAATGCGCCGGGAATCAAGTCCGCCATGGCGGATCTGGAATCGCTGCTTAAGTCGATCGATGGCCGGAAGGTCGCGAACTTCCTCGACGGCGCCGACTCGCTCGGCCAAACCTTGCGCGACAACAAGGGCGAAATCGATCGCACGCTGAAGAACGTGTCGGAATTCGCCGCCGGCATCAACCGCTTCAGCTCGGCGGGCCTGCGCGAATATGAAGCGCTGGCGGTCGACGCGCGGCGGACGGTCAATGATCTCGATCGCGTCGTGCGGACTTTCGAGCGCAATCCGAGCGAGGTGATTTTCGGCGCCAAGCCGGCGCTGCCAGAATTTCACGGCGGACCCTGATGTCGTCCGACCCGCATTCTCGGCCGGATTCCGCCGCTCGGCGTGGGTTCGCGCTGGCCCGTCGCGTCCGCCGGCTGGCCGGCGCATTCGGCGCCGGCGCGCCAACGGCCGCGGCGCTCGCGTTGGGCTTGCTGCTCGCGTCCTGCGCCGGCGAGCCGGACACCTTCGATCTCAACGCGGCCAAGCCCGTTTCAGCGCGGCCGCTGCAGGCGCAATTGCGGGTCGGCGAACCGATCGCTGCGATCGACCTCGACAGCGACCGCATTCTGGTTCGCGTCGACCCCGAACAGCTCGCGACGCTGGCGGGCGCGCGATGGTCCGCTCGTCTGCCGCTTCTCGTTCAATCGCGATTGACCCAGACGTTCGAGAACGCCCATCTCTTGCATAAGGTCGGCGGCCACGGCGCGACGACGAGCGCGGACTACGATCTCGAAGTCGATATCCGAAAGTTCGAACTCGACGCCGCCCAAATGCGGGTCGAGGCCGATCTCGCGGTCAAGATCGTTGCGACCGTCGGCGGGCGCGTGGTCGCGGCCGAGATTTTCACCGCCGAGGGCCCGGTCGGCTCGACCGACGGCGCGACGGTTTCGGCGGCGCTGGACAACGCGCTTTCGTCGGTCATGAGGCGGATCGTCGCGTTCGTCTCGACGCGCCTATAAAAACCGCGGACCGGAACGGCGGCCGCCGGCGGTTCCCGGGCGGGGAATCCGCGCCGCCGATCGAATCTCACCCCAGGCGACCCGACGCATGCGCCAGCATGGTGTAGACCTTGCCGGCGTCCGAAAGGAGGGTCGAGCGCGATTGCGCGCCGTCCCGGTCGCTCTGGCCGATCTTGGCCAGAAGACGTTCGAATTCCTGCGTGTAGCGGGTGACCGAAACCTGGAATTGCGGATCGTTGCGGAACCGGCGGCGAACCTCGTCGAAGGTCTGCTGGCCCTGCGCCGTGTAGAGGCGGCGGCTGACCGCGGTGGTGTCGCCGCCGCGCCAGCGATCCCACATTTCCGCGGCGGCTTCGGCGTCGACGAATTTGGCGATGTCCAGGGAAATCCCTTCGAGCGGGTCGTTGCCGGCGCGGCCCGGCGCCGTTCGCGATTCGTCGCGCGAGGCGGCGGCCAGAAGGTTCGACAACCAACCGGATTGGCCGCGTTCGGCGCTCGCGGGCGAGGTCGGCGGCGCGCTCGCGGGCGCTTGCGGGGCGCGCGGGCGCTGGGACTTGGCGCCGGTTCGCGCCGACTCGGCCGCGATCGGGGCGGCGACGAGGGCTCGCCCGTCGTCGCGCGCCGAATCGGCATTTCGCGGCGCCGCGTCGTTGCGCAGCGCGTCGAAGCGCGCCGGCGCCGTCGCTGGGGCGGGCTCGGCGACGTCGAAGTCGGCGCCCGACGCCGTGACGACTGCGGTCAATTCCCTGAGCGCTTTGATCTGGTCCGACACGACGCGACGCATCGCGGTCGCCGCCTCGTTGGTCTCCTCGGGCAATTCGAAGACGCCGCGGCGCAATTCCTGGCGCGTTGCGTCGAGATGGCGTTGCACGTCGCCAGCCATCTGCTTGACCTCGGCGACCGCCTGGCGAAACCGGTCGGCGGTGTCGTGCATGACCTCGGAGAGTTGAGCGTTCGCCTGCTCGTAGGCCGCCTGCAGCGCCCGCTCGGTGCTTTCCCGCTCCTTGCTCGCATTCTCGCGGATCATCTCGAACTGGCTGATGACCGACGAGGCCGTGCCCTTGGTCGCCAGCGCCAGCGAGGCGCTGATCTCCTGGGCGCGCGCCTGCGCCCGGTTGAAACTCTCTTCAAACGACGCGGCGAAGCGGCTCGCCGCGGTGTCGAAATCCAGGCTCTTGGCGTCGATCTCGGCGAACAAGTTCTGCAGGCTCGCATGACGGCGCTCGAACGCCTGGTTGGCCGTCTCCTGTTTGGCGGCAAAATCGCGCGAGACCTCGGTGAGCGCGGTGGCGTACGCCGCCATATGCTCGATGAGCGGACCGGACATGCTGTGCGCCGTCGACGACATTCGGTCGAGTTCCGAGACTTGCGTCGCCATCGCGCCGAGGGCGCGCTGCAGTTCGTCGATATTCTCGCTGAAGTCGCCCTTGATCGCGCCGAGTGTGTCGCTCGCGCCGCCCACGACCCGATCCAGCGCCAAGCTGGCCTCGCCCAGACGGTCGAGAACTTGGCTCAACTCGTCGCGCAGACGGTCGCTGGTCGTGGTCAGCGCCGTCACCGACGCGCCGGCGTTGCGCTCGACCGCTTCGCGCAGACGGTCGCTGGTCGTGGTCAGCGCTGTCACCGACGCGCCGGCGTCGCGCTCGATCGCTTCGCGCAGCGCTGCGCCCGATTGCTCGATTTGGCCCGTGAGCGCGCTCAAGAGCTGATTGATCGTTTCCGAGGATTGCGATTGGGCGACCTCGGCCGCGGCGCGTAGCGCCGTCGTCGAAGTCTCGACTTGGCCCGTGAGCGCGCTCGAGAGCTGATTGATCGTTTCCGAGGATTGCGATTGGGCGACCTCGGCCGCGGCGCGTAGCGTCGTCGTCGAAGTCTCGACCTCGGCCCTGAGCTGGCCGGTGCACGCGCCGAGCGAGTGGACGGAGTCGGCCGCGCTGGCGGTGATGGTGGCGATCAGATCCTCGCTGCGCCGCTTCATCAAGGCGATGAGCCCCGACGTCTGATACTCGAACGTCTGCGCCGCGCGTTCGCTGACGCCGGTGATTTCGTTCGAGACTTGCTCTCCGCGCTGGCTGAGTTGAGTGAGGAAATCGACCGCCTCCGGGCCGGTCATGAGCGCGCGCAACTCCTCGATCCGCGCGGCGAGGCTGCCGGCGATTTCGTCGCCGCGCCCCGCCAAGGCCGCGTCGAGGTTCTCGATCGCGGCCGCGAGGGTCGCGGCGATCTCGTCGCGCTGGGCGGAAAGGCCGGCGCCGAACCGGTCGGCGGCGTCGGCGATCGACTCGTGAAGGGCGGCGCCATGGGCGCTGATCGCGTCGTCGAATTGGGTCGAAAGGGCCTGCAAGGGCGAAATGACCTGGTCGCGGAAGCGATCGACGCCGCCTCCGATCCCTCGCGCGATTTCGATCGTGTTCTTGGCCAGGGTTTCGTTCAGCGCCTTGACCCGCGCGGCGATCGCTTCCTCGATCGTCGATGCCTTGTCGTCGATCCGCGTCGTCAGCGAGTCGGTTTCCGCGTTGACGCGCGAGATCAGTTCCTCGCTGCGCTGGGCGAAGGTCGTTTCAAAGTTCGCCATTCCGTCCCGCACGGCGTCGTTGATGGCGCTGGCCTGCGTCGCCAGCGCGAGTTCGACGACCGTCTGATGGGCGACGGACGCGTTGTCGAATTCCGCCAGGCGAGCGTTCGAGGCTTGTTCGAAGCGCGCGTGGTGGTCCGTCAGGCGGTCGTCGAGTTCAGCTTGACGACTGGACATCATCGCGTCGATCGCTTCGACCTGAGCTTTGAGGCTGTCGCCGAAGCGCGTGGCGTGGCCGCTGATCCGTTGAACGACGCTGTCGCCGCCGTCTCCCACCAAACCCGCCAGAGAATTCATTTGCTTGTCCAAGGTCCCGGTCTGGGCGGTCAAGTCGGCGACCAAAGCGCCGCCGCGCGCGCCGAGCGTTTCTTCGAGGGAAGCGATTTTCGACGCCAGCGCGTCGTGCAAGCTCTCGCCGCTGACGGTGATCGAGGCGACGGCTTCGCTCGCGACGGAGGCGAATTTTTCGCCGGCCTGCGCGGCTTGCTCGCGCCATCGGGCCATAGACGCTTGCGAAGCCTCGTGAAGGCGATCCTCGGTCGCCGCGCCCTGGTCGGAGATCGCGGCGACCGCTTGGCGCGCGGATTCCTCGATCCTGCCGTTCAACGCGCTCGCGGTCTCGTCGACGAAGCCACGCAACTGCGCGTTGCGCGCCTCGAAATTCTCCGACCACGCGGCGCCCGCGTGGTCCAACGCCTCGCGCTGATCGGCCATCTCGGCGATCAGCGAGCGAATGCGGCGTTCGCTGTCGGAATAGGCGCTCTCGAGCGTGGAGACCTCGGAGCGGACCAGGGTCTCCAACTCGGCGGCGCGGGTGAGGGCACGCTCGACGCCGTCGCCCATCGAGGCGACTTCCCGGCGTATCGCCTGGGAAAGCGTGGCGACCTGCTCGCCCGCTGCCGTTTCTGGCTCCGCCAACCGCAACGCGACCCGGGTGATCGAACCCGCCGATATGCGCAGTTCCTGCATCCGGCGCGCCAACGTGGCGAAGCCGAAAAGAAGGATCGTCGGTCCGAGCGCCGCCAAGGCGAGCAAGACCGTTTCCGGCCGGAGCGTTTCCGGCCGGAGCAAAGCGTCGCGCACCGCCGCCAGGTTCATTTCGGTCGGGGGCAAGCGCAAAACCACGTAGGCCGCGCAGAGCGCCAGCCAGACGAGCGCCGCGACGGCGGCCGCCACGAACGGCGCCCGGCTCGGACGCGATTGCAAGGCCTGAACGATCGGACCGATCGCGGCCCGATCGTCATTGGCGGGCGGCGTCCCGGCGCCGAGAATGCGTTCGCTCTCCCCGCGTTGCGGCGGCTGGCGTTGGGCGATCGGCGACGGCTCGCCGGGGTCTTGCGCCGACAGCGTCTTCGCGGGTGCCGGCGGGGCGACGGGCGCGGGGTCGGGGGCGGAGCCGGGATCGGGACTGGAGACCGTGGGCGCAGCCGCGCCGACAGGGCTCTCGTCGGCGGACAGGCTCAAAGCCTCCTCGATAGCCGACATCGCCGCGGAAACCGCGTCATGGGTCGTTTGTTTCTGCGCCATTGCGTCCGCCTCGTTCGCTCGGTTGCGACCGGCCGCGGCCGGTCGCAACCGAGCGAACGAGGCGGACGCAATGGCGCAGAAACAAAC
>Ga0182014_10006206_pt1 | contig 12960 bp, 12 predicted proteins | sample 612S2DmetaG_FD_120489 | JGI IMG/M metagenome (GOLD analysis project Ga0182014, IMG submission 120489) | Permafrost microbial communities from Stordalen Mire, Sweden - 612S2D metaG | ecosystem: Environmental > Terrestrial > Soil > Wetlands > Permafrost | place: Sweden: Stordalen | collected... | reverse complement strand
TTTGCAGTCCGTCAGCAGCCAAAAGAACAATGCGGCTGCGCTGCGCAACGCGTACCGGAGTCGAACGCCCGCGCATCTGCTTCTCAAGTTGACGCCGAGTCTCTATAGGCAATGCAATCGCAGAAGCAACACGCATATCGGGGTTTCCTCATCTTATGAGATGACCCTGATTATTAAACGACTCTATTTATGGCGGATACCACTAGATCCTTGAATGGGGCTGCCGCCGGATTGCCGATTAGGAAACCCTCTTTGATCGTAACTTTTGCCTTCCAGGGCTGCATCGTTCTCCTCCTGCCCCGTTTATTCTGCCGGTCATGGTTGAAGAATTCTCAAACATCCTTGCTGGACACGGTAAACACGATTATAGTCCCGCACGATTCAGCCTGTTCCCAGTCCGGGGATAGCTGCTCACGGTTCCGTGACATGCCTATGGTCGAATGGTCGCCAAACCGTCAGTTATGTATTAGTTAGTATCCTATTAGTATACAGTTGAGTTGAAGTTGAGTTGAACGTTGAGTTGAACATGCGCGGGTTCGCTCATGTCCGAGGTCGGCGAGTATCCGGGACCGATAGACTGTCTCGGAGACGAGCATTTTTCAAGGGATGCCAGCGTCCGCCCGATAAGCAGTACAGGAAGGTTCGCATGGCTGCACAGGTGATACCGGCTACAAATTCCGAGGCAGCCCTGCCCGAGTTGGCGGGTGGACTGCGGTATGTGGCGCGGCAGCCGATCATGGACCTGTGGGGCCGGGTGTACGGATACGAATTGCTTTTCCGTGCCGGTCCGGAGGCGGTGTTCCGCGGGGATGGCGATCTGGCCACCCGCACCATGCTGGACAATACGGTGATCTTCGGGCTTGAGAAGTTGACGGCCGGGTTGCCGGCTTTTGTGAATTGCACCAGGGAGGCTCTGATGGGGCAACTGGTGAATGTGCTTCCGCCTAGAATGACGATTCTGGAGATACTTGAGACGCTAGAGCCCACGCCGGGCTTGATTGCGGCATGCCGCAAGGCGAAGGCACTGGGGTTCCGGCTGGCTCTGGACGACTTTGTCTGGAAACCGAAGTTGGAGCCGCTGGTGGAGCTGGCTGACTACATCAAGGTGGATTTCACCCTGCTGGACGCCGCGGGGCGTGAGTCACTGCGGCAGCGACTGGGCGGCGTGACGGTGGCGCTGATTGCGGAAAAGGTGGAGACGCAGGAGGAAAACCAGCAGGCTTGCGCGGAGGGCTTCACGCTGTTTCAGGGGTACTATTTTTGCCGTCCGATATTGCTCAAGAACCGGAAGATTCCCGCCGACTGGCTCTCCTATATAGAGATTCTGCAATTTCTGCAGGGCGAGTCGATCGACATACGCAAGTTGAGCCGGCTGCTGAAGCGCGATGCTTCTCTTACCTACAGGTTGCTGCGCCTGGTGAACTCGCCGGTGTACGCGGTTCGCCAGGAGGTACGTTCGATCGAGGTGGCGCTGGTGATTGTGGGCGAGGAGGCGTTTCGGCGCATCGCGATGCTGGCCATTGCCAGCGAGTTAAACGCCAATCGGCCGCCAGAGATTCTGCGGATGGCCTTTGTGCGAGGCAGCTTTTGCGAGCTGGCCGCCGGGCTTTGCGCACTGGAGCAAGCGGAGCAGTACCTGCTCGGGATGTTCAGCCTGCTGCCGGCGATGCTGCGCATCCCCATGGCAGCCCTGGCCCTGGCGCTGCCCTTGCGAGAGAAGATTCGCGAAGCGTTGCTGGGCATGGTGAGCCTTGAGAGCAGCCTGCTGCGTTGGGTGGAGTGTCACGAGCGCGGAGACTGGGTGAAGTGCGATGCGATCGCGCAGTCCTATGGCCTGAACCAGGACGAGTTGATGCAGTGTTATGGGCAGGCTGTGGTAGGGGCAGAGGCAACGCTGCACTTCGCTGGATGAGCATTCCCGGATAGGCGTTGGGGTGCGTGCTTTCTCGCCACCTGGCTATTTCACACTCAGGCTCTCTTTCAGTAACTTCTTATAAGTGACGAATGCGAGCTTACGGGAAATGGTCAAGATTTCAGCAGGTTTAATTCTCAGTTGACGCTAACATCGATTTTGACGTTCAGCCGCAGTTGCATTCCAAGCAGCGGACGGATATCTTCCACGATTGAGGTCAGCGACGATCCTTGACCAGTACACGATGCTCCGCTCAGTCCGCGCCAGTCGCTGTTGCGCTTCCTTGAGCTTGCGCTCGGCGTAGCGCAGACGCTGACGACGGGCTCGGTCTAGTTGTGGGTCTACTGGCATGGAAGGTCTCAAACCTGAATGTCCAGAATATTACGGGCGGATGCACAGAAATATCGCTTCGGACGAAGGAGTGCGCGCGCTTAGATGAAATCTGCGAAGGAAGGCATCGGGGCACTTTAGAGGATGCTCCATAAGCTCACTGGAAATGCTGGCGAGTCTAGGCACCACAAGTTTTTCCCATGGATGGGCGCTCTTTCATAGAAATACTGGACGCGGTGCATCGCCTGGAACAACCCGAATATCGTAAGCTACCCAAATGCCGAGTGTTCGCAAAGGTTCGATCCATCTGTTCCGCCTCGCCGGAGTTGACCTCTTCCTGCATTGGTCCTGGTTCGTCGTGGCATTATTTGAGATTCAGAGCCGAAAAGGCAGGTACTTCTCTGTCACCTGGAACGTCCTGGAGTATCTGGCGCTGTTTCTGATTGTGCTGATGCATGAATTCGGGCACGCCCTGGCTTGTCGGCAAACGGGAGGGACGGCCAACCAGATTGTGCTATGGCCCTTGGGCGGGGTGGCGTTTGTGAATCCGCCGCAACGACCGGGCGCGACACTCTGGAGCATCGCGGCGGGACCACTGGTCAACGTGGCGCTCCTGCCCATCCTCATCGCAGCGATTGTGATGAGCCGTTCGTTGGGGTGGGCGCAGGCGATGCCTGATGCCTACCAGTTGTTGCGAACGATCATGTGGATAGACGTGTCCTTGCTAGTCTTCAACATGCTGCCAATCTATCCCCTGGATGGAGGCCAGATTTTTCGCTCCCTGTTGTGGTTCGTACTGGGACGCGCTCGCAGCCTCATGGTGGCCACGTCCCTCGGCTTTGTGGGCGTTGTTGGGTTCTTCGTCCTCGCCATGTGGATGCGTTCTTTCTGGCTTGGGGCAATTGCCATCTTTATGCTTCTGAATTGCTGGGGCGGCCTGAAGCACGCGCAGACGCTTCTACGCCTTGCCAGGTTGCCGCGCCGGAAAGAATTTGCCTGCCCGAGCTGCCGGACGGCGCCACCGATTGGAGCCTACTGGAAATGCGGGCAGTGCGGGCAGTCGTTCGATACATTCCAAACCGGAGGGGTTTGTCCGCACTGCGCGGCACAGTTTGCCACGACACAGTGCCTGGACTGTGGAGAACAACGTCCCCTGCAGGAATGGATTGTTGGCGCCTATACGGGCCTTGGCACGCCGAGCGGTGATTTTTCCGCAAGGTAGTCGAGGCGATGACGGCTCCGTGCGGCGCAATGTGCATTGCAGTCCAGGACATCAGGGGGTACTACTGGCTGTTCGGGAAAATGGCCCTTGCAATCTTCGTTTTTGACTCTAAGCTACTGTTATCAAATAGGATATTAAGGTTCCAAAGTAGATGCTTTAGGTACTTGAGCGCAATATCGACATCCAGTTCCTTCCCTTGAACGTCCGAGCACGAACCGGCGCATGTAAAGATTACTGAGCAGCGGGCTGATCGGAGAACCCTGAGGGGGTCCCTTGATTTTCATCCCGATTGCGCGTACTCCGATGTTTCTTTCCGCGATCGTCCGTTTCCTCCACCGGTGCTTTCAGCCACACCTTGATCAGATGGAGCATGGCGCCGTCAACGACCCGGCGAGCTACCGACTTTAGAAGCTCGGAATGCGGAAGAGAATCGAAAAACGAGGCAAGGTCTGCATCTACGATCTCTCCATGTCCAGTGTTGATCAGATTATGGACGTGTCTCACTGCGTCCAAGGCGCTGCGGCCTCGCCGATCGGCGTACTGTTCCGGTTGTAGGTCAACCTCGAAAATGGGGTCGAGCACCAAAACCGCCGCCATCATGACCACGCGGTCACAGATAGCAGGAACTCCTAACGGACACTGCTGCCCTCCCGGCTTCGGTATGAATACCCGCTGCACGGGAAGTGGTCGATACGTTCGACTTTTCAGCTCTTGCGTCAGTTCGTCCAACCATCGCTCTGTTCCGTACGTTTCGATGCCCTCGAACGTCTGATCGTCTACTCCCGCCTCTCCACCATTGGCTTTGCAGCATTCATAGGCGAACGTCAAAACGTCCTTCCGGTACACCTTGTCGTACAGCGCATAAAAGCGAAAATCAGGCGATTCCTTCGCTTCGTCGTGTAACGTTGCCTGTAACTTCTGAACACTTTCTGGGGTTAATAGACTTATCGCCAATCCCTCCGTCTTCGTCACTTCTTGCGTTGTTTTCCAACTAAGGCCCCTTCCCTCCCCCGGCATTACTCGGCTTCATCGGTACTACAAGCCTCACCGTCACCCCAAACGGCCCGGCCTGGCTCTCACGAGTTGCCAGTTAATCCTGACTGCGAATCACCGATGGGGTTTCCCGTGTTGCCTCTGTTCCCCTATGTGCGCATGCTATCGTCAATACCCCGGCAGGTCTGATGGAAGCCATTCGCTCATACTCTCCCATCAGCTTCGGCTTTCCCCGAGAAGGAGGCGGGTCAGCACCTACATTGCGGGTTGCCGAGGCCTGCATGACGTTTACTCATATTACGGCCTACACACTCGCGGAGCCGCCAATGCGACTCTTTACACTGAAGGCTCCAGCGGTTTCGTTGCCTCCACCGCCGCTTCAGTTGCTACCGGGTGGAACGAACCAGTTTCCGGGCGGGTTTATCCCCCCGCTGAAGAACAGTGCCTTTCACTCCTTCCTTCCTGCTATTCAAGCTACGGGGCTTGGACTATTACCCCGGTGGGACTTGCTCCCACTAATCATGCAAGCCTTCGCTGGACGCACACATTCCAGGACGAACCCCAGGGAAAACCTGTTCGATACTCGCTGCTGTCCACGACCGATTTCGCCCAGTTATCTTCGCCCGCACGATCTCTAGGTACGGCCATATCCGAATACTGCTCGCGCCGCAGATGGTGATCTTTGGTGAAGGGCACCCGTCTGCGAGTATCATTAAACCTGTACGACGGCGCGTGTACGGGCCTTGTATTCAGCAGGACAGAGCCAAGGAAAGTTAGTAAGGTGCCGCCGAGGGCGGCCCCTAAAGGGAGATTGTATTGCTTCAAGGTGCCGGTAGTTCTCAGCAGCCCGGCGGAAGCGCGTTGGAAGGAAAAGCTCTACGCTTTCCTCTCCTCATGTGGCTACTGTCACTTCTGATGTGCACGCTTGTCGTGGCGGTGGCATTCGTGTACTTCGACGTACCGATAGCCCATCGCTTCGAAGGGATTTTGGCGCCGGCTGAAAGCCTGGCAACGGGATTCGCAAGCATCGTTCTTCTCGGTGCCGAAGCGGCAGTTGCGCTGGCGCTGGTTATCATTCGGATAACGCGCGGACATCTATCGCCATTTCGTGAGGCTACCGCGCTCGCGTGTCTGACCTCCATCTGTGCTTATGCAATCAACGACAATATGCTGAAGATCTTTTTCGGGGTACCAAATCCTGCGGCCGTGTTGCACGGAACCCAACATGCCTTCAATCTCCTAAGCGGCTCTTCCAACAGCAGCTTTCCCTCAGGCCACATGGTTCTCGCCGGCGCCTTCGCCGGTGTTTTCATGCGGCTTTATCGAACCAGTATCTTGCCGCTTTCTGCGCTGCTGCTCATTGCGGCGGTGCTGCTGATCGCGGGTAACTGGCATTTCGTCAGCGATGTAATCGCCGGAGCATTTGTCGGCGTCTCGGCCGGCCTTCTGGCCGGCGAGGTCTGGTTTGCCCATTCAACATAGGGCGTTACGCCACTTGCAGTTCTGCGCTTGCATGCATGCCCGCAAGTGGCGCATGCCTTGCCGAGGAGGCACACGTGCTCGCCGGCAAGCCGCGAGCTATGGACGCAGTCGGATTAGTATCTGTACTCCCAGGGCCTGAGATTGGCGTGGTATGGGTGAATTGGGCAGGAAATGAAGCGAAAAGAAGGGATTAAGAGCGGATCTTGAACAGCCGCTTGTCGTATTCGATTGAAAGGCAATCGACTATTTTCACTTGCGCCGCGTCCGGATGCAGCGGATTGAACAAATAGTTCATGGACCGCGGCGACAGGAAGGACGGCACTGCCGCGAAGGAAGATTTATTCGATTTAAGCCAGGAATCCCCCTCTTTTTGCGTCCACGACAGGGGGTGGGTCAATGAGGGCACGCCTCCATTCTCGCCACAAATAAGGGTGGGTGCAGGATCCTCCGGCGCCTGGACGCAAAGCAACTGGAATTTCTCGGGGAAAAGAGCCGGATTACCTTTCAGGTTGGCCAAATTCTCGAGCAGGGCCAGCGCAGGATGCTCGGACAGGTAGACGATGCGTTTCCCACGTCCGGCAGTGTGCCAGCGCCCATCAGCCTTCTCACCGCCCAGTCCGTTCAAATCGCAGTGATTGCTGATTCGCCAAAGTTTGATCACGAGTAGATTCCCTCATCGATCTGCCAGAGCATATTTTCCACGAGGCGCCCACCAGATTCGGTGACGAGCATCTGCAGTGGGGTGCGGTTATCCAGGTGGTCGTCGGCTGTACGCAGCCAAATGAAAGCCTTTTCGCGCGAAGCGAACACTTCTTCCGCCAGGGATAGAATCCGAGCTACCCGAACAACCCGGTCGCTCTCTTCATTGGACAAGGGTTTTTGGCGCGCGCGACGGTGCTTGAGCGTGCGCGGCGAAACAATGATTTCAGAAATCTCTGTAAAGGTTAACCCCTTTGCTTTTAGCACTCCCAGGCTATCCGGCGATATGCCGTTCTCGGTGATTTTTGCCAGATCGAGCTCCGACTGGGGCGGCAAGCCGATAAACTCGAAAATCTGCGGAGTAGTAGCCATTGAACACCTCTGGTACATTATGCCACAATGCGCACTGGCATAATGGCCTCGTTTTGACCGCTCTATCGTCTGCGGTTTGTCGTGGCGCTGGCCACGCACTCTCAGGGCGCGACTGTTATGAAAACAGGGGGAGGAACAGGCGCAAGAGTTACGGGGCGGGCAGACGGCCCACCAAACGCTAGTCTAGCTGCGCGGCATGTACTAGCTGCCGGATTTGTTGAGCAGGGGTGTTTTGCCAAGCCAGCTTGAGGCTTTGAATTTTTCCTTGTTTTCGCTTTCCTTGGACCAATGCGGTAAGTGTATGAAACGGTAGGTATAATCCTCCCTTCGGAAAGCCTCGGGACGCGTCCGCATGTCCCGGGCTCAGGGAGAATTCTGCTGTTAACCAACCAGGAAAGTCAGGCCTTAACCGCCTGGAACGGGGAAACTTTACCAGAAGGCGGTTTACTGATCAGAACTCGGGATCAGCGACACCAAACTGGGGACCCGGACGCTGGCCTGGGAATCCCCCTGCACCCCTGAGCTGGCCTGAGCCTCGGTGATCACCGAGTGCTTGAGCAAAGCAGAACAGACACACCTGCCGCTTATGTGATTTTGTCTTATCGTTGGGTCGAAGCTTTTCTATATCGAGGTATTGATGGGTTCAAGCAATGAATTCAAGCGATTCTATGAATTCCAGACCTCGCTCAGGGAGTCGGAGGCGAAGTATCGGGGATTGCTGGAAGCCGCCCCGGATGGAATGGTGGTGGTGAACCAGGACGGGGAGATTGTCCTGCTGAACACACGGGTGGAGAGCCAGTTTGGATACCGCCGCGATGAACTCCTTGGCCAGAAGGTGACCAACATCATTCCCGGGGGTTTTGCAGAACGGCTGGTTGCGGATGGAATCCGGACCAATGCCGAGGCGCTGGCGCAGCAGATCGGCACAGGCATTGAACTGAATGGGCGGCGGAAAGACGGAAGCGAGTTTCCCATCGACATCATGCTGAGCCCCCTGGTAAGCCCCGAGGGCACCCTGGTGACGGCGGCCATCCGCGATATTACCGTGCAAAAGGAGAGATGGCATCAGCTTATGGCCCAGAATTGGGCATTGTCTGCCTATGCGATTGCGGCCATGGCCTCTGCACGGGCCCGTTCGCTCGAAGACCTTCTGAAGGCTGTTTGTGAGTCCATTGTGCGCGAATCCATCTATGTATTAGCCTTTGTGGGCATTGCTGAAGATAGTCCGGGGAAGCCGATTCGCGTCATCGCGGCAGCGGGGAGCGCCTTGGGCTATATGGACGGACTGAGTTTGAGCTGGGCGGAGGATGAGCCAACGGGACAAGGCCCGGCGGGCAACTGCATTCGCAACAACGAGCTGCAGAATGTGCCCGACACAGGGACAGCCGCTAACTATGCATTTTGGCGCGAACGAGCAAAGCAGTTCGGAGTCCGCTCCAGCCTGTCCATTCCGCTTCATGTCGAGGGTGGTTGGCAAGGCGTTTTGGCGATTTATGCTGCACACCCCTATGCATTTGAAGCGCCGGCGATCGAGGTATTTCAACACCTCGCGGAGCAGGTTGTCCACGCTGTCCATGCGCTCAATCAGGAGCAATCTCTCCATCAAGTGGAAGTAGACCTCGTTGAGTCGGAAGCCAGGTACCGCGGACTGATGGAGGCGGCTCCGGATGGGATGGTCGTGGTGAATCAGGACGGGGAGGTTGTCCTGTTGAATGCTCGGGCGGAAAAGCAGTTCGGATACCACCGCGATGAACTGCTGGGCCAGAAGGTGACCGACATTATCCCGGAGGGCTTTGCGGAACGGCTGATCGCCGACGCGCTGCGCACGACAGCAGAAGCGCTGGCGCAGCAGATCGGCACAGGCATCGAGCTTCTCGGGCGGCGCAAAAATGGAACCATGTTTCCCATCGAGATCATGCTGAGCCCGCTGGAGAGCGCCGAGGGCGTTCTGGTGACGGCGGCGATCCGCGACATCAGCGGGAGAAAGCAACTGGAGCATCAATTGCTGCAAAGCCAGAAGATGGAGGCGATCGGCCAGTTGACGGGTGGAATCGCTCACGATTTCAACAACCTGCTCGGCGTCATCATTGGCAACCTCGATCTGCTTGACCGTCTGGTCGCCGGCAACGAAGCGGCTATTAAGCGAGTGAGGACCGCGCAAAAGGCAGCCATGCGAGGCGCGGACATCACGCGGCGCCTGCTGCTCTTCTCCAGCAACGAGAAGCTGAAGCCGTCGGTTGTCTTGCTGGGAGACTCTATTCAGAACATGATCGAACTGGCTGGCCCCGTGCTGGGCGCGGAGATCAAGATCACGACCCACATTGATGAGTCCGCACCGCCACTGTTTATCGAACCGGCGGGGTTGGAAAGCGCGCTGCTCAATCTGGTGATGAATGCGCGGGACGCGCTGCCGGGGGGCGGTTCCATCGTCATAAGCTCGCAGATAAAGAATGTTGAAGACAGCCATCCCGCAGTGCAGACAGGCGAATTGAAAGCAGGCCGTTACGTTTGTGTGTCGGTAACGGATACCGGGTCCGGCATGTCGAAAGAAACCCTGGGGAGAGCCTTTGAGCCATTCTTTACCACCAAGCTGCGCGGCAAGGGCACAGGCCTGGGCCTTGCCATGGTCTACGGATTCGTGAGGCGGTCGGGCGGCGCCGTCCGCGTCTACAGTGAACTTGGTCAGGGCACCACGGTGTCGCTTTATCTGCCCCTTGCAGCCGATCTTTCGCAGCCTCTTCCGACCGGTGCGCCTGCGCCGAAGGCTCTCAACACAAAACTGAACGGTACGGTACTGGTGGTGGACGACGAAGTGGAACTGCTCGAAATAGCTCTAGCATATCTGGCGGAAATGGGGTTTACTAGCTATGAGGCAATAGATGGCGCCAGCGCGCTTGAGATGATTGCGCAGCACAGCGAGATTGAGCTGATGGTGACGGATATCGTCATGCACGGTGGGATGAACGGAGTGGAACTTGCGCAAAAGGCCCGTGCTCTGCGCCCCGGCCTCAGGATCATTTATTCTTCCGGGTTCCCCGTGGAGGCGCTGGCGGAGAAAAGCCTGCCGCTGATTGACGGTCCCCTGCTGAATAAGCCCTATCAACGCGCCGAATTCGCCGAAATCATTCACCGCGTCATGGAAGGCTACAATCCAGCGCTGGCAAAATGAAAACTCTTTCTATCTGGCCGGTGTTGACAAACTGATCGGCCGGCAGTGGAGGAACGATGACAGCCACACAGAAGATTCTGGTCATCGACGATGAAATCGAAGTGGGCGAATTTGTCACGGCAGCCGCGCAGGCAATGGGGTTCAGTTGCACCGCCCTGACAGATGCAACGGCATTCCTGACGGCGCTCACGCCCGATACGACTCTCATCCTGCTCGATCTTATGATGCCGCAGATGGATGGCATTGAGCTGTTACGGCTGCTCGGAGAGCAAAAATGCAAGGCTGACATCATCCTGATGAGTGGCGTTGACAAACGCATTCTGGAGACCGCAGGAGAATTGGCGAAAGCCCTTGGGCTTTCCATCGCGGGTCATCTCCAAAAACCGTTTCGCCTGGCAGAACTGGAGAAAGTCCTGGCAAGACATGAGGCGCCCGCAGAATTGCCTATTGATCAACGGAGGCCCCAGTTCATTGTTCTGAATGAGGAGTTGCGGAGTGCGATCGAGCGCAATGAGTTCATACTTCACTATCAGCCGCAGATTGATATTGCCACGGGACGCATCCTTGGTTTGGAGGCTCTGGTCCGCTGGCAGCATCCGGATCGAGGGCTGATCCCTCCCAACAACTTTATTGGCCTCGCAGAGAAACTCGGGCTGATCGGTGAACTTAGCTGGTTGATTATGGATCGCGGATTGAGCGAAGTGGGGCAGTTTGCCAATGGGGACGGGAAAGCGCCTCGGCTGTCGTTGAATGCGTCGGTGTATTCTCTCTACGATCTGAAGTTCCCGGACACGCTTGTAACGCTTGCCGAGAGCCATGGTATATCGCCCGAAAATATTACGATTGAGATTACAGAGAGTGGCTTGATCGAAGAACTATCGAGGACATTGGATGTTCTAACCAGGCTGCGGATGAAACAGGTGAGGCTCTCGATTGACGATTTTGGCACAGGCTATGCCATGATGCAGCAATTGCAAAACATACCGGCTACAGAACTGAAGATCGACAATTCACTTGTCCAGAACATACACAGCAGGGATAGAGACCGCATCATGGTTCAGAAAACGATAGAAATGGCCCACGAACTTGGCATGCAAGTGATGGGAGAAGGAGTGGAAACTCAGGAACAACTGGACTTTTTGCGCATGAAAGGTTGTGACGGCGTACAAGGATACCTTTTCAGCCGGCCGCTCCCCCCGGAAGAATTGGTGAGTTGGCTGGGAACGCACCGCTCCGGGATGGTGCATTGAGTCTGCCGGCGCAGCGCTCCGGAGATCGACATTACTGATCCGGCTCATAATATATGCAACCATGCTGAGCTCCCGTGCGTTTAAAGAAGCATGGAGAAGATTGATTCCCGAGGATTGCCGGATGCGGTGTTAAATGAACGTCGGCGACAGGCGGTGAAGCAGCGCGAAGCCGGAGTCACGGTGCGTGAGACAGCGCGGCAGTGCGAGCTATCCACGCATACCGTTGTAGAGGCGCACAAGCCGTTTCGGCTGGGCGGGTGGGCCGCGGTGAAGGTCAGGCGCAGCGGGCGTCCCAAGGGCTCGGGCCGCCAGCTCTCGGCCGAGCAGGAACGTCAGGTCCAGTGGCTGATTCAGGACCGCACGCCCGACCAGTTGAAGATGAGTTATGCGCTGTGGACCCGCCAGGCGGTCAGCGAACTGATCGAAGCGCGCTTCGCCATCCGGCTGACCGTGCGCAATACCGGCAAATATCTAAAGTGTTGGGGTTTTACGCCGCAGAAGCCGCTCAAGAAAGCCTATGAGCAGTCCCCTGCGGCGGTCTCGAAATGGCTCGACGAGACGTATCCGTCGATTGCCCCGCGCGCCAAGCAGGAGCAGGCGGAGATTCAGTGGGGCGACGAGATCGGTTTGCGTTCCGACGACGTGCGCGGCCGCGGTTATGCGCCCAAGGGTTCTTCATCCGGTAGGCGGTATGCCCCTGGCAACCGGAGAGCGCGCCGTCCGCCGTCTCACGCATCGAGAGCGGCCAGCATGGCGGCCAACTCGTGCACGCCAATCGCGGTGGTCCGGTCGTCGATGGGGTATCTGCCGCTTCCCGCGTTAACCACGAAACGGCGGTCCGGCTTCAGATCCTCACAGGCGATGTAAAAGCCCTTCTCCGGCCGCCCGGCAAGGCTGAGCTTGATCTCGATGGCCCACAAGCCATGGCCGGGAATCTCCAGCAGCAGGTCGATCTCCGCCCCAGCCGCGGTGCGGAAGAAGCTGGCCACTGTGCGCTCCGGCGCCGCCTGCAAGAGGTTCTCGACGACAAATCCCTCCCACGACGCGCCCGCCACCGGATGGCCGGCCAGGTCGTTGTGCGTCCGGATTCCCAGCAGCGCATGCACCAGGCCGCTGTCGCGCACATAGACCTTGGGCGACTTGACCAGCCGCTTGCCCACGTTGCGAAGAAAGGGCGGCAGCCTCCGGACCAGCAGCAACTCCACCAGCAGGTCGATGTGGCGATGCACGGTCGGCGCCGAGATCTGCAGCCCGGCGGCCAGCCGCGAAGCGTTCAGCAGCGTGCCCTGCCCATGGGCCAGCATCGTCCAGAGCCGCTCCAGCACCCCGGCCGGCACACGCGGCCCGAACTGCGGCACATCGCGCTCCAGATAGGTGCGGATGAAATCCTCGCGCCAGCGCAGGCTTACGCTCTCGCCGTCGGCCAGGTAGCTGCCGGGAAAGCCGCCGCGCAGCCAGAGCTGCTGCACCGTGGCCTCGTCCGCCGGCAGCTCCAGCGTGAAGAACGGCCCCATATCGATGTAGGCGATGC
>Ga0182014_10006205_pt1 | contig 12962 bp, 12 predicted proteins | sample 612S2DmetaG_FD_120489 | JGI IMG/M metagenome (GOLD analysis project Ga0182014, IMG submission 120489) | Permafrost microbial communities from Stordalen Mire, Sweden - 612S2D metaG | ecosystem: Environmental > Terrestrial > Soil > Wetlands > Permafrost | place: Sweden: Stordalen | collected... | reverse complement strand
CGGAGCGGCGACCAGGAGCGGAACGTCGTCCGCCTTAGCTTGGGCCCGCGGGCGCGCCTGGGCCAAGCCGTAGGCGGTCGTGGGGCGCAGGGTGAGCTCACCGCTCTTGACGCCGGCCAGCTCGATGCCGAGGCCCTCCAACGCGGCGCGGTGCTCGGCGAGGACAGCCTCTGCTGCGTCATAAGCGATGATGTCGAGCATCACAAAGGCGTTGGCCACGGCCTGTAGCTGGCTCGATTTTGCCAGTAGCGAGGCGGGAGCCTTGCTCACAAACGAGGCGAACTCTCGGGAGAGGGCCCGTAAGTAGCCAACTGGTTCCTCGCGCACCGGGCCAGTCTGGCCCGTTCGGCACCGTCAGTCAGGTCCGGCGCGCGAGGCCGCCATGATCGCCTCGGAGGAGCGCGCTTACAGCGGCGAGGGACCTCCCAGCTAGGACCGCCCTCCTGCTCGGGATCGATGCTTGCTCCTCCACGGTCTGCTCCTCTCGTCCGTCCCGTCAGCCCAAAACGGAACCTACTACGACATGAGCGACAATCTGGCGTCCGTGACAGGCGGCGGTGGGCGTGCCGGCCGGCGCCGGAGCCGTCTGATTCTGCAGTGATTTACACTGAAGAACAAGGGTTTCTCAGGGAGCGCATAACTGGATCTAGGTGCGCCGCGGTCGTGGCCCAGCCCGCTCTTGCGAGCCCTCGCGTTCCCTACCCACCCGTGCCGTCGTGGCCTGATCCGCATGGCTGCATCGGGCTACGCCAGCCCTCGCCTCGGCTCACTGCCGAGCAAATGCAACAGATCGTCAACGACCTCTTTGCGACGGAGGAAGGTAACACCCAAGGCGGTGCCGGGCCCTGTCCTGGCGGCCCAGTGACAGTGTCGCTGCGGCCAGGCCGGGAATGGTTAGCCCGCCAGATTGACACAACCTACGGCTCCAAGCTGGCGATATTCATCGGGCTCACGACATGGGACGGCCGCCCCGGGCGGAGCCCGGTATGCGGGGACCTGCAGACGCCCACCGCACTGCCGAGGGGGCTGCGGCTGTCGCTCCGACTGGGCAACACGTCGGTGACTTCAGGGGCGGACTTCAGCGGCTCAGTGCGGCTCGCGGAGCTCGGGCCGGGGCGGTTCTCGATGGACCTGGGCCAACCAGTCCAAGCCGTCGTGGTCCGGACAGGCACACAAAGGGTGGTGGGCGTGTACAGCGGCGTTATCGGCGGGACCGGCTACCAGGTCAACCTGGTGCGAGGCGAGTCCAAGAAAGTTGCCGTCATCGGAGGGACAGCGCGCTGCGACGGTGGGACCGGCTCTGCACTTCCCGCGGGCACCTACAGCGTCGTGGTCCAGATCAGCAGTGAGGACGCTGGCCCGTCACCGGACTACTTGACCCCCCAGGTACCCCTCCGAGTGCTCCCAGCTCGCCGCCAGCCGCCACGGGACCGACCTATTTCGGATCACCGCCAGCTCGCCCGACCGTACGGGTCCCACGCCCCCGTCGACCAAGCGCCCCCGCTCCGACCACGATACAGACGACCCCGAGAACGGCCGAGATCTCCCCGAAGATCGTGAACGCGAGAAGGAACGTGGGCACGATCGGCAAGGCGCCTACGACGATCCGAACACTGGGCACGCCAGGCTATGCAGGAGGGCGCCGCGTGAGAAGCTGTTGGCTGGGATGTTCGAGAGGTACACGCCGAGGGCCCGCAGGGCCTTGGTCTTGGCCCAGGAAGAAGGGCGTCTGCTTGGCCAGGACTTCGTCGGGAGCGAGCACATCCTGGTCGGCTTGGCGCGCGCCGAAGGGATCGCCGCCTCCGCTCTTGTAGCTGTGGGGGCCGACGCGGAGGCCCTGCGCCGCCAGCTAAGAGGCGGCGTGCGCCCTAGGCCACGACCAATGGAGGCGAACGGTGCCTTCACGGCCGATGCCAAGCAGGTGCTCGAGCTGGCGTTGCGCGAGGCTGACCAGTTGGGGCACGGCCACATCGGCACAGAGCACCTGCTCTTGGGCGTGGCCAGCCTGCCTGACAGTGCTGGGGCGCACGCCTTAGCCGGCCTCGGCGTCAGCTTGGCCGAGGTACGCAGAGCGGGCCTAGAAGCGGCGAAGGACGCGGCTGTCGGGCACAGGCCGCTTATCGCGGACGGAGCTCAGCCCCCGTGGCGGCACCGGGCCCCTCGCGGGGGCTACCGCACGCGCCCACTGGCCCGATGGGGCGGACGTCCAGTCCTGGTCACGGCGGGGCGCGCCCTTGTATGGGGCGCGGCGGTGCGCGGCGTAACAAAGGCAAGGTGGCGGGCCTCCCTCCTGGTCGGAGGTGCGCTGGCTGGAGGGTCGGTGGTGCTCCGAAGGGGCCACCGTCATGGACGTTGGTCGTGGCGGCCAAACCGGGCTGGCCTTTCCCGCTATGAAGGGCCGTCTAGGACCACGCAGGAGGCACCTGGGAGCGTGCCCTCGCCCGGAGGCTGGGAGGTCCCCCCAGGGCTGCGGCCGATGTGGGACTGGACGCCACCGGGCGGCGGCCGGCCTCGCCTCGACCGCGTACCAGCCATCGTCCGAGCCTGGTACGAGCTACCTTTTGTGGACCGCTATGCCCACGCGTGGATGTGGCACCACGGGGGATGGGACATCGCCTCGCCTTCAGGGCCAGCCGGAGACAGCGCCGGAGGCGCCTAGATCGTTCTGCCAGGCGGCCGCCGGTGAGGCGTCGGCGCGGACATTATGCGGTTCGCTCGGCCCCATGGAGGGCGCTCGCGTAGCTGATACGCGCTATTCGCGGCCTTGCGACGGATAAAAGTGCCTACACAATTAACATTCGTTCTCTACCTACAAGCCGAAGTGACCTTGCATTGACCTTCGGCTATCCCTCGGCTGGCGGCCAGGAGAAGACCTTCGCCAGCCGCCAATGCGCTCGCGCATCGTTGGTGGCGTAGAGAGCGCTGTCCTCGACGCCGGCCTTGTTTCTTTGGCCCGTGAAGATGGCCCATGCGGTGGCGGGGCCGGACGCTGCCGTCGATGTCCACCCGCTCTGCGGTAAAGGGGATTTGGTGCCCGGCCGCTGGCCAGGATAGGCGTTCTGGGACCACTGCAGGCCGGCGTCGCCCGTGGAGGCGAAGGAGATGCCGCCAAAGTCCTCGTTGTAGCTCGTGAGCCAAAGAGCCCCCGGTGCCGGGGAGAGCGCAGACTGAGGCACCCAGCCGTCGAAGCCGGCGACGGCCTCTTGGGGCCTGCTACTGGGGGAGGGGAGGCGAGGGCGGGTAACCAGGTCCGATCCAGTGCTCCGCAGTACATCGAGCCATTGTGCCCCCATGTCAGAAGTCTCGAGCAGGTCAAATGTGTAGGGGACGCCCTGCATGTCGCCCTCGCCCGAGGGCTGGTAGACGATGGCCCACGCCGACCCTCCAGAGCAGGCGGCGAGCTCTAAGTTGGCACCGGGGAGCGTGGTTCCTTGGGCCTTCCTGGTCCCCGCCGCGGGAAGGAGATCCGGGGCCGAGGTCACAGCCCAGTGCTCGCCCCCGTCCGTCGTGACCAGTACCGCCAGACGGTTGCCCCGGCGGGCCGCGGCCCAGCCCGTGCCGTTGCCCGTGAAGCAGAACGCATTGGGCATGCCGTTGCCCTGAAGGCCCCCCGCCTCCCAACCACCGGGCAGGGCGAAAGGCTGCCACGACCGGCCTGCGTCCCGCGTGAGGTACAAGCCTGTCCCCGTCGTGGCAAGGCCCGCAGCGGCCGACCAGAACAAGATGGCCGTGGCTGCACCCGCCTGGGGTTGCAGGAGCGGTGCCCAGGTCCCGCCGCCGTTGGTCGTCCGCAAGAGCTGGTCGTCGGTCAGGGCAAAACCGGTGCTGTCGTCGACAAAGTCGACTTGTAGTACCGGGTCGGCTGTCCCCAGGCTTTGTCGCCAGGTGGCGCCCTGGTCAGAGGAGACGAGCAAGCCGGCCCAGCCCGCGACTATCGCCAGGGCTGCGGCGGGACTCTGGGCCAAGTCGATCGGCGGGCCCAGGTCCGGTAGGGCCTGGCCGTAGAGGTCGGCCGGCATTTCTTCGCCCGACCACGTCTGGCCCGCGTCGTAGGTGGCCGAGGCGACGGTGAGCCCGGAGCCCTGCATGAACCCGTGCTCGAGGGACGTGAAATAGACCGGCTCGTGCAAAGCCAGTGAGGTACGCGCGAAGGCCCAGTGCCGCCCTCCGTCGGTGCTCTCTACCAATTCGGTCGGTGCCGCTATCAGCCAGTCGTCGGCGCTGATGGCCTGGAACCACTCGGCCGGGGTCTGGGCCCCCGCTGGAGTGCCCACCTCGACCTGGCTTGCGATGCCCCACGTGCGGCCGCCGTCGGTGGAGCGCTCGACCACGAGGCTGGACTGGCCGACGGCGACGGGGACCAAGACAGTTGTGGTGACCCCGGTGGCGAACAGCGACGGTGCTCCCATGTCCACTCCGCCCTGGTCGGCCCTGTCCCATGACCCCCAGCCACTGGCGGGGGCGGGGAGCAAGGATGCCGACCAATGGCGGCCACCGTCTGTCGTCCGCCACACCTGAGGCTGAGCCGGCCCGGAGCCGCAGTCACCCTCGGTCAACCAACCCGTCTGAGCGGATGCGAACGCCAGGCGCGGGGAGCTGACCGGCCCGCACGAGCCAGCACCGCGACCTAGCACCTGGCCCTGGCCTGGCAGGTCGGCCGGCGGCAGCTCGGCCCAGGTACGGCCGCCATCGGTGCTGGCCCACAAGATCATGAAAAGCGTGGTCGGGTTGTTGGGGCTCATATCCTGGGCCACTCCCAATACCCAACCGTCCTCGGGGTTGGCGAAGTAGATCTGGTCGAACGGGACCAGGCAGCAAGTCGTCAGGTCTCCCGGGAGGGCCTTGGTGTGCCACCAGTGCGCTCCGCCGTCATCGGTCCCGTAGACCGTTGTGGTCTCGCCGACGCCATCGCCGTGCAGGTTCTGCTTTACTGTCCAAGCGTCACTGCCACCCAGGAAGTAGCTGGCGGTCAGGCCGAAACCATTGGGCAGGTACGGGACCGTCAAGACCGACCGCCACTGCGCACCTGCGTCGGTGCTCCTGAGGACCTGAGGGCCATGTTCGAAGTTGTTGGCGAAGGACCACACCACGCCACCGGTTGTAGCCAGCAGGTTGGCGGCACCTTCGATCTGGGCGGTCGGGGCTGGCGCGGCGAGACCGGCACCGCAAGTGAGCGCGCCGAGCACGAGGAGCGCACAGACCGCGCCGGCCACGCTTGCTTTCCCGCCTTGCCGGAGCTTAGGGCCCATATGGGCCAGACTCGCTGGCGGGCCGAAAGGTTCCTCTCTCCGAGTTCTCCGGAGGGAACGGCTGAGGAGGACCTGACTACAGGGCCGCCCGTCGAGGTGCTCAGCGCTCATGGAGCTCACCCACAACGCGAAACCTCGCGCGCCGTGAACGCGGTGGTCGCCCTGTTTCGGCTCTGGCCTGTGGGTATACGAGACGAGCTTCGCCGGGCACCACGCAAGACCGCTCGTAGACGGCCCCGGCGATCTGCGTGCATGTTCTGGCGGCGCCGTCTCCCGGTTGAGAGGCTATTGCCAGGCGCCAGTCCCGTCGACCCCATGATGATGAGGTGGACATCCGCAATGTCGACCCCAGGGACCAGACCTGGGAAGTGGGCGAGCCGTCCTACCGCGTCTACTTCCACGACGCTGCCGGGGCCAGCGACGAGCACGAGCTCAGTGGGGCCGACGTGGCCGAGGCCATTAACTGGGCCGAGCGGCAAAAAGGGGAGCGGACTTACGTCTTGTACGCCTGCGTGGCTCATGATGGCCTCGGGCTGGTGCGCCTGGCGGGCAGTGACCCGAACGAGCCTGCGGATCTCAGCGGCAAGCGCGCAGCGCGATGATTGCCAATAACCCGGAGGTCGCCAATGGCTCACCCAGGACCAAACCACCGTCCCCGACCTGGCGCGACGGCTGCCTTTGCTGTCCTCGTCACCACGGCCGCACTGAGCACCTTGGTCACCCCCGGCGCCGGCGCCGCTGCCACTCGCGTTGCCACGGTCACACTTGCGCCCGGCGAGTTCGCCTTGCCGGCCACGCTCGTCTCCCAAGTCGAAGCCGTCCCGGTGGCGACGCTGGTGGCGCAAGCGGTCAAGCGCCCCGGCAGCGCTGAGCCCCCGCAGGCACTAGAGGGCGGCACTGCCACCTTTACCGTGGGAGGCAAGCCTGCCGTGGTGTTCGTCGGCGCGGAGTACTGCCCCTACTGCGCGTCCGAACGCTGGCCCATGGTCATGGCCCTGTCGAAGTTCGGGACCTTCGAGGGCCTGCGAGGGTCGATGTCGTCGACAACCGATTTGGACCCGGGGACTCCATCGTTCAGCTTCTATCGGGCCACCTATACCAGCAGGTACTTGAGCTTCCTCGCCGACGAGCTGGCGACCGGCACAGAGCAGCAGCTGCAAGCCCCCACGGCAGAAGAACAGGCGTTGGTGACCAAGTACGACACGACCCCCTATGTGCCGGCGGCGGATGCCGGCCAGAACCCCATCCCCTTCGTTTTTATGGCTGGTCGCTACGTCCTGACCAGCACCCAGTTCAATGGGCGTGCGTTATCGGGGATGAAATGGGCCACTGCGGCGGCCTACCTCACCTCGGGGGCAAATGCCATGTCGAAGGCGGCGGAGGCGTCAGCTGGTTATTTGGTCGGGGATATATGCGCGTTGACCCACGGCCAACCCGCTGCCGTTTGCTCCCAGGTCCCGGCCCGCTTCGTTGGCATCACGACGGTGCACCCGCCCAAGTAGGACGCTGTGTTGCGAAAACGCCGAGCGCTCCAGGGCAAGGGCGGGCAGGGCCTATGCGCAGTTGACGCAGGGTGCCCTGGTCTTCATCACCTGGACGGTTAGTGCATCGAAGATCTAGGTTGAGGGCCACGAATAGCGCAACGCGACCGGGTAAAGGCGCACGGCTTGGTGCGGAGCCTGAGGTGCACCTTGTCAAGGATCTGTGCTGCCCGGTCGTGACGCCACGCTTCTAGGACGACCTCGTCGAGTCCCGTAGCCTCGGTCACCACGTACTGGTCGGGCCCTAGCCAGCTGCTGTCCGGCACAAACGCCTCGCGGTTCTCGCGGCTGGCAGCCAGCGGATGGCCGGGGGCCTTATCGGTTGCACGTAGTCTGAGCACTGCCGTGACCACCGTCGTTGACCAAGAGGTGAGCGACCTCGAGCCCTACCGCCGCCAGCTGACCGCCTATTGCTATCGGATGCTCGGGTCCCCCCACGACGCCGAGGACGCGGTGCAGGACACCCTCGTGCGGGCATGGCGGGGCCTTAGCCGGTTCGAGGACCGGGCCGGCTTGCGCCCGTGGCTGTACCGGATCGCCACCAACGTCTGCCTGGACATGTTGAAGGGCCGGGGCCGGCGCGCTCTGCCCATGGACATCGGGCCGGCTAGCACCGCCCGGGGTTGGGAGCCCTCCCATGAGCTCGCTCTTGGCACCCCTCGGCCGGAGGCGACGTGGGTGCAGCCGATCCCTGACCACCTGGTCTCATCGCCGGGCGGGGACCCGGCTGACGTGGCGGTGTCGCGAGAGTCGATCCGGCTGGCGTTCATCGCCGCCCTCCAGCATCTCGTGCCCCGCCAGCGGGCAGTTCTGGTCCTCCGCGACGTCCTGAGTTGGCGGGCTAACGAGGTGGCCGAGCTGCTCGAGACCAGCGAGGATGCTGTCAACAGCACCCTGCGCCGGGCCCGGAGCGCCCTGGCGACGGTAAACCGCGATGCCGTGCCGAACGAGCCGACGGAGGTCGACCGTAAGGTCCTGTACCGCTATATCGAGGCGTTCGATCGCTACGACGTCGACTCGTTGGTGGCGCTGTTGCACGAAGGCGCTACTCTCAGCATGCCGCCCTTCGACCTGTGGCTGCAGGGCATCCCCGAGATCCGCCGCTTCCTGGCCGCCCTGGACGTCGAAGGCGGCCGCGACCGGGTAATCGAGGTCGCAGCCAATGGGTGCCCGGCGCTAGCCGTGTACCGGCCAGCCGGCCCCTCGGGGGCGCTCGAGCCGTTCGAAATCCACGTGCTCGAGATCGCCGGCGGTCGCATTGCTGCGATCTACGCCTTCCTCGACCCGGCCCTGTTCACGGTCTTCGGGCTCCCTCCGAACCCCGGACCGATCAGCCAATAGGCGGTCCGCACGCAGCGGCGCCCGCCCGGGCCCCACTGGTTGGGTGTCAATCTGGGGCCGCCGCGGTGCGGCGAGGTATTTCTGGAGGCGCGACGACTTTGCTGTCCCGGCGCAGTTTCACTCGGTGGGGAGCCGCGAAGGACTCTCCCCGAAGAACAGACCGAAGGAGGCAACACCGATGCCTGTACTCATGATTGCTGAGCAACCGAACCTCGACGAGAGGACCTATGCCTCGATGCTGGAGCCGCTGATGCCGTTGCTTCGTTCGGCAAACGGCTTCACGTCCCACGCCGGAGGTCCGAGTCCCGTCGGCGGGATTCGCATAATCGAGATCTGGGAATCCAAGGTGGACCAGCAGAAGTTTTTCAATGAGCACCTGGGGCCGAACCTCCCGCCTGGACTCGTACCTGACCTCACGTATTACGAGCTTCACGCCGCATTTACCCGATAGCGTCGGCGCCGTCGCTCCAAGCCTGTCTCGGGGCTGATACGCGGTGGAAGGGGCGACGAGCCCGGAGGGCGGCGAGCCCCCTTCAACCGCGGGTGCGCCTGCTAACGCCCCCTCGTCGCCGTGCCCCACCTTCCGCCGGGACCTAGCGGTGGCTGCACCCTTAGGCGGGTCCCGGTCTCCTGACGCAGCACCTCACAGGGGGCGCGGACGCCCGCTTTGTTTGCGCGAATACCAGCGCCAAGCCTTGATCTTGTTTCTAACAGGTCGGTAGGGGTTCGGGCGCACCGCCGACATTCTGTGCGGCCAAGCCAGGCCCCGCAGTGCGACGTGAACCGTCGTTTAGGCGCGCTCGCAGCCCGAGTTGGCCTCTGACGGAGGCGCGCCAGATCAGGACGTTCCGCGCCGCACCTGGAGGACGTTCCCGAAGAGCTGGCGAGACCTGAACCTGTCGGCGACGGACGTCGCCACGAGCAACAGTACGGTTGTGGCCATGACCGACGTCCCTCATGCTGAGCTGATCGCCTCGGCTGCAGCCGTCCTCAATCCTCAGGTGTTCGGTGACCGTAGTTCCGGCACCGTTGGATGCACGCTCGTCACCGTGGCCGGCAACCGCTACTCAGGCGTTTGTATCGACGTGCCCTGCAGCATGGGCTTCTGCGCGGAGCACGCTGCCGTCGCGGCGATGGTGACCGCGGGTGAGTTCCAGATCGCCAAAGTCGTGGCTGTCTGCCGCGACGAGACCGGCCATCTCTACGTGCTGTCACCGTGCGGGCGCTGCCGAGAGTTCATGCACCAGGTGCACCCAGAGAACATGGTGTCGGCGTTCAAGTAATCCCGCAGTCCAGCGGGGCTGCGTTCAAGTTATCCAGCACCCCGACGTTCAAGTAATCCCGCAGTTCTGAGGCGGGGGATCCACCACTCGGGCTCCTTGTTCCACTAGTCGCGTTCTCGTCCGTCGAGGCGAGGATCGCCAATGACAAGGAGAAGTTTCACAGTGATCGACATCGTTGAGATCCTCGTGCACTGGCACGCCGGCCAGAAGAAGGCCGAGGTGGCCCGGAGCCTCGGAGTGGACCGGGGCACCGTCGCCAAGTACACCGCCAAGGCGGAGTCAGAGGGCTATGTGCCCGGTGGCGAGCAGGTGCCGGTGCAGCGCTGGGCCGAGCTCGCGCGCGGGTGGTTCCCCGAGCTGGTCGACCCCCGCCAGCGCAGCCTCACCCACGCCACCATCGAGGCCCACCGCTCCGAGATCGAAGAGATGCTGAAGACCAGCACCGCCACGACCGTGCACCAGCGCCTGCGCGACGAGCACGGCCTCGAGGTGAGCGTCTCGAGCCTCCGGCGCTACATATGGCGGGAGCTGCCAGAAGACAACCTGCGCAACATCGCCACCCCACCGCGCCCCGAGGTCCCCGCGGGGGAGGAAGGCCAGGTCGACTACGGCTACCTGGGCACGTGGCTGGGCCCGCTCGCCCAACGGGCCCGGCGGGTGTGGGCGTTCGTGATCGTGCTGGCGTGCAGCCGCTACATGTTCGTGCGGCCGGTGCTCAGGATGGACCAGCGCACCTGGACGGCGTGCCATGTCGAGGCGTTCGCGTTCTTCGGTGGCGCCCCGCGTCGGCTGGTGAGCGACAACCTGAAGACCGGGGTTATAAAGCCGGACATCTACGACCCGCTGCTGAACCGCTCCTATGCCGAGCTCGCCGCCCATTACGGCTGTCTCGTCGACCCGGCAAGAGCCTTGAAACCAAAGGACAAACCTCGGGTCGAACGCCAGATGCCCTACGTCAGGGACTCGATGTGGAGCGGGCGCGAGTGGGCCGACCTGGCCAGCATGCAGCGCGCTGCGCTCGACTGGTGCACCGGCGTCGCCGGCGTACGCTCGCACCGTTCGCTCGAGGGGGCGTCGCCGGCGTCGGTGTTCGCCGCCGTCGAGGCGCCGGCGCTGGTCCCCCTGCCGGCGTCGGGCTTCGAGCTGACCGACTGGAGCCGTCCCAAGATCGGGCCCGACTGCTACGCCAGGGTGGGCAAGGCCATCTACACGGTCCCGTGGCGCTTCATCGGCTGCCGGCTCGACGCCCGCGACAGCGGGCGCACCGTCGAGTTCTACCGCGACGGGCAGGTGGTCAAGACCTGGGCCTGGGCCGAGCGGGGCCGCCAGACCGACTGGGCCGACTTCCCGCCCGAGAAGGTGGCCTTTTTCATGCACACGCCGCAATGGTGCCTGAAGCGCGCCGGCGAACTGGGCGAGCACGTGAAGGCCCTGGTCGAGGGGCTGCTCGGCCTCAACGCCCTCTACCGGCTGCGCCAGGCCCAGGGAGTGGTCCACCTGGCCGACAAGCACGGGGCCGTACGCCTGGACGCGGCGTGCCGGCGTGCCATCGATATCGGCGACCCCGAGTACCGCACGGTCAAGGGCATCCTGGTCGCCGGCACCGAGGACGACGGGACAGAACAACCGCCGGCCCCCGACGCCCCGGCGCACCTGCACGGCCCGGTGCGCCTGTTCGACGGCCTCGACCAAGCCCAGGGCGCATGATGAGGCCTCACCAGTTAGAGACGACCCTGCGCTCGCTGGCGCTGTCGGGGATGCTCGGCACCTTGGAGGCCCGCCTCGCCCAAGCGGGCGCCGGAGAGCTCGGCCATGTCGAGTTCCTCCAGGCCCTGTGCGAGGACGAGCTCGCCCGCCGGGACGCCGCCGGCATCGCCCGCCGGGTGCGGGCGGCCCACTTCGAACAGGCCTGTGCGATCGAGGACTTCGACTTCAGGTTCAACCCGAAGATCCCCGCAGCGCGCATCCGCGACCTCGCCACCCTGCGCTTCGTCGAGGCCGGCGAGTCGGTGGTGCTCCACGGGCCCGTCGGCGTGGGCAAGACGATGATCGCCCAGGCGCTGGGGCACCAGGCGTGCCGGCGGGGCTACAGCGTCGCCTTCACCAAGACGTCCCGTCTTTTGGCCGACCTCGCCGGCGGCCACGCCGACCGCACCTGGGAGGCCCGCCTGCGCCGCTGGGCGCGCCCGGCGGTCCTCGTCCTAGACGACTTCGCCATGCGGGCCTTCACCCCGGGCCAGTCCGACGACCTCTACGAGCTGGTGACCGAAAGAGCGGGCAAGAGCCTCATCGCCACCGCCAACAGGGCGGCGACGGACTGGTACTCGTTGTTCGCGAACCCCGTCGTCGCCGAGTCGGTCCTGGACCGGGTGGTCAACAGTGCTCACCACGTCCACATGGACGGCAAGTCCTACCGGCCCAATATGCGCCCCGGCGCCCCCAAGAGGACCAGTCCCGGTGGCCCCGAGGGGGCCGGGCAGTGAGCGGCCCGGGTGAGCGGCCGACGGTGGGCACCGTGCCGGGCCGCGACGCTGCCCCGGCCGTCGGCACGCGTCAAGAGACGTTGACGGGGCGGTTGCGCTGCTACTACGCCGGCCCGGCCACCAGGGCCCAGCGCCCCCACTGCGAGGGGGTGGGCACCGTCGCCTACGGCAACATCGTGCTGTGCTCGAGCTGCGACAAGATGCGCTCGGCGGTGGGGCGCACCCAGGTCGCCAGCGGGCTCCCAAGTGCCGAGCTGGCCGAGCTGATGGCCGCCGCCGCAGGGCTGGCCGGCGCACAGGAGCGCCTGGGCCGGGCACTGGCCGGGGCCCGTAGCGCCGGGGCTTCCTGGGCCCAGGTCGGCGACGCGCTCGGCATCAGCCGCCAGGCCGCACAGCAGCGCTACGGCGGACGCCGGCAAGTCATCGGCCCCTGAGCGGGAAGGGCCCGGGCCCACCCACCGTATTGCCGGTCAGACTGGGGTCATCGGGCAACGTCGACGGGCGGAAGAAGCTGCCATGGAGTAGACAGGACCCTCGGGGCCCGGTGATGGATTAGTTGAACGTTGGGCTGCGGGATAACGCGAACGTCGACAGGAATGAACCATTTGCCTATCGCCATCCCCTGCTGCTCCCTCCGGACGACTTCAAGCAGAACCTACCCTTGGATTGGTCGCCGTGGCTGGACAGGTCGATTGGGTGTCGGTGCCGGGAGCATCGAGGACTGCTCAGGTGCGGGGAGCGGCCACGGGGGAGTAGCCGCTTGATCGGCGGCTGGCTGTCAGGCTCAGTTCAGGTGGTGGTCGTCGGGCCTGAACTTGGTCATGGGGACCAGGGAGGCCTCGACGTAGCAACACCGCCAGTGCGGTGGTTGTCAGTGCTACTGGCCAATTGCCCAGCGCACGTGATGTTGTCGTCCTGTTCTCGCCACGTGTCATCCTTCAGCGGTCAAGATCGCCGTCAAAGTCGCGAGGAACTTGCCCAGGGCCCGGCGTGTCGAGAACCTGGCGCGGGCCGGCCTCAGCGGGGACCGTGGGCGTGATGACCGGGCCCGGGAACGACACGGTG
>Ga0182014_10006203_pt1 | contig 12965 bp, 12 predicted proteins | sample 612S2DmetaG_FD_120489 | JGI IMG/M metagenome (GOLD analysis project Ga0182014, IMG submission 120489) | Permafrost microbial communities from Stordalen Mire, Sweden - 612S2D metaG | ecosystem: Environmental > Terrestrial > Soil > Wetlands > Permafrost | place: Sweden: Stordalen | collected... | reverse complement strand
TCGAATATTGCGGCGAGGCGATCCGCGCGCTGTCGATGGAAGGGCGGATGACGGTGTGCAACATGTCGATCGAGGGCGGCGCGCGCGCCGGCATGGTCGCGCCCGACGACAAGACCTACGCCTATCTCAATGGTCGGCCGAAATCGCCCAAAGGCAAGCTGTGGGATCAGGCGCGACGCTATTGGGACTCGTTGCTCACCGACGAAAGCGCGCATTTCGACGCCGAAGTGCGGCTCGACGCGGCCAACTTGCCGCCCCTCGTCACCTGGGGCACCAGCCCGCAGGACGTCGTCGCGATCTCCGGCTTCGTGCCGCGCATCGAGGACGGCGCGACCGAGCCGAAGCGCGCCTCGATCAAGCGCGCGCTCGACTACATGGGCCTGAAGGGCGGCGAAAAGATCGCCGACATCGCCATCGATCGCGTCTTCATCGGCTCGTGCACCAACGGCCGCATCGAGGACCTGCGCGCCGCGGCGAAGATCGCCGAGGGCCGCCACGTGTCGGAGCGGGTCCATGCGATGGTCGTGCCGGGCTCGGGGCTCGTCAAGGCGCAGGCGGAGGCCGAGGGGCTCGACAAGATCTTTGTCGCGGCCGGCTTCGAATGGCGCGAGCCGGGATGCTCGATGTGCCTGGCGATGAACCCCGACAAACTGGCGCCGGGCGAGCGCTGCGCCTCGACCTCCAACCGCAATTTCGAAGGCCGCCAGGGCTACAAGGGCCGCACCCACCTCGTCTCACCGGCGATGGCGGCGGCGGCGGCGATCGCCGGGCGGTTCGTCGACGTGAGGGAGTGGCGGTAAGCGCGAGACATGAAAGTCGGCGATCTCCTCATCGACGAGAGCGAGATCGTCGAAAGCTTCGTGCGCGCGTCGGGCCCTGGCGGGCAGAACGTCAACAAAGTCGCCAGCGCGGTCGAGTTGCGTTTCGACGCGCGCCGCTCGCCGAGCCTGCCCAACGACGTCGCGATCAAGCTGATCAAGCTCGCCGGCGCGCGCGCCACCCAAGACGGCGTGATCGTCATTTTCGCCCAGCGGTTTTCCAGCCAGCCGCGCAACCGCGACGACGCGCGCCAGCGGCTCGCGGCGCTGATCGCCAAGGCGCAACAGCGCGAAAAGCCGCGCCGTCCGACCCGCCCGACGCTCGCCGCCAAGACGCGCCGCCTCGACGAAAAGAGCCGTCGCGGCGCGGTGAAGGCGCTGAGGGGGAAGGCGGGGGCGGACTGACGCGCGGTCCGCTCAAACGGGCTTTCGAGCGCGTGTCGACCTTGTATTGCAGAAAGCGCTACGGTCGGCTAGAGTGAAGCGCGATGGAGCGTCACGCCATGAACCGACCCGCGCGCCGTAAAGTCTATCCGCTCTCCATGCGGCTACCGGAAGCCGACGTCGCCGTGATCGATCGCGCGGCGGCTCTGCGCGGGCGTTCGCGCACGGATTTCGTGCGCGAAGCGGCGGTCCGCGCGGCCGAGGCGGCGCTGTTGGAAGATGGCCCCGTGCGCATGAGCGAGGAGGGCTTCGCCGCTTTCATGGCGGCGATATCGGCCCCCGCCGAGGCGGCGCCCGAAATGGTCGCGGCGTTGAAGCGCCCGGCGCCGTGGGACTCCTCGGCGGCGAAACGCTGACCAGCCGCAATGCTGTCGGCACCCGAACCGATCGCCGCTCACCATCAAACCGACGCCTTCTCCTGCGGCAAGCCGGCGCTCGACGACTGGTTGAGGACGCGGGCGCTGGCGAACCAGCGCAACGGCTTCGCCGCCGTGATGGTCGCGCATGAGGCGAATAGAATCGCCGGATTCTATGCGCTGGCGCCGACCGCGATCCTTCCCGCGTCGATGCCGCGTTCGCTGCGAACCGGCCAGCCGCCCAATCCCGCGCCCTGTCTTCTGCTCGGCCAGCTCGCGATCGATCGGCAATGGGCGGGACGAGGCCTCGGGACGGCGTTGCTCGCGCACGCGCTGCGCCGCAGCGTTCGCGCCGCCGAACTCGTCGGCGGGCGGGCGCTGGTCGTCAAGGCCATCGACGACGAAGCCGCCGCCTTCTGGCGCCGCCGCGGCTTCCGGCCGAGCCGCGACGACGACAAACTGCTGTTCCGGTCGATGGCCGATATCGCGGCGGCTTTGCGGGAAGCGGGCGCGGATTGAAGCGTCGCGCCTATTTCGTCTTCTCCAGCCGCTTGATCCATCCCCGCGCCTGCCGCCGAACGTTGGCCGGCGCCGTGCCGCCATAGGACCTGCGGCTCCTCACCGAGCGCTCGACGCCGAGCACGCCGAAAACCTCTTGCGTAATGCGCGGCTCGACGCTCTGCATTTCGGCGAGCGGCAGCTTTTCCAGCGCGACGCCGCGCGCGGCCGCCAGCGCGACGATGCGGCCCGTCGCGTGGTGGGCTTCGCGGAACGGCATTTTCAGCGCGCGCGTCAGCCAGTCCGCGAAATCGGTCGCGGTTGCGTAGCCGGCGCCGGCCGCCGCCTTCATGCGCCCGGCGTCGGGGGTCATGTCCCGGACCATGCCGGTCATCGCCGCCAGGCACAGCGACAGCGTCTGAAGAGCGTCGAAGGCGCCCTCCTTGTCCTCCTGCATGTCCTTGGCGTAGGCGAGCGGCAGCCCCTTCATCACCATCAGCAAGCCGACGAGCGCGCCGACGACGCGGCCAGTCTTGCCGCGCGCCAGTTCGGCGGCGTCGGGGTTGCGCTTCTGCGGCATGATCGAGGAGCCGGTCGAAAACGCGTCGGAGAGTTTTACGAAGCCGAACTGCGGCGTCGTCCACAACACGATCTCCTCGGCGAGGCGCGACAGGTGCGTCGCCGTGATCGCCGCCGCGGCGAGCGTCTCGAGCGCGAAGTCGCGGTCGGCGACGGAGTCGAGCGAATTGGCGGTCGGCCTGATGAAGCCGAGCGCCTCGGCCGTCATATGCCGGTCGATGGGAAAGGAGGTGCCCGCGAGCGCCGCCGCGCCGAGCGGGCATTCGTTGAGGCGCCTGCGCGCGTCGGCAAAGCGTCCGCGATCACGCGCCAGCATCTCGACATAGGCGAGCAAGTGATGGCCGAAGGTGACCGGCTGCGCCGATTGCAGATGGGTGAAGCCGGGCATGACCAGCGCCGCGCATTCGAGCGCGCGCTGGCTCAGCGCCCGTTGCAGCTCGGCCATTTGACCATCGAGCGCGTCGATCGCATCGCGCACCCACAGCTTGAAATCGACCGCGACCTGATCGTTGCGCGAGCGCGCAGTGTGCAGCCGGCCCGCGGCGGGGCCGACGATTTCGCTGAGCCGCTGCTCGACATTCATGTGAATGTCCTCGAGCGCGCGCGAGAAGACGAAGGTCCCCGCCTCGATTTCGCCCTTGACTTGGGCGAGACCGGCGGCGATCGCCTCGGCGTCGGCCGGGCCGATGATGCCTTGGGAGGCGAGCATGGCGACATGCGCCTGCGATCCCGCGATGTCCTGCATCGCCAGCTTGCGATCGAAGCCGATGGAGGCGTTGATTTCCTCCATGATGTCCGCCGGGCCGCCGGCGAATCGCCCGCCCCACATTGTGTTGCTCATGGTTGCAAGGCCCCGAATCGAAGATGAGTGAAAACGACAAGCGGAACCGCCGAATTGGCGTAGCGGCCGGCGCCGTCGCGCTGGCCGCCCTGGCTACGCTTGGGGTGCTATATGGGAAAGCGCCGGCGCCCGGCAAGGCCGATGCCGATTGCCCCGCGTCCTCGGCCCAACTCGGCGCCCGCCTGGCGCCGCTGGCGCGCGACGAAATCGCCGCGCTCGCCGTCGACAAGAACCCGAGGCCCGCCGCTCGAATCGCCTTCGACGGCCCGGAAGGAGCTAAGCTGACGCTCGCCGACTTTCGCGGCCGCGCGGTTCTCCTCAATCTCTGGGCGATCTGGTGCGCGCCCTGCCGCGCCGAAACGCCCGCGCTCGATCGCCTGCAGGCGAAGGCGGGAGACAAGGACTTCGAGGTCGTCGCGGTCGACGTCGACACGTCGCGGCTCGATCGGCCGAAAGCCTTTCTCGACGGCCTCGGCGTCAAGGCGCTGACGCGCTACGCCGACCCCAGCGGCGACGCCTTGGATCGCCTACGCGCCGCCGGCAAGGCGCTCGGCCTGCCGACCACCGTGCTGATCGACAAGGAAGGCTGCGAACTCGGCGTCGTCGCCGGCGCGGTCAAGTGGGACTCGCCCGACGCGCTGAAGGTCGTCGAGGCGCTGAAGGGCGGGTGAGGCGGCCCGTCACTCCCCGAACAGATGCAGCGCGACTTCGCGCAGGTGGGGCGCGCGGCGGTGCTCGAACAGATAGACGCCCTGCCAGGTCCCCAGCGCCAGCGCGCCGCCGACGAGCGGGATCGACAGGCTGACGTTGGTCAGGGCGGCGCGCAGATGCGCCGGCATATCGTCGGGGCCCTCGTCCTCGTGGCGATAGCGTCCGTCCTCGGGCGCCAGGCGCTCGAAGAACGCTTCGAGGTCGTCGCGCACGTCCGGCGCCGCGTTCTCCTGGATGACGAGCGAGGCCGAGGTGTGGCGGCAGAACAGCGTCAGCAGCCCAGCGTGGAGCCCCTGCGCGTCGACCCAGCCCGCGACCTCGCGGGTGATCTCGTAAACGCCGCGGCCGCGGGTGCGGACGCGGATGGAAGTGGCAGACTGGCGCACGGGCGGATCGTTCCTAGGGCGGGCGACAATGGCGCGGTCTCGGCGTCCTGCAACCCTGGCCGCCGCCGAAACGCAGCCGAGACGTATACGTGGACGCGCCCCGTCTCGACGCGAGGCGGCGGCGGCAGGACGGGATTCCCGCTTGCGCAAAAACGGCGGCTTCGGGGCTGCGTTCCGCGCAAACGAAACGGGCGCCCCGAAGGGCGCCCGTCGCTGGATTCAGGTCTGCGGCTGGGGCTCCAGTCCGGCGTCGGGGCCGAAGCTGCGCGGCTTGCCGGTGACGGGCACGGCGGCGCGCGGCGGGGCCGGCGGCTCCTTGTCGACCGAGTCGCGCATCGGGCGAACGCCCTTGAGCAGCCCGATGATTTCCTCGCCCGTCAGGGTCTCGAATTCCATCAGGCCGTTGGCGAGCGCTTCGAGATCGGCGCGGCGTTCGGTCAGGATGCGCGTGGCGGTCTCGTGCGCCTCGCTGACCAGCCGGCGCACTTCCTCGTCGATCGTCTTGGCCGTCTCCTCGGAGATGTTCTGCTGGCGGCCGAGCGAATAGCCGAGGAACACCTCGTCCTGGTTTTCGCCGTACATCACGGCGCCGAGCTTCTCGGAGAAGCCGAGCCGGGTCACCATCGCGCGCGCGATCTTGGTCACCTGCTGAATGTCGCCCGCGGCGCCGGAGGTCACCTTGTCCTTGCCGAACACCAGCTCCTCGGCGACGCGTCCGCCCATCGACATCGCGAGCATGGCGATGAGCTGTTCGTAGCTCTGCGAGATCTGGTCGCGTTCGGGAAGCGACTGCACCATGCCCAGCGCCCGGCCGCGCGGAATGATCGTCGCCTTGTGGATCGGCGTGCTCGCGGGCATGCTGACCGAGACCAGCGCGTGGCCGGCTTCGTGAAAAGCGGTCAACCGCTTTTCCTCATCGGTCATCAGCATCGTGCGCCGCTCGGCGCCCATCATGATCTTGTCGCGCGCGTCCTCGAACTCGGCGCGCGTGACGACGCGCTTGCCGCGCCGCGCCGCCAGCAACGCCGATTCGTTGACGAGGTTCATCAGGTCGGCGCCGGAAAAGCCCGGCGTGCCGCGCGCCACCACCTTGAGGTCGACGTCCGGCGCGAGCGGAACCTTGCGCACGTGCACCTTCAGGATCTTCTCGCGGCCGATGAAGTCCGGGTTGGAGATGACGATCTGCCGGTCGAAACGGCCGGGGCGCAGCAGCGCCGGATCGAGCACGTCGGGCCGGTTGGTCGCGGCGATGATGATGATGCCTTCGTTCTGCTCGAAGCCGTCCATCTCGACCAGCAACTGGTTGAGCGTCTGTTCGCGCTCGTCGTTGCCGCCGCCGAGCCCCGCGCCGCGATGGCGCCCGACCGCGTCGATTTCGTCGATGAAGATGATGCAGGGCGCGTTCTTCTTGGCCTGTTCGAACATGTCGCGCACGCGGGATGCGCCAACGCCGACGAACATCTCGACGAAGTCGGAGCCCGAGATGGTGAAGAACGGCACGTTGGCTTCGCCCGCCACCGCGCGCGCGGTCAGCGTCTTGCCGGTGCCGGGCGGGCCGACCAGCAGCACGCCACGCGGGATGCGCCCGCCGAGCTTCTGGAACTTCTGCGGATCGCGCAGGAATTCGACGATCTCCTGCAGGTCTTCCTTGGCCTCGTCGATGCCGGCGACGTCCTCGAAGGTGACGCGTCCTTGAGCCTCGTTGAGCAGCTTGGCCTTCGACTTGCCGAAGCCCATCGCCTTGCCGGCGCCGCCCTGCATCTGCCGGGACATGTAGATCCACACGCCGAGGAACAGCAGCAGCGGCAGGCCGTTGATGAGCAGCGTCAGCAGCCAGGAATTGCCGTCCGAGGGCGGCCGGGCGGTGATCGTCACGTCCTTCTTGTAGAGCGTGTCGACGAGCCCGGGATCGTTGGGCGCATAGGTGATGAAGGCGCGGCCGTCCTTGTAATGGCCGGCGATATCCGAGCCGGCGATCGTCACGTCGCGGATGTGGCCGGCGTCGACTTCGGTCAGCAGTTGGCTGAACGTGATGTCGCTGCTCGGCGCCTTCTGGGCGGGACTCTGAAACAGAGTGACCAGCGCCAGGACGAGCAGGAAAATGATCACCCAGAGGGCGAAATTACGAAAATTCGGGTTCATCGGGTTCCCATCGACGGCGGCGCGGCCGGGAAGTCCCGAGCCGACCCCGCCTGTCCCAGACGGTCATTTAAGCGCGCCGAACGCACTTGCCAAGTGAAGCCGAAGATTTTGAACGCCGCGTGAACAGCGGCGCCGGCGGCTTTCCCGCTAGAGGCGGCGCTTATTCTAGAGTTCGCGCAGGAATGCGGCGGGCTTTTGACCGAGTATGCGCCAAGCGCCGATCATGCCCAGCGCGACGGTGAGCGCCAGCCCCGCCCCGGCCGCGGCGAGGGCCGGCCCAGGCGCGAAGACGAAATCGAGGCCCATGACGCGCACGACGACGACATAGGCCGCCAGCGCTCCGGCCGCGACGCCGAACGCCGCCGTCGCCGCGCCGAGCAGCGCGTATTCGATCAGAAACGTCGCTATGAGGCGAGCGCGCGTCGCGCCCAATATCTTTAGGATCACGGCGTCGAAGATGCGGGCGCGCCGATTGGCGGCGAGCGCGCTCGCCAGCACCAGAACCGAGGACGCCAGCGCGACGCCCGAGGCCGAGCGGATCGCCAACGCCAATTTGGCGGTCAGCGCCTCGATCGTCTCCAGCGCGTCGCGCACCTCGACCGCCGCGATGGAGGGAAAGTCGTGCGCCGCGGCCTTCATCAGCGCGCTTTCGTCCGCCCCGTCCGGCAGCGCCGCGGTGACGAGCGCCGTATAGGGCGCCCCTTTGAAGGCGTCGGGGGTGAAGACGAAGACGAAATTAATGCCGAAGCTTCGCCAGTTGACCCTACGCAAATTGCCAATCGTCGCCGTGACCTCGCGGCCGAGGACGTTGAGCGTGATCGCGTCGCCAATCTTGACGCCGAGCCCTTCGGCGACGCCCGCCTCGAGCGAAACCAGCGGCGGACCGGAATAGTCGGCGGGCCACCATCGCCCGGCGACGACTTGCGACCCCTCGGGCGGCGCATCGGCGAAGGTGACGCCGCGATCGCCTTCGAGAACCCAGGCGACGCTTTCCCTAGCCTTGAAGCTTTCCGCGGGGACGTCGCCGATCCTGACGACGCGGCCGCGCAACATCGGCGCCTCGACGATTTTGGCCTGCGGCGCCTCGCGGCTGAGAAAGCGGCGGAACGCGACGATTTCGCCGCTGCGCACGTCGAGAAAATAGAAGCTCGGCGTTTCCCCGGGCGTGGCGCGCCGCAACTCGCCGCGCAGATTGGAATCGACCAGGGTCAGCGCGACGAGAACCGCCAGACCGAGCCCGAGCGACAGCACGACCGAAGGAGTCGGCGCGCCGGGCCGGCAGAGATTGGCGATCGCCATCCGCCAGACGACCGAACGCGCGCGCGGCGCCCGGCGCGCCAGCGCCATCGCGCCCGCCGCGACGAGCCGCAGCGCGCCGAGCGCCAGCGCCGTCGCAACCGCCACGACGATCGCGATCGAGCGCTGCGGGCTGGCGAGGATCGCGACGCCGGCGAGCGTCGCGGCGGCGAGCGCGGCGGCGCCGACGTAACGAAGACGCGGGCGCGCGGCGCGCGTCTCGACGAGATGGCGAAAGAGCTGGGAAACCGCAACGTCGTGCGCGCGCCCCAGCGGCGCGACGGCGAAGACGAACGCCGTCAGCACGCCGTAGAGCGCGCCGAGCGCGAGTTCATTCGGGTAGATCGCCGGCGCCATCGGCAACGGCAGAACGGGGCCGAACAGCGCCCCGACGGCGAACGGCGTCGCCGCCCCGATCGCCAGTCCTGCGTCGACGCCGATCAGCGCTACGGCGAGAAATTCGATCAGCGCCAGCGCGACGACCGCGCCGCCGCTCGCGCCGAGCGCCTTGAGGATAGCCAGAGTCGCGCGCTTGCGCTCGACGAAACCCTGGGCCGCGTTGGCGACGCCGACGCCGCCGACGACGAGCGCAATCAAGCCGACCAGCGCGAGAAACTCGCCGAAGCGGTCGAGGTCGCGCGAAAACTCGGGCGAGACGTTCGACCGCGTTCTGATCTCCCAGCCCGCCTCGGGGAACGCCGCCTTCGCCGCGTCGACGAACGCCTCGAGGGCGGCCGCGTTCGGCGGCGCGCCGCCTGCGTTCACAAGCACGCGCGTCGTCCAGCGGACGAGCGCGCCGGGTTGGATCAAGCCGCTAGCGGCCAGCGCCTCCTGCGAAATCAGCACGCGCGGGCCAAGGCCGAGGCCGGTCGCGAGCCGGTCCGGTTCCGAGGCCAGTTTGGCGCGAATCTCGAAGCGCGCCGCGCCGAGGTCGAACGCATCGCCGACCTCGAGGCCCAACCGGTCGAGCAGCGTCTTTTCGACCGCGGCGCCGAAGCGATTCTCCCGCTTCGCGAGCGCCGCGCCCGGCGCCGTCGCGGGGTCGAAAACCGCCCGACCGATCCGCGGCCAGCTTTCGTCGACCGCCTTGACCTCGACGAGGGCCGCTTGCCCCGCCTCGCCGCGCGCCATCGCGCGCATCGTGGCGATGGTCGAGAGTTGGCCGCGGCTTTGCAGGAACGCCCGCTCCTCGGGGAGGAGTTCGCGGTGGATCAGCGAAAACGACGCGTCGCCGTCGAGGATCGTCCGCCCGTCGCGCGCCAGCCCGTCGTCGAGCGCGCGCGCCAGCGAATTGACCGCGACGATCGCGGCGACGCCGAGCGCGATGCAGAGGAGGAAAATGCGCAGGCCCGCCAGCCCGCCGCGCAAATCGCGAAGCGCCAGGCGCGCGAGCGCGAGGGGCGCGAAACGCCGGGGCGGCGCAGACGGCGGCTCGTTCATGCGAGCGCCGGGGCGAGCGCTTCGAGCGCGCCCGAACGCATGCGCAACGTCCGGTCGCAGCGCTGGGCCAGCGCGGGATCGTGGGTGACGAGGGCCAGCGTGGCGCCGCGGCGCGAGGGCGCGTCAAACAAGAGATCGATGATCGCGCGCCCGGTCGCCTCGTCGAGGTTGCCCGTCGGCTCGTCGGCGATCAGCAGCGAGGGCCGCGGCGCCAAGGCGCGCGCCAGCGCAACGCGCTGCTGCTCGCCGCCCGAAAGCTGGGCGGGATAATGGCCCTGGCGTTCGGCGAGCCCGACGAGCGTCAATTCATCGGCCGCGCGGGCGAAGGCGTCGGGCGCCCCGGCGAGCTCCAGCGGCGCCGCGACGTTTTCGAGCGCGGTCATCGTCGGGATGAGATGAAAGGACTGGAAGACGATGCCGATCCGCGCGCCGCGGAAGCGCGCCAATTCGTCCTCGCCCATCGCCTGGATGGCGACGCCGTCGACGACGACCGAGCCGCGGTCCGGCCGCTCCAGGCCGGCCATGGTCATCAGCAGCGTCGACTTGCCGGCGCCGGACGGTCCGATGAGGCCGACCGCCTCGCCCTTGTCGATTGTCAAATTGACACGGCGCAATATATGCACCCTGGCCGCGCCTTCGCCGAGGCTCAAGTCGACGTCGCGCAATTCGATCGCAGGGGCCGCCATCGTGAAGAGATTCCTTACGCCGGAGAACGCCTCATATGGGCATTTGCGCGTCCGCGTCCAGGTCTTTGCCCTGGCGCTCGCCGCCGCGCTGACCGCCGCCGGCGCGCCGGCCGGGGCGCGCCCTCTGCATATCGTCGCGCTCGGCGACAGCCTGACCGCCGGCTACGGGCTGGCACCGGGGGAGGCGTTTCCTGACGCCCTCCAGCGCGCCCTCAAGGCGCGCGGCTGGGACGTCGCGGTCGCCAACGCCGGCGTCTCGGGCGAAACCGCGGAGGACGGGCTGGCGCGCTACGATTGGAGCGTGCCCGCGGGCACGGACGCGCTGATCGTCGAACTCGGCGCCAACGACATGCTGCGCGGCCTCGACCCCGCCGCCGCCGAGGCTTCTCTGGCGCAAATCCTCGACAAGGCGCACGCGGCCCATATCGCGACGTTGCTCGCCGGCATGCGCGCCATCGCCAATTTCGGCCCCGACTATCAGCGGCGCTTCGACGCGATCTATCCCGATCTGGCCAAGAATTACGGCGTCGCGCTCTATCCCTTCTTTCTCGACGGGGTCGTCGGCGATTCCACGCTCGTTCAACGCGACGGATTGCATCCGACGCGCGAAGGCGTGGAGAAAATCGCCACCGCGATCCTGCCGAGCGTCGAAGGCGTGCTGGCCGAGATCAAGCCGTAGCGCTGCGCGCAAAGGCCGCGCCCTTGCGCGCCGGCGCGGCTATGCCTTAGAGCGTGCGGCGATCGGATCGACGCCCGCCGTCATGCGCCGTAAGCGTCCCTTCTCCCCGCAGACGGGGAGAAGGGACGCCGACGCCCGAATGCGGCGCGCCCACGCTCTTGAGCAAAGGTTCGTCGCCCATGTCCGCCGCGCGCTACGTCTTGACCTTGTCTTGCGCCGACCGGCCCGGAATCGTCGCCAAGGTTTCGATGGCGTTGTTCGAGGGCGGGTTCAACATCCTCGAAGCCCAGCAGTTCGACGATGTCGAAACCGGCAATTTCTTCATGCGCGTGGCGTTCGACGGCGTCGGCGAAGGCGCCGACGTCGCCGCGCTGCGCGTCGCGTTCGCCGACCTCGCCGCCGAACTGAAGATGACCTGGGCGATCCGCGCCGAGAAGGAAAAGAAGCGCGTGGCGCTGCTGGTTTCGCGCTTCGACCATTGTCTGGTCGATCTCCTCTATCGCTGGCGCAACGGCGAGCTGGCGATGGAGATCGTCGCGATCATCGCCAACTATCCCCGCGAGACCTACGACCACATCGATTTCGACGAGATACCGTTTCACTATCTACCGGTGACTAAGCAGACCAAGATGGAGCAGGAGGCGCAGATCTGGGAGGTCGTGCGCGCCGCCAGGGCCGACGTCGTCGTGCTGGCGCGTTACATGCAAATTCTTTCCGACGGGCTCGCCGCCAAGCTGCAGGGGCGCTGCATCAACATCCACCACTCGTTCCTGCCCGGCTTCAAAGGCGCCAATCCCTATCATCAGGCGCACGCGCGCGGCGTGAAGCTGATCGGCGCCACCGCGCATTTCGTCACCGCCGAGCTCGACGAAGGCCCGATCATCGAGCAGGACGTCGAGCGCATCAGCCACAGCGACACCCCCGAAGACCTGGCGCGCAAGGGCCGGGACATCGAACGGCGCGTGTTGGCGCGCGCGCTCGCCTATCACCTTGAGGATCGCGTGCTGCTCAACGGCGGCAAGACGGTGGTGTTTTCGGTTTAGCGAAAGCGCCGCCACAGCGTCGCCGCCCAAGCGAACAGGCGGTTCTTGGTTTGCACGGCGGGCGAGCTCGGCAGAACCGGCGTCGAGCCGGGGCGGCTCTCGCAATTCTCGGAGAGACGCGAGAAGGCGATTTCGCCGTCGGTGAAATAGCGATCGCCGCCGCCGTTGCGCCCGAACACGGTCGGCCCGACGCCGCTGACCCAATAGGCGGCCGCGACGATGCCGGCGGCGGCGAGGTCGGCGGTGAGAAAATCGCGCTCCGCGTCGATGTCGGGGGCGACGTGATGCGTCACCTGGCCGGTGAAATGGCTGACGCCGACGCTGCGGTCGAAGGTCGCCGCGCCGAGCCACACCGGCAGCCCATCGTCGCCCGCCTCCAGCGCCTTCCACAAGCGCACGTGATGGCGCGTGCTCGGCGATGCGCCCGAGGGCTTTTGAAACGCCAAGTCCTGCCGGCGCCCGTCGTAGAAGAGGTCGCTGACCGGCGCCGTCGCGTAAGTGCGACGCAGCAGCACGCTGTCGACGATCTTCGCGCTCGAACCCCAAGTCACGGGATCGGCGGGGCGCCAGCCGGCTGCGCCCATCGCGCAAAGCACGTCGTCGCTCCGGCCCTCCAGGCCGACGTTGAGCGCGTCGCCGGGAATGCCAAGCGCAGTCCGCGTCGTCATCGCCTTGTCGGCGAGCGCGCTCTGGCGCTCGTAATGGCGCCACCACGCCGGCGCGAGCCCATAGGCGACCGAGGCGTAGCAGGCGGCGAGGATGGCGAACGCGACGATCCCTCGGCGCGCCGCCGCGCGGATGGCGGGACTTGGCGACATGGGCCGTGATTTTGCGGGCGCCTTGGCCTAAAAGCAATCGCTCCGCTGCGCCGGGCAAGGAGCTGGCGAGCGCGAGCGGACGGCGCCGTAACAAACCGGACGCCTCGGGCGAAAGGCGGACGAGCGTTCCCTTTGCGGGGGACCGCCGGATCGATGGTCGCCGGAGAGACGAGCGATGAAACAAGAGGCCTTTCCCGTCACCCACAGCGAGGCGGAGTGGCGCGCGCG
>Ga0182014_10006202_pt1 | contig 12966 bp, 11 predicted proteins | sample 612S2DmetaG_FD_120489 | JGI IMG/M metagenome (GOLD analysis project Ga0182014, IMG submission 120489) | Permafrost microbial communities from Stordalen Mire, Sweden - 612S2D metaG | ecosystem: Environmental > Terrestrial > Soil > Wetlands > Permafrost | place: Sweden: Stordalen | collected... | reverse complement strand
GTGGTCAGGTGGCGCAGGCCCTCGATCTCTTCTCTGATTCGTGATGGATTGACTGTGGTTTGGTTTTTCATAGGGTTAGCCAGCAGTCACATGAGGGCTCTCTGTCTCCAGCGAGTCAACTTTGGGGCTGGCCGAAACGGAGAAAAGCAGGCGGACGAGTGCATCGCCGAGGATGGCGGCGACTTCGGGAATGGCCTTGTCGAGGGCAGCATCGCGATCGCGCATGAGCGGTCTCCTTTGGAAGACCACCCACGACGATCTCCGCTTGGCGGTCGAGCCGTCGTCCGGTGGATGTGATCGACGCGGCGTTGTGCCGCGTCTGTTAACTATATACGCCGCACGAATTGGATTTGTCCGAGTTGGACTGCCAGAATGCGGGCGACGAGGTGATCATGAGCATCGCCGACCACGTCTCACGCGCCATGCTATCGCGCTACTCCCACGTGCGGATGGAAGCGAAACGGCGCGCCCTCGACGAGATCGCGGCGAGGCAGTGCACGGCCGACGAGAAGCGAAAAGAGGAAGCCGAACGGCAGACGCAGATCGCGGATTGCTCCGGGTCGGCGCTGGTTCAGTAGTTCATATTTCCGGCTGATAGGTCGCTCAGCGCGTTCGGGAGCGATAGAACGAATTTCACCAAGGAGAGGGATGCCGCCGCCGCGAGCGGTTGGTAGTCATCTCCTTTGGCCTTCTTCGTTCCATCCGCCCAGTCGCAGACGGCCTTTACAATAATCCACTCTTTGGTTGTCCCATGCCGGCTGGCTGCCGCGTAGATGCCAACAGCCTCCATCTCCCCACCAATGGCAGTTGGATGCTCTTGGAAGAGCCGCACCTTTTCATCGAGGTTATCGAGAAGACTCTCCCCGGAGAGCAGTGGCCCTGGCCGCACTATACAGTTATAGCCGTCGGGACGCTCGAAGTTCCATCCTAACGCGCTGGTAAATCGATTCAACAATACCGGACCGGCCTCAGGAATTGGCCCGCGATATTGTTCGTTTGTTACGCCTACCCGCTTAAGTTCATACGGAATGATTTGCTCGGACACCAAAACATCACCGATTTTGAGTTTGCTCGTATACCCACCAAATCCGATGCCAACAGCGATCACAGCAGATGGGTCGCAGTCAGCAATTGCCTGCAGAACCGTCATTGCGGCTGCGTCGCGACGACTCGAACCTGCTTTGCACTTGGCTACGACGACATTACATTGTCCCAGTCGTCCGAAGTAGTATACTGCTTGGCCTTTATATCCAAAGAGCACGGAGCCATCCTCGCTAGGCTCGAGCACACTCAACGCGGTATCCAGTTCTATTTGGGCGGCGGTCACAATTAGAACCTCGGCCTGGGTCATGAGATTCCCCAGCCTATCGCCATCGACAGGTTGCGTTTTGGGTGTCGTAGGAGCGCGGAATTGAAAACTTGGTAACTCACCGTTAGTCAGTTGAGCTCGTAAGGCAAGCGGGGTCGGGTCGCTGACCGTGCTACTCGCCTGTGATGGTACCGACGATTGTCGCCGGCATTTGGACGCCAGCACGGCAACGTCCTCAACACTCAAATAGAACGTGCCTACCTGATCGTCCTCTAGCCGTGCAAGAGAGCCCAGCGGCTGCAGTTCCGCCCTGTGCAACGGCTCGACCTTTTCAAGGTTTGCGTAAGTGATTGCAACAACGTCGGTCTTGTCGGAGGACCAAGTGTCAAAGTTTGATCGATTTTGGAAGATCGGATTTCTTGTCGCGCTTTGTTCCCAAACGAATGTTGGGGGAGCCTGTCTTTGTGTCCCGAATCGTCGCTCTCGCCCAGATCGCGCCAGTCGCCGTCGTATCACTCTCTACGTAGAAGAAGATTGTATCCCCTGACTTTAGGAACTTGCCAACGGGTCCCCCTTTGAAATAGGTCTTTTCCTGATTCGGGGTAGTACTGAGGCCGTTGACATAGGCTGATTTGATTGGCGCAAGAATGCCGCCAATCTGCTCCTTGTCGAATGTCGGCGGAATAAATGGGTAGCAGTTCGAAAGACTCTTATCGATGTCTTCGCGGGAAAGGCATAGCACTCGGTTCTTTGTTGCAGTTTTCCGGGCGCCTTCGGAAAAACGGCGGCCGGACACGACAATGAGCGGCGGGCCTTGCTTAGAGTGCGAATCGACGAGTTTCTTCAATTGTGGAGAATCGACTTCGGCGGCCTGATCACAGATGTAGGCCGTCCCTGCCAACGAAATTGAGGTGCTTCGATCATCGAGCGGCCACAGTCCGTTCGCGGATACCCGGCGCGAGAAGTCGACCTTGTCCAAGGTCAAGCTTCCGATTTGGAAGCCCAAGCCGACGTCGAGGGTCCAACACGTAAGGTCGGTGAGATCGAAAGGGTCGCGCGAGTACATCCGTGGTAGCGGTTTGTACATGCGATACAGCACGTCACCACGCCGGTATGGAGAATCGAGATGGGCATGCACAAGAAACCCAAGGCTATTCAAAAAGGCGACGGTGGGCTTCTCTTCGACTGGAACCTCAGTATCGATGGCCGTGCTACCTCGTTTTACGCAGAAGCGTTCGACGGCATTGAAGAGTTGCGTTCCAAAATGGCGACGGCGGTACGCATCGTCGATATAGAGATTCTTCAACTGCATGACCTTGGAATACGATTCGGATTTCAGAATGATTGAACCGGCCAACTTCAGGTCAGCGATTCCACCGCTCACTTCGGGAACGTAGACCCCAAACGCAAAGCGCCTCCCTTCAAGAATCTCCGAAATTGCCATCCTCAGCCATTTGGCATGCTCGGGATAATGCCGTTTGAATACCTCAGCGTTAGCTTGAAGCCTGAAGATCTGTTCCGCTTCGTCTCGCAGGAATATGCGCCGTACCGCGGAAGTGTCGTGGTTGACTAGCACCAATCTCATCTCCGATCAAATGGCCGGGATTTCAAAAGCGACGTCGGCTTCACGTCCTCCGATAATTGTAGACAACTGCGCAGCACTAATTGCAGATGCCGAACTGCCGCGAAAGTTCTCGGACCTCGATCACCTGGTGGAGAGTCCCCCCAATTAACGCGATAATAGCCCTTTCGCGTTTCTAAGTACTTGTGTTTGCAACGCGATGTGCCTGCAACTGGCTCGGCGGTTAACCGAGGGTTTGTAGAGCACGGGAGTACGGTTGGCACGCCCCTCCGGCATGTAAGCCAGCAGCGGTCCCCAAAAAGCTCGGAACAGCAGTTATTGCAGATGTCTTGCCGGAAATCGTGCAGGAATCCAGCCGTTAACTGAGCACGACGCTCGGGTTCGGATCGTCCGGCTTGAGGTTGGACATGTTTGGTCGCCAGTTAACCAACTCCGATAATCGGGGTGGAGACGTGGAGAAATGGCCTCCGGTGACCGTTGCGGGCGTGCATATTTGGGCCACCAAGGCGAACGCGAAGACAAACGGAGAGAGGCGGAAGTCGTTAAACCACGGTCAGTTGGGGACTTGCGGACGGAGGGAAGGCGTTAACAAACGGCGGGAAAATCATTGCGGGGAAAGGATTTGGCTCCTCAGGTAGGACTCGAACCTACAACCCTTCGGTTAACAGCCGAACAGCTTATAGCCGCCTCGCGTTGCAAACACAAGGCTTAGCCGCGCGAAAACCTGATTTTCCCGAAAATTGGGGGGACTCTGGGGGTACTCTGGCGCTTACGAGGGCTCGCGAATGGCACTCTTGTGCGCACCAATTCCTCTTCAAGCGACAGCGCCGCCGCTACTTGGCCAACACCGGAATCGTCGTAATGACGCTGCCCACAGCCCTGATACCTAGCGCGCTGAAGTGCCGCAACGGGGTGGATGTGGCGCGCCGGCTGCGGAGGGCGCAGGAGCTGTTCGCCTGAGACGTGGCGTCTGCCGTGAGGCCGGCCGAGATCCGGCAGCGACCGCAGGGCGAACAACAGCCAGCAGCGTTCCCAGAAGCGGCCATTGAAGCAGGGCGACGTGAGCCGGACGACACCACCGAGCACAAGCACACTGGGACTGCGTGCCTGCGCGGAAGTTCCGGCGACCGAAGGGAAGCGCCAGCAATGGTCCTACGGCTTGACCGTGACCGGCGCCGACAGCTCGTAGCCAGCCCGTTCCAACTGCTCCTCGCTCTTGATAGCAGCGCCATTAATCGTGATGTTCTTGAAGGCGATCGGCTCGACGTGCTGGCCGCGCACCTGGCCCGGCTTAGTGGGCTTGTAGAAGGTGCAATTCTCGAAGCGGAAGTGCGTGACGGGGTTGTCGCCGCCATCGATGTAGATGTGTCCACCGTCGTTCTCGAAGCTGCAGTTGACGAACTGGAAATCGTCCAGAGGCGCGTCTTTACTGGGTTTGGAACCGGAGGAGTAGCCGCGCCCGGTGAAGTAGGCCGGCGTCATCTGAATCCACACGGCGAACTTGTTGTGATTGGAGATGAAGTGGACATCCTCAAAGCGCAGGTGCGAGACCGCGGGCGCGCCGCCGTAGCCGATGGCGAGGCCGGCGGTGTAGGTGTAGTTGACGAAGCCCTTCACGACAATGTCCTCGATGCCGCGGGGCTCACCCGTGCGCGGATCGTTGCCGCGGTACATTGCCCAGGTGTCGTCCATCGACATGGCGAAGCCGTTCTCGATCAGGATGTGGCTGCTCGCGCTGAAGTCGTAGTCGTCGTCGTGGTACTGCTGCTTGCGGTTGACGATTTTGATATGGTGCGTCGAGAAACTCTCGCTGCCTAAGACATTCACGGTCCAGTAGGCGCAGCGCAGCAGCAGCAGATCCTCAAAGGAGATGTTGCGGCTGTTGCGGACCACATAGCCGCGAATGCCGGTGCCGTGGGGATCGATCACTTTGCCGTCGGCGTCGCGCGCCTTACCATCCGCGGTGTCGGGCTGGAAGTCGTGCCAGAGTGCCGGGTAGCCATTCATGTCGATGGCGCCGCGCCCGGCAAGGCCCGCGTTCTCGACGTTGTCGAAGACGATCAGCGCGCGCAGCGGGCGGCCGCCTGGCGGTGACGGCGGTGAAACATAATCCGTGCTCTTTGTGGAACCGCGCAGTACGGCGCCCGCATCCACGTAGAGCTTGACGTTGCTTTGCATGATCACCGTGCCGGTGAGATAGATGCCGGGTGGAAAGAAGAGCACACCGCCGCCGGGCCGCGCGCTGACGTCCCGCAACGCCTGGTTGATCTTGGCCGTCTCGATCGTCTTGCCGGTGTTGTCCACCTTGTAATCCTGGATGTTGACCACGTTCGCGTCTCCGAGGTGCGGCGGCGCCTTCTCCGGCGGCTCGGCGAACAGGATCAGCCCGACGCTATAGAACATCGCCTCGTCGTTGAAAAAGAGGACCAGATAGCGCGGCTGGTCGAGATCGAAGCTGACCGTATTCCCGTGGATCTCCGGCTGGATGCCGTAGGCCAGCGGTCGGATGTGGCAGGTCACCACCTTGCGCTCGCTGACGAGCATAGTGACCGTGACGTGCACCTTGCCGGTCATGCCGAAGCTTGCGTAGTCCATCCAGTTGAACTGGTCGTAGGTCAGGAAGCGATGGACGAAGATCGGCTGGTCGTTCACCGTGACCTTGTAGGACGCGCTCGGCACCGCGCCGGGATAGGGCGGATAGGGCGTCACGCCGGCCACGGCCGCCACGGACGCGGCGAGCAGCAACCCCAACAGACCGCTCAACGATTGCGAGGCCCCCATATCACCCTCCCTGCGCCATTCATCGCCAGCGCACGCCGCTTACTCGTAACGGTAGACCGTCACGTGCAGGACGAAGTTCTGGCGCACGGTCAGGATCTCACCTTGGCCCGTGTCGTCGCCGCCGAGCTGGCGCACCACGCGCCACTTGCCATCGACGAATTTGCCCTGCTGTATGTCGCCGAGCCCCGTGATCGCCGGTCCGGGTGTGGCCGGCGTGAAGCCGACGCGGACTCCGCCGCCCACCGCGCCGAAGTAGTACTCGTCCGGCCCCGCGGCGATAAGGATCGCCGTTGCCTGGGCTTTGGACGGGCCGGTCTGCGCGGGCCGAGGCGCTCCACCAGGCTCCGGAGCGATGGGGACGCGGCTGCCGACGTAGGCGATCTCCAGTGTCTGGCCGCCGAGCTGGACCTTCACCGGCGCATCGCCCTGGTTCACGCACACGGCCGTGATCGTCTCCTTGCCTTGATTGGCGGCGATGACGGGAGCTAGCTGCGACACCACTCGATAGGCCGCCGCGAGATCGGTCTCCGGGCCGACGCCGCGCTCGATGAAGAAAGGCGAGAAGCCGATGGCGTTGAACTTGCCGAAGGCCGCGAGGACGTTGTTAGGGTTCGCGCTCGTCTCGGGGATGAACAGCGGGTTGCCGTTGCGCATGAAGCGCTCGGCCGTTTCATCGAACTGCTCGATGTAGAGATCGGGCGCGAGGACGTCGATCGACGGCGCGCCGGCGCGCCAGATGTCGTGCACCTGCGGCAGCGGGCCGCCGCTGGGATAGGTTCCGGGCCAGGCGTGGTTGGGCTGCTGCAGCCACGCGTTGACGAACATGGGGATGTCGTACTCCTTCTTGCCCTCGGAGACCACCTTGCCCACGAACCGCGCATAGTGCCACGCCATGAAGATCTCGTCCACCGGCCAGTGCAGCTTGCGCCACGCCGTCTCGTGCTCTTCCGCGCTCATCGGCGGGCTCTTGGTCTGAATCGGCATCTCCACGCTCTCCGGTAGCCCCGCGCCGAACACCTCCTCCCACGTTCCCGCGCTCTTGAAGCCTTGCGCCGCCCACACCTCGCGCAACTCCGGCGCGAGCGTCTCTTTGTGCTTTTGCAAGTAGTCCATCAATTCCTTGGGCACGCTCCCCGCAAAGGCTGCTTTGGCCGCCGCCGAGCGGTCGCGCGAGTCGCGCAGCACGCCCACTTCGTTCTCCACCTGCATCATCACCACCGTGTGCTGCTGCGCGTCCACCTCCTTGATGTGCCGCATCAGGGCGCGATAGGCGCGCGCGTCGGCGTCGCGCGTGGCGTCGCCGAAAGTGCTCAGCAACTCCATGCTCTTGCCGTTGCGCAGCTGGATGCGCGGGTACTTCTTGAAGTCGCGCTTGACCCAGATCGGCGCGTAGCTCGACAGGCCGTTTTTCCAGCTGCCGAACCAGAGGAAGACGAGCTTCAGGTGGTTGTGCCGGGCCTCGTTGATCAGGCCGTCCACCAGCACGAACTCGTACTGGCCCTCCACGGGTTCCATCTGTGCCCACGAGACGGCCGCCAGCACGCAGTTGAGATTGCCCGAGACCAGCTTGGACCAGATCGGCTGCATGTTCTCGAGGCTGGTAGCCGTGTTGTTTCCCAGTTCTCCAGTCAACGCCAGAAAGGGCTGGCCATCGACGATCAACTGTGTGGCCGAGCCCTGTTTCCGCAGGTGCGGCGTGCCGGTGGCTGTCTGCCCGTAGCACGGGACCGCGATCGACGCCGCACATGCGGCCAGGAGCGCCACCCGGAATCTCGGTCTCATCGCACATTCACCTCGAGTGTCTGGCCCATCGGCGAGCGTTCGCGGCTGCCATCGGGCGCAGCGCGGCGCCAGGGTGAGATTGTCGTGTAAGTCATATCACAATTCGGCCGCGGTAACTGCCCTTTCCTGCCGTGCCAGACCGCCATGGCGCCGGTGGACTTTGTCCCGGGTCGGGCATAGGATGTGCTGGCAGGGCAACGTCGACCATGCTGTTGTCCCGATCCTTGCATTGAGGTACCCAACGGTGAGACCACCTACTGATACACGCCGCAGCCAACTCGGGCAGCCGCCGCTCTATGATGTGGGACACCCAAGCACTCGCCATCCCCGTTCCGGCTCGCTTGCATGCGGGCGCTCGCTTTCGCGGCCGCACCCACGCTCCCCGCCGCGGGCTGGTGAACGGACCGCTGGTTTGCTACATTGATCGCGGGCGGAAAACCGGACAAGCCGCTCTTCAACGGAAGGAGTGCGCACGTGAAACACCTCTGGCCTGGCATGTTTCTGGCACTGACTTTTGGGGCAGTGGGCGTTCTTCTGCTCGGCGCAGCTGACACTCCGGCGATGAACGACGGCAACGATCACGGCGACCCGCCATTCTTGACCGAGAGCGGGTGGCGGCCTTTGCTCAACGGCAAGGATCTCGACGGCTGGCAGCTTGTCGATCCGACGAAGCCCGGCAAATGGATCACGACGAGCGGGGTGGTCTGGGGCGGCACCTTAAATCCCGGCCTGTTGACCGGTCTGCCGACTCCCGGCGACCGCATCGTGAACACCGATGTCGAGCCGCGAGGCAACGCTTCCAATCTCTATACGACGGAGAAGTTCGGTGACATCGAGTTATACGTCGAGTTCATGGTCGCGGCGCACTCCAACTCGGGAGTCTACATGCATGGGCTGTATGAAACTCAGATCTGGGATAGCTGGGGCTTCGTGCCCCGGCTGCTCACGGATCAATGTGGCGCCATGTACCACTACAACGGCGGCCCCATTAACGGCGTGGACGGCGGGGTCGGTCCCAAGGCGCGGGCGGACCGTCCGCCGGGGCAGTGGCAGTCGTTCCACTTCTGGTTCCAGGCCCCGCGCTTTGACGAGTCGGGCAAGAAGATCGCCAATGCCAAGTTCATTCGCATCCTGCATAACGGCCAGGTGATTCATGAAAACGTCGAGCGGCTGGGACCGACGACCGCGGCCATGAAGATCCGGGAAGCGGCGACGAATCCGATCATGCTGCAGGGCGATCACGGAGCCGTCGCGTTCCGTAATATCTACGTTCGCCCGCTGCGTCTCCTATCCAATCTGGCGCCGGATCTTCAGCCGACCAGCCAGGCGCCGATGGGTCCGCGCGGGGGACGGGCAGAAGGGCAGCCGCCCGCGGCGCCAAAACAGTAGCCGCGCCTCTCCGCACAGGGAGCCCTGATGCGGTTGAATTGATGCACGAACTCGGTCGAAGAAGGAGAGCACTCGCATGAGTTCAGACGAGTCAACCAAAGGGGCGCTATCCCGGCGCACCGCGCTTGCGGCGGGCCTGGCGCCGCTGCTGGTCCCGCGGCATGTTCTAGGAGGTTCTGGCTATCAGGCGCCCAGTGACAAGCTCGCGATCGCTTGCGTGGGCGTCGGCGGAATGGGCAAGAACTACCTCGCCGGCTGCAAAAGCGAGGCGATTGTCGCCTTGTGCGACGTCGATCACGAGTTCTCCGCGCCAGTGTTCAAGCAGTATCCATCGGCGCGGCTCTATAAGGATTTCCGGCAGATGTTCGACAAGGAGACCAAAAACTTCGACGCCCTCATCGTCGCCACTCCGGACCACTGGCACGCTCATCTGGCGCTCGCCGCGCTGAAGATGGACAAGCACCTTTACTGCGCCAAGCCGATCACCCATACCATCGCAGAGGCCCGGAGAGTGAAGGCGGCGTGCCTCGCCTCCAAGCGCACGACCAAGGCCAGTATCCAGGATTCGCGCACCAGCTATGCCCGGGCCACGACGGAGCTGTTGCTCACCGGGGCGATCGGCCCGATTCACGAGGTGCACGTCTGGACCGGCACTTACAGTCCCAGCGGTCTGGCACGGCCCGACGCCCAGACCCCGCCCGAGGGAATGGACTGGGACGAGTGGTGCGGCCCGGCCCCCTATCGTCCGTATCACAGAACCTATCACTACGGGAACTGGCGGCCGTGGTGGGATTTCGGCACCGGAACGGTCGGCGATTTCGGCTGCCACACGCTCCAGATGTTCCACGACGAGCTGGAGATGGGAACGCCCGACTGGGTGGCCGGCGTGGGGTGCCAGGCCTTTACACTAGCCGGCCGCGTGGACAACACCGAATGCATGAGCATCGCCAACACGGTCCAATGGCACATCCCGACCCGCGGAAGCCGGCCCGCGATGATGGCCTTCTTCTATGACGGCGGCCTGACGCCGCCGCGGCCGACCAGCATGCCTGCCGATGTTCCGATGCCCGGCAGCGGCATCCTGTTCGTCGGCGAGAAGGGCGTGCAGATCTCGGCGTTTTACGGCGGCAACCCTTGGCTGCCATTCGGCGCGCAGCCGCGGCCGGGCGTCGCGGTGCGCGGTCTGGCCGGAGGATGGTTGCTGCCTGAGGAACGCTTCAAGGATCTCCAGCAACCGGCGCCCACCTTGGCGCGCTGCGAGAAGCCGGATCACTATACCGAGTGGATTCGCTTGTGCAAAGCCGGTCAGAAGTCAATTACACCGGTGGAATTCGCTTGCGGGCTGACCGAATTCGCGCTGCTCGGAACCCTTGCGCTGCGCAGGTATGGAACTCCAGTGGCGCCGCTTGCCGGCGCAGTCGGGGGCGGCGGCGGCGCGGGAGCCGCACGCAGCCGGCGCGAGGCGAAAATCCTCGTATGGGACACCGCGGCCATGCGCATCACCAACGACGGGACCGCCAACACTCTGGTCGATACCGTCTATCGCAAAGAGTGGGATTACCAGGCGTAGGCCGGACGGATCTCCCACGTTCGACCAGGTCTAGTTGATTAGCGCTGCTTGAGGTACGACGGCAGCCTGTAGCCGCACGGCTTGCTGTTCCCTCTTCTCATCGGCTGCGCGCTGACGTGCGGCGATCTCATCGAGGGCGCGCCGCTTTGCTTCCATCCGCACGTGGGAGTAGCGCGAGAGCATAGCGCGCGAGACGTGTCCGGCGATGCTCATGATCACCTCGTCGCCGGCGCCGGACTCCGCGAGTTCCGTTACCAGCGTGTGGCGGTTATCGTGCCACCGACCCTTGACGCCAGCCTTCTCGCGGACCTTCGTCCAAGCCGTCTTGAAAGATGTGATTGGGCGCGTCGGATCACTGGGCAGAGGCTTCCCGAAGGCGAATAGAAACCACTCCGGCCGGCACTCCCCGAACCGCCGCGTGTACCAGGCAGCGTGCGCCTCAAGCGCGGCGATGGCCGTAACATTCAGCGGGATCACGCGCCCCGTGCCGGCCTCGGTTTTCGACTTGCCCACCGTGAGTGTCTTCTTGTGGATCAGGTCGATCTGCGACCACCGGATCTCGCGCAATTCCTTATCACGGAGTCCTGTGTTCAAATCCAACGCGAGGGCTGCACGCATCTGCGGCGTGCGCAGCTTTTGCGCCTCCTCCAGCATCCGCGCCTTCTCCTCCGTGCTGTACGGGCGGCCGGGCGAGGGGGGCAACGGCAGCTTCAGCGCCTTGTCGCGGCGTAGCATCGCGCGAATCAGAACGCCCTGCTCGCCGCACAGCCGGATCAACAACTGCACCTCATCGTTGATGGTTTTCGGGCCGGCTTTCTCATTCAGGCGATCGGCTTGATACCGCTTCACGACATTCGGCGTAATCTCCACCACCAGACTGCCGCCAAGTCGCCTGCTCACATGCCCGAGGGCATACTCCGCGTACGTCGGCGACTGGTGTTTGGCTCTGTAATCTTCGAGAAATTCATTCGCCGCTTGCTGAATCGTCTTCCGCTGCTGTTCGCGGGCTTCCGCTTCGATGACCTGGGTGTAGCTCTTCTCTAATCGCTCGCGCTGGCGGCGTTCCTCCGCGATGGCCTGAGGCTTATTCGCGGTGCCGGTGGAACCGCGGTGCCGCCGACCGTCCAACGTAAACTCGTAATGGTAGAGCCTACCGTTCTTGAAGACGCTCATTCGGTGGAACTTAGCCTGGACCCCATTCAGGTCTCGGGCTACTCATACAGTCAAGTTGATAGTCGACGCGGGCGGCCGCGGCCACGGTTGGCTGGCTTGCTGGGCACTGGGGAGCCACCGCCCTGCGGCTGCGACTCCAGGAACGCTGTGATGTCCCCAAATCTGTATCTGATCGTTGTTCCGTTAATTCGCCGGAACGGACAGCCAATGTTCATTCGCCGTTCGTTTTGAAGCACTTTTACGCTGCACCCACGGATGGCGGCGTAAACGTGCTCACTAACCCACGCCCACGGGACCGATGGCACTTGCGTCAGATCGACAATCTGTGGAGCGTCGCTCATAACGTCACCGCCCTACTCCCCCGCAAGCGGCCGTTAAACGTCCGTTTCCATTCGTGAATCTCATGCACAATGCCGGGATCTGTGATCTGAACCACCAGCCGCATTTCATCCGCCGTGTAGACGGTGCCCCTCTCCTCGCCCAGACGATGGGCATCATCTTCGTCGGCCACGATAAAAATGCGACCGGCAGCGACGCTCCACAGCTCGATGGCCCGACCTTTCAGCACGTCTTCAAGAGGCTCAGATTGCCTCGGTTCCCTCGGTCGATCCAACGCCCGCCTCGCAATGCTCAGGTAGTCAGGCACAGTGTTTTCGCTCCGCAAGAGGTGCGCGAAAAGCGCGAAAAGCGCGGTAAGCCATCACTCCCCCTCGCCTTTTCGCGCATTCCGCGCTTTTCGCGCAGTTGCGGCACATGCAAACCAGCGCTCGACCGGCCGGCCGCCAGTGGTTTCCTTTTCGAACTCCGCCAAGGCGCGTCCGCTGAGAATGCGCAGCGCTGTGCCGATCTCCTCGGATGAGCGGTGCCCTCGGAATATGTTGCGGAGGTCGTTTCTCGTCAAGCCCTCGGGAGCGTCTTCAAGCGCTTTCAGAATCTGGTCGGCGACCTGGATGCCCAGCGCTGTGCCGAAGATCACTTCCGCCGAGTCCTCACAGTACTTCCACACAGCCAACGCCGCCTCGAGGTGGCACCTCCGCACCTCCGCTGAGCGGTCGAGCAGGGCGTAGATGCAGCACAGCCTCAGCACGTGTGCTTCGGCTCGCGACGTAAGTGAGCCAAACAGGCCCGCGCGTTCGCCCGACAACTGCGGGTAAACTCCATGCCACATCGCTCGGGCTTCGGCATCCCGGCGCATCTCCCCCACTCCGCGGGCGAACTCGACGACATTCTTTAGTAGGCTAATGAGCGGTTCGAGATCTAGTGTAGTGCGGCCTAAATTGTAACGATTATCTTCCCAGCGTCGTCTTTATAATTGAGGAGCAAAGACGATGCGTGTGGCGCGACCCGTGGTACTGAGTAGCGAGCAGCGAGACTTGTTGG
>Ga0182014_10006201_pt1 | contig 12967 bp, 11 predicted proteins | sample 612S2DmetaG_FD_120489 | JGI IMG/M metagenome (GOLD analysis project Ga0182014, IMG submission 120489) | Permafrost microbial communities from Stordalen Mire, Sweden - 612S2D metaG | ecosystem: Environmental > Terrestrial > Soil > Wetlands > Permafrost | place: Sweden: Stordalen | collected... | reverse complement strand
CCGCTGGACCAGATTGCGGCGAAGATGCCGGGCGGGGTGATTTCCGGCCGCGGCTACATGAAAACTCCGCCAAACTATTTCTCGCACGGGTTCGGGGCGGGATTTGCCGAGGTGGAAGTGGACACCCGTAACGGACAAGTCAAAGTTCTCAAGATCGTGGCGGCTCACGATCTCGGCAGAGTCATTAACCCGCTGACGGCCGAGAGCCAGATCGAGGGAGGGGTGATTCAGGGGATGGCCTTTGGCTTGGCCGAAGATCAGATCTACGACAAAGCCACCGGCATCTGCGTGAACCCGAACCATCTCAATTACAAGCTGCCGACGATCAAGGATGCACCGGAGATCGTGTCGATCATGGTGGAATCGATCGATAAAGTAGGCCCGTTCGGGGCGAAGGGGATCGGTGAACCACCCTATAGCCCGCCCGCGCCGGCCATAGCGAATGCGATCTACAACGCGATCGGGGTTCGCTTCTCGGAAATTCCTATTACGAACCGTGCGATCCTCATGGGCCTGAAGGCGGCAAAGGGCTAGGGTGAGAGGAGATAAACGATGAAACCTTTCGATTACTATCGAGTCACCACGGTCGGGCAGGCTGTAGCCCTTTTGACGAAGTATCAAGAGAAGGCTGCCATTCTCGCCGGAGGAAGCGACCTGCTGGGCTTGGTCAAAGACGGCATTGAAGGCCCGGCAATGAAAACACCGAAGCACTTGATCGATATCAAGGGGATCAAGGACCTCGCCTACATCAAGGAGCAGAAGACCGGCTTGCGGATTGGCGCCGGGACCACGCTCACCGAGATCATCCACTCCGATCTTGTCGAAACCAAGTATCCCATCGTGGCGCAGGCGGCCAAGCAGGTAGCGGTTCCGCAGATCAGGAACGTTGCCACCCTCGGCGGCAACCTGTGCCAGCGGCCACGCTGCTGGTACTTCCGCGGCAAGCTCTTCTCCGACTGCATGCGCAAGGGCGGCACAAACTGCTACGCCAAGGATGGAGAGAACCAGTACCATGCCATCATGGGAGGCGACATCTGTTGCATGGCTTACCTCTCGGACATGGCTCCGGCACTGATTGCGCTCGACGCCAAGGCCGAGATCGCGGGCCCGAAAGGGACGAAAACCATTCCCCTGGAGAAGTTCTACGTTTCCCCCGAGCAAAACCTGCTAAAGGAAAACGTGCTCTCCGCGCAGGAAATGCTGGTGGCCATAGAAATTCCGGCTGCTTCCCAGGGCCGGAAGGGCGTCTACCTGAAGCTGAAGGAAAGACAGGCCTTCGACTTCGCGCTGGTCAGCGTCGCGGTCAGCCTCGCTCTGAAGGGCTCCACGGTCGCGGACTCGCGGGTGGTCTTTGCGGGGCTGGCACCGTACCCCACCCGGAGTTTGAAAGCGGAGAGCGCCTTGAAAGGCAAGGAACTCAAGAGTGCTGTCAGCGCGGCCTGTGCCGCCTCGGTTCAAGGCGCCCAGCCGCTGGGCAATAATGCTTACAAAATCGACGCGACCAAGGGGGTACTGGAAGAAGCGCTGAACCTGTTAGTCTGACAGTCCCCAACACGCGCAACCGGGGCGCGTGCCGGGGCCCCCGGCAACGGCGCAAACGGTGACCACAGTCGTCGAAGAGCGGAATCTGCGGGTGGCATTTTCGAATGCCACCTTTTTCTTTCAGCACTCATTCCGATCGGTGATGCAATTGCCATGAAGATATCGCAAGTTCATACCCAAATCGTAAACGTTCCCGAAGCGCAATCGCTGGCGGGGTTGCCGCTACAGCCTCCCGTGGTGCGGCCATTTGTTACGCTGCGCCTCGAGACCGATGAAGGCATCGACGGAATCGCCGTGAGCTTTACTTTCTATTCCAAAGCCATGACCAACGCACTGAGGAGCGCTGTCCACGACTTGGCGTCACTCTCCATCGGCGCGGACCCGCTGGTTCCGGGGGTGATTCTCGAGCAACTGCGCGCCGCCGCGGGTGGCTCAGGTCCTGGGGGCATTTTCATGCTGGCGTTTTCAGCCATCGACATTGCGTTGTGGGATATCCGCGGCAAGGCGCTGAACCAGCCCCTGTGGAAGTTGCTTGGCGGAGGGCGGCGGCAGGTGCCCGCTTACGCCAGTGGCACGCTTCAGCGGAGCCTGTCGGACGACGAGGCGGCCCAATCTGCCCGTTGTCTGGTCGAGCGAGGGTTCCGGCAGATCAAAATGCAGCTCGGACTTGCCGGCGAGCATTCGCCCGCCAGGGAAGTCGAGCGTGCCCGAAGGGTGCGCGAGATGGTTGGTCCCGACATCAAGCTGATGGCGGATGTCAACCAGGGCTGGCGCGTCGAGGAGGCAATCGATGTTGGCAGGCGGCTGGAGGAACTCCAGTTCTTCTGGCTCGAGGATCTCACGGTGCACGACGACTTTGCCGGACTGGCGCGCATCTCCGACGCACTGGTGACGCCGGTGGCCGGTGGCGAATACGTCTGGGGCATCGCTCCATTCCGGCACATGCTGGAAGCGCGCTCGGTTGATATCCTGATCGTCGACGCCTTGCGGGTGGGCGGGATCACGCAATGGATGAAGGTCGCGGGCATGGCCGAGGCATTCAATACGCGGGTGGTGAACCACTGCTTTCCGGAATTGCTGATACACCTGGTGGCGGCTGCCCCGAACGCTTTCACGCTTGAATATATGCCATGGACGCTGCCGTTGTTCGAAGAGGTCCCCCAACTCCACAATGGAGAAGTGATCGTGCCGGATCGTCCCGGACTCGGACTCAAGTTCGATGAGGACTTCATGAGACGGCACGGGGCCTGATGTTTCCCCGGGTGAAGAAGAGGTGTCGAAGCGGCGGAAAAGGAGAGACGGTGCACCATGAAAGACCAGCGGCGCTCAAGCCAGCTCACGGGTGTTGCGGGGGTACACTATGTGGCCTCGTACCTGAATTATCTGGGATTTCACGCGGTTCCGACAACGAGGAATGTCCCAGGACCTGATCTGCTTGTCAGCAACTTGAGTGGGTCCAAAGGCATTTCGTTGCAAGTCAAGACAACGGAATGGGCGATGCGGACTCGTGGGCGTGGAGACGAGAAGAAACCGCACCATCACGAGTGGGACATCGGGTGGAATTCAGCCAAGGTGAATAGCCCGCGCCTATTTTTCGCATTGGTTGATTTGCAGAAGTTCGAGTCGCTTCCCGTGGTTTTTATCGTGCCATCCCAGGTGATCTATAAGTACTTCAAGGGGGGCGACCCTGAGACTTGGCACCGAGCGAGGTACCATCCGCTAATCGAGAAAGTTCAGCAATACAGGAATAGCTGGGACCTCCTAAAGAAAGCGCTTCGAAGATAACGGACGTGACGCCACACTGGAGCAGTTCGAGAAGTGTAGGTACGCAGCAGGAAAAGGAGGGAGTCCATGCGAAACAATGGCTGGAGCCGCCGCGAGTTTCTGACTACGGTTCCTCTGATGGTTGCCGGGGTGGCCGCCGTGGCGCACGGCGAGTCCGCGGCGAGTGGTCAGGCCGTCAAATGGTCTTCAGGCACGGAGCTGCCGCGCCTCAAGGTACCGCCGAACGCGACCGACTGTCACCACCACATTTATGACTCGCGCTTCCCGGCGGATGCGACCACCAGCTTGCGGCCGGGCGATGCTCTCATCTCCGATTACCGGATGTTGCAGAAGCGGATCGGCACCACGCGCAACGTGGTGGTCCAGCCCTCGACGTATGGCATGGACAATCGCCTGCTGGTGGAGTCGCTTGCAACCTTCGGCCTGAAGACGACGCGCGGCATTGCCGTGGTGAACGACAGGGTTACGGACGAAGAGCTAAAACGGCTGGACGCGGCCGGGGTGCGCGGTATCCGCTTCAACCTGGCGCAAGGTGGCGGGACCACGTGGGCCATGGTGGCTCCAATGTCGAAGCGGTTTGCGGCCATGGGTTGGCACATGCAGATTAACGCCCCGGCGGACGACGTATTCGCCAACCAGAGGGTGCTGAGCCAGCTTCCGTGCCAGCTTGTGTTCGATCATCTGGCCCGGCTTCCGCAGCCTATGGGCATTCAGCATCCGGCGTTCGGCTTGATTTCGGACCTGATGCACCAGCAGAAGGCATGGGTGAAACTTACCGGCGCCTATATCTTGTCCAAAGTGGGTCCGCCCAGCTATGCCGATAGCACCCTGATCGCCAAGGCTTTTGTGAAGCAAGCGCCAGATCGCCTGGTGTGGGGCAGCGATTGGCCGCATCCGACCGCTCCGGGAAGCGAGAAGCCCGACGATGCGATCCTGCTGGACCTGCTCGCCGAGTGGGCTCCCGACCAGACAGTGCGAAACCGCATCTTGGTGGACAACCCGGCGAAGTTGTACCAGTTTTCCTGAGCGGGAAATCGAACCAGCGGAAATAGCAGCGGGAAAGGCGTGCACTCCCACCTGCCGCGCGAAGCGTGAGATCAAAGCAAAAAGGGGCATAAAAGGTGACGGCGGCATTCATCGGGGGAGATGCGTGAGCCAGACGGTGCGGGTCGAATTGATTCCGCTTGGAGTGTCTCTCGAAGTCAGACGCGGGGCGGCTCTCGGCAGCGTTCTGGCGGCGCACGGGCTGGAGTTTCCCTGCGGCGGCTCGGAGCTGTGCGGCGGCTGCCGCGTACGCCTTTTGGAAGGGACACTGACGGCCACTCCCAAAGACAAGCAGGCGCTCACGGGCGAGGAGATTGCCGCCGGCTGGCGTCTGGCGTGCCAGGCCCATGCCGAGACGGCGCTCAAACTGCACGTGGAACAGTGGACCATCCCCATCCTCGGCGACCACGCACGGCTGCGCGGCTCGGCGCGGAGCGGCCTGGGAATTGCCGTCGATGTCGGGACAACTACCATCGTGGCACAGATGGTCGACCTCGCGACGGGCGATCTGCTTGGGGTTCGCAGCGCACTGAATCCGCAAACCGCGTTTGGGGCCGACATCATGACGCGGTTGCGCTTCGCCCTGACGAAGCCGGATTTAACCCCTCTGATTCGCGATGCCATCGGCGAGATGGTCAGACAGCTTGCGGCGGGCCGTGAGAGCGAAGTCGGCGAAGCCGTGCTGGTGGGCAACACGGTGATGCATCACTTGTTTGCCGCGATCGATGTGGAGCCGCTTTCGCACGTGCCGTTTGCATCCCCGGAATTGGGTGAGCAGCGGTTCACGCCGCGGGAACTGAATTGGAAGCTGCCTCAGAGCTGCCGAATTCGTTTTATTTCCTGCATCGGCGGATTCGTTGGCGCGGACGTGCTCGCCGGTATTGTTGCCGTGGACATGACGGCGGGCGCCGCGCTGACGGCATTAATCGATCTCGGAACCAACGGTGAGATCGCGCTCGGGAACCAGGAGCGAATCCTGTGCGCCTCGACGGCCGCGGGCCCGGCCTTTGAAGCGGGCTCGATCCGGATGGGAATGCGCGCCGCGACCGGCGCTATAGCTCAGGTACGCAATCAGAGCGGCAAACTGGAGTGCGCCGTCATTGGCGATGTTGCGCCGCGCGGCATCTGCGGCAGCGGGCTGGTGGATGCGGTGGCGGCGGGACTCGAGAGCGGGGCGATTCTGCCCAGTGGCCGGCTGGCGAATGGGGCGCGCGAATTTCCCGTGATGGAGCCGGTGATCGTTTCGCAAGCCGACATCCGTGAGCTGCAACTGGCCAAGGGAGCGATCGCCGCCGGAGTTCGCATCCTGCTGGACCGCTGGGGCGCAAGCATGCAGGATCTGCGAGCCGTGTACCTGGCGGGGGCCTTTGGAAACTACATACGGGTTGAGAGTGCCGCCAGAATTGGCTTGCTGGAGATGGCGCGCGAGCGCGTGGTTTCCGCCGGCAATACGGCGCTACGCGGCGCCAAGTTGATTTTGCTCTCCGAAAACCGGCGGTTGCCAAAGATCGAACATGTGAGTCTCGCCGCCGATGCTTGTTTTCAGGATACGTTCGTGGACTGCATGAGATTTCCAGACGCGGCAAAACTTTAGGAGCGATTGCATGAAGACTCTTTTCGAACGGGTTGCTCAAGGCGAGATCTTGATTTCCGACGGCGCCATGGGAACTTTTCTGCACGCCAAAGGGCTGGCTGCGGGTGAGTGCCCGGAGTCCTGGTGTGTTTCGCACGCGGAGATCGTGCGCCAGATCGCCGAGTCCTACGCCGCCGCCGGTTCCGACGTCGTCGAAACCAACTCGTTCGGCGCCAATTCTTTCAAGCTCAAGGCCTACGGCTTGGCCGATCAGGCCGCCAATTTCAATCGCGCCGCGGCCAGGCTGGCAAAAGCGGCGGTCGCAGGCAGGGGATACGTGGCGGCATCGGTCGGACCAACCGGGCAGATGGTGGAGGAAGAAGGCGGCGATGTGACCGCGGCACAACTCTACGAGTCGTTCCAAGAGCAAGTGATTGCGTTGGCCGAGGGCGGCGCCGACGCGATCTGTGTGGAGACGATGTGGTCGGTGCAGGAAGCCGCGCAGGCCATACGGGCGGTCAAGCAGAACACGCCGTTGCCGGCCATCTGCACCTTCACCTTCGAGCTGGGAATCAAGGGCTTCAGGACGACCATGGGCGTCAAGCCGGACAGGGCGGTTCGGGCGGCGCTCGACGCGGGAGCCGATATGGTGGGCGCAAACTGCGGCAACGGGATCCTGAACATGATCGAGATCACCCGGCAGATGCGCGCCACTGCGCCAGAAACGCCGATTCTGATCCACGCCAACGCCGGCCTGCCTGTCCTCGAAAATGGCGAAACCGTGTTCAAGGAGACTCCCGAATACATGGCTTCCCGAGTTGCCGAACTGATTGCCGCGGGGGCAAACGTCATCGGGGGTTGCTGCGGAACGAACCCGAATCACATTGCCGCCATGGCGGCGGAGGTGAAGCGGCTGGCGGCGAAGGGGTGAACCAGGACTCTTCTCGTCCCACGTAAGCTGCTCATATGAAATCGGGTCTTGACCGTCGCGCAGCTTGGTTCCATGATGGCAAAACGCTTTTGATACCAGCGATCCTTGGGCCGCCTGCGCCGGCAGGCTGCAATTGCATCCGCGGCGGGCGCTGTCGGCGAGCATTGACGGGAGCGTTATTGCCGGTATAACGTGCGCACTGCGGAGCTTGGATATTGGACAACGGATCGCGATACCCGGCGGCGCTTGCCGCCATCGGTCTGGAGAGCGCACGACCGGAAGGAGAGAGAGATGACGGAACGCGAGCGGGCCATGGCCGCCATACGGGGCGACACGCCGGACCGGATACCGTGGATACCGCGACTTGAATTCTGGTACAGGGCCGCGCTGCGGAAAGGAACTCTGCCGAAAGAATGGCAAGGCTTGACGCTGGAGGAGATTGCCCGCCGCCTCGGCGCCGGTCTTTACGCGCTGAACCCCGACTACACCTCGGATGTGACGGGCACAATCGATCGCGGCCTCGGCCTTTGGCACATACCGGCTTTGCCCTACGACTTTGAGTTGGAAGGCGTCGAACGCCGAATTTCGAAACGGGACACAGGTAACGGGACTGAAACCACGGTCGAGTACGTTACTCCCGTGGGCACGGTAAAAACCGCCTTTCTGTTTACCGAAGAGATGCTGGACGCCGGCGCCTCCATTCCCTGGGTTTCCGAGGTGCCGATCCGCAAGCCCGAGCACTTCGAGGCGGTGGGCTACATTTTCGAACACATCAAGGTTAAGCCGAACCCTTCTGGCTACCAGGCTTTGCGGGATAAGGTTGGCGACCAGGGCGTTCCGGTGGGCTTTCTGCTGGGCACGGCGGGGCCTATGCATCACATCATGAAAGAGTTGATGTTCACCGAGGAATTCTATTTTGCGATGTCGGACTATCCGGAAAAAATCCACCGGCTGGCCGAGCAGATGAGGCCTTTCTATGAAACGGTCGGGCAGGTGGTGCTCGATTCCCCGGCTGAAGTTGTCTTTCTGGGCGGCAACTATGACGATTCGATCACGCCGCCGCCGGTATTTCGGAAACACATCTTGCCCGATCTGAAGCGCTATGGCGAACGTCTGCACCAGCGAGGCAAGTATCTGCTCACCCACACCGATGGCGAAAACCGCAGGCTGATCCCGCTTTACCTGGAGGCCGGCTTCGACATCGCCGACTCGGTTTGCCCCTACCCCATGACCCGCTTGACGCTGGAAGAGACACTGGCGGCATTTGCCGGCCGCATCACGATTTGGGGTGGCATTCCGTCGACCCAGCTGTGCATGAGCAGTACGGACGAGCCGGAGTTCCGCCGTTATGCCGACGCTCTGATCGAGCGTTATGGCCACGCCAAACGGCTGGTGCTCGGAGTGAGCGACATGGTAACGGCGGACGCCGAATTGGACCGCATCAAGTACTTGTGCGACAAGATCAACGCGCTTTGCTGATGCCGGGGCCGAAGCGGGTCCAGTGTCCGAATCCGGCGGTTGCGAACTCGCGGGCTGGGGCATGAAGCCGAAAACTTGAGGAAAACAAAAATGACGGACCTGAAAAAACTGTACGAAGCAATTCTGAACGGCGACAACAAGGCGGCTCTAGCGGTGACACAGCAGGCGGTGTCGGAGGGCGTCGAGCCCACGGAGTTGATCACAAACCACATGATCCCAGCCATGAGCGAGGTCGGCCGGCGCTTTGAATGCGAGGAGTATTACGTGCCCGAGTTGCTGCTGGCGGCGCGCGCCATGAAAGGCTCGCTTGAGGTGCTGCGCCCCTTGCTGGCTGCCAGCGGCGCGCAGCCTCTGGCCCGGGTGGTCATCGGGACGGTGAAGGGCGATCTGCATGACATCGGCAAGAACCTGGTCAGCTCGATGCTTGAGGGCGGAGGCTTCGAGGTCATCGACCTGGGTACGGACGTGACGCCGCAGCGCTTCATTGAAGCGGTGCAGGCGCACAGCGCCAACATTGTCGCGCTTTCGGCGCTGCTTACGGTCACCATGCCGATGATGAAAAACACCATCGAAGCGCTGAAGCAGGCCAGTTTGCGGGATCGCGTCAAAGTCATGGTGGGTGGCGCGCCGGTGACTCGCGAATATGCCGACTCGATCGGAGCCGACGGCTATAGCGAGACCGCCACCTCGGCGGTGACCCTGGCCCGCCAGTTGGTCGCGTCCGTGGCGCCGTGAGGAGCGGCAACCCATGCGGCTGAAATTGATTGCCTGCGAGGTTCTCTATCGGGAGATGTGCGCCGCCGTGGCGCGCTCCGCCGAAATCGTCGATGTGGAGTTTCTCCCCAAGGGCTTGCACGACCTGGGCGGGAAGGCGATGACGGCGAAGCTGCAAGAATGCGTGGACCGGGTGCCGGCGGGAGGCTACGACGCCATCGTTCTTGGCTATGGGCTTTGCGGGAACGGACTGCACGGAATCGAGGCGCGGCATACGGTGATTGTGGCGCCGCGCATGCACGACTGCATCGGTCTGCTTATGGGGAGCCGGCAACGCTATGAGGCGTACTTCCAGGAGCACTCGGGCAGCTATTACCGTTCGACCGGCTGGCTGGAGCGGGGGGTCGATCTTCTGCAACTGGCGCCCTATCGTTCCGGCACCAGCACCGATCTGGCGGAGCTGATTCTGAAGTATGGCGAAGACAACGGCCGTTACCTGTATGAACAGTTGACGCGCTTCGAGAGTGCGTATCGGACGCTGACCTTTATCGAGACCGGCCTTGAATGCGACAGCCGTTTCGAAGAACAGGCCCGGCGGGAGGCCACGGGCAAAGGCTGGGAGTTCGAGAAGGTGGCGGGCGATTTACGCCTTCTAGAACGGCTGGTCAATGGAGATTGGGGCAGCGACGATTTCCTGGTGGTTCGCCCGGGGCAGAGGATCGAAGCCCAATTCGACGGAAACATCGTTCGCGCAGTCGAGATCGCCGCGCCAAACCATTCCTGATGCCCGGGTCATGAGACACAGGCCCGAAAGGCTTCAGACGAAGCTGCCGGCTGTTCGGCGGCTTTTTCCTTTCCGGCCCAGGCAGGTATTGGTGTATATATCAGGTTTCCACGAGTTGGCAGGAGTCACTGATGCAAAAGCGTATCCCTTACCGCTGGATTATTGCGTTCGTGCTGTTTTTCGCCTACAGCATCCAGTACCTGGACCGGGTAAAAACGAACGTTCTGAATCCGGCGATTGCGCGAGACATCGGCCTCAGCACGATCGACATTGGGACGGGCGCGTTCCTGATGATGTTGTTCTACGGGCCCGCCCAATACGTGTCGGGATGGTTGACGGACCGTTTCGGCGCGAAACGCATTTTGCTCTTCTCGGTCGTCGCCTGGTCGGTGATGACCGCATGGATGGGCGTGCTGCACAGCCGCCAGGAATACCTGCTCCGCATGGCGATTTTCGGAATCATGGTGGGAACCGAATATGTGCCGTCGGCACGCATACTGATGCGCTGGTTCAACAAAGATGGCCGGGCCAGAGCACAGGCACTGCTCTCCTGGTCCTGGATTCTGACGCCGGCCTGGGCGAGCGTCCTGGCCACGCAATTGGCGACCTACACGGGTAGCTGGCGCCTGGTCTTTTTTGTTACCGCCGCGCTTGGCGTCATCCCCTTGTTCGCGATTACGTTCCTGATCTTCGATCGTCCCGAGCAATACCGCAAGATCACCCCTGAAGAACTGGCATACTCCTATGGCGACGAAATCGCAAAGGGCACGCTCCAAGAGGGCGACTACAGCGACTCGCAGAAGAAAATTCTGGCCCAGGACAGCATTTCGTTCCGCGACTTCTTCAAGAACCGCAGTTACCTGGCGGTTTGCGTCGTCGACATCGTCATGCAGCTCACGTTCTGGGGGGCGATGGTTTGGATTCCGCTCTATTTGTCGGACGTTTTTCACTTCAAGCTGGCGACCATGGGTTGGTGGAATTCTCTGTATTTCCTGGCGGGCGCGGTCGGCAGTTTCCTTTCTTCTTACCTGTCGGACAAAGTATTCCACGGCAACAGGCGCATCATGATCATTGCCTGCTTCCTGGGGCTGGCGCCTTTCATTCTGCTGATGGGAACGCTGCAAAGGGCGGATCAAACGCTGCTGGCCATCGCCTTGTGCGGCATGGGATTCTTCGGCAACATGGCATGGGGCCCGTTCCTGGCGGTGCCAGCCGAGATCTTCACCCCCGAGGTCTATGGCAAGGCAATGGGATTCGTGAATGGCATCGGGTATTTTTCAGCCGCCTTCTCGGCGAAGATTTTTGCCGCGCTCGTGGTGGTGCAGAACGGCCAGAAGAATTACTCTTCTGGTTGGTATTTCCTGTGCTCTTGCGTGGTGATTGGAGTTGCCGCCGCGGCGTTTATCCGTACGCCTAAATCGGTGGCCGCGCCGCAGTTGGCCCGCTCGGCCGCAGGCAAATGATGCCGGCCTGAACGCCCGGGCGAAAGCCGCCGCTGGCTTGGCGGGCGATACGGCGTAGGCGGGTCGGAGGTGCAAGATGATTGAAATCCGGATTCACGGCCGCGGCGGCCAGGGCGCGGTGATTGCCTCGCAAATCCTGGCCGAAGCGGCTTTTCGCGAAGAGATGTATGTACAGGCGTTTCCTGCCTTCGGTTCGGAGCGGCGTGGCGCTCCGGTTCGAGCTTTTTTGCGGCTGGACCGTTCGCCGATTTTGGTGCGGTCGGAAATCTACCGCCCCGATGGAATCATCATTCTCGATCAGGGTCTTGTCGCCCTGGGCCTGGACGATGTTTTTGCGGGCCTGAAGCCCGGCGGTTGGGTTTTGATCAACTCGCCGCGCGATCCATCCGAGTTCGCGGAGCTGACCGGTTTTGCCGCTGCCACGGTGGACGGTTCGGCCATTGCCCGAAGGCATCAGCTCGGGTCCCCCACTGCCCCCATGGTGAACACGGCGATAGCAGGCGCGTTCGTCAGCTTGACCGGGATTGCAAGCCTGGACAACCTGGCCCAGGCGGTGCGGAGCGCGGTTCCTGTCAAACCCGAGGAGAACGTGGCGGCAGCCATGGAGGGTGCACAACTAGTCCGCCTGCTCCAGGCGGTTGGAATATCGGAGGCATGAAAATGTCCGTGCCCCAGCCAAAATCGCTTCGAGATTTCCCGATCACGGCATACGCGACGCGTCCGACGAGCGAGATCAATACCGGTACGTGGAAGTACGTGGAGCCGCGTTACCAAGACAGACTTCCTCCGTGCTCACACGCGTGCCCGGCGGGGAACGATATTTCCAGGATCATCCTGCTGCTGGCCGGCGGCGATCTCATCGGGGCCGCCCGGCTGCTGCGTTCCGGTAATCCTCTGCCCGCAACCCTCGGCAGAGTCTGTCCACATTTTTGCGAGCGTCAATGTAATCGCGACTTGTTCGGCGGCGCCATCGCGGTTCACATGATCGAGCGGTTTCTGGGCGATTTTTTGCTAGGCGACCAGAGCGCTCCGGAGCCCATTCCGCGGAGCGGCCGCAAGGTCGCGGTGATCGGCGCGGGGCCGGCCGGAATCACCGCCGCTTACGCGCTCGCGCTCCAGGGACACGAGGTCGAAGTCTTCGACGATAAGCCGAGGCCGGGAGGATACCTGCGCACCGGCATCCCCGACTATCGTCTCCCCAAGGAAATACTCGATCGTGAGATCGAATTCATCGAACGCGTCGGGGTTAGGTTCATGCAGGGTATTCGCATCGGGCGCGACATCAGATTCGAGGATCTCAGAAACAGATTCGACGCCGTGATCGTGGCCGTCGGATTGCATGAATCGAGGGCCTTGGAAGTATCCGGAAGCGATCATCCTCATGTTTACGATGGGGTCGAGCTGTTGGAGCGAATTCTTTCCGGAGAGATCCCCGAGCTTCCATCGACCGTCGCGGTGATCGGCGGCGGAAACACCGCCATCGATGTTGCGCGCTCACTGTTGCGCCTGGGCGTGAAGCCCACCATCGTTTATCGGCGAGGCGAAACTGAAATGCCCGCCATAGCTTCCGAGGTGGAAGAGGCCAAAAGGGAAGGCGTTGGCTTTCAATTTCTCACGGCTCCCCTCGCGATCGTAATCGACGACGGCGCGGT
>Ga0182014_10006199_pt1 | contig 12972 bp, 12 predicted proteins | sample 612S2DmetaG_FD_120489 | JGI IMG/M metagenome (GOLD analysis project Ga0182014, IMG submission 120489) | Permafrost microbial communities from Stordalen Mire, Sweden - 612S2D metaG | ecosystem: Environmental > Terrestrial > Soil > Wetlands > Permafrost | place: Sweden: Stordalen | collected... | reverse complement strand
TGCTAGGATAGCTGTAGCATCAGGAGTTCGTGTCATGCAAACCATGAATATCTCGTTGCCCGATCCGCTCAAGGATTTCATCGATCATCAGATCGCTGAGGGACGCTACAGCAGCGTGAGCGAATACATCCGCGAGCTGATCCGCGGCGACGAGAAGCGCCGAGCGGAACAACGGCTGGAGGCGTTATTGCTCGAAGGGCTAGAGAGCGAAGAGAGCGAGCTGACGAAGCAGGATTTCGCGGACATCCGCAAGGTAGCGCTGGCGCAGCTCAAGCGCCGCAAAAAGAAGGTCTGACGTGGCCACGGTCCATAAGCGGGCCAGCGCCAAGCGCGACTTGGTCGAACAGTATGTGTATCTGGGCGAGCATGCCGACCTAGAGACCGCGGAAAGGTTCCTGGCGAATGCCGACGCGAGCTTCACAGATCTGTCCCGGAATCCCGGCATGGGCCCCTACCGCCGACAACGTTCGTCCTAAGCTCTCGAAAACCTCCTATTCGTGCGAGCAGATTGTTGTTGCTTCAGGGCCTCTATGTAAACCTTAGTACAGTACTTCGTTTTGTGAATGCCGCACTCGAATAACGTGCTTTCGGCAGAATGAGTGAGGGGCACCAGTTTATCTTTATCGCCCCAGCATACAGGACAATACTGAATTTGCTTGCTTGCGCTACGTTCCGACTTCCTGTAATAATATTGCCCATCCGGCTCTATCTCCAAGTCGGCCTCAATAGCCCTAATGCGCTCTCGCTCATCGAGCTGCTGTCGTAACTCCGAGATTTCAAGCTGCGCCTCAGATAGCCCGGATTGCGCGTTAACGAGATGAATAAGCATCTGATGGACGTTAGCGCGAACCTCGGTGACGTCAATGTTCGGCCTATTAACAAGGTCACTGATCTTACCGCTGATGTCCAGGGCTGCCTTTGCGGCTGTAAGAGCTTCAATAATCGGCATATATTCCTTTGTACCCCCACTCTTCCTAAAAGGCAAACTCAAGTTCCAGTGCAAAATCCCAAGCCCGCAAAAGTCGAAAATCGCTTCCTGCGGCGCGCCCGCTTAAGCACAAAGCTAAAAACGCCCACCTGCATTTCCCTTTTTGCCGGGTGGGGTGTCAGCGCTTCGATATGTTCTTGGGCCGGCGCAGAGCGGCGGGCGACGCGCAACGTGGGATGATCATTCTCGACAAGACGACGCGCGAGACATCGCTGCAGCTCAGCAGTGATTTCACGAAGGTCGGCGCGCGGCGGGCGTTCTCAAAAACATCGCTGATACGCCTTTTCTTGTCGATTCCCGCCCCTCGCTGCTGGTTCAGATCGCAGACCACGTCGCCTACGCCGTCTACCGCCGATACAATGCAGGCGATGCCCAGTATTTCGACATCAAAGGCCTTCATTTTTGGCGCCGATGACAACGTCATCCATGGCCTTGCTCACGTGCGGAACGCCATGCCTGCACAGGTCCGGCCTGCCTCAGCCGCCGGCTTGCGAGCGATCATGGCGGACCAACAACTCGCTAAGAACGAATGGCCGCCGCGGTAGTCAGCGCAACCACCAGCCACCAACCACCATCCACCAACTCACACCGCATACATACCGTCCAAATGATCGCACATAAACTGCGCAATCATAGCCGGCGGCACGCTCGCCAGCCCCCCGCCGTAAATCGCCCCACTCTTCGACGGCTCCGTGGGCGGGGTCTTGGCATATGCCACCGCTTCCCGCAGGTCCGCGAGAAATTTGCCCGCCAACCCCGGCACAGTCTGCGGCCGCGTGATGCAGAAGTGGAAGCCGGGAGGCGATTGCAGCCCATTCATGCGCCACCCCTTGCTGGTCAGATAATCGTTCACATGGCAGATATCCACCTTATCCGAATTCGACAGGAACGCGATGCAAAACGTCGGCTCGCCCGCGATGCGAATCTCGGGAATCGCGGCGGCGCCCGCCTTGATGGCATCCGCCACGGCCATGATCTGGCGCGCCGTTTCCAGGTAACCCTCCTCGCCCAGCGACACCATGGCCGCCCAGGTAGCCGCGGAAATGCCCTCCGAGCGGCTGCCTGCCAGGGTCGGCGAGGCGTACAACCCGCCCGCCCAATTGCTCACCGTGAAGTATTGCCGCCGCCGCAGCGCGCGGTTCCGGTACAGCACCACCGACGCGCCCTTGGGGCCATAGCCCCACTTATGCGTGTCGCAGGACATCGACGTCACGCCCGGCAGCCGGAAATCGAACGGCGGAATCGGGTAACCCAGGCGCTCCAGCCAGGGCAGCATGAACCCGCCGTAGCAGCCGTCCACGTGCATGCCGATGCCGCGTTCCACCGCCAGGCTGGACAATCGCTCCAGCGGATCGATCAGGCCGTAGGGGTAATTGCCGGCCGATCCCACCAGCGCCACGGTGTTCGCGTTGATCTGCGCGCGCATGGCATCCACGTCGGCCAGCAAGTCCGCGCCCACCGGCACCCGCACCAGCTTCACCCCGAAATACCAGGCCCCCTTGTCGAATGCCGGATGCGCCGTCGCGGGCGCAATCATCTCCGGCGCCGCGATGCCCGCCGCGCGCGCCTGTTCGCGATACGCCAGCATGGGCAGCATGATGCTCTCGCTGCCTCCGGAGGTGACCACGCCCACCACTTCGTCCGGTGCTTTCACCGCGTCGCCGTGCAGCATCCGGGCGGTCATCGCCACGATCTCCCCCTCGAATTTGGTGCCGCTGGGGCACACGTCGCGCTGCAGGATGTTGACGTGCGAAAACAGGCCGTAGACCTGGTTCAGGAATCCGAAATGCTCCTTGCCGGCGTGATAGTAACTGCCCGAAATCTGCCCGGTTTCCCAGCGGGCGTCCTCCTGCGCGGCAATCGCGCGCAACTCGCGCAGGATGTCTTCCTGATTGCGTCCCTTCTCCGGCAGACGTGCTTCAGACATTCGGATGCCTCCTTCTTTCTTGTGGGGCAGGCCCTCGGCCTGCGGCGGCCTCTCAGGCCGCCTCCCCTTCATACCGGATGAATCACCGGATTCAGCCGCCGGTAAATAGGCCGCATCCGCCGGTAAAACTCCAAAAACTCGCGGAACTGTTCATCGTACACCCGGCGGTGCCTCTCCTCCGGCCGATAGGTCTCCGCCACCTGCACAATCTGCCCGATCTCCTCCACGCGAATCTCGCCCAGCGCGCTGAAAGCCGCCAGTGCCGCACCCACCGCGTTGGCGCTGCGCGCGTTGGCGATGCGCCTCACCGGGCACCCCAGGATGTCCGCCTGAATCTGGCACCACACCTCCGACGTCGCCCCGCCGCCGATGAAATTGAGCTGCGCGAACGGCCGCCCGATAAACTTCTCCACGTGGCTCTTGAGCCAGCGCAGGTTGAACGCCACGCCCTCCATCACCGCCCGCACATAGTGGGCGCGCGTGGTGCGGTCGGTCTGGTTGAAGAAAGCGCTGCGCGTGTAGTGATCCTCGCGCGGCGCCAGCACGCCGTTAATCCACGGTGTGAAGATCAGGCCCTCGCTCCCGGCCGCCACTTGCGCGGCCTCCGCATTCAGGATTCCGTAAAGATCGCTCTCCGCCGGTTTTTGCCCGTTCGCCGGAAACAGGATATTGTTCTTCAGGAACTCCAGGCAGCGGCCGGCAGTGCCCTGCTCGGCGCTGACCATGTACCGGCCGGGCAGCGCCGCGGGCATGGTGGCGATCGAATGCGCCACATCGGTCTTCTTCCAGGGCACATGGCAACTGAGCCACGCGGTGGTGCCGATCGAAAAATAACCGTCGTAGTCCCGCACGCATCCGGCGCCCACCGTGGCGGCATGGCTATCGCCCGATCCCATCACCACGCGCGTGCCCGGCAGCAGGCCGAGTTCCGCCGCCACCTCCGGCTTCAGTTCGCCCAGGATCGCGTCGACCGGCCGCAGGTCCGGCATCTTTCCCCGCTCGATGCCGGAGGCGCGCAGCAGGCCGGTATGGTAGTCGATATGGTTGGGGTTGCGGTTGTCGGTCACCCAATAGGGGAAAATCGTGCTGTAGGACGCGGCGCACTGGCCCGTGAGACGGAAGTTGAGATAGTCCATGGGCTCCAGGAATTTGTAAGTGCGCGCGTACAGATCCGGCCGCTCGTGCTTGAAGTACAGGATGTGGCCGAAGCCGTCCACGCCGGAATGATTGGGCGCGGCCCCCGTCAGCCGGACCCATTTCAGTAGCTTCAAAACCGCATAGCCTTCGATCTTGGGCCAGCCATCCACCGCCGCCCGGCTGTAACGGCCCCCGCGCGTGTCCATCCATGAGAGCGCGTTCCAGATGGCGTGGCCCCCGGCATCCACCGGCACCGTGACGGCCCACTGCGTGGTGCACGCCACGGCCACGATGTGCTCGGGCGCAATGGCGGCATTGGCCAGCGCCGACTGTGCCGCCGCGATCACCGCGTTCCACCACTGCTCGGGATCTTGCTCGGCGCCCCCGCCGGGGAGCAGCAGGATGTCCAGGTTTCGCAGGCCGGTCCCCGCCAGTTCGCCGTGCCGCGAGACCAGCGTGGCCTTCACGCTGCTCGAGCCCATGTCGATCGCCAGCACGTACCGTTCGTCGCGCATCCCGTTCCCAGTCTATGAGGATGAACCTTCCATCCTACACTAAGATGTCAAAGATTGACACCCCACTGTTTTTTGAATAAACTCAAAGTCGGTAAACCATGGATCAGATGAACGTGTCAATGACAGATCGTCTCGCGGGCTACGTACGCAAGAAGGTGAAAAGCGGGCGCTACAACAATGCGAGCGAGGTGGTCCGGGACGCCTTGCGCCGGATGGAGGACGAGGACGTCCGGACGCTGCGGCTCGCCAGGCCCACGGCCGAGGATATCCTCTCCGATCTGACGGCGCAGCAACTCGACGGCATCCGCCATCGTGTCCGGGCGAGCATTGATTCGATCGAGGCCGGCGAATATCGGGATTACGAGGGGCACGAGGGACTGAAGAAGCTTGCCGGTGACGTAAAGGCCCGCGGGCGCAAGCGGCTCGCCCGGGAACTCCCCAGCCAGTGACGCGGTATCGCATCTCCAGGCACGCGGAGTCCGAACTCGACGAGATCTTTCTCTACTGGGCTCCGGCGGGCAGGTCTGGAGGCAGCCGACCGGCTCATCGACAGCATCACCGACCGGTTCTGGCTGCTGGGCGAACATCCGGATGCCGGAAGGCCTTCGGACGAGATCGCCACCGGCGTGAAATGTTTTCCAGCCGGCAAATACCTCATCTACTACCGCAGGACGCGCCGAGGGACTGAGATCCTCCACATTTTCCACGGCGCACGAAGTCGGAAACGGGCTTTCAAGAAGGCAGCGAAGCACGAGTAGGTCGCCCCTGCGATCCTGCTTGAAGATAGTCTCCCGAGGTTATCCGCGCTTTGTCCCCAGTCTCGAGAGTATAGATGTAGGCCCACGCCTCGATAGTCTGGCCGCTATCCAGGCGGACAGTCACGACTCGCCTCTCGAATTCATGCGGCAGAGGCTGGCCGGGGCCGCATCCCTCGTATGCGTCCAGAATCGGCAACGCTGAGGGTGGGGCATTCAAGAGATAGACCTCGCCGTTGACCCACGTATCGTCATCCGTACGGGCTGTCATTCCGGGATAGCCGTCCAAGTGGAACAGCGCACCACGAGTGCGGCCCGCACCCACGAAACGGGAATTGGCCGTCAGAAGTCTGGACCACTCCGTACCGGCAGCGCCGCGAAGCGTGCCGTAGACGAAAAGATACGGCAACTCAGGCATCATGCTACCCATCTGGCACCTCTAGGCTCATTATGGCAGATGGCGGCTAAAGCTGGGTCCTTGCAGGAGAACGTGCAGGTGTTCATAGCCCTCTTGACTCAGGCTTGCCATGATCTGCTCGTCGTCCGCAATTCTTTCAAGAGGGTACTCGAATAGAAGTTTCAGGTCCGCCATTCTAATCTGCTTCAACTCGACCAAGCCTGCGACGAACTCAAAAAAGTTGAGATAGTCCCACAATTGATCCATCATATCGTCCTTCGATTGGTCACTCAGGTGCGCGTAAATCTCGGCAAGTTCCCGCTCTGGCCGGTAATCGAGGATCTCGCGCACAGTCCTATATCGGTCGAGTTCATAGAACTGCTGGTATAGTTTCTGAAGCCATTCGGCCCTCTTTAGGCGTACACTCTGCCTATAGGAGTTCACCGCAAAACCAACCCCGATGGCGCCGACCAGGGTTGCGATAATCGTTGCTATTTTTGCAATTATTTCGAGCATTCCGCTTCTCCTCACAGTCTATAGCAGAATATCGCAAACGGGTATCGGGCACTCGGCTTCTGTCGACTGGACGAAGAGCGCGCTTTCCGACGCCCCGGACTTGCCCTACCGCCCCTCTTCCAACCGGCCCCGCTCCTGGTCCCAGACAAAGTGCCGCTCCGTAACCGGCCCCGCCCCCGCGGGTCCGCCCACCACATGCACACGCCCAGCCGCCTCCCCCGAGTTCATCTCCACGCATTCCGGAAATCCGTTGGAAAGAAAGTAGACGCCCTGCAGTCTCTCAGGCAGGCCGCTCACGAAGACGGGCCGCGGATCGTTCGCCAGTTCGCGACCCAGTGCGCCGCAAACCGTAACAGCGGCCGCCGGAGTAGTCCGCCAAGGACCCAGGTTGTGCTCCAGCGCCGCCACGTTGAATGCGATCAGAGCTGCGGCCATCGCCAAGCTGAACTTGCCCGGCGCGGCGCGCTCCAGCACGGCGGCCCAGAAAATCGCGAGTCCGGCAAGCGGCAGGTACAAAACACGTGCGCCCGCAAAGTCCGGCTGGAACATCAAGAGGTGCTGGACCGGTATGACCGCGGCCAGCACAAATGCCAGGCCCGCCAAGAGTCGCGCCCGCCCGCCCAGCCATGCCCCGCCACGCGCCGCAAAGACCACCAGCATCGCCACAAAGCCGACGGCGGCCGCGCGCAGCCACCACTCCAGCGGAGCCGACCAGTTCACCGGAAAAAACAGGAAGGCCCACTGCCGGAAAAACAGCGCCTCCGAAGTATGCAGCGGCCGCGATTGCCACACGGCGCTGACGCCCGTGCGGTCGGCATACCCGCCGATTCCGCCCAGCGCCCACCAGCGGTAGGCAAACAGAATGGCGCAGACCGATCCCAGCACCACACTCGCCGCCATCGCCCGCCGCCATTGTGCCCGCGGCAAGCAAGGCAGCAGCGCCACCGGCAGCAGTGGCAGACAGAATGCCGATTCCTTGGTGTACACGGCCAACGCCGCCGAGACCGCCAACGGCACATACCACAAGCGCCGTCCCGTGCGGCAATATGCCAAGACGGCCAACACCGCAGACAACGTGAAGAATGTGGCCAGCAGGTCGAATCGCGCGTCCGCCCAGCCCACAGTTTCCGCGCGAGATCCGTGCAGTGCAAACAGCAGCGCCGCCGCCCATGCCGCCGCGCGCCGCATCCCCAGCCGCATAACCAGCACATATACCAGGCAAGTGTTGGCGGCATGCGCGGCCACGCTCCACAGGTGCCACCGCATTGCGCTGCCGCCTGCCCACTGGTAGTCCAGCCAGTAGGAGATGAATCCGACTGGACGAAAGAAGAGTCCGTGCCCGCCCGGGACCCGCGCGAAAGCATCCGCCAGAATCCGCCACGTCGCGTGAGAAGTCTCCACGATGTGCGTATAATCGTCGTACACCAGCGGCGATCTCAGGTTGGGCCAGAACGCCACAGCCGTGGCCGCGATGAGGACGGTCAGATCCAGCCAAAAGGTCCGCGATACCTGCATCCGCGCGTCCGGGCGCTTCGCCGCGAGCAGGACCAGCAGTACGAACGAGACCGCCACGGCAGCCGCGGCGTTGACGGGAGAGTTTACCGTCACCAACGCGGAGCGAAACGGTCCCGCCACAAACCGCATGGCCAGCAACCCCGCCGCCACGGCCATCGTCGCGAGCGGCAATAGAAAGAGGAATTTGCGCAGTCATCCAGTTTAGCCGATAAGCGTTACCGAGCCGCGACCGTGAGGGAGCGGGAGCCCGCCCATGGTAAAATCCAAAGTGTCCTCCACGACATGGACTTTCTCAAGGGCCTCAACCCTCAACAACGTGAAGCCGTCGCCTGCACCGAAGGCCCCCTGCTGATTCTGGCCGGCGCCGGTAGCGGCAAAACACGCGTCATCACTCACCGCATCGCCTATATCGTCACGGCGCGGCACGTGCCCCCGTCCGCCATTTTGGCCGTGACCTTCACCAACAAAGCCGCGGCCGAGATGCGCGAACGCGTGGCGCGTCTGTTGAGCGATGTCGAGCTATCCTCCGCGCCCCATCTCTCCACCTTTCATTCTTTCTGCGTACGCCTGTTGCGGCGGGATGGCGAGCCGCTGGCGCAGATCCGCCCCGGGTTCACGCGCCGCTTCAGCATCTACGACGACGACGATCAACTGGCCCTGATCAAGTCCGGCTTCCGCCACCTCGGCCTGGACGAAAAGTTCATGCAGTACCGCGCGGCGCAGTCGCGCATCAGCCATGCCAAGAATACCAAGCAGACCCCGCAGGATTTCTATCGCGACGCCAAAGACCCCGCGGCGGCCAAGCTCGCCGTGATCTGGGACGAATACGAAAAAGCGCTGCACACCGCCAACGCGCTCGATTTCGACGATCTGCTGCTGGAGACCGTGCGCCTGCTCTCCCACGATGGGGCCACCCGCGCGCTGTACAACCGCCGCCTCAGCTACATCATGATCGACGAGTATCAGGACACCAACCGCAGCCAGTACGAGCTGATGCGGCTGCTCTCGGAAACGCACGGCAACGTATGCGTGGTGGGCGACGAAGATCAGTCCATTTATAGCTGGCGCGGCGCCGATATCCAGAACATTCTGGATTTCGAGCGCGACTTCCCGCGCGCCCGCGCCATCCGCCTGGAACAGAATTACCGCTCCACCAAGAACATCCTCGCGGCAGCCGGCGCGGTGGTGGCGAATAACAAGGCGCGCAAGGGCAAGAACCTCTGGACCGAGGCGGACCGCGGCGAGATGCTGGGTTTGTACGGCGGGTGGGACGCGGAGAACGAAGGCATGTTCATCGCCAAAACCATCGAGCGCCTGCTGGCGGAAAATCCCGCCGACCGCGTGGCGGTGCTCTACCGCACCAACTCGCAATCGCGCCAGATCGAAGAAGCGCTGCGGCGGCATAACCGGAAGTACCTGGTGGTGGGCGGATTCAGCTTTTACCAGCGCGCCGAAATCAAGGACGCCGTGGCCTATCTGAAGCTGGCCATGTCGAGTCAGGATTCGGTCAGTTTGCTGCGCGTGATTAACACGCCGGCGCGCGGCATCGGCCGCACCACCATCGATCAAGTGGACGCCTTCGCGCGCGAGCACGAACTGAGCTTGTGGGACGCCGTATCGCGCATGATCGACCAGCAACTGTTTCCGGCGCGCGCGCAGTCCGCGCTGGTGGCCTTCCGCACCATGATTCAGGAGCTGTCGCTGCGGGTGATGAGCGAGCCGCTGCCGGATGCCATACGGTTCATGCTCGACCGCTCCGGCTATGGCAAGATGCTGGAGCAGGAAGGCACTCCCGAGTCGGAAGGCCGGCTGGAGAACCTCGGCGAGCTGGTGAATGCGGCCGCCGAGGCCGCCGAGCGCGGCGAGGCCCTGGGCGATTTTCTGGATCACGCGGCCCTGGTGGCGGACGCCGACGCGGTCGACGAGCATGCCCAGGTGAGCCTGTTGACCCTGCACAACGCCAAGGGCCTGGAGTTTCCGATCGTGTTTTTGGCGGGCCTGGAAGAGGGCCTGTTCCCGCACCAGCGGTCCATGGCCTCCGCGGCGGCGCTCGAAGAAGAGCGGCGCTTGTGCTACGTGGGGATGACCCGTGCGCAAAAGAGGCTGTATCTGACCTGGGCCAAGTTTCGCCGCCGTTTTGGGGGCGGGGAACAGGAGCGCACGGTGCCGTCGCGATTCTTGAGTGAAGCGCCGGAGGATCTGATCGTCAATCTCGGCGAAGACGATCGCGTGCCGCAGGTGGATCTGCAGGCCGAGCGCTTCCAGGTGCGGCAGAGCGCGCAGCGCAACACCTTCACTGGAAAAGCTTATAATTCCATGGAGAACATCTCGCAGTTCTTCGCCGACCGGGGAGTGCCGTTCCCGGCGCAGAAAACGCCCCCGGTTATCCCTCAACAGAAGGCGTTCCCGGCGGCCGCACCCGCCCGGCCCCCTGCGGCTGCGCCGGTGCGTAAATCGGCGCGAACCGGCATGACGGTGGAGCATCCTAAATATGGCACCGGAACGGTGGTGCGGCGCGAGGGCGACGGCGAAGACGCCAAGATTACAGTCAGCTTTCCGCGATATGGGCTGAAGAAGCTGGTAGAAAAGTACGCGGGGCTGAAGAGAGGCTGAAAATGAATACGACGGCAATCACTGATAAACTGGAACGCAAGAAGTTGAAGAGGGTGGCGCGGAAGAAAGTGGCCCCCAAGGCCAAGCGCGCGGCAGGCGTGGCGCGCGGCTCGATGAAGAAGAAAGTCAAGAAGATGGTGCAAGGTCAGCGTAAGCGTTAGACACGAATTGGAGGGCGGGCAATTCTGCCCGCAGCCGGCTTTTAGCCGGCTTGGCCGCCTGAAAGGCGGCTGCGGCCAAGATTGGCCGCCCCACAGCCAGCCTCCGCGACAGATACTGAGCCGCGACCGTGAGGGAGCGGTCCCTGGAACAGGCCTTTGAGCCAACTATTCCGCACCAAGAGCATCGACGCTCTGATCAAGGCTTCCGAGGAGCCGGATAAACGTCTGCGCAAGACGCTCGGCCCTTGGAGCCTCACCGCCTTCGGTGTGGGCGCGGTCATCGGCTCCGGCATTTTCATCCTGACCGGAACGGCCGCCGCCGGCGAAACCCTGCGCAACACGTCCATCCTGCACGCCACCGTTCTCGATCTCATCCTGCATGGGCCGCACGCCTTGTCTATGCTGGGGAGGCCGGGAGCGGGACCGGGCATCTCGCTGTCGTTTCTGTTGACCGCCATTTGCTGCGGGTTCGCGGCGCTCTGCTACGCGGAACTGGCCTCCATGATCCCGATCGCGGGCAGTGCTTACACCTATGCTTACGCCACGCTGGGCGAGATCATCGCCTGGATCATCGGGTGGGACCTGATCCTGGAGTACGCCGTCTCCAACATGGCCGTGGCGGTGGGCTTTTCCGCCTATTTCAACGACATATTGAAGAACTTCTTCACTTCGCCTTTGTTTGTGCATACGCCGTTTTTTGGGTGGCAGTTACCCGACAAGATATCCAATCCGACTTTCGCCTCCAGCGGGCCGACCGGGTGGTTCAACCTCCCCGCGCTGGTGATTTTGCTCATTCTGACGTATATTCTGGTGCGCGGCGTCAAGGAGAGCGCCAGCACAAACAACGTGATGGTGCTGGTGAAGATCGCCGCTATTCTGATCTTCGTGATCGGCGCGGCGCACGCGGTCAAGAGCGATAACTGGCATCCATTTTTGCCGAACGGATTCTCAGGTGTGCTTACCGGCGCGGCCATTGTGTTCTTTACCTACATCGGATTCGATTCGGTATCGACCGCGGCGGAGGAGTGCAAGAACCCGCAGCGGGACCTTCCGCTGGGGATCATCGCCACCCTGGTGATTTGCGCGGTGCTCTACATTTCCGTTTCGCTGGTGCTGACCGGTATCGCGAGTTACAAGACCCTGAACAATGCGGCGCCGGTGGCGAACGCACTCCAGGTGCTGGGCTTCAACCACATTCGCGGCTGGGTGAGCGTGGGCGCCATCGTAGGCATGCTTTCGTCGCTGCTGGTGTTCCAATACGGACAGGCGCGCATCTGGTTCGCCATGTCGCGCGACGGTCTGCTGCCACGGATGTTTTCGAAGATCCACCCGGAGCATAAGACGCCATACATCAGCACGTGGATCGCTGGGCTGGTGGTGGGTATTCCAGCGGGCGTCTGGGACATCGGCACCTTCGCGGACTTGGCCAATATCGGGACGCTGTTCGCCTTCATTGTGGTGTCGGCCGGAGTAATCGTGCTACGCCGCCAGCAACCGGACCGCCCGCGCGGCTTTCGCGTGCCAGGATCGCCTTTCCTGCCGGCATTGTCGATCGTTTCTTGCCTGGTTCTGATGATGGCATTACCGGTGGAGACATGGTTGCGCTTCTTTGTCTGGCTGGTGATCGGATTCGCTATCTACTTCCCGTTCGGCCGCAAGCACAGCACGCTGCGAAAAGAAACGGCGATGTCGCAATGACGGCCGCCCGAATCGGCCCTTCGAGAATCCCTGCCTCTTGTGGGGCAGGCTCTCAGCCTGCGGCGGCCTCTCAGGCCGCCAACGCGCGCTAGCGCGCGTCTTTCTCATACCCCGTTGTGGCAGGGGCCATCGCGCGTTGGGTACTTGCGAATGGCGGCCATGGAGCGCCTCCTTTCGCAAATGTTCGGTGGCCGCAAAGTCGACCTGCGAACGCCCGGCGAATTGAGCCCATATTTCCGCGACGAAGTACTGCGTTCAGCCGCCGTTCAATATGCCGCCGACTGATCGTCGAGCGATCGCCGCGGTCTCGCGGAGGGCTACGAAGATCTGAAAACCACTGTCGTCAGCTACCTCGCTGCTGACGGAAGTGCGAACCCGGCCACAGCTACGCGCCAGGCCGTGACGCGGCGCTGGTGGGAGCAAGAGAGGCGCAAGTACGATCTTTTCGTCTCCGAGGCGGTTGAGAACGAGTGCCGCCGGGGCGACCCCGTGCAGGCCCGGAAACGGTTGAGTCTGATCGAAGCGGCTACCATGCTCATCTTGAATAGGAGCATAATGGAACTGGCGCAGAAGTTGGTAATTCCCGGCGGGTTGCCCGCCGGTGCCGCCGCGGACGCAGTACACATCGCCGTGGCCACGATCTATCAGATCGACTATTTGGCAACCTGGAATATTCGCCATATCGCGAATGCTCAAATCCGCAGGATTACGGAAGGCATACTGGAAGACAATGGCTATCGGCGACCGATC
>Ga0182014_10006198_pt1 | contig 12973 bp, 12 predicted proteins | sample 612S2DmetaG_FD_120489 | JGI IMG/M metagenome (GOLD analysis project Ga0182014, IMG submission 120489) | Permafrost microbial communities from Stordalen Mire, Sweden - 612S2D metaG | ecosystem: Environmental > Terrestrial > Soil > Wetlands > Permafrost | place: Sweden: Stordalen | collected... | reverse complement strand
TCATCCCTAACATTTCTCGATAGCCACTGAACGCACTGAATTCACTGAACGCAAACCCCTACGAATATTGGGTCTTCTGAATCTAGTGAATAGAGAAGGATGGGATTAGTGGCCTTTTAATCCCAAGGTGCCGGGATCGAGACCCGGGCGGCCCACCAGTAAAACAAAGGGCTTTCGAGTAGATTTGCCCTTCAAGGTCCTTAAAACAGGCCTCCGATTTATCCCACGCATTCTGTCGCGATGTGGTGGTCCTGTAGTGCCTGGGGGCACTCGCTTCCATGCCCTAAGAACAAAGCTTGAGTTTGCGGGTTAGAGCTCTGGTGCGTGAGGTGCAGTGAGATACGTTTGCATCCACTCAGTCGTGCGCTTCTCGTTCCACTCCCCGAAACGATCGACACCACCGCGTGCTCAGACTCGTCGATGGACGGATAGGGATTCCACGACCACCCGTTCATGTCGATGAGAGTCGAAGCGTCACCCACGCGGCACGCTTGTTGCCATAGAGCAATGGGTGGTTCCTCGCGAGCCGCACGAGGAGTACTGCCGCTTTGTCGACGAAGTCTGGGTAGAGGTTCTGTTCCCCAAAAGCCGCCGACGGCGCGTGCATCGCGGAGTCCGCCAGATCCAACTTGGTGGCGGTAATCAGCGTTCAGACATCGAGACCGGTGACGGCCGCAGCGGCGGCCAAATAGTCGGTGAGGTCCGGATAGCGGACGCTCACTTCGCAAGACGTTCAAGCAGCTCGCGATCCTCCTCGATGATTTTCTTTAGCCGGGTTTTGAACTCCGGTTCTTTCCTGCGTCGCTCGATGGCCTCAACCAGCGACTGCTTGACCGTCTCGTTAAGGCTCACCCCGTCCACACGAGCAATCGCTTCGGCGTTCGCCGCTACGTCGTCGGGGATCCGAATGGTGAGGTTCTTTGTCATGGTGTCGTGATACCACGCCACCGCGACGAACGGACTCGTTCGGCTGGAGTCGCCACGTTCGGGTGAGGAGTGGATCCAACTACACAGGGAGATATCCCCTAAAAGGACTCGATCTCCAGATTTATAGCTCGATTCACTGATTGCCGAGATTGTTGGTTCATCGCGCGGCGATGATCAGACAACATCTCGCCGAGGAGCGAACTTCCTATCGCGGTTCTTGTCGAAGTCACTTGGTGACGAAGATCTAGTCGCTCTTGGAAAAAGCGCTGGGATTTTGCTCGAACTTCTGCGCGCAACCTTCACCACAGAACCAGAAGTCGCGACCGCCAACACTTCGATGTGCAGCCGCAGTCGCCGGTTCAACCGTCATTCCACAAACTGGATCCATCACCTCGCCAGTATCGCCGTGCGACATTTCCATTGATCTTCCGTGCCCGCCACTGCTCACGTAACGAGCGGGATTTTCCTGAAACCTTTCCTCACAGCGATTCGAGCAGAGCGAGTACGAATGCCCATCGTGTACCGCGTGAGCCGGAGCATCACTCTCTCGAACCTGCATGCCGCACACGGGATCGATGTCGTAGCCCCGGCCTCCTCCGAATCGGTCCCTATTGCGCGCGAGCCACCACACACTCGCGGCGACAAAAATGAAGGCGATGTTCAGAAAGGTGGTGTAGTTCCATTCCCAATGGGCCGCCGCGATACTGAAAGTACGGCGAGAGGGAATACCACCGAACGCGCCGAAGATACCCTCAGTGGCGAGTCCGGCTATCACCATGATTACGTAGAACAAACCGACGACTCGAAGCGTGAGCTTCCAGCCGTAGAACTTTCGATAAACGAGGATGAGGGGCATGGCGATGAGGTCGGCAAAAATGAACGCAATCACACCACCGAACGAGATACCGCCCGACCAGAGCGCGGCCGCGAGGGGAACGTTACCGATCGAACAGACCCAACCGATGACCGCGATGAGCGGTCCGACCAACGCGTTCTCTGCGACCGTCCAAAAACCGTGACCATGCAGGAACAAATCATTCCAAGCGCGCGACGGCACGAGCACGGCGAGGAACCCAGCGACCAGGTAGCCAATAGCGAGCTCTCTTCGCAGCATCGTCGCGTCGGCGACCGCGTAGCTCGAGGCGTCGGACCACGCTGCGGGCGAGCGGAACTTCGATCGAAGCGACTCTGACTCCAGTTGGTCCTGTCGCTCAGGGCTCACCATCACCATCGCGGCGTGATCGTGTCCTTCGCCTGACTCGCCTCGAACACGCTTGAGCGCTAGTGCCACTAACGAGGACGTGAAGACAACCCCTCCCGCCGACGCGAGCAACACGATCATGATCGGACCACCGACGAACTCGGCCACTGCGAATTGCCAACCGAGTAGCACGATCATAATGATGCCGAGTTCGATGACCAGGTTCGTCGAGGCAACCATGAAGACCATCGAGGTCGTGAAGTCCGCACCTTTCGCGAACAACGACTTCGCCATCGCCGAGGCGGCGTAGGAGCAACTCGACGAGACCATGCCGTACCATGTGGCGCGCGCCGTCGCGGCGGGTCCGTGGTTCCCGAGTTTGGCTCGCATCTGTTCCTTGGAGATGAACGCTTGGACGACACCAGAGAGCGTCAGGCCGAGCGCCAACGCCCAGAAGGTTTCCCAGAACATGAAAAAGGCTTCTCGAAGCCCGTGTCCGAGGTCAACCAGGATGGTTGACCACGTTGCGGCGATCATCACGATTTGACCAACCGGGCAATCGCTTCGGACGCTTCGCGCAGTTTCTTGTCCTTTTCCACTCCTCCTGCTTTCACCGCAGTCACGACGCAATGCGACATGTGCTCATCCAGCAAATGCAGCGCCACCCCTTGGAGGGCCCGCGTCGCCGCAGAGATCTGTTGAAGGACGTCAATGCAGTAACGGTCATCCTCGACCATCTTGTGAATGCCTCGTACCTGACCTTCGATCCTCTTTAGGCGTGCGAGGACTGTCTTCTTGTCATCGGCGTAACCAGGTGTAGCCATTCTCCCCCATCTCTTTCTTCAATGTCGGTGTCGAGGACCAGATGAGGCCCGGCGAACGACTAGCGCGTAGAACATGCCGTCGGTGTAGTGACCGGAGATGTCACAACGCCGCAAGTAATTCCCGGGTCTCAGCGTGAGTCTGATCCAACTCGTCGGGTGAGAGCTCCTCGCGTTGTCACGCATCCCCTTCAAGGAGCTTGCGGTGTCGCAGGTACTCCTCCTCGGTCAGCTCACCGCGAGCGAAGCGCTCCTTCAGAATCTCAACGGACGAATTGCTCCGGGATTGCGACGTGGGCGCGCTTCCCCTCGGACCGTAGTGCCGCACGAGCATCACGATGCCAATGACCAGGACCGTCCAAAAGACAAGCATTCCGATGATCATGAGAGCCAACCAGCCCCCACCCATACCTTGGTTGTACCAGCCGTACATCACTGTCGACCTCCGATTGGGCTACCAACTCTTGATACCCCTAGGGAGTATACGCACGGGCGAGCGAGCGACCAACGAGCCGGTTTAGGGACCTTGGTCACTACGGTGGCGTCTGAGTGTCCCGATACGATGAAAGGCGTTAGTCCACCTCACGACCTCAACGGGTCATGCCCGCTTTCGGAGCAACCAAGTGCGTGAAGCGGCGCTGTATTCGCTGGCCTGAACATCAGGAGAAACATGAGATTGAAAACACCCCACCCGCGTCGAGGGCTTCGCTCAGCGGTACCGTACCTGCTGCTTGTCGTATTGCTGCTGGGCAGTGGGCTCGCCGTAGTGCTTTCCACCGGCTCGACGAACTCGAACTCGCACGTAGGCCCCGAAGGTGTACCCATCTTCAGCGTGGCCAATCTCGCGAGTTCCGCAACGACTCTCACTGGAGCCAGCGTTGACGGCATCACGTGTCGGACCGAAGCCAAGGAAACCGTCAAGTATCACATTCATGTTCACGTGTCGATATACGTCAACGGAAACTTGCTACGCCTCCCGGCAGGTATCGGTATCACGAAGCCCCAACTCGTGGAGCACTACCGCACCGGCGTCTTCGACGACGTCGGGCTCTACGACTGCCTCTACTGGCTGCACACCCACGCCGCCGACGGCATCATTCACGTGGAGGCCCCCGCGAAGGAGAACTTCACGCTGGGTCAGTTTTTCGATATTTGGAATCAACCGCTGAGTTCGACCCAGCTCGGACCCGATCGCGGACCCGTAGTCGTCTTTGAAAACGGAAAGAGGCTCGACGGCGACCCACGCGCAACCCCCCTTAGTCCTCACGCGACAATTCAACTTGACGTTGGTAGCCCGACCGTACCCTTCCAACCTTTCACCTTCAAGGTGACTGGTGGATGTGGTCAAGGAACGAATAGTTGTAAGACTTCCAAATCGTAGGAATTGCTAGAAAGCTTCCTTGCACCGTTAGAACTTCACTTAGGTCACTGGCACCCAACGCAATCTGCTCGGTCTTCCTACTTTGGCCTGAACCCGGGCTTCTGGCGATTGACGCTGCGCCACCAAAATAGGCCCCATTTTAGGGACTCATATTTCTGCAACACCACGAGACGAGATCAACACTCCACAGCCGATGAGAACTTCCTTTTAATCCCAGGTGCTGGGATCAAGATCCGGGAGGCACGCCAAATCCCACCAAGGGCCCACCAAGGAATCTGATCGTTCAAGCTCACCAATCCCAACGGTCGCATTATCTAGTACCTTGAAACGAAACTCTCAACTTTCTGCGGCAATGAAATAGTCAAGATGACAGAGTGAGTCAATTTTGTAACTGCGCGGCGTGAATCGAGCGTGCTGTTTTTTGGCCACCATTTACACTTGCCACGATCCACCAATCCCGCTTGCGAGGAACAATGCACCAGGTCGCTGAGCCCCGTAAGTCAAACCGAGCTTCAGCCCACCAGCGCGGCGACCGACTCCGCCGACATCGGGCGCGCCAAAAGGAACCCCTGGCCCTGGTCACAGTCCAGTCCAGCGAGCGTGTCGAGTTGGTGATTCGTCTCTACGCCCTCGCCCACCACGGATATGCCCAGGGCGTGCGACATCGCCGTCACTGCAGCCACGATCGAGCGGTCACGCTCGCTCGTGCCAATCTGCTCAACGAAACTGCGGTCGATCTTCAAGACGTCAACCTTCATTCGTTGCAGGTGCGCTAGCGAGGAGTAACCGGTTCCGAAGTCGTCCAGGGCAATGCGCACACCGAGCGACGATAGAGCCGCCAACGTCTCTTGAATCTCACCCCATCCAGCGACGAGAGCGGTCTCGGTTATCTCCAGACAGATCCGCTCTGGCGCGATTGTGTGCCGACGGATCGCCTCAGCGACAAGCCCGGCGAAACCGGTCTCTGCCAACTCGCGCCCTGAGACGTTGACCGCCATGGTGAAACCGCTGGGCCAGCCGTCGCGGTGAATCCACTCGGCGAGCTGGCGGCAGGCCTCGTCTAAGACGAACGAATCAATCCTCCCGATCAACCCGTGCTGCTCGGCAAAAGGAATGAACTCGTCGGGGGGCACTACCCCGCGCTCTGGATGGCGCCAACGCACGAGCGCCTCGACGCCGACAAGCGTCTGGTCCTCCAGCGAGAAGAGGGGCTGGTAGAGGAGGAACAGCTCCCCGTATTCGATCGCATGAGACAGGTCGACCTTAAGGCGGTTCGCGTTGGACGCGACGTGCTGAGAGGGGTCGAAGAGACGGTGGCGGTCGCGTCCCGACGCCTTTGCCTCGTACATTGCCTCGTCGGCGTCGCGGATCAGTTGCTCGGGCTCGACGTGAGGATCACTAGTGACGGCGATTCCGACGCTGCACGTAACGCAGAGATCGCGCCCCTCCTTTACGTAAGAGGTGCGAACGCCCTCGACAATTCGATCGGCGATGAGAGGTACCTCATCGTCATCGTGCAGAGACGCGCAGAGAACGACAAACTCGTCGCCGCCAAGACGGGCTACGGTGTCGACGTGCCTGGAGAAACTCGAGATTCGGCGCCCGACCTCGGCGAGCACTTGGTCACCGGCGTCGTGGCCGAATGAATCGTTGACCTCTTTGAAGTGATCCAAGTCGACAAAAAGAACTGCAAGCCGACCCGGCAGGCGTTCCATGGCAATTAGAGCCTGCTTTAGCCGGTCCATGAGAGCGAACCTGTTCGCCAGACCGGTAACCGGATCATGCAGAACTTGGTAAGCAAGAGCGTTCTCCGCCTTGATCTGCGCCGTGACATCGCGAGTGATCCCGAATGTGCCGATGATCTGCCCGTACTTATCGCGAAGCGGTATCTTGCTGGTCGACGCCCAGGCATCGGGTCGATCGTGGAACGTTTCCCTCTCTAGCTTTCCCACGATCGGTTGACCGTCACGAATGATCTGCTGCTCGTCCGCAAAGGCTGCGGCGGCGTGTTCGTCGCTGTAGAAGTCGAAGTCCGTCTTTCCTATGAGCTCGTCTAGTGCATGGCCCGAGGGCACCGTAGCCTCGCAACCTGCGCTGACCAAGAGAAAACGACTCTGCAAATCCTTGAAATACACGCGTGCTTCTTGGGTGGCCAGGAGATTGTCCATGCAGACGAGTTTCAGCTCGCGTGACTGATCATCTTCCGGTGACAGCTGTCGCTTAGCCTTGGCCATCACGCTCCAGTACTCTGATATCAATTGGTTGTATCAACCGAATCGCTAACAAAGCCTAGCGCTGGTTCAATGAATATTCGCGCCGCTACTTGTTCACTTCGTTCCGGTCACCGAGCGAACCCGCAAGCTGAGCGCTCTCACGGGTTCACAAATCCCACGCGATTTCCCACGGACCAATCCGACGCCAGCGGACAGATTTTCTTTGATTCTCGGATGATTCCGACCCCACTGGCTTCACCAACATGTTCGACCTGCTGCTGGTCCTCGTGCTGCCGTTCGCCATCGTCTTCATGGTCGGGCGAATGATCGAACGACCCCGCCAGGGCTACGTCATCGTGGCGGTGATGGCCATCCTCCTGATCGGTCCCACGGTCCTCTCCATGCAGGCCGAATCGCACGGCAATCACCTCCTTCCCTCGACGGTCTCCCAATCCGTCAGCGCCACGAATCCGGGTGGCAACATGGAAGGGGAGGAACTTCGCTTCGGGCCAGGCGGATCGGCGCTGATGACCGTGGGCACCATGGGCACGGCCGCCGGCGCCACGAACCCGGCGCTCGATAGCTACACGCCCCTCGGCGGCACGGGGGCGTTCCTCGGGATCCTCTTCGGCGAGGTGAGCCCGGGCGGCGACGGCAGCGGCCTGTACAGCCATGCTCGTCTTCGCGCTCCTCGCCGTGTTCGTGGCAGGACTGATGGTGTCGCACGCCCGAGTTCTTGGGCAAGAAGATTGGCGGGCCGCAGATGAAACTCATCATCGCCTATGTGCTGACGGTCCCGATAGTCATGCTGGTGTTCGGCAGCATCTCTCTTGTGATCTCGGCGGGCACCAAATCAATACTCAACCCGGGCTTTCACGGACTGTCCGAGATCACGTACGCCTTCGCGTCGGTGGCCAACAACAACGGCTCGGCGTTCGCCGGCCTCGCCGCGAACACTCCGTGGTACGACATGATGCTCGGCCTGGCAATGTCGATTGGACGCTTCGGACCAATTGTGCTGGCTCTAGCAATAGCGGGCTCGCTCGCCGCTCGCGTGTGCACGCGCACATCCGCGCGACCCTGGACACAACTGGGCCCACCTTCGGGGCGTTCCTGCTCAGCGTGATCTTGATCGTCGGCGCTCTCATCTACTTGCCGATGCTCATCTTGGGCCCAATTGGCGAGCGAATCGTTGGCTAGAGCCTTACTCGAATATCCATTCAATTTCATGGCGAACATCTACCGTCGATCAGTCGGATAAGCCGCTACCCAAACGTTGTCCAGGCTGATCAGCCAACTTCTCGTCATGCGCTCCGCCGAGCAGTGAGTCAATCCCCTCGACGATGGCGCAAGTCGACGAGCGCGGCGCGTAGCTCGTGTGAAACTCTGACTAGCCTCCACAGTGACGCTGGGCGGCGGTAGCCGACAACGAACCGGGTGCGCGTTGAACTCCCTCAGTCGGTCACCGGTAGAAGTGATCTAACCACTCAGCTCTTCGCAACGTCATGTCTCGGGGATTCCAGACGCAATTGACCCGAATTCGCATCGAACTCGAACAGTTCACCGTAGCGGCCCCAGTCGATAGCGAGGTCCATCTGATGACGCGCCTCTTCCTCACTGAATCCGCGGCGAAGAAGATCGAAGAAGAATCCTTCCCCGAGGTTCCCGTCGGCCGTGGACTCCAGGCTGTTACAGATTGCCCGAACGAGTGGCGCGCGTGCCCTGGCCTGGGTCGCGAAAATCGCCTTGGACGCGTCGATGTCGCCAGCCACGAATCGCCGACCTTCCTCGGTGATATGCAGATCGGCTTCGTCAACGACCGCAAAGCCGAGCAGTTGAGCCGCATCGACCAGCGGCAGCAAGTCCTCGACGTCGAACGAGAGACGTTGGGCAAGCACCGGTAGGTCGTCTCTTCCGTTGTGAGCCGCCAAGATCTCGAGAAGACCCGCCATGCCACCAACCGACGCTGATGGCAACGGCGTCTCCGTCGGCGACCCGTCAAGGACAAGCGAATCACTCCAGATGTGGGCGGGCACCAGCTTGGTTCCCTCGGTCATGATGTTGTAGATCTCGTCAACGAGAGCCTGAAACTCTTCGGTATGGCGCGATCGTGGACGTGGTAGTTCACACTGGATCTCAGTCTTGATTGTGCCGGGATTGGTGCCTAAGACGAAGATGCGATCGGCGAGGATCACCGCTTCTTCGATGTTGTGAGTGACGATGAGCATGGCCTCAGTCGGGAAGTCTTCGGCATCCCAGAGCTTCAAGAGCTCACTGCGAAGGTTTTCGGCCGTCAGGACGTCAAGTGCGGAGAAGGGTTCGTCCATGAGGAGTGCGTCGGGTTGGACCACGAGTGCGCGGGCGAAGCCCACTCGTTGGCGCATGCCGCCGGACAACTCCTTCGGGTACGCCGACTCGAAGCCGTCTAGGCCAATCCGGTCAATCGCCTCGAGCGCTCGAGTCCTCATTTCGCCGGGCTCGACACCCTTGGCTTCGAGACCGATCTCCACGTTCTTCAGTACCGTCAGCCAGGGCAGAAGCGCAAAGCTCTGGAACACCATGGCGACGCCCGGATTGGCTCCGTTGACCAGCTCGCCACGATAAGTGATTTCGCCAGAACTCGGTCCAATCAGTCCCGCGATGCACCGCAAGAGCGTGCTTTTACCACTGCCAGACTTACCCAGCAGCGCAACGATCTCGCCCTTGCGCAGGTCGAACGAGATATTTTCGAGGACCGGAAGTGGACTGCCGTCGGGCGACGTAAAGGACTTGGAAACGTTCGCCACCTCGAGGATCGTCTCAGTAGCCTCGCCTTCAATGACTCGGGGTTTCATTCGTTACGTTCCTTCTGATCGGTGGTCGACGGTTAGAGAGTGAAGTGCGATTCGGCGAGTTTGTAGAGGCGGCGCCAAAAGAGTCGATTAACCATCACGACGAAGAGGCTCATGATGATGACTCCGGAGAGCACCTTGGCGAAATGATCGGGTGCCGCCGAGTTCGAGGCATGGGTGATGTAAGCGCCAAGACCGCTCGCGGACAGGTGATGTGAGCCCCAGACAACCACCTCGGCGACGATGGACGCGTTCCACGCGCCACCGGCGGCGGTGATCCCACCGGTGACGTAGGCGGGAAAAATGGCTGGAAGGATCAATTTACGCCAGCGCTGGCGGCGAGGGAGCCCAAAGTTGGTCGCCATTTCACGCAGGTCGTTCGGAATTCCGATGGCGCCGGCGATGGCGTTGAAGAGTATGTACCACTGCGCCCCGATCATCATCAGGATCATCGAACCGATGTTAAGACCCACGTGCAGGGTAATGAAGGCGATAGTGAAGAACGGAAAGAGCAGGTTCGACGGGAAACTCGCGAGTATCTGAACAACCGGCTGGGCGAGCCGCGTCAGACGGGCACTCATGCCAATGGTGACGCCCACGGGCACCCAAATGATCGTCGAAAGCGCCACCACCACGAGAACACGCAGGAACGTGAGCGCTCCGAGACCAATGACGTAGGGGAAAGTAGCGAACCCGATGGATCGATTGACGTAATCCAGCCCGTTGTTGGCGCCCCAGGCGACCACAACGCCGATCAGAATCCAAAAGGCGAAGTCGCCTCGGCGTTGGCGATGCTTATCGATCGCCAGCGGATATTCCGCGAGTCCGAAAGGACGAGTGATCCGGTCAAGGAATCGACCAATCGGTTTGGTGACGACTCCGATGAAACGAGCGAAATCTGTCCGGCGCAGCAGGTTGAGGAAGAAGCTCTTGGGCTTGTCACCGGACGCGGAGTCCTCCATGCGGAACTTCTCCGCCCACGCGACCAGGGGCCGAAAGAAGACGGCGTTAACGCCGACCACCATGATGATCATCACGACCACGGCAATGCCAACTTTGGCCAGCGAACCCTGTCTGATCGCGATGCCGATGTAGCTCCCCATGCCGGGCAGCGTGTAGTTGCGACCGCTAATGGTGATGGCTTCGGCCGCCGTAAGGAAGAACCATCCGCCACCCATGGACATCATGGCGTTCCACACGAGACCGATCATCGAGCTGGGCACGTCGAGCTTCCAAAAGCGTTGCCATTTCGTCAACCGGTACAGCCGCGCCGCCTCGTCAAGGTCGCGAGGCTGCGTAGTCAGAGAATGATAAAAGCTGAACGTCATGTTCCACGCCTGGGACGTGAAGACCGCGAAGATGCAGGTCGCTTCCAATCCGACCACATTGCCGAATAGGCGAAAGAAGAAAATCGTGGTGAATGTGAGAAATCCCAGAATCGGCACCGACTGGAGGATGTCAAGTACAGGAATCAGCACCATCTCGGCTCGTCGCATTCTGGCAGCGGCCGTGGCGTAGATGAACGTGAAGGCAGTGGAGAACCCCAGGGCCACAAACATTCTTAGGAGCGAACAGGCCGCATAGTACGGCAGATGGCTGAGACCTGTGGGCAACCTGGCTGTTGATGATCCCGGCGTGACGTTGACGCTGAGTGATTCACCCACTCGAGTGATGCCGTACAGCAACGCCACGACGCCGAAACCGACGACGACGTCCGCTGCACTCACCCTACGACGGATCGACAGGCGATTCGATATTGGCGTGCGACGGCCCATCGATTTACTCCACGTTCGCTTGCTCTACCGCAATCTTGGCATAGGAATTCTCAAAGTTTGATGAATTGTGCGCAGCGAAAGAGTCAGATCCAATCTCATCGAACGCCTTTCACGACGAGGTGAACAACTAGTTAGAGACCTCTGATGACTTGGGGCTGCTGAAGGTTTAGCTCTCATCGAGACAACTGATTCGTCACCAGTCCCTTCCCTCGAATCGTTCGTGACGACCATCAGTGCGAAGGCCAAGTGGCCACTTAGAAGGTTGGCCGGCCAAGGGCGAAACAAAGGCCGCTGAAGGCCTGGGTGGGGGGCACACCCAGGCCTTCAGCGGCGTCGACTTCGAGCCAGGACCGAGAGATGGCCTCGATGGAACACAACATGTGCGGCGAATCGAGGCCTACTTCCCCATTGATTCCACCGGCCCTATGCGGCCAGCGGATCAAGCCGTGCGATTACTTCACGCAGCGCCAATCCAAGATCGGTCGAACAGGCGCTGTTGTAGATCGGACCCGAGCCATCGCTCAGCAATGAACTGGCCATCGCGACGCCACGCGAGGTTTGCGTCGGAGCCAGCAGGGCTTCTGCCAGCGCCTCTATCTGCGCTTGCGCGGCGATTATCCGGCCTCGAACGAGCGGAACGCTTGGGTTGAGAAACTTAACCGGCCCTCGTGCCTCGACGAGAAGGGCAAGCCAGTTGGCAGCCAGCGCCCGGCGCTTTGTCAGTGAAACCAGCAATTGGGCCCGTGCGGCCAGCAGAGGACTGGTGTCTGGGGCATGCCCCTCGGCGAGCTTGTTGTCCAGGGAAGCACCACGTACTGTGGCGCCTGCGTGGACCCACAGCGGAACGCGAGCTGCGCGCCGTTCCTGAGATACCGTAATGTCGACCTTCGCAGTCGCCGGGTTCGCAATCGCGTCCATTTTCTGGTTGAACGCAACTCTCTTCTCCGCCCGGCGCTCGTAGAGACCTACGCTCAGCTCCTCGCGCTTGTGGCCGCGGTTCGTGATGTGGAATGCACTTTCGATACTCATCTTTCCCTCCTACAGGGATTTCAGTTACCTCTCAATTCTCGCGGGACATTTACGAATAGATCCTTAAAAATCGCTCGTGGCTCGTCATAATTCCTTAACGCCGAGCAAGACCAACTCTGCCGTGCGCCAAACCCTCACCTCGACGATGCGGGTTCTCGGTGACCAATCCCGTTTAGGGTGAGCGCTGCGACCGCGACGCCGTTGTACGTCGGCTCTACCACGGAGCTGGTCCAGAGCCATCGATCATCACACACTCACTTGAGGTAACGAGGTCCGATAATCCTCCTTGTCCGCGTCGCAGGCCCGACGCGAACCCGTGCGCTGAACAATTGGATGGAGATCTGTGCTGGAGGAGCTAGCAATGACCTTCAGAACATGCCTCGTTCTCGGCCTCATATTTCTCCAACACCACGCGACGAGACCTACACACAACAACGGTTAGCGAACTTCCTTTAATCCCAGGGTACCGGATCGAGACCTCGGCGGCCCACTGTAAGTAGGTGAACGTTCACGCTCTTGGACCCCAACGGTCGCGGTACTTCTGAACGAAACCGAAGTAATTGCATTTGGACACGATTTCGAAACGAGGTCTATTTGTATTTGTGATCCATGTTGCGCAACGCGATAGGTCTGGCGGTTTCAAGGGGCGAGCGCAACACTTGGTGACGAACAGTGAAGTGGACCCCAATCCTTGGACAGCCTGTTGACCGTCTTAAGAGTTGAGCGGGTTGGTTGCAGCGAGTTAGGCGGCTCGCTGTTGAAGCCTTGATCGATAGTAGACCTCGTCGGGCGTTG
>Ga0182014_10006197_pt1 | contig 12973 bp, 9 predicted proteins | sample 612S2DmetaG_FD_120489 | JGI IMG/M metagenome (GOLD analysis project Ga0182014, IMG submission 120489) | Permafrost microbial communities from Stordalen Mire, Sweden - 612S2D metaG | ecosystem: Environmental > Terrestrial > Soil > Wetlands > Permafrost | place: Sweden: Stordalen | collected... | reverse complement strand
CCAAATAGTCTACGCCGATGTGTTGAGCGGTGAAATAGCCCCGGGGAATACACTGCTCCCCGGTGAACTGCAAAACCTCCTTCTCCTGATATCTATATATTTCGTCCTGGATCAACTATAAGGTGCGGATCTCACAAATCGATCGAAAACGAGGTGTTTCTCTGGCCCTCGTAGCATGACTTTTCAAAGTCATAGCACACGCGGCTCGCGGCGCTCTGTCAACTGTATAAACAGGATTAATGGATTCATTACTCAAAATGCGGGTATTGAGGGGTCTTTTGTTTGTTTTGGCCGATTCTGGGGGCCAGCAGACCGATTCTGAGAATCTTCTACACCATCGTGTTTTCAATCACTTGCGGGTGCCAGGACGCTTGTTGACGGTCTGGTTCAGCTTGATCCCCAAAAACCATGGTTGCCAACTACCTCTCCGCCCGTAACGTGTTGATTACAAGGAACGATTTCGCGTGAGTGTAGCCCCACAGCCCACCACGGGAGGGTCACCTGGTCAACTGATTGCCAGCTTGACCGGCTTGCCGACCCGGCTGAGCATTTCCACGAGCGTATCGATGGTGAACTTGGCGGCTTTCTTGTTCACCACGTCGGACACCCGCGGGCGCGAAACCATCAGAATCTCGGCGGCCTCGGCCTGCTTTAAGTGATGTTTCGCAATCCAGACAGACAACTCTTCCATCAACTGCTGCTTGAGCAGTCGCGCGTCATTGATCTGTTTGCGAGACGCAGCTTGAAGACGCTTGGCCTCGTCCGGAGTAAAACCCAATTCCAGGAAGAGGTTCGCTCCCGGCCTTGTCACATGGCGGATTTCGGTGTCGATCTTCATCTCTTTTCCTTCCTCGCGTTGACCACCGCGCGATAGCGCGCCACGGCAACAGCTTTGTCCTGCTTGCTGGTCACCTGAGTCTTTTTCTGGAAGCAATGCAGTACGTAGATGGCTTCCTCGAATTTGGCGACGAACATCACACGGTAGATGCCGCTCGCCTCACGGATGCGAATCTCTCTCGTACCGGCACCCACATCGTCGAACGGACTCCAGTCGGCCGGCTCAAGCCCGACCTGGACCTTCCCCAACTGGAAGCCCGCGTTCTTCCGGGCGTCTTTTGGGAATGCCAGCAGATCGTGGTAGGCAGACCCTACCCAACGGATCTGTTTCTCATCGTCCATACAACCGGTATGTATAAAATTGTATACGCGACTGCGGGTGCAAGTCAAGATGCTCGGCGAACGATGGTCAGCAGGGCGCGCGCTGTCAACAGAGAACGCCGAAGTTGGAAAGTAGCGTTCCTGGGCGCCCAAGTGTGGCTCCCCAAGAGATACACAGAAACGGAACTGCGAATGGAGAAAACCAAACTGGGTGGTTTCTCCCGCCTGTTAACCAGAGAATGAATTTCGTAAGTGCGCGACCCGCTCTAGCGTCTTAAAGCGCGGCCATAAGCGCTCGGCGTTGCCGCGATCGAGCGCCAATTGCACATCCGCCGGCAGGTTCAGGCCGGGAATCTGCTCGACGGTGGTCTCGTACGGTTCCACCGGGTAATCGGTGCCGAACAGAAGCTGCGAGGTGGGTACGAAGGCGCGCAAGGCGGCCATCGGCATAGGATAGGCGGCGGGCGCGCACTCGTAATAGAGGCGCTTCACCTCGAAATAGACGCCATCCGGAGTCTTGTCGCTCTTGCCTTCGGTGCGCAGATGGCCAGAGCTGCTGACCGCTCCGGGTACACGGTCTTTGATGCGTCCCGCGAGCATCGGCACGGCAGCGCCGGAATGGCTGATGATCCATCGGATACCGGTAAAGCCCGACGCCGACACCGCAATCGTGTAGGCTCCAGGCGTCACGTCGTTGAACCGAGAGGTTCCTTCTGTGGCAGAATCCGTGCTGCGTACGACGCCGGTTCCCTCGTCCGTCAAGGTGACCTTGACGTTCGGGACTGCGGCGCCAGTCTGATCGTTTAGCGTTCCGAGGACGCTGCTGCTGGTGGATTGGCCGAAAGCCGAGACCGCAGGGACAGCTCAACAAGGAGGTTGCGCTGTACATCGACAAATCGTTCGAAGACGGCGTTCCGCAGAAGACGGTGGAGGCGGCCATCGCGAAGATGGGAGCGGGCCCGAATGAAACGCGATACTTGGGACAACTCTACAACGCCAACTGCGAGGACCCCAAGAACATCACGACGCACGTGCCGTACATCGACCACTTCCACGGAAAGTGCTACGACCTCAACGAGAAATTCGAAGAAGAGTCAATCCCGACGGCGGCAATTGTGGAAGCCCTGATCGAAGGCGGATTCGACGGCTACATCTGCGCCGAATACGAGGGCCAGCGGACCATTCAAGACGCGTTTGACGTGGACGCCTGCGAGCAAGTCCGCCGGCACCACATCCTGCTGCGCCGGGCGTTCGGGGAGATCCAGGCTTAAGGGAACTACGCAGTTCACCGTTGGGCATTGTGCGAGACGGAATGCCGTGAAGCGACTTTACCAGAAATAGGTCGCAACGATTCGGGGGGGAGCGATATTGCCGTTGACCAAATCCACGGCGATGACAACTTCTAGGTTCTTTCGGCCCCAGTCGCTGGGCGCACGTTCCGCCAAGGCCTTCAGGTGCCTGAACTGCGTCACGAATTCGCCCGCTGCCCGTGTGGCGCCACCTCCCATCCCGGCGAGCATGAGCACTTGTTGCTGGCTCTTTGGGTCCAGGAAGCGGGCTATAACGCCGTAGTCCACGTTTCTTTTCAGGTACGGCGTTCGGAGATCGGAGACCCACCGCGCCGCGTCAGGCTTTTGCCGATCCTCGATACACATCTGGTTTCCATCGGTGCGAATGGCGAAATGGAGCTGGTCCTGAAAGCGCATCGTCCAGACGTTATTCAGGGCGCCCACTAAAACTGCCGGGGCCCGTCTGAGATCGGCCAGGGTTGTGGATCCGGCAAGTCTGATGTCATATCGTTTTCTGTGCGCTTCAAGAATACCCGCAACCTCAGCCTGGACGATCGAATCCACGAACCCGACCCGGGTCTCACGAGCATTTTCAGCCATCGGCGGGGCATCCGAAAACACGCCGTCCAGCGCATCACCTATCACCACAGTAATGGGATCGGCGGAATTCCAGAGGGGGCGCCAGAACACGTCGATGGGATCGGGCCGGCTGCTCATGGCGAAAATCGAGCCCAGAACCGCAACAGCTACAACGATTACTGAGATCCAGACAAGGCGGAATCGCCGAGGATGTGGCTTGCTTGACTGTACCGGCTCAGTGGCCAGCGTTAGGGGCACCTGCAGAACCGCGGGCTCGCTTTCGATGCCGCCCCCTAAAGAAGCTGCGTTAGGGAGACGGAACTGGGGGGCGTAGTGCCCGGCAACCAACTCGATTCTGATCTCCTGCTCCCGGGCGACATCCTGATAATACTGCGCAAGCCGCTTCCGGACTTCGATCGCAGTGGTTCTGACGATGGGATCGGCGCTCGTATCGTAGGCGGGGTCGCGCTGGAACACGTCCATCCCGATCCGTCGTTCCTTTAGTTCAGCGGCCCGCCCCTTCAAAGACTCCAGCACGATGAACCGGAGGAACGGAGTGCAGCGCTTACTCCTCTGGAACAGAGGACTGGCGAGCAGCCGTTCCAATTGATCGTGGACTGCATGCGGCGGGGGATCTTTCTCCTCCGGGGCAAGAGGCGCAGCAGGGTCTCCGACGCTCGGATGGCCAAGCATTCCGACCGTCATGTTAGCATGCTGCGCCGGAACTGAGGAATAGAACCGCTTCGGCAATCATTACCACGTGCGTTACGCACCCGCTCTTTCCTGAAAACAAAGGGAGAGAATTCGCCGAACCGTACCGCACCTGCCGTTTCTGTTCCGGTGGGCGCATGCTGAAGCAATCACACAGTTGTTTCATTGGCGCGCGGCGCACCACCGCTGGCCAGCGCCCAGGATTGAAAGGAGAGGTAAGTGTTTCCACAGCCTAGCGGAGTACAGAACAACATCCTCGACCGGGGATTCAAGAACATCCGGGTGAACGGGCAGATCACCGGTTTCCGAGTCCTGGTTAAGTCCAGCTACTATCGCGGCATTTACGTACCTCTGATCGACAGCATCGAAGTCGAAGTGGATGGCGAGAAATTCGGGCCCGGTCAAGTCCAGTGTGGGTTCAACGGAAAGAATTACGAGCAGTCGGAGTTAGAGAAGCTGGACACCGTTCGCTGGCAGTGGGGCGAGCCGGCCACTCTCACGGTGCGCAAACCAGGCGGCCTGAAGCCCGGCTGGCACAATGTCACGATCACGAGCAAAGAGCGGATTTCGTATATGCCGACTATCCCGACGGTCCGCAGGTACAGCGCCAAGCTAGCGTTGGTGCGGTAGACGAAAGCATTGACTAAGGAGCCCAAGAAGATGACACGGAAAGAATTCCTACGCACCGTGGCGGGCACCGGCGCCGCCGCCTGCCTTTCTGAAATCGCCGCAGTCGCCCAAACACCTGGCAAGCCGAAACTGGGCGTAACCGTGTATAGCTACGGGCGGGATTTCCACAACGGGACGATGACCCTGGAAAAGGCTATCGCCGACATTTCCGACATGGGCGCCGAGGGCGTTGAAATCCTGGGCGAAGCGCACATCCCGAACTATCCCAACCCGCCGGCCAGCTTTGTCAAGCAGTGGTTCGACCTGATGGCGCGATATAACACCAAGCCCGCGGCTTACGACACCTTTGTTGACACGATGTTCTACCACAGCCGCAACCTGACCACGGACGAAGCGGCGGCGCGGCTCGCGGTGGACTTCAAGCTTGCCAACCAGTTGGGGATCAAAGCTCTGCGCCAGCAGTGGCCGCCCTACCCCGCCGACAACAAGGAAGACGAAATCAACGCGCCGTATGTAAAGTCGAAGCTGGCCATGGAAACCATCATGAAGGCGCTCCCGATGGCGGAGAAGTACGATGTGCGCATGGGCATTGAGCTTCACTCGCCCACGCAGTTGAAGTCGGCCTTCATCGACAGCATTTTGGAGGTTATCGCGAAGACGAAGACCCAGCACTTCGGTTTTTGTCCCGACCTGAGCGCTTTCACGCGCACGCCGCAGCGTTCCACCAAGACCAGGCTCGTGCAGCAGGGCGCGCGGGAGAACATTGTCGACTACATCATTTCGGCCTATCAGCAAAGACTGGGCCCGGAAAAGACGGTCGCGGAAGTGAAGAGGATGGGCGGCAACGAAGTGGAGCTCAATTTCGCTGGCATAGCCGGCATTTACCATTCGAGCAACAACGACCCCAAGGATCTTTTGCCGCTGGTGCCCTACTGCTACCACGTCCACGGAAAGTTCTACGAGATCACGGACGATCTCCACGAATACAGCATTCCGTACGAGGAAGTTCTCCCCGTGCTGGTTCAGGGCGGATACAACGGCTACATCGACAGCGAATTTGAGGGCAACGTACCTGGCGCCAGCACCTCGGGAGCAATCCGGGCGCAGCAGGCCCTGATGCGGAAGATTTTGGGCATGGCGTGACACCCGCACGCCGACGCGGAATCACCAAACCGGGACTGGATTGGGTGGAGAAGGTGTCGGTATGCGTGTCCGGCCTGGACCCAGCCTCGGTCCCGTCCGGTTCCGCCGCTGACACCTTTTGAAAGGCATAACGACGATGCAGAGCAGCGTTTCACGGCGGCATTTCTTTTGGGGCGCGCTCATGGCGGGAGCGGTTCCCACCGGCGGATTTGGCAGCACGCCTTCGCTGAAGGCAGTCCGGTATAAATCGCCAAATGAGCTATTGAATATTGCAGCCATTGGCGCCGGCGGCCGCGCTACCGCGAACATCTCTGGGTGCGCCTCGGAGAACATCGTGGCGTTCGCCGACCCCGACGACCGGAGCGCGGTTGGAACCTATAATCAGCACCCCAAGGCGGCGACCTACAAAGACTTCCGGAAGATGCTGGACAAAGAAGGGGCGAACATTGACGCGGTGATAATATCGACTCCGGACCACTTCCACGCCGTGGCCGCCTATTGGTCCATGCAATTGGGAAAACACGTCTACTGCGAGAAGCCCCTCGCCCATACCATCTGGGAAGCGCGCTTTCTCGCCCAAGCGGCGCAGAAGTACAAAGTCGCCACCCAAATGGGGAACCAAGGCTATTCCTACGAGGGCGAGCGAATCGCGGCCGAGATAATCTGGTCCGGCGAAATCGGGGATGTGAAGGAAGTCCACTGCTGGACGGACCGGCCGATTTGGGCGCAAGGTATGGACAAGCTGCCGGCCGAGGAAAAGGTTCCTGCGGAGCTCGACTGGGATGTCTGGCTCGGGCCAGCCGCAATGCGACCTTACAGTCCGGCTTACTGCCCGTTCAACTGGAGAGGCTGGTACGATTTCGGAAGCGGAGCGCTGGGGGACATCGCCTGCCATGTCTGGGGAACCGCGAACACGGCTCTCCTGCTGGGCGGATCCAACTGTACAGTGGAAGTAACAAGGCGGACGGGCAAGAGTCCTTACGCATTCCCCAAGAGTTCGGTTACCGAGTTCAGTTTCCCAGCGCGCGGGGCGCTCGGGCCCGTCAAGATCATCTGGACCGACGGAGCGGCTGGACCGACATACCGTCCGGAAGGACTGCCAGACGGCGAGCCGCTGGTGAGCGGCAAGGGCGCATTCGGAGCGGATGGCGTGCTTTTCTACGGAACCGGGCCGGCGACTGGAGGGACCGGAGCGGGTCGCTCTGGGACGGCAGCCCCCAGCGCCGCGGCTGCTCCGGCGCGCGCCGCCACACCCCCCGCGAGCGGCGGACAGGATAGAAGCGGCAGCAGCCCCTATGGCTCCTCGTTCGAAGGCCGGCCCATCAACAGGCCTGATGGCAGCGGCGCCATCTTCGTCGGCACAAAAGGATGCCTGAGCGCTGACAACTACGGCGGCAATATACGCCTTCTTCCCCTAGCCCGACACCAGGCGTACAAGCTGCCGCCGCAAGTGCTGACTCGCTCTCCGGGGCACTACGCGGACTGGATCCGTGCCTGCAAAGGGGGCGAGCCGGCCTTCTCGAACTTCTCCATAGCGGGGCCGTTCTCGGAGATCGTGCAGCTCGGCGCGCTGGCGACTCGTATAGAAGGAAAGTTGGAGTGGGCCAGCGCGAAGATGACGTTTACCAACAATGAGGACGCCAACAAATACCTGAAGCCGTTTCTGCGGAAAGGCTGGGAGTTGAAGGTGTGAGGTCGGCCTACGGCGATTGCGCGAGCGGGCCGAGCTAGCCGCCGCTACCCGTGGCAGCCGGCCCGAGGGTGTGCCGAATCCCAGGCCTATCGCCGAAACAAGTTCGAAAGTCAGCCCGCAGATGAAAAGCCGGAAAGCCGACGGAAACTCCATATCAAGGAGAATGCTATGAATCTCCAGGATTGCTGCGGCGCGTCGCGCCAGGATTTCTTCAAGAGAATCGGGGCTGTCGGGACTGGCAGTTTGTTCGGCTCCGCCGGTTTGCTCGCGCACGGCGGCGGCCATGCCGCGCCGGCGAAACGGGGCCGGATTGACGTTCACCATCACATGCTCCCAGAATTTTGTTTCCCGAACAACAGATGGCAGCCGGAGGCGTCGATCGAGACCATAGACAAGTTCGGCACAGCGTTGGCGATCGCTTCGTTCGTTATTCCCGGCCACTACAAGCGACGGTGTTTCACTGCTGCAACCGGTGACGCCGGCCTTGAGATTAGCCGGGCTCGACTCACGGACAGCGCGCCCGAGTTGTGGAATTCGGTCTATACCGTCTAACGTCAGAGATGTGTGGAGCCTATTATGCGAAAGCCTTGTTTGAAACTCGTCGTGGTAGTTGGGATACTGTTGGCGCTAGGCGCTGCTGCGAATGCCGCCCAGATGTCGCCGCGCACGGATACTGCGCGCATCAACTTCAATGCGGGCTGGCAGTTCGCGCTCGTCGATCAAAATAACTTCGCCCAGGCGACAGCCGATCCCAACAATTTGTACTACAACGCGACGGCCGGGACGGGCGCACCCTTCCTGAACTACTCGACCTCCTTTCCCGGCTCGGTGTGGAGACCGTTGACGCTGCCGCAGGATTGGAGCGTCCAGTTGCCTCCGACCAACAGCGCCGCGGGGTCCAATCCACGCTGCCCGACGTGCAGCGGCTTTACGGCCTGGCTGCCGGGCGGCTTTGCGTGGTATCGCAAGGTCTTCACGCTGCCGATGGCCGGCGCGCCGGCGAAAGCGGGGGACGTGTACTCGGTTGACTTCGACGGGAGCTTCGGGTTGACGACGGTGTACCTCAACGGGGCGCAGGTCGGCGCCCGCACGGTGTCCGGAACCACGCACAACTTCGGATTCACGGGCTTTCGCGTGGACCTGCCCGTCGGGAGCGGCCCAGGTAAGTTGCACCCGAACGGCCAGAACGTGCTGGCGGTGAACGTGTCCAACACGCCCGACTCCCATTTCTATAAGGGCAGCGGCCTGTACGGCGATGTGTGGCTCATGGAGACCAGGCCGGTGCACATCGCGCGCTACGGCGTGTTTGTGACGACTCCCAATCTCGCGGCCACGGATAAAGCGGCGACTCCCTATGGGAATGCGCAGGTAAAGACGCAGGTTGTTAACGAGAGCGCCAGCACGGACACGATCACCGTCACTCATACCATCGTGGATGCCGCGGGCAACCAGGTCGGGACTGCTTCTTCGCAGAGCCCGCTGGCGGTGGCGGCGGGAAGGTCGCAAACGGATACGACAACCGTCAAGGTGACCAATCCCAAGCTATGGTCGCCGGACGCGCCGAACATTTACTCGTTGCGCACGAGCATCTCCAACGCCAGCGGCGTTCTCGATTCGTATGCGACGCCGTTCGGGTTCCGCTGGCTCGCATTCGATCCTAACGAAGGCTTCTTCATCAATGGCGTGTACACCCCGCAAAACGGCATGGCCGAGCACTCGTTGAAGGGTGCCCTGGGTGAGATGCAGAACTATGACGCGGATTACCGCGAGCTGGTGATTCTGAAGGCGGCGGGCGTCAACGCCATCCGTACGGCGCACAATCCGCCGCAGCCGGAGTTCATCGCCGCCGCGGAGGACATCGGGATGATGCTCGAGGACGAGTTCGTCGACGGCTGGGCCGGCGGGGCGTACCAGGCGTACTTCGATACCGACAGCGACGCAGACATCACCGAATTCGTGATGCGCGACCGCAATTCGCCCGCGGTCGTCCAGTGGTCGCTTGGCAACGAGCCGCGGCAGTCCAGGACGGCCGAAGGCGTAGCGGTCATCGAGCGGCTGCAAGCCGACATCCTCGCGGTAGACCCGACGCGCATCATCTGTTTTGAGAACGACACGAGGGCCGTGCCCGCGCAGGGCAGCGCCGCGGGCGATCTCCAGTTGGTGCTTCCACCAACGCGCGCCGACGGCATTCACTACGTCAACGGAGAGGCGTGGGACCTCTATCACGAGCAGTACCCCAGCACGATCTTCTGGCACGGCGAGGCGACTGACCAGATGTCCACGCGCGGCGTCTACGACTCGTGCGACCAAGTTGGTGGCGCGTCCCGCAACATGGTTGCCACGCGCTTTGCGCCAAATGGCGAGGCCCAGGCCTCTTCGTGCGACAACACCGCCAGCAACGGCGCCGTGAACTCGGTCTTCTTGAACATGGGGTTCGCCCTCAAGGTTGGCCGCGACAGGAAGTGGCTCATCGGCACCTACCCGTGGACGGGTTTTGACTATCTGGGTGAGGCAGGCGGCTTCCCGGCCAAGAACGCCGAATCCGGAACGGTGGACCTTGCCGGCTTCCCGAAGGATTCCTACTACCTCGTCAAGAGCCAGTGGTCGAAGGCGCCGATGGTGCATATCGTTCCGATGAACTGGACTGAGTACAAGCCGGGCCAGAACGTGACGGTGACGGCGTACGCCAATCAGCGGCGCGTCAATCTGAAGGTGGTCGACCCCGCTACCGGGAACGTGCTCACTGATTACGGCACGAAGTCCTTCGCTGTGAAGACCGAGCCTTGGGGCGCCACTTATCTGGAGACCGACGTCCAGCGTGGCGATGACACCGCGAACTTGGCGCCTGCCAACACGACGCTGCGGTTCCCCGCGGCCGCGGGGGCCAAGGTCGTCTATCCCGCCAGTGTCACTGGCTACGGAAGCCACATGGAGGCAGTCACGATCGGCGGCGCCCAGACCGAGACGTTTACGGCCGGCTATAACTTCCCGACGCTGCCGGCTGCCACTTCGCTGGTTGCGGCAGCGGGCGGCGCCTCAGCCCCGGCCACGAATATCAAGGTCGCGAGCTTCTTCGGGTTCCAGCCCGGTGAGCAGATGAAGATTGAGGCGGGCACAGCGAATGAGGAGACCGCCACGGTCACGAAGGTGGGAACGGCCGCGGCGGCGAGCACGCTGGCGGTCCCTGCGCGCGCCGGGGATACGAGGATCTATCTGACAGACACGACCAATTTCCGGGGCGGCGACACGCTGACGATCGGTACGGGCGCGGGCCAGGACGTGAACATCCGGGTGGCGCAGGTCGGCAATCCGGCAGGGACGCAGGCGACCACGCTGGTTGCGCCGGTGGTTGCGGGAGCCAACACGACGAACCTGAAGGTCGAGAACACCACTGGACTGACTTACGGCGACACCATCATCGTGGACGGCAGCGGGGCCAACTCCGCGAACTTCGAGATGGCGAAGATCGTCGGGCGCGTTGGGGCCGCGCGGCCCAACACGACGCTGACCCTGCCGGCGGCGGCTGGCGCCACGAACATCAGCGTGGCCAGCACGAGCGGGTTTGAGGCCGGCGATCGTGTGTCCGTCGACTCGACGGGCGCTGGCGCGGAGGCGGTGACGGTCTCGAGCGTGGGGACGGCGGCGGTGAGCACGACGCTGTTCGCAGCGGCCAGGAGCGGCGCCACAAACATTAAGGTGGCGAGCACGAACGGGTTTGCGAACAACACGCAGCTCATCATCGGCTCGGCGGGTGCAAGCCCGGAAACGGTGAATATCGTGAGCGTCGGCACACAGGGCCGCAACTTCACGCTTTCGGCCGGCTTGGTTGCCGGTGCGACGGAAATCCAAGTCGCCGCGGTTGGGGGCGCCGCCGGGGGCCGCGGGGGCGGATTCGGAGGCCCGGGCGGTGGTGGATTTGGGGGGCCGGGCGGCTTTGGCGGCGGTGCCGGATTCGGTGGCCCCGGTGGTCCGGGAGCTGCCGGCGGCGCGGGCATCCAGGCCGGCGACACCGTGATGGTCGATGGCGAGTCCCGCACAGTTGTTAGCGTCGTGGCGCCGCAAGGCGGCCGCGGCGGATTCGGGGCTGGTGGTCCGGGCGGCGGTGGCAGGGGAGGCCCGCAGCCAACTACAGTTACGATTACGCCGGGCTTGACGTCCGCGCACGCACAGGGCGCCGGGGTTCAAGATCTTGGAACCGGCATCACGTTCGAACCGGCTCTGGCTTCGGCCAAGCCGCAGGGCGCGGCGGTAACCGATCCGGGCACGGGCATCACGTTCTCTCCGGCGCTTCGCGCCGGGCACGCGTCCGGCGTCTCCGTGCGCGACACGAGCAACCTGGGTACGGGCATCACGGTCACGCCGGCCCTAAAGCTCGCTCATGCCAGCGGCGCGCCGTTCCTGGACTTGGGTCCGGGTATGTCCATAAAGCTGGGCGCGCCGCTGCGATTCGCGCATGAGGGCGGCGTCAGCGTCAACAACAACAACGGAACGGGCCTCACGGTCACGCCTGGGTTGACCAAACAGCACGCTATCGGCGCAGCGGTACTGCCGCTGGGCGCCGGCCTGAAGGTCACCAACCCGGGCGGACTGAAGTTCGCGCACGCCGCGGGCGACGCGGTCAGCTCCCCCGGCGTGGTGGCCGCGTCCGTGAACTCTTCGTGCGTAGGCAGCTATGAGGATACCAACGGTACGTGTGGCGATATCAGGCTGCTCTGGGAGGTTCCATTCGTGGCGGGCAAGCTGGTCGCCACGGCGGGCAACTCGCTGGATAGCAGCGGCAAGGTGATTCAGACGGCGAGCGATTCCCAGACCACGGCCGGTCCGCCGGCGACGGTCGCGGTGACTCCCGAGAAGCGCGTCATCCCGGCCGATGGCGTGTCGCTGGCGTACATCGATCTTGACGTTATCGACAGCAAAGGCGTTATGGTTCCGGCGGCCGACAACGAGATCTCAATCGGCGTCTCGGGGCCGGGGAAGGTCATCGGCATGGACAACGGTGAGTCTGTTGAGCCAGAGAACCTGTCGGCGAGCGCTCGCGCGGCGTTCCACGGTAAGGCGGTGGCGATCGTCCAGTCGACGGGCGGCTCCGGGCCGATCACGGTCACGGCGACGTCGCCGGGTGTCGCTCCGCGGAGTGCGACGGTGATTGCCTTCAACGCTAAAGGGGCTGGGGTCGGTGTGGATACCGTCGTGGTGCGCACGTTGCTGGGGTCCACGATCGCGCTGCCGGCCACCGTTCAGGCGGACAACGCCGACGGATCTCAGACCAAGGCGAACGTGCTGTGGAGCGCGACGCCGGCAGCGGCGAAGACTACGCCTGGGGTGTACACGGTGTCGGGCGCCGTCAATGGCTTCCCGAGCCAGAAGGCTACGGCGGTGGTGATCGTGTACACCGTCAGCGGCGTGCAGGGGTACTCCACGGTCGTGGGAACCGGTGATGCGCCGACTCTGCCCGCATTCCTGACGGTGAACTACAGCGACGGTGTTTCGCTGCTGCGGCCGGTGACGTGGGCCGCGATCAGTCCATCGCAGTACGCCGCGACGGGTCAGTTCACGGTGCGGGGCACGGTCGCGGGCGTTCCCGCGGGCCAGCAGCCCGTCGCGTCGGTGCGGGTGGCAAGCGCGACGATGTCGAACCTGGCCCTGAGCAGCCTGACGCCCGCGCCGGCGGCGAGCGTGAGCTTTACGACCGTCAACACGACGCCGGCCCAGATAATCGACGGGACCACCGGCAGCGGTGGTTGGGCAAACACCTCGGGATCGCAGGCTT
>Ga0182014_10006196_pt1 | contig 12975 bp, 14 predicted proteins | sample 612S2DmetaG_FD_120489 | JGI IMG/M metagenome (GOLD analysis project Ga0182014, IMG submission 120489) | Permafrost microbial communities from Stordalen Mire, Sweden - 612S2D metaG | ecosystem: Environmental > Terrestrial > Soil > Wetlands > Permafrost | place: Sweden: Stordalen | collected... | reverse complement strand
CGGTCAACAAAATGATCCGCGCCCGCCAGACATGTTTTTGCGGACTGTTCCGATCGGCCACAACGGCCTCAAGTTTCGCGCGATCCTTGGCCGTTATGGCAACTGTGATACCATTGAGCATGCCACAGAATCGCACGCGTGAAGGAAAATGAGAATCCTAAATTAGACTCAAATGTTGGATTTTATCCACTAGGATAGTCCAGGGGAGGCCTCTCGGTGCAGGAGAGCATCTCGCTGACGAAGCGGCGCTGTCGCGGATACCTAATCTGCTTCATGGCCATCAGTTTAATCTATGCCAGGCATTGATATTCTGCCAGTTTCATCTGAATGTTGTTCTGCATTAGCCTTCTGGTATAAGGGGCCGGATTGAGCCCTATGCTACCACCAGACCACGGCATCAACCCAAACGAAGGGCAGTGCTGAATATGACACCTGATACGGACCGCATAATCCGCGGAGTCGAAAGCCATTCGATCAATTACGTTCGGGCGACGGAGCGGCATGGCAAAGTGCGGGACCAGGGGCCGTTCTGGTTCACGGGCAATTTCCAGTTCCTCACCATATCCATCGGCTTTATCGGGCCGTCCATGGGGCTGTCGCTTTTCTGGACAGCCGTTTCCGGTGTTCTGGGGATTATGTTCGGCACGCTATTCATGGCATTCCACGCTACGCAAGGGTCGATTTCGGGCCTGCCGCAGATGATGCAAAGCCGGGCGCAATTTGGCTTTCGCGGCGTCATCGTGCCGCTGTTCGGCACTCTCGTGAATTATGTCGGGTTCAATGTTATCTGCGCTTTGCTGCTGATGGACGGGCCGCATAATCTTTTTGGCTGGAACCAATATCTGGTGCTGGCGGCAACAGCGGTCCCGAGTTTCATCCTGGCGTTATATGGCTATGACTGGCTGCACCGCTGCTTCAAAATCCTGTCTGGATTAGCATGCCGCTGCTCACCGTGCTGACGCTTGCCATCGCTTTCGGCGCCGTGCCGGACCCGGTGCCGCCCAAGCTCGGCTTTGACCTGGTGGCCTCTGGCGTTGAGTTTGCTGGCTGTGCCGCCTACAATATCGCCTATGCGCCCTATGTTTTGGATTATTCGCGCTATCTTCCGCGTAACACCAAAGCATCCACGATTATCATGAACGTGTTCTGGGGAGCGTCGTTGTCCGGCTCCTGGCTGGTCGTGCTCGGCGCCTGGCTTGCCGTGATGATGGGCGCCTCCGATCCGCTGGTCGCGCTGAACGCCTCGAGCAATGCGGTATTCCCTCATTTTGGTGCCTTTCTGGTCATCGACAGCGTGGCGGTTCTGTTCGCCCTGGTTGCCGTCGATAACTACAGCGGCATGCTCACGCTGGTGACGGCGGTGGACAGTTTCAGGGCCATGCCGCGGACGCGTATGGTCCGGGCAATTTTCATCACGCTCATTACGCTGCTCTGGGCGGGTGCAGCGCTGCTGTGCGGCCAGAACGCAATGACGGCGCTGAATTTGGTGCTGACCATTGTCCCCTACCTGCTGGTGCCGTGGACTTCGGTGAATCTGGTTGACTTCTTCTTCGTGCGGCGGGGTCATTATGCGGTGACTGAACTGCTAAAACCCGAGGGTATTTACGGCAAATGGGCGTGGCGGGGGATGTTATCCTACGCGCCGGGCTGGGCTGCGATTCTACCTTTTGCCGTGCTGCCGGGTGTATGGCCGGGGCCGCTTGCCGCTAAGATTGGCGGGGGTGGATATCAGCTGGCTGATGTGCCTGCTGGCGGCCGGCGCCTCGTATTATCTCATGGGCAAGGGAATCGACGTGGACCGTGAACGCAGCGCGGTCATATCCAGAGAAATCGAGCTGGGCGGTTATGCGCCGGCAGCTGGGGAGTAGTGAGTATGGATGAAGCTGCCGAACCCCCCGAGAGCCCGACGCCCCCAATTGGAGCGGCGGATTCGCGAGAGGTCCAAAGCCGGGCCCATGATGAGCGGCGCTTTGCCCGCCATGTCGATTGGAACTTATTCAGAGATTTTGTTGAACTGGTCCGGCATGGCGGGATAGGTGCCGCGGCCCGGGCGACGGGGCGGCAGCAGCCTAGCATGAGCGCTGCGTTGAAACGGTTGGAGCAACATCTGGGCGAACCGCTCTTCTTGCGCGGTGCGCAGGGCATCACCCTCACCCCGGCGGGACAGGTAATGGCAGAATTATGTGAGGGGATCGCTGCCGATGTGCACTCCATGCCGCATCGCGTAGCCGAAGCGGCCGGGCAATTGGGAGGGCTGATCAAAATCCGCACGATTTCGGATGTTATTGCGCCCGCCATGGATAAAGCGATGCTGGGTTTCCATCAGCGCTACCCCGGGGTGCAGATCCGCCTGAATATTGCGGCATGGCGCGAGGTGGTGGATGCGGTGGCGCGTGGTGATGCGGATCTTGGCATCGCCTGCGACAGCGCGCCACGCGAGGATCTGCACTATCTGCCCGTGGTGCGCGAAGTGCAGCAGCTTTACTGCGCAAAAACATCATCGCTTTTCGGCAACGCGCCGGGCTCGCCCGCAGAATTTCGCGACCAGAGTTTTGTGTTGACGGGTGAGGACGAGCCAGATGAGCTTGCAAATTTCCGAAGGCGTTACGGTCTCGGGAGCAAAGTTGGCGGCGCGGCGGATACGTTGCATGAAGCCAGGCGATTGATCGAACTTGGCTTTGGCATCGGGTTTTTGCCAACCGCCGTGGCAGCACCGCATGTGGCGGCAGGCACGCTCTGGCCTTTGCTGCTGGAGTTTCAGATGCCGAGCTATCATCTTTACGCGGTCACCCGCGCAGAATTGCCGGACGGCTCGCCGGCCTCACTCCTGGTGGCGGCAGTGCGGAAGCATCTTCGCGACGAGCCATAATCTCCATGTTTTCAAAACATCGATGTAAGGATAAAATGAATTGAGCTCGTCTCTGAAGATGCTAACACCACGTGTCAGTGAATTGCAGGGGCTATGGCTGCGCTCACTAATTTCCTGGCCAGATGGCACGCGCGACACGACAACCCAGGTCCGGTGGCTGCAGGGCCAAAGCGTGTATATAGATCTGCGCCAACCCGCTCACATGCCCGACTTCGCCCATGTGAGCGGGTTGGCGACTCTGACGACGGAAGATTGCCTTCATCTTGCCAAACAGGAAGGATTTGCCGGACATTTTACATTTGATGGCACGTTTTTTGAATGGGCGAGAGATATCGATTTTCAACCCAAGCCTCTGTATTCCGACTCCGGATCGCTCTGCTGGGAGGATGATGTACTTGTGGAGACCGGTCGTGATATCGCCTATATCGAACATTGGCATCGGGACCCGACGGTGAAAGCAGCCCCTGCCGCCTCGCTGGCGTTGCGTTGTCGGCATACCGGCGTGAATGGACGCTTCCTGCGGGTGGGTGCGTATTTCATGTTTGCGCGCGACCGCACGCTTATTCCCGCGGCACAGCAGCATCTCTTCGATTGCGTGCGGGGGAGCGCGGATCTCAAAGCTGCCCGGGCTTTGGTGGATTGCGAAATATCCTTCGGCGTCGTGGAGCCCCTGGGGTGCCGCATCACCGCCTCCACTTTGCCTTACCGCATCGGCGATACTCTGGATCAGCATTTTACCGTGAACGAATTGACAGCCCGGGACCGCGCCGCCGATGGCGCTGTGATCCGACGGCACTGGGAAATCACGGATAGCGAGGGCGATCCGGGAGTGCTCGCCGCAGCCGCATTGGCTCATAAAGGAGGCAAACGATGAATAAAGCTTTTTCCGCCGTTCCCGTGGTTGATATCTCACCGCTATACGGCACTGACGCAACCGCCATCGCGCAAACTGCCATGGCACTGAAGACCGCAGCCAGCGAGGTCGGGTTTTTATACGTGACCGGGCACGGGCTGAACGCGGCGCGATTCGATGCAATGCTGGCGGCCACCAAGAATTTTTTTGCGTTGCCTCTCGACAAAAAGATGCAGGTCTATATTGGGAACTCTCGTAACCACCGCGGCTATGTCCCTGAGGGTGAGGAGATTTTTACCATGGGCACCAAGGATGCAAAAGAAGCCTATGATTTGAGCCGCGACCTGCCGGCGGATGACCCGGATTATCGCGCTGGCAATCCTTTGCTTGGGCCCAATCAGTGGCCTGACTTGCCCGATTTTGCTGAAGCGGTGGCGGCGTATTATGACGCAACTGTTAAAATAGGCCGCGTTCTGCTGCGTGGTTTCGCCCTGGCGCTCGGAGAACCCATGGACGCATTCGATGCGCTGTTGACCAAGCCGCCAAGCCAGTTGCGGTTGATCCATTATCCCCATGACCCGGAGGCGGAAGATAAGCCTGGAATTGGCGCGCATACGGATTATGAATGTTTTACATTATTGCGCGCGACGGCGCCGGGGCTCGAAGTTCGTAATGGTGCCGGAGACTGGATCGACGTGCCGCCATTACCAGATGCCTATGTGGCGAATATTGGCGATATGCTGGAATTGTGGACGAACGGGGCGTTCGTCGCAACCACCCACCGGGTGCGCAAAGTCAGTGAAGAGCGCTATTCTTTTCCGTTATTTTTCTCGCTCGATTACGATACGCGGATCGTACCCATGCCACGATTTGTGACGGCGCAAAATCCCGCCAGGCCAGCGCTGGTGGCGGGTGAGCATCTATTCGCGCAGACGGCAAAGACGTTTGCCTATCTACTCGAGCGGATCAAACGCGGCAAGCTTAAACTGCCGGAATGTGCAGTCGGGTTACAGTCGTTTGGCCATTCCAAGGGCGAAGGACCGCCGCTGACACCATGACCGGCACAACCGGCCAATGTGGAGAGCGCTTGCGCTGATCCAGCGGATGTAATCACCGCATGTTCACACATTGCACCTCGATACTCCCCAGGAAGGCTCTGGTGCACATTTTTAGTTTTGAGAGTTAGGGCCTGAGGTCATTCTTCCGGAAGGCACTGAAGACGCAAGGGCATCCTCCTTGCGTCTTTACGATGTGGCTATGCCGCATCTCTTAGATGCCGGCCACGAATTGCCAGAGGAGAATGAGATGTGGAATAAAATCCAGCTTCGGTCATCAAAATATCTCAACAATATCATCGAACAGGGTCATCGGAGTGTGAAGGCCAGGATTGGCCCCATGCTCGGCTTCAATAGAAGCAAGCGGGCACAAAATCACCATTGACAGCATCGAACTCCTTCACCGTATTCGCAAAACCAATTCTACCTCAGTAAAGTACCAATTCATACCAAACCACGTCAACGATGTGAAATGTTATACTCGCCGCATGAAACAATCAGAACATAACCCCGAATGAACCAAATCAAATTTGCAGAGCCGTTAAAAAAGGAGGAATTACTCCTCCGATTTTGGTTGCATATATAATTCTCAGGCCTCTGCCTATTTAAGCATCATATGATCAAATTTGAAACTTACCATCAAAACTCAGCGTATTTTCTTACCAGAATGAGCCTTGACGGGATGGCTGAATGAACGTTTAACAAGAGCGAAGCATCATTTCGTCGCCGACGGATTTCTTCTGCCCCAGCAGCAGAAGAGTGTGTAACTCAAGCAGGAATCGGAAGAATAGCGATGGCCGGTAAAAAATTCCACCTAGGCTGGTTTATGAATTTTACGCCGGATGAATGGCGTGAGCCCTTCGGCCAGGGCGGCCAGCCATGGGGTGGGCAATTCTATATTGAAATGGCCCGCGCCCTCGAACGCGCTTGTTTCGATTATATCATGATCGAAGACAAACTAATGGTCTCCGAAACCTATGGCGGCTCGCGCGAGGCTGGCTTACGCAGCGGCGTGATGGCGCCCAAGCACGATCCCGTGCCGCTCGCCGTTGCGATGGGCATGGCAACTACGCGGCTTGGCGTTATCGCCACCATGTCCACACTCGGCTACCCGCCCTTTTTGCTGGCGCGGCTGTCCTCAACTGTCGACAGCCTGACGCAAGGCCGCTTTGGTTGGAATGTGGTGACCAGTGCTGAAAATCTCGCCGCGCAGAATTTCGGCTTGGAAAAACTGCCTTCCCGTGAACAGCGGTATGCTATGGCGGAAGAATATATGGAGGTGGTCAGCAAACTCTTCGACAGCTGGGATGCGGACGCCGTGGTGCTCGACCGCGAAGCCGGTATTTACGCCGACCATACTAAAATTCGGCCGATTGATCACAAAGGTGAATTCTTCAAAGTGCGCGGACCGCTGAACACCGTGCGCTCGCCGCAGGGCCGTCCGATTTATGTGCAGGCCGGCGCCTCACCGCGCGGGCGGGATTTTGCGGCGCGGCATGCGGATTCCATTGTCTCGGTCGCCAGCGGCGTGGCTGAGATGAAAGCATTCCGCGACGATATCCGCGGCAGGGCCGCAGCTAGCAGGCGAAATCCGGATGACATCAAGATCCTGTTCTGCGTCACGCCGACCGTAGCAGAGACCGAAGAAGAAGCGCAAGCCAAACATATGCGCATGTTGAATGCACCGCATTTCATCGATGATATGCTCGCCTCCGTCTCTGCGATCACCGATATCGACTTCGCGCAATTTGATCTCGATCAGCCTTTACCTGAGCGGCTGATGACGAACGGCGAGCAAGGATCGCTCGACAAATTCCAGCAACATGGAAGCGGCAAAACCCTGCGCCAGCTTGTGGTGGATGGCGCCGGGGGCATCGTCTCCTCAGTCGAGCTGATCGGCACGCCGGACTCGGTGGCCACGCGCATGGGCGAGGTAATGGAGGAGGTTGGCGGCGATGGATTCCTCATCACCACGCCGGTACTGCGCGTCAGCCGCCGCTATGTGGTGGACATTACCGACGGGCTGATCCCGGCACTGCAGAAGCGTGGCCTGACCCGCACCGCCTATGCGCATAAGACTCTGCGCGACAATCTTTTTGCTTTCTAGCGCCACCCTCGTGGCGCTGTTCTTGCTTCACAAATTTCTGCAACAACGCAATCTTTATAGAGGACCATTGTCTCCCCTTTTCCCCAACAGCTACGCACCATGGAGGTTTCATATCGTGAGAATTGCACTTAAGAAAATTTCCCGCATCGCATTGGCAGTCGCGATTGCCGCATTCGCCACCGCCGGCATCGGCACGCATGCCAAGGCTGAGACACCTTTGCGCATCGGCTTCAGTGATTGGCCCGGCTGGACGCCTTGGCAGATCGCGATCGATAAGGGCTGGTTCAAAGAGGCCGGCGTTAATGTCGACCTGCAGTGGTTTGATTATTCTGCATCGCTTGATGCGTTTTCCGCCGGCAAGTTGGATGGCGATTTCATTGCTAATGGCGACGGATTGGCAATAGGCGCGGGTGGTGCCAAAAATGTACTGATCTTGCTCACTGATTATTCCAACGGCAATGACATGGTCGTCGGCAAGCCTGGCATTACCAGCATCAAGCAGCTAGCCGGGCAAAAGGTGGGCGTCGAGGTCGGGCTGGTCGACCATCTTCTGCTCGAACATGCGCTGACGAGCAATGGGATGGCGATCAGCTCGGTGACCCTCGTCAACACCGTGACCAATAACACGCCGCAGGTGCTGGCCTCCGGTTCCGTCGCCGCCATAGCCGCCTGGCAGCCGATCTCCGGTCAGGCCATGATGCAGCTGCCCGGTTCACGCCCCATTTACACTTCCGCCGAAGCGCCGGGCCTGATCTTTGACGGGCTGACGGTCTCGCCGGAAAGCCTGAAAGAGCGGCCGCAGGATTGGGCAAAAGTTATCACGGTCTGGTACCGTGTGCTTGCCTATTTCAACGATCCTAAGACGCATGCTGATGCGCTGGCCATTATGGCTGCGCGTGATGGCGTATCGCCGGCGCTATATGTGCATTATGTTAAAGGCACGCATCTGCTGAGCCGCACTGAAGCGGAAAAAGCATTCGCCAAGAGCGATGCCATTTCTTCGATCTATGGCTCGGATGCGAACGCGGATGCGTTCAACGTTCGCAATGGCGTGTATAAATCACCGCAGACAATCTCCGACTATATCGACTCCTCACTGATGGCGAGCCCCTGAGTGCTGAGCATCTCGGACGCCGCACTTCGGCCGATATCCGAAGTGGAGACTGGCCAGGCTGTGCCTGGCCAGTGGTTTCGAGTGCGCGCCCGGCTTAGCCGGCGCGCCCGCATCCTTCTCGCGTTCGCCTCGATCCTGCTGCCGCTGGGCCTATGGTCCACGGTCAGCTACGTGCCTTTCATCTGGCATCCGGACATGCTGATCAGCGATCCTGGCGATGTCGATTATTTTCAGCCTGGCATGCGTGTGGATAAGGCAATGTTCGCCTCTGAAATTGCGAATGCCAAAACCAATGGCACCGCACCGCCCGTAGGCACACCTGCCAACCCAGTGTATTTGCCGGCCCCCGGCGATGTGCTGATGGCATTCTACACCTCTTTCACCACCCCGCCCATGGATCAGAACGGATTGTGGCTGCATCAGAGCCTGTGGCAAAGCATCCAGACGATTTTCTGGGGGTTTGTGATTTCTTCCATGATCGGCGTACCGCTTGGTATTTTATGCGGCGCGCATAGTGCCGCGGCGCGGCTGGTGGAACCTTTTGTCGAGTTTTTCCGCTACCTCCCCGCACCAGCCTTCAGCACACTTTGTGTCGCAGTGCTTGGGATTTATGCCGGGCCGAAAATCGCCATCATCGTCATTGGCACTTTGTTCCAGCAAATTCTTATCATTGCCAATACAACGCGCAAGGCTGATTTTTCGCTGGTTGAGGCGGCGCTGACTCTGGGCACGAAAAATCTGCGCCTGCTCACCAAGGTCGTCATCCCCAGCGTGCTGCCTGATCTTTATCGCGACCAACGCGTGCTGCTCGGCTGGGCCTGGACCTATCTGATCGTCGCCGAGCTTGTCGGTGCAAGCTCGGGCATTTCGCTTTTCATCACACAGCAATCGCGCTACCAGCATTTTGCGAATGTCTATGCGGCCATCGCCATGATTGGGATTCTGGGTCTCGGCATGGATCTTATTCTGGCCGCACTCGGCCGTAAATTATTTCCCTGGGACCGCTCAGCCTCCTAATGACCAAGATTCCTATGCCAGATACCACCATGAGCTATCTCGACCAATCCGATGCGGTGAAAGAACGGCTTGACCGGCTGAAAGCGCGCGACGTAATTTTGCGTGTCGACAGGCTGACTAAGCAGTTCCAAGCAGGCAAGAACCAGGTTACGGCGTTGGATGAAATCTCGTTCGAGACCCATCGGCGTGAATTTTTATGCATTATCGGGCCATCGGGCTGCGGCAAGTCCACGCTCATCCGAATTCTCGCCGGGCTGGAAACCTTGAGTGATGGACAGGTGCTTCTGGATAACCGGCCAGTGAATGGGCCAGGCCGGGAGCGCGGTATGGTGTTCCAGGGCTATACCCTGTTCCCCTGGCTGACCGTGCGCAAGAATGTTATGTTTGGGCTACGTATGAATAACGTCAGCCGATTCGATGCTGAAAAACAGGCCAACGAATGGCTCGATCTTATCGGGCTGAAAAAATTCGCTGATTATTATCCGCACCAGCTTTCCGGCGGCATGAAGCAGCGCGTCGCCATTATCCGCGCGCTTGTCAATCATCCGCGTATTTTGCTGATGGATGAGCCGTTCAGCGCGCTTGATGCGCAGACCCGTGCGCGCATGCAGGCTTATCTGTTGGAAATCTGGAAGAAAATCGACATTACCGTGATTTTCATCACTCATGATCTTGATGAGGCGATTTTTCTGGCCGACCGGATTTTGGTGCTCTCCGCTCATCCGGGGCGTTTGCAGGAATTGATCGAAGTGCCGTTGGAGCGCCCGCGTCGGCTTGAGCATTTTGGCTCCGCCGAATTTGCCGCGACGAAGGCAAGGCTGGAGGCGCTCATCCATCCGCCAACTGAAGGGGGCGAAGACGAAGCTTATCCCTCTGTTCCTCTTCTCACTGATGTCCGCGATAATGTTGAATGAGGCGGGAGTGGAAAAAAGCTGGTCTGAAGGTCGGCCTCCGGCGATGCTGGCCCTTATCAGCATCGGAGCGCAGTCATGGAATGAGTGGTGAAACTGGAAGCTAAAAGCGGCTGGGGCGAGGTCGAGACGATTGAGGTGGGCAATATCAAGCGGGGGGTTGTTGGGCTGACGGCCGAAGAAGTTGGCCTCACGCTGGTCCAGCAGAGTGCTGAGAGCGGTCCTGGGGCCAATGTGCCGGGTTGCGGAGGGTTTCGCAATTGGAGCCGGACCTGATGGTCCTTGGCGTGCCATTCCTCGCCGAAGGACTGCGCCAGATCCTGGCATGGCCGGGCATTGTTGGTTTGTTCCGGCATGCTGGCAGACTATATCCGCTACAGCGTGCCGGCTTCTTTTGCCAACCGGCCCATCAGCTTGCGGGTTTACCCCGAGCGGTTCGTTGTCGCCGCCGAGGGGCAGCTTCTGTGTGAGCATGCCCGGGTCATCGACCGATCCCATCACCTGCCAGGGCGGACGGTCTATGACTGGCGGCATTATCTCGCCGTCATTCAGCGTAAACCAGGAGATCTGCGCAATGGCGCCCCCTTCGCCGAGCTGCCGGAAGCCTTCAAGCAGCTGCAGGAACAGCTTCTCAAGCGTCCTGGTGGTGACCGCGAGATGGTCGAGATCCTGGCCCTCGTGCTTCAGCATGACGAGCAGGCGGTACTGTGTGCTGTTGAACTGGCGCTCGAGGCGGGTGTTGCCACCAAGACCCATGTCATCAACGTTCTGCACCGGCTGACGGACGGCAAGGCCCCGCCGGCAGCGCCAATCGACGCGCCCCAAGCCCTACGCCTGACACGGGAGCCGGTTGCCAATGTCGAGCGCTATGACGCCCTTCGCGACAGGGAGCAGCGCCATGCGTCATGATCCAGCCAGCGCCGCCGTGGTGGTGATGCTACGCAGCCTCAAGATGTATGGCATGGCCCAGGCCGTGAGCGAGCTGACCGAACAGGGTGCCCCCGCCTTCGACGCCGCCGCGCCCATCCTCTCCCAGTTGCTCAAGGCGGAGATGGCCGAGCGCGAGGTCAGGTCCATCTCCTACCAGATCAAGGCGACCCGATTCCCGGCCTACAAGGATCTGGCCGGCTTCGACTTTGCCGCCAGCGAGGTGAATGAGGCCCTGGTCGGCCAACTGCACCGCGGCGACTTCACCGAAGGTGCCAATAATGTCGTGCTGATCGGCGGACCCGGAACCGGCAAAAGCCATATCGCCACCGCCTTGGGCGTGCGGGCGGTTGAGCACCACCGCAAGAAGGTCCGGTTCTTCGCCACCGTCGATCTGGTCAACGCGCTTGAACAGGAAAAGGCAATGAACAAGGCTGGAAAGTTGGCCGAACGGTTGCTGCGCCTCGACCTCGTTATCCTCGACGAACTCGGTTACCTGCCGTTCAGCCCGTCATGCGGCGCCTTGCTCTTCCACCTGCTCAGCAAGCTTTACGAGCGCACCAGCGTCATCATCAGCACCGATCTCAGCTTCAGCGAATGGGCGGGCGTGTTCGGCGACGCCAAGATGACAACGGCTCTGCTCGACCGCCTTACCCACAATTGCCATATCATAGAGACAGGCAATGACAGCTTCCGCTTCAAGGACAGTACCACCAAACCCAAAACCAGAAAGGACAAATCCACAGCATCTTGACCGTCCCACGCAACGCGGGACATATCTTCAACCCGGGTCAGTTCTCGATGAAAATTTCCGACACCCCGGGTCAGATCTCCGTGGAAATCAACATCATCACTATATCCTCACATTAACTACATAACGTCCAACAATATTCGCAGCTTTAGCTGCAATTTCGCAAATTAAGTGCAAGCGTAACGCATTGATTTTCTGGGAAGCGATTTCGCAGTATTAAGTACAGTCCAACACAGGGTATTCGATCCTGGGAGGCGCCGACGGCCAGCAGCGGTGCCGATCGGATCGCGTCGTCGGTCGGCGACACACCGATTCGAGCAGAGTTTTGCCTGTGCACAACTTATTGCGGAGGTCCGACCTACCAGATGAATCGCACGCCGGCATTGAACGACTGGGCGCTGATACTGGCGGTGATTGCGCCGCCGTAGCTGACGAACATGGTCACTGGCAAGGACGCCACCTTGATGTCGGCGCCCAGCCCGACAACCGCCGCGTCGCGCCCGATTGGCGCGCTGTTCAGCGCAAAGCCGCTGCCACTCAAGCCCGCGAAGCCCGCCGAGACCGTGGCTATATTGTCAGCAAACTCATGTGACCAGCCTAGCCGTCCTGTGATGGTCATCCGCAAGGTCTCAGTCAGGGCAAAGCCACGTTGCGCATCGACCGCGAGCGTGCTCTGGGCGCTTCCCAGTGTCGCGCCGGCGATAGTCTCCTCCAACGGCCCACCAGTCTCCGCCACGCTGCCAAGATGCAGTCCGAGGCCGCCGAAACCGAGGCTCGGCTCGATCAGCCAACCTGCGAGGGTCTGCTGAATCCCGACGCGCACGCTACCGCCGCCGGCCAGCCCGTCGGTCGCGCCATGCGCCGAGGCGCCGAACAGCGGTAACGCCCGGTGCACAGTCTCCTGCTGATACATCAGGCCCAACTGCGCCTCGGCGAACAACATCCCGCGCTGCCATTGGCCATAGGCGACAAGCTGCGCCGTGCTGTTGGTGGTGTTGCCGCCGGACTGCGACCAGGTCTGCCCCTCGACCGTGCCGATCGCCACGCCGATGCGCCCGGTGCCGGCCGCCATACCACCCAGCCCCGCGGTGAAGCCGGGCGAGCCACCGCCGGCGCCAATGGTGTCGTAGCCGCCGAGCCCGCTGGCCCAGATCGTGCTGCCATGCGGCGCGGGCGCGCTGTCAGCGGCGCTGTCGGCGGCCAGCCCCCGTCGTGCCGCCAACTGGCCGCCAACGGTGTTAGCCATCAGGCAGGGTAATTTATTGAAGTGCCCATCCTATTGATCCGACGCGATTTTATATGATTCGGTGTGGCCTCTGATTTTGAGGTTGCGGGCGATGGAGTTGAAGAAGGTTTTGGAACAGATCCCCG
>Ga0182014_10006195_pt1 | contig 12977 bp, 8 predicted proteins | sample 612S2DmetaG_FD_120489 | JGI IMG/M metagenome (GOLD analysis project Ga0182014, IMG submission 120489) | Permafrost microbial communities from Stordalen Mire, Sweden - 612S2D metaG | ecosystem: Environmental > Terrestrial > Soil > Wetlands > Permafrost | place: Sweden: Stordalen | collected... | reverse complement strand
TTTCCAGGTGGACCTAGTGCAGATTCTCGCTCCGGATGAACTGTCGCCCTCGACTTTCGGCGACTTGCGCCTGGTGGATTCGGAGACGGGGGCCATGCAGGAGGTGACGTTCGGCAGGTTCCGCCTGAAGGCGTATCGCCAGACCGTGCAGAACTTCATGCAGCGGCTGCGCGAGTACTGCAAAGCCCGCGGCATTAACTTCTTCACTGCGAGTTCCAACACGGATTTGCAGGACTTGCTGCTCAAGCAACTGCGCCAAGCAGAGGTGTGGGGCTAGGGAGTGCGGAATGCGGAGTGCGGAATGCGGAATGCGTAGCCGAGGGCAGCATGAATGCTGGTCGGCGCGATAGGAAGAATGTGCATTACAGACAAATGGACTGAATTATGAACGGCGAAAACCTAAAGCGACGAACGAAGCGATTTGGATTGGAGGTTATTAGGTTGGTTGAGAAGTTGCCGAAGGATGAGACGTGCCGCATCCTTGGCAGGCAACTACTTCGGTCTGGCACATCGGTGGGCGCCAATTACCGCTCAGCGTGCCGGGCGAAATCCACCGCGGATTTCATTTCCAAGCTGGGGTTTGTCGAGGAGGAAGCCGACGAATCAGGGTTCTGGCTAGAGATGCTCGTTGACGCCGAGAAGCTTGGGCCGAATGCGGCGGCTGCGCTCATCCAAGAAGCCGGTGAGCTAACCGCTATCGCCGTGTCGTCCATCAACACGGCCCGTAAGAGCGGCAACCACTCATGAGCCCGCTTCGGCAATCCGCACTCCGCAATCCGCATTCCGCATTTAGAGGATGCACTTTCTAGCTCCACTTGCCTTCGCTTTCGCCGCCGCGATACCGGTGGTGATCGTGTTCTACCTGCTCAAGCGCAAGCGAGTGGTAAAGCTGGTGTCGAGCACTTTGCTCTGGCAGAAGTTCCTGGCCGAGACGCAGGCGAGCGCGCCCTTCCAAAAGCTCCGCAAGAACTGGTTGCTGATCCTGCAAATCATCCTGCTGATACTGGCCGTGCTGGCATTGTCGCGCCCCTATTTTTCGACGAAGGCCAAGCCGGCCCAAAGGCGAGTGGTCATTCTCGACGCTTCAGCTTCAATGCAGGCTACCGATGAAACCCCGTCACGCTTCGAGAAGGCCCGCGCCGAGGCGCTCAAGTGGGTGGACAGCCTCAAGGACACCGACGAGATGGTGATCGTCCTCGCCGGGCCGACCACCGAGGTCAAGCAATCGGCCACTAGCGAGAAGGCGGCTTTGCGGCGCGCGCTGCAGGCCTGCATCTGCTCGGATGGGCCGACCCGCCTGATCCCGGCGCTCCGAATGGCGGAATCGTTGGTTCGCGACCTCGACCCGAAGACTGGCCCCGAGATCCACCTCTTTAGTGATGGCGCGGTGCCGGAGTTGAGTGAGTTCGAGAACAAAGCGCTGCCGCTCATCTACCACCGCGTAGGCAAGAGCGCGAACAACCTTGGCATCATCGCGCTCGACGTCCGCGCCAACCCGGAGGACGCCCGCCAGCGCGCGATCTATGCCAGCGTAGCCAACTATTCGCCGGACAGCCAGCAGACCGACCTCGAACTGCTGCTCGATGACCGCTTGCTGGAGACGCGCCCACTCACTATCCCGGCGGGGGAGACCTCGCCCCAGGTATTCCGGGCCAACCAATCCCGCGACGGCGTCATTACCGTTCGGCTGACTGCCCGGGATGATTTGGCCGTGGATAACCAGGCTTCGGTCGTCAGTCTGCTGCCGAAGCCGGTGAAGGTGCTGTTGGTCACGAAGGGTAACCGTTTGCTAGAGAAGGCCTTGCGTGCGGTTGCGAATGCTGAATTGGCCAGCGCTACGGATTTGACCGACCCCGCCCTGAGCTTCGATTTCGTCGTGCTGGACGACGTGACGCCGACGGTCTGGCCCAAAGGCAACGTGCTCGCGATTCACGTGGTGAATACGAACTGGCTTGAGGGGGTGAAGCGCGAGGAAGCACCGGCGATTGTGGACTGGAGGTCTGCACATCCGCTCCTGCGCTACACCGGGTTCGATAATGTGCAGGTGGTGCAGAGCCTGACGGCCCGGACGCCCACATGGGGGGTGTCGCTGGTGGAGACGCCACAAGCGCCGATCATCATTGCGGGCGAGCTGGGCCGGCAACGCATCATCTGGATCGGCTTCGACATCCTGGAGAGCAACTGGCCGTTGCGCGTCTCGTTCCCGATCTTCATCGCCAACGCGGTGGACTGGCTGAACCCGGCCAATGCAAGAAGCAGCCAGCTTTCGGTCAAAGCCGGCGACCCGTTCCGGCTGCCACTGCTAGAGCCTGCGGCAAGCGCGCAAGTCACCTTTCCCGATGGCACGACGAAGGTGCTAAAGCTCGACCCGAGTGCCAACGAGTTCGTTTTCGGCGACACCTACAAGGCAGGTGTCTATCGGCTGCGCCTGGGGACGAACGATACGGTCTTCTGCGCGAACTTGCTCGATTCGGCGGAGAGCAACATCAAGCCGCGCGACGAATTGCAGTTGGGCAAATACACCAAGGTAAGCGCGACTACGACGAAACGGGCGAACATGGAAGTGTGGCGCACCATTGCCACGCTCGGGCTGCTGGTGTTGCTGGCGGAGTGGTGGTACTACCACCGGAGGACGGTGTGAAGAGGTGAACTGGCTTCTACTCAAGAACAGTTTGCTGGTCGGCGGACTGACAACGCTGCTGGCGGCGAGCTTTGGCTTTCTAGCTGCGCTGTGGCTGGCGGGACTGGAGGGTCGCTGGCGAAACCGCCTACTGGCCGTGGCGGTGATGGCCCTTGCCCTCCCGCCGTTCGTAGCGACCAACTGCTGGCTGCACTTTCTCGGTTTTGCGGGCGTATGGCGCGGTTGGCTACCACTGAATATTGTCTCACTCGGCGGAACGGTATGGATTCTGAGCCTGCTGACCTGGCCAATCACATTGTTGATGGTCTTGAGCGCCTGGCAGCGGCTGGAACCGTCGCAACTGGAGAGTGACGTGGCGGTCAGTGGCTGGTGGCTGATCCGCGGTTTGCTCTGGCCACTGGGACGATCTGCCCTGGTCCAGGCAGCAGTACTGACGTTCGTGCTGGCCCTTAACAACTTTGCCGTGCCGGCGATCTTGCAGGTGAAAGTCTTCCCCGCGGAGATGTGGGTGCTCTTTAACACCACCTTCGACACCATCGGCGCGCTCAAGCTGAGCTGGCCGCTGATGGTGGCGCCGCTGATCCTGCTGGTCTGGTTCGCCCGGCGCGAATTCCCCTGGCCGCGAACCGAAGGCCCGGTATCCGCCAGGCTCTTTCGCCAACAGCTCGGCGCCGGCTGGTTCTGGACTTGCGGCGCCTGCACCTTCCTGCTCTGTCTGCTCGCCGTCGGCCTCCCCGCCTTCCAATTGATTTCCGTCAAGCGAACTTGGACCGAGCTACCTGGGGCGCTAGCTGCAGGCCAAAGCGCCCTCTGGAACTCTTTCTCCCTCGCAGCGGCAGCCGCCGGAGTGGTGATCCTCTTTGGCTTCATCGCCAGCTCTCGGATTTCGGCCTCCGGGTTATCTCCGGGCTTAGGTTCTCAGGTTTCGGATTTCTGCCGCTGGCTCGCTTGGCTCCCGTTCCTCCTGCCCGGGGTATTGCTCGGCATCGGGCTGATCGAGCTGCTAAATCGGCCTTGGGCGGCGCTCCTTTATCAAAGCGCGGCGATTGTGATTCTGGCCTTTGTGATTCGTTACCTGGCGGTGGGCTGGAACGCCGTCGCTCACGCCTTCCAGGCGGTGGACCGCGACTTGACTGACGTCGCCCGGTTGGACGGCGCGTCGCGCTGGCAGATGTTGCGTTATGTGCAGTGGCCGCAGGTCGCGCCGCAAGCCGCTGCTGCGTGGTATGTAGTCTTCCTGCTTTGCCTCTGGGATGTGGAGTCGATGATCCTGGTGGTACCGCCGGGGGGAGAGACCCTGGCGCTGCGCGTGTTCAACCTGCTGCATTACGGCCACAACGCGCAGGTGAACGCGCTCTGCCTTGCGCTACTGGTTCTGGCAGTTGCACCTCTGGTAGTGTGGAAGGCGTGGTGCTTCGTGCGGCGGGCGTTCACAAGGAACATCCAACATCCAACAACGAACATCCAACATCCAATGATTGGCGAAGCGCAGGCCGCTGGATGTTGGATGTTGGATGTTGGATGTTGGATGTTTTCCTTCGGGTCAGGCAGTCTGGCACTCTTGTTCGGCTTTGCTGCTATCCTCACCCTCGCCGGCTGCGCGCCCAACGCGCCCTCCGACCAGGCTCCGCTTCAAAGCCAACTGTTTAAGCGTGTGCAGATAATCGGCTCGCGCGGCGTGGGCGTGGGCCAACTCAACAAACCGCGCTCCGTGACCGTGGACGCGCAGGACAACCTCTACGTGGTGGATATGACGGGCCGGGTGCAGAAGTTCTCCTCCAACGGCGTCTTCCTGCTCTCCTGGCAAATGCCGCAGACCTCCCTTGGCAAGCCCAAGGGCATGGGCCGCGACCGCGACGGCAACATTGTGGTGCTGGAGCCGCACTATCAGCGAGTGAACGTGTTTTCGCCCGAGGGCAAGTTGCTCGCGCAGTGGGGCAAGCACGGTACCAACGCGGGCGAGTTGATGATGCCTCGCGCCGTAGCGGTGAATTCCCGCCATGAGGTTTACCTGAGTGAATACGGCCTGGTTGAACGCGTGCAGAAGTTTGCCCCGCGCGGCGAGGAACTGCTGGGTAGTTTCGGCCATCCCGGCAACGCGCCAGGCGAGTTCAATCGCCCGGAAGGATTATGCGTCGATGCGCAGGACCGGATCTACGTGGCCGACTCGTGCAACCACCGGATCCAAGTCTTTTCAAGTGATGGCAAGTTCCTCCGCGCTTACGGCAACGCGGGCAAGGGCAAGGGCGAACTGAGCTACCCCTATGATATCTGCGTGGATGCGGCGGGGCGGCAATACGTCTGCGAGTTCGGCAACAGTCGCATCCAGGTGTTCGATGCCAACGACCAGCCACTGGAAATCATTGGCGGTCCGGGTCTGGCCCCGGGAGAGTTCAGCAATCCCTGGGGGGTGGCGCTCGATTCGGCGGGCAATCTTTACGTCGCCGACTCCCAGAACCACCGCGTGCAGAAGCTCATTCGCAAATGAACTTCCAATTCACCCATCCCTATTATCTACTGCTGCTGGCCCCGGCGCTGGCGTGGGTGATTTGGTTTGCCTGGAAGACCGATGTGCAGGTCAGCCCCTGGCGGCGGTGGACCGCGCTGGTGATTCGCATCGTCGTGCTGGCCGCGCTCGTGTTTGCGATCGCCGGCCTCCAGTGGCTGCGACCGGTGGAAGGCATGAATGTGTTCTTCGCGCTGGACCGCTCCGACAGCGTTCCTTCGACGCAGCAGGAGGCCGCCCGGGACTACGTCAACCGCATCTCCAAGGAGAAGAAGAAGGAGGACAAGGCGGGCGTTATCGTCTTCGGCGCGGAGGCGAGCATCGAGTCGTCACCTAACGCCGCGGTGGATGTGCAAAAGATCCAGGCCGTGGTCGGCACGGAACGGACCGACCTGGCCGCTGCGATACGGCTGGCCACGGCGGCGTTTCCTGAGACCGGCCAGAAGCGCCTGGTGGTCATGTCCGATGGCAATGAAAACATCGGCGATGCCATGAGCGCCGTCGTGGCCGCCAAGCCGCTTGGCGTGACCGTGGACGTCCTGCCCATGGGAGTGGCGCGCGCCAACGACGTATCCGTGCAGAAACTGCAGTTGCCGCCCAAGCTCAAGGAAGGACAGGTCTTCGAGGTTAAGATCTTCGTGCAGGCCGACAGGGCTACTCCAGCCACCGTGCGGCTCTTCCGCGATGACCAGTTCCTGGGCGAGCAGAAAGTCGAACTGTCCGCGGGCAAGAACCTCTTCACCTTCCCCCAGACGCTCTCCAAGCCTGACTTCTACAAGTACGACGTGCAGGTCGATGCGCCCGGGGACCCGATCCCCCAGAACAACCGCGCCACCAGCTTCACCACCGTTCGCGGCGAGCCGCGCATCCTGGTTGTCTCGGCCGACCCGGAGCAGGACAAGCCGCTTGCCGCCGCGCTGAAGACGCCGAGTCTCGGAGTCGTCCTGGTCGGCATAAAGGACTTCCCGGCCACCCTCGCCGAGATGCAGAGCTACGACGCAATCTTCATCAGCAACTTAGCCGCCGGCGATCTGGGGCTCGACCGCCAGAGACTGCTCGAGAGCGCCGTGCGCGACTTCGGCGTCGGCCTGGTCTGCGTAGGCGGCGACCAGACTTACGCGGCGGGCGGCTATCGCGGCACTCCGCTGGAAGCCACCCTGCCAGTCAGCATGGAGCTGGACAGCAAAAAGGTCTTGCCCAGCGGCGCGGTGGTGCTGGTGATGCACGGCATGGAGTTCGCCAATGGTAACGAAGTAGCGCGCCTTTGCGCTCAGGGCGTCCTGGCCGCACTCGGCCCCCAGGATGAAATGGGGGTCGTGCTGTGGGATGGCACGGAACACTGGGTGTTTGAGCTACAAAAGGTGGCGAACAAGAAGAAGCTGGCAGCGCAGATCGCCGGCATGAACCAGGGCGACCTCGGCAGCTTTGAAGGCGTGTTGCAGTTGGCCCATGGGGCGCTCCAAAAGTCCACCGCCAACCTCAAGCACATCATCGTCTTCAGCGACGGCGACCCCGGCGCGCCGACGCCGGCCCTGATGCAGGCCATCGTTGGCGACCGCATCACTCTCAGCACCGTTCTCATTTCGGGCCACTCGCCATCGGACACCATGGAATGGATGGCCGACCAGGGCAAAGGCCGTTTCTACAACGTCAACTCTCCCGATGATCTCCCGCAGATCTTCATTAAGGAGACTGCCGTAATCCTTAAGTCCGCGATTTACGAAGACCCCTTCCAACCGCAAGTCCGGGCCACGAGCGAGTTGGTGCGTGGCATCGGCGCGACCGAGTATCCGAAGCTGCTCGGCTATGTTGCCACGACGCCCAAGCCGCGCGCCGAAACCCCTCTGTGGACGGACAAAGGCGACCCGCTGCTGGCCCATTGGCAATATGGCCTGGGCCGGGCGGTGGCATTTACTTCCGACGCCAAAGCCCGATGGGCCCGTATTTGGCTGAACTGGGACAAGTACCGGCAGTTCTGGTCGCAGATCGGGCAATGGAGCATGCGGCGCCTGGAGAATGCGGACTTCACGACCGAGGTTGTCGCCGACAAAGGCGATGGGCTGATCAACGTCGAGGCGCTGGACGAGCAGGGCAACTTCCGGAACTTCCTGAACCTCCGGGCCATCGTCGCCAGCCCTAAAGGCGAGCGGCAGACAGTGCGCCTCGAACAAACCGGTCCGGGACATTACGAGGCGCGCTTTCCGACCAAAGAGGTCGGCGCCTACCTGCTGAACCTAATGGATGTCAAAGACGGCCAGGTGCGCGGCTCGCAGGTCATCGGGGCGAGCGTCAATTACTCGCCGGAGTTCAACACCTCTGAGCCGAATCTCAACCTGCTTCGCCGCCTCGCTGAAACCGGGGGCGGCAAGCTGCTGGACCCAACGGTCCCGACGGTGAACCCATTCCTGCACGACCGGCGGAAGACCTTCCAGCCGCGCGACCTCTGGGAGTCGCTACTGAAGTTTGCTATCATTCTGTTCACACTGGATGTCGGCGTGCGGCGCATCCAGATCGGCCGCGACGAATGGATGCGGGGGATGCGAGTCTTGCGAAGCTGGCTTATCTTCTGGCGGGGCGCGCCACGTCCGCCAGAGGCCGAGGAATCCCTGGCCGCGTTGCTGACGCGCCGCCAGCAGGTCCGCTCGCAGCAGACGGCTCCCGCGGCGGAGCCCAGGCCCGAACTGTTCCGCCCGGAGAAGCCCGGCACCCTGCCGTTGCCGGGCGAAGAAGACATCGCTACCCCTCCTCCGCAACCAAGCCCCGCGCCGGCCGAACCGTCCAAACCGCCCAGCGAGCCCGCCCCCAGCACTGCCAGCCGCCTGCTCGAAGCCAAACGCCGAGCGCAGAAACGAAAATAACCGCCGCGCGGCGCAGGCCTGAGTCCAATAGAGAACTCTGGCGCTCCCGGAGGACTCGTGGATTCTGCGGATGACCCCGAATGATAGTTGGAACAACCGCCGTTCGCTCCGTTCGGCTTGCCTCCACTGCGAATCCGAAGTAATCTCAGAACATGATGTCGCTCGAAAACATCGCCTCCGAGGCATTGCGTCTTCCTAAAGACCAGCGTTTTACGCTGGCGCATCGTATCCTGGCCAGCGTGGAGCCGGTGGGAGATGCCGACGTAGAAGCCGCATGGGACTTGGAAATCCGGGAAAGGATCGGCAGGTACGACGCCGGTCGGACGGTTGGTGTTTCCGGCCAAGAAGTTTTTGCGGAGCTTGATAAGAGGCTGAAACGGTGAATTACGAGTTTCTCCCGGAGGCTCGCGATGAGTTGTGGGAAGCCGCATTGCATTATGCGTCCCAGGAGGAAGGTTTGGGAGCGCGCTTCCGGTCAGAAGTGGCGCGCGTTGTCGAACGCATTGTTGCTGACCCGTGTCTTTGGCGGGAGCGTGGTGGAGGGTATCGGCGCGTGAACTGCCCGGTCTTTCCGTATTACGTGGCCTATTTCATTCGGGCAGATAAGGTATTGATTGCGGCGGTCGCCCACGGACACAGAAGACCGAGCTATTGGAAAGACAGAATGACCGGCGCCTGATCTTGCTCGGCCAAGAAAACGTCGCACTGGGAAATATGCAAGCCGCCGAACCTGTAACCGCCCCACCTGAGAAGCAGTTCGTTCAAAGCCTCGGTCTGCTGGACTCAACCATGCTGGTCGCCGGGTCCATGATTGGCTCCGGCATCTTCATTGTCTCTGCTGACATCGCCCGACAGGTCGGATCCGCAGGCTGGCTCCTGGCAGCGTGGCTGGTCACTGGCGCGCTTACTATCATCGCCGCGCTGAGTTACGGCGAGCTAGCCGCCATGATGCCCCGCGCCGGCGGCCAGTACGTTTACCTCCGCGAAGCCTACAGCCCGCTCTGGGGATTCCTCTACGGGTGGACCCTGTTCCTGGTCATCCAAACCGGCACCATCGCCGCCGTTGCCGTCGCGTTCGCCCGCTATTTCGGCGTCCTTGTGCCGGCCATTTCGCCGACGGCCTGGCTCATCCCGCCGATCAATCTCTCCGCCAATTACGCCGTGAGCCTCTCGACGCAGCAGCTCGCGGCCCTCCTCATCATCGTGCTGCTGACTTTCATCAACACGCGCGGCATCCAAATCGGCAAGCTCATCCAGAACGTCTTTACGTCTGCGAAGACGCTTTCCCTTATTGCGCTCATCCTCATCGGCCTGCTCTTCGCGCGCAACGCCGACGCCGTAAAAGCCAACTTCAGCGACCTCTGGACACCGCGCGGTGTCACACCCATCAAGCCGGATCTGTCCTTCATCTCAAGCGTCTCCGCGGGCGCCGGCGCGTTCGGTTTATTCATTGCCTTTTGCGTCGCCCAGGTCGGCTCGCTCTTCTCCTCCGACGCCTGGAACAACATCACGTTCACCGCCGGCGAAGTGAAGCAGCCCCGCCGCAATATCCCCCTCTCGCTCGCCGCGGGCACCGGTCTCGTGACTCTCCTCTATGTCCTGGCGAACGTCGCCTACCTCTGCTTGCTGCCGCTCGAGAAGATCCAAAGCGCCCCCGATGACCGCGTCGCCACCGCCGCGATCGAGACGGTCTTCAGCGGCGCTGGACCTATCATCATGGCCATTGCGATCATGATCTCCACCTTCGGCTGCAACAACGGTCTGATCCTGGCCGGCGCCCGCGTCTATTACGCCATGGCGCGCGATGGGCTGTTTTTCAAGGCCACCGGCAAGCTCAACGACCGCAGCGTCCCGGCCTTCGGGTTGGTCTTGCAATGCCTCTGGACCTGTCTGCTCGTCCTGCCGCGCACCCGGTTGCGCGACGCCGCTGGCGCGCCCAAGCTCGATCCCCTCACCGGCCTGGAGCAATACGGCAACCTCTACAGCAACCTCCTCGACTACGTCGTCTTCGCCGTGCTCATCTTCTATGTGCTGACCATCTTCGGCATATTCATCCTTCGCCGCAAACGGCCCGACGCCGAGCGTCCGTATCGCGCCTTTGGCTACCCGGTCGTTCCAGCGCTCTACATCGTGGTCGCGAGCGCCATCATGCTGGTGCTACTGCTCTACAAGACGGCGACTACCTGGCCGGGGCTGCTCATCGTCCTCGCCGGGGTGCCCATCTATTTCCTGTGGAGCCACCGGAGCGCCATGGATCCCGCGTCGAATCCGTAACCAACCCGAGATGGCCGCAGACCATGGGCTGACTCACGCACGGCGGTGGAACCGCTGCGAGAGGCTACAGGCATTGCTCCCACCGCGGAGGGTCCCGCCGAAGATCCATTACTGAAACGATCAGAATCTCATTGGTCCTGATCTGGTAGAACAGGCCATAGGGAAAACGGTGGGTCCGGCACCGCCGCGTTCTAGGAGACATCGGCGTCCAAGCTGCCGGATGCGCAAGGATGCGCGCGACTACCGCTTCAACTTCATCAAGGAATCGTGCGCCCAGACCATTCTCGGCGGCCTCGTAAAACGAGACTGCTTCTTGGAGCTCCACCTCTGCGGAGGAAGTGAAGCGTGCGTTCACCTCCGCAAATCCTTGCGAAGGTCAGAGAGAACAATCCCGGCATCCCGGGCCGTAAGCTTGCCGGCCTCGTAGGCGTCAATTCGACGCTCCGACTCCTGAGCCCAAGCGTTCTCGCGCGACGTCACCTCCGGAGAGGCGAGAGAATCCCAGAGCACATCAATCAGCTTCGCCCTTTCCGCCGGCGGAAGAGTCAAAACTTCTGCCTGAATGGTCGCAGCACTCATGCTGCTTAAGTACCCCCGCCAACTCGAACCGTCAAGGTGCGTCTGCTCCGATTGATGCCGCTAACCTCCAACCTCACGGAGCTGCCCAGACCAAACCATCGTCCCTTCCCTCACACTTCCCTCACATTTCCTTGACTTCCATTCAACGGTAGCCCATTAACGCGGGCCAATAATACAATTACCCACACCCGGCTACCCATGAACTTGTTTCGACGCAAGAGTGTTACTGACCTGCAGGCCGAAGCGCTTACTGACAAGAGCCTCCACCGGGCGCTTGGACCAGTGAATCTCACTGCCCTGGGCGTCGGCGCCATCATCGGCACCGGCATCTTTGTGCTCACGGGAACGGTCGCGGCGCAAAACGCCGGTCCCGCCGTAGTGCTTTCGTTTATTCTGGCCGGGTTGGCTTCTATCTTCGCGGCTCTGTGCTATAGCGAGTTTGCCTCGCTCGTACCGATGGCTGGCAGCGCTTACACTTACGGCTACGCCACGCTGGGGGAGTTGTTTGCCTGGATCATCGGGTGGGACCTGATTCTCGAATACGCCGTCGGGGCCATCACCGTGGCCATCGGCTGGTCAGGCTACGTCGTATCGTTCTTGCGCGACTTTGGGATCATCGTACCACCGCAGCTTGCCGCTGCGCGCGGCACTGAATTGATCGATCTTCCCGCGGCGCTGGCTGCGGGTTTGAAAATGAGGGCCGGCTGGACCGCCTTCGGCGACGACCTCGCCCAGCAGATCCAGGCGCTGGGAATGGACCCCGCCTCCCTGACCCATGTAACCGCGATCTTTAACCTGCCGGCGGTGCTCATTATCTTCGCCGTCACCACGCTCCTGGTAATCGGCATCAAAGAATCCGCCAACTTCAACAACATCATTGTCATGGTGAAGGTGGCGGTGGTGCTGCTGTTTATCGCGGGCGCCGCCAAAGCAATCCATACCTCCAATTGGCATCCCTTCATCCCCGCCAATACCGGCAAGTCCGGCCACTTCGGCTGGTCCGGAATTATGACCGGCGCGGGGATCGTCTTCTTCGCCTACATCGGCTTCGATGCCGTGAGCACCGCGGCTCAGGAAGCCAAGAATCCCCAGCGCGATATGCCCATCGGCATTATCGGCTCCCTGCTGATCTGCACTGTGCTCTACATCGCGGTTTCGGCTATCGCCACGGGGGTGGTGCCTTACACCCAATTGGACGTGCCGGATCCGATCGCAGTCGCCGCCGACCGCGCGGGCATGGGCTGGATGGGGAAGCTCATCAAGCTCGGCGCCATCGCCGGGCTGTCTTCGGTAATACTCGTCATGCTCCTGGGCCAATCCCGGGTGTTTTATAGCATGGCTCGCGATGGGCTGCTGCCGCCGATGGTCAGCCGAGTGCATCCGCGCTTTCGCACCCCGTGGATTACCTCGATCGTGACCGGCATCGGAGTGGCGTTCTTCTCGGCCGTATTCAGTGTGCGCGAGGCGGGGAGCCTTTGCTCGATCGGCACTCTCCTCGCCTTTGTGATCGTTTCGGTCGGCATCCTGGTGCTACGCGTGCGTGAGCCCAACTTGCCGCGCAGGTTTACCACTCCGTTCGTTTGGTTTGTTGCGCCTGCCGGCGCGGTTTCCGCAATTCTCTTGATGTCGTTCCTGCCCTATACGACCTGGCGGCGGCTGGTCGTCTGGTTTGTGGTTGGCATGGTGGTCTATATCAGCTACGGCGTGCGCCGGAGCAAGCTGGCCCAGCCACCGCCTCGAAACTGAGTGTTTCACGGTATTGGTGAAGCCTCGGCATTGTGGGCGCGCAGCGAGCGACGGCAAAGCCAGGACAAAGCGTAGAGTAAGCCAGGAGCTAGCCAAGAGCTTGGGAGGTACCTTCGTATTCCCTTCGTATTCCCTTCGTATTCTCATGGTATTCTCATGGTATTCTCCGGTGGCACCGTCCGCGGCGCCGTGACGGCTCCCCCGCGCCTTGGCCTGGGTTCGACAGCAAATCTTCGGCCGTTATTCAAATGCAACCGCACTTTGTCAATAGACCGGTACCCTCTGCCGTCTGCCACCCTCGCCTGACGCGCGACTTGCCGCTGCCCGCCCTGCCAATTTTCCTTGCCTTGGCTGCCTGAGCCAAGCATAAGGG
>Ga0182014_10006194_pt1 | contig 12977 bp, 7 predicted proteins | sample 612S2DmetaG_FD_120489 | JGI IMG/M metagenome (GOLD analysis project Ga0182014, IMG submission 120489) | Permafrost microbial communities from Stordalen Mire, Sweden - 612S2D metaG | ecosystem: Environmental > Terrestrial > Soil > Wetlands > Permafrost | place: Sweden: Stordalen | collected... | reverse complement strand
GATCGGGATCTACGGGCTGATGTCGTATTCGGTGGAGCAGCGGATGCAGGAAATCGGCATCCGGGTGGCGCTGGGCGCGGCCCGCGGCGATGTGCTCCGGCTGATTGCAGGCCAGGGAATGAAACTGACCGGGATCGGCGTGATGCTGGGTCTGGGTGCGGCGTACGGAGTAACCCGCTTCCTGAAGGCGCTGCTATTCGGAGTAACGGCCGCGGACCCGGCGGTTTTCGCGATTGTGGCCGTGGTGGTGACGGTGGTGGCCGCGGTGGCCTGTTTGGTTCCGGCCCGCCGCGCGGCCGCGGTTGCACCGGTCCAAGCCATTCGGCACACGTAGCGGAGGCTCCGTCCGCTGCGCTTCGCGCCCGGTGGCAGGGGGAAGTTGCGACAACAGCAAGAAAAGGCGTTGTCAGCTTCCGGGAAAGCGGCCTATCCGCGGCGGGTGTACACTGGCGGAAGAAGGGGGCTCCGTTTCCGATGACACGTCGAACGGTTTTGCAACTGATACCAACCGCCGTGGCGGCAAGGCTCGGGGGGATAGCGCGGGCGCGGCCGCCCGGCTCCGGCAAACGGCTGGTGCTGGTGACGATCGGCGGCATTCGGCGGCAGGAGAGCTTTTCGGACCAGGGCGCGGGCAACGTTCCACATTTGATGAACGACTTACTGCCCCAGTCCCTCTTCTATCCCTACACCGCCAACGAAGGCGTAACTTCGCACTTCAACACCATCTCCAGCGTCCTCACCGGTTCGTGGGAACACGTGGACGATTGGGGATCGCAGAAGCCCACGCGCCCCACCCTGTTTCACTACCTGCAGTCGCAGCAACATACCGGGCCGAACGAAACCTGGGTGGTCACCAGCAACAAGCAACTTACCGCCAACATCAGCCCGGGCGTGAACGTCATCCTCTCGAAGCAGCTCCTGGTGGAAGCGGTGGAACGCATCATCAAGGGGCAGACGGAGCGGCGCCAACTGGAGCGCGACCAGATTCTGGAGGAGATGCGCTCGGTGCTCGAGACCGATTATGAGCGCATCGGTTGGGGCGTGCCGTCGGTGTCGTCCTTTCAGGACCCGGAAGTCAAACAGACTTTCATCACCGCGATTTCCAACTTCATCCACGGTCCGGACGCTCCCACCAGCGGGGACGAGTTGACCTTCCTGGTGGCGCGCGAGGTGCTCGACCGGCTGGCCCCGGCGATGCTGATGATGAATTTTTCCGAGATGGAAGTGGCCCACTCCGGTTCTTACTCGCTGTATCTGGGCGGCATACGGCGTTCGGATTCGCTGTGCTACCGGTTATGGCAGTTCATTCAGTCGCGCCCGGAGTTGAAGGCCACCACCACCCTGGTCATTATGAACGAATTCGGCCGCGACCCGGACGGTTCGAGCACCAACGGCTTCTTCAACCACCGCACCAACACGGAATGCTGCCGGATGGCCTGGAGCATGGTGCTGGGTGCGGCGGTGCGCAAGCCGCAAGTGGTGGGGAACACCATCCGGCAGGTGGATATGGCGCCCACCATCGGCTCATGGATGGGAATCGAGTGCGAGAAATCGGTGGGCCGGCTTCTGCCGGAGTTCTCCGCCTGACCCGCGTGTGACCGAGATGGACCCGGGGGTTTACAAAGCGCTGCTATCCAGACTGCCGCGAACCTTCGTTCCCTCCGTCAACGAGCAGTTTCGCCAATGGGACTTCCTGTTTCCCGCCGCGCAGCGCGTGGTGAAGGCGCAGCTCGACTGGCTGTTGGCGCTGAGCGCGCCGGAGTTCAAGAAGCTGTTTGCGCCGCTCGTCGAAATCGAAGACCGCATGGATCTGCCTAAGTGGCAGCCGCAGAGCGTGGGCATCAACATGCAGGACGCGGGCCTGTTGGCGCGGTCGCCGCACTATGGGGAATGGCGCGCGGAGGTGACGAAGGTGTTCGCGCGGATCGACGAGGCGACCGCCGGCCACAATCCGCTCGCGCGTATTCCGCGGCTGCTGGTGTGCAGCCTGCCCTCCGGTCTTCCGATCAAAAGCGAACTGTGGCCCGATCTGGGGCCGCGCGGCAAATGGCTGGCGCTGGCCGAGCCGCCGCGCGGGTGGGAGAAATCCATGGTGGCCGCTCTGGCGCGCCGCCGGCTGCCCGCAGGCATGGAAGAGGTGGAGGGAACCTGGATCGTCGAATGCTCGCCGCGCTTCTCCGCCGCGGCCGGCCCCGGCGCGGTGGCGATGTCTTGGGACGCGCTGGCCGCGGTACGCCGCGTCTTTCTGAGCCGGCTCAATGCGATTCAGCGGGATTTGAAGTCGGCCGACCAGACCACCGAGGAACTGGGCAAAATGGACCTGGCAGGGCTTCTCGGGCCCGGCTTGGGCGATCGCCCTCGCGTGCGCGAGTTCATCCGTAAGCTTCTGCTCAGCGGCAATGGCTCGCTGGTGTTCAACAATTCGTTCACCGAGTGGGGCGCGGCCGAAGCCCTGCTGCAGGCCCAACCGCAAATGCTGGTGGCCGGCTTCGGCATTCGCTCCAAGCTGAAACCCTTTTCGAGCACGGTTTTGTTCGAAGACCAGCACCGTAACAACCCCACCCCCGATGAAGACGACCCGGCCGGCTCGCTGATCGATGGCCAGATGCTTTCGCAATACGTTTACTATTCGTCGGAGCGGCAAGCCTGCTATCAGGACCACGCCCTTACGCTATTTATGTGTGCCGACCTGCCGCGCCTGCTGGCGTTGGGACCGAAGGATGCGATAGCCGGGTTGGACGCGCTGATAGGGCCCATCGCCAGCGGCGATCTCACCAGTTTCCTGGCGAACTGGTTGCAGAGCATAGGTTAAGGGCACGTGCGTGGGGCGCCGTGAAAAATGCAAATTCCAGCCACGGATGAACACAGACTAAACACAGATAAACCCTTTGATTTCTTTATCCGCGTTCGTCTCCGTTCACTTGTGACTGTATTTCTTCACACCTTGCGGGGACCCTCTTTGGGAGCCCGGAATGGCAGCGCACACCGGCGTCCGGCGTTGTTAAAAGCAGGGGTAGTACAAAACCATTAAGAAAAATCGAGAAAGTTCTTGACTTGAGGTTCCACTGGCCATAAGATCTCAATGAAAGCGATTACACCGGCGCATGGCTTTGGACGCGTCGGGAAGTGTATCGAAATAGGGGTAGAACATGCACCACGTCGCATGCATTAGAGGACTACTAGTAGGACTGCTCCTCGCAGTCGCCGTTTTTGCTCAACGAGACCTTGGCACGATCACCGGAACTATCACCGACCCGTCGGGCCTCGCCGTACCAAACGCCAAAGTCACCATTACCGAAACCGCTACCAACCTTAGTTACGTGGTGACTTCCAGCTCAGCCGGGGAATACGTGCGTCCCGCGCTGAAACCAGGAACCTACAGTGTCGCCGCGGAAGCCCAAGGGTTCCGCCGGGTCGAACAGGCCAACGTCGTGGTCACCGCCGGCGACCGAATCGGCGTGAACCTGGCCCTGGCGGTCGGTAACGTCACCGAGTCGATAGAAGTCTCGACCCAGGCGGCGCTGTTGCAGACCGAGAACACCACGCAGGGCGCGGCGCTGAACGCGGCGGAAGTGAACCAACTGCCGATGGGCGGCCAGCGCGTCTTCGCCTATATCGCCCGGCTTTCTCCGGGCGTTCTGACGGCGGAACCGGGCGCGCGCGACGCCCAGAATGGCGGATTTTCCGCCAACGGCGTCCGTTCGACCGGTGAGAATAACTTCCTGCTGAACGGTGTCGATAACAATGTCAACGACATCGACTTCATTAACCAGACTTCGTACGTGATCGGGCCGTCGCTGGACGCCATCGGCGAAATGCGGATCTTGACCAACGGGTACAACGCCGAGTACGGCCGCGCCGCGGGCGGCGTGATCGAGGTCACGCTCAAAGCGGGCACCAATTCGTTGCACGGCACGCTTTTCGACTTTCTGCAGAATACCGACCTGAATGCCAACCGCTGGGAAAACAATAAGGCCGGCGTGGGCCGTCCTCCGCTACAGCAGAACCAGTTCGGCGGCAGCGCCGGCGGACCGATCGTCAAGAACAGGCTGTTCATCTTCGGCGATTATCAGGGCACCAAGATCGGAACAGCCGGTGGCGTGGTTCAAAACCTGGGATATGGCCAGTACGAGACGATTCCCACCCCGGCCGAAGTCGTGGGCAACTTTTCCGGGCTGCTGGGCAAGCAGATCGGCACCGACCCGGTGACCGGTTCGTCCATCATGCAGAACGAGATATACAACCCGTCCTCGACTTCCTGCAACGCCGCGGGCACGGTGTGCACGCGCCAACCGTTCGCCAACAATACCATTCCGACTTCTCTGATGGACCCGGCGGGCGCCAAAATTGCGGCTCTGTACCCGGTGCCAAATCAGACGGTTATCCCCGGGAACTATCCCCAGAACGACTATTACGCGCTCACCGCCGGCGGCTTGCGAACCGATCAGGGTGACGGGCGCGTGGATTACAGGATCAACGACAAGAACAGCCTCTTCGGCAGTATTAGTTGGTCCAACAGCAACAAATCCGCTGTGCCCCCATTTGCGGGTGCGCTCGATGGCAGCAGTTTCTACGGCGTGACCGAAGAGGACCTCGGCCGCAACGCTCAGATAGGCTATACGCGCATCTGGTCTCCGACCCTCATTTCGGAAACGCGCATTGCCTACAGCCGCATGGTGACCTCCCGCACTAACGCAAACGCCAACACGGACGAATACAAGGCACTCGGCATCGGCGGTTACGACCCCACCACCACCAACAACGGCGGCCTTCCTCAGTTCGGAATGGACAAATACAGCCAGATAGGGGCCAACGACTGGCTGCCGACCACCGAATACAGCAACGTCTACGACTTTATACAGAACGTTTCCATCACCAAGGGAACGCACGCGCTGAAGTTTGGCGCTGAAGGCAAGCCCGTCGGGTTCCCCTTCTTCCAGGTGCCTTTTCCGCACGGCGAAATGAACTTCGCCCGCACCGAAACCGCATTCCCGTCCATCGCCGCGGACACCGGCGGCAAGAACGGCACGCTCGCCGCCGATACGGGCGACGATATCGCATCTTTCCTGCTCGGCGCGCTCGATAACGGGCAGATCTCGACCACCAATTTCGTCTCTTCCAAGCGGCAGTCCTTCGACTTCTATGCCCAGGACGACTGGAAGGTAACCCCTAAGCTGACCATCAATTATGGCCTTCGCTACGAGCTATGGTCGCCGATCGGCGAATCGTTCGGACGCCAGTCCAATTTTGACATCGACACGCTGACCCTCCAAATTCCCAGCGGCCCGAGCGAGAACGCGCCACTGCCTCCGAATTTCAACAGCCCGTACACCTTCGGCGGCGTCACCTACCCGGCCGATTTCCCCAACATCAAGGTGTGCCGCGGCTGTGTTTCCAAGTACCTCATCCCGTGGGACAAACACGATATTGGCCCGCGCCTGGGCTTCGCCTATAACATTCGGCCCAGGACCGTGATCCGCGCCGCCTATGGCATTTTCTACGGTGGCGAGGAACAGCAGGGCGGAAATCCCAACCGCGGCGAGTCGGCGCCCTTCAACGAGTCTCCGCAACTGAACCGGCCAGCGAGCGTCGGCCAGTTCCAACCCGATCCGTACTTTGCCAACGGAGCGGCAACCGGTGGGATTTCCTATGGCTATCCCCTCACCGTGTTCACCACCTATCCGGTCAGCTCGCTCCAGATGCGCGAAGTGGCGGAGGACTTCGATAACCCCATGGTGCAGAAGTGGAACGTCGCCGTTCAGCAGGATTTGGGACACAACATGGCCCTGGAGATCGGCTACCAGGGCAACCACTCGTCGCACCAGCTTTTCCAACCCGACGACAACCCGTACCCGAACATGGGCACGCTGAATCCGAACATCAACGCGAATGGCCTTCGCCTGTATCCCGATATCGGCAGTATTTCGGGAACTTCGAGCTTCGGCTTCGGCAACTACGAAGCCATGACGGCGAAACTGGAGAGGCACTTCGCGAAGGGGTTGCAGTTCATCAGCTCCTTTACCTGGGGCCACGCTCTCGCCAACACGGGCACCACGCTTAGCGGTTCGAATAATTTCCAGACCAAGAGCGAACTCAACTACAACCTGGATTATTCCAGCGCGGCGTGGGATATCCGCGAGAACTTCACGACCGGTTTAACCTACGACCTTCCCTTCGGCCGTGGCAAGCAGTTCGGCAACACCATGAACAAGGTGGCGGACGAAATAGTCGGCCATTGGCAGATCAATACTATTCTCACCCTGCACTCCGGCCAGCCGTATACGGTTAGCGCCGGCGGCTGCGAGGGCGTCTGGTCCGGCTGCTTCCCGAATCTGGTTTCGGGAGCCAACCCCAACGCCGCGCCTTCCGGTGGCCGCACGCCAGCGCAATGGTTCAACACTTCGAACTTCACCGCGCCGGCTCCGCTCACGCAGGGTAATCTCGGCGACAACACCAACTATGGACCGGCACTCCGGGAGATCGACTTCTCGATATTCAAGGATTTCGTGTTTACCGAGAGGGTCAGAATGCAGTTCCGGACCGAGATTTTCAACCTCTTCAACACGCCTGAGTACGGATTCCCGGACAGCGGCTATGGCGACACGCAATTCGGCCAGGTAACCGGCACGCTGGCCGGTACCGAACGGCACATTCAGTTCGCACTGAAACTGTTGTTCTAACCACGTCAACCGTTCGTGAGCGGCCCGGGGGAAACTTCACCCGGGCCGCTCACGGCTTTCCGCCTGAGCCTCCCTCCTGCGTTCCCGCCCTTCTCCACTACTACGGACCCTTCGACCCCTGCTAACTTAAGACCATGCGCGTTTCCTTGCCGGCGCGGGCCGTGGGTGTCGCAGCCATGCTGCTCGCGGTCATCCTGATTACAGCCTGGCGTATTCCGGCCGAGACGCCCGCTGCGGGCGCGATTCGGTTTGGCTGGCGAGCCATAGATTTCCGGCTCGATAGCTGCGAGACGCCGCAGAAACATGCGCCGGAAACCATGGCGGGCGGCGTCGCCGTTTTCGACGCCAATAACGACGGTTATCCGGATATCTTCTTCACCAATGGCGCGGACATCGTCTCGCTGAAGAAGACCGGGCCGCGCTACTCCAACCGCCTGTTTCTCAACGATGGCCATGGCCACTTCACCGATGCCACCGAAAAGGCGGGATTGGCCGGCACCGGTTACGACATCGGCGTGGCTATCGGCGACTATGACAACGACGGCTACCAGGATATCTTCGTCGGCGGCGTCCACCACAACACCCTCTATCACAATAACGGCGACGGCACCTTCACCGACGTCACCGAAAAGGCCGGACTGGGTGGAAGTTCCGCGGACTCGGACGGCCCGCTCTGGTCGGTCGGCGGCGCCTGGGTGGATTTGAACAACGATGGGTTGCTCGATTTGGTAGTGGTGAATTACCTGCGCTGGGATGCCGCCAACGAGCCGGTTTGCAACTACAAAGAGACGCGCGAGTACTGCCATCCGAGGTTCTACAAACGGTCGCCCAACCAGGTCTTCCTGAACCTCGGGAACGGGAGGTTTCAGGATATCTCAAAGGAGTCCGGAATGGCCGCGCACCCCGGAAAAGGAATGGGGATCGGCGTGGCGGATTTCGACCTCGACGGCCGCATGGACGTATTCATCGCTTGCGACAAGGTCTATAACCTGTTCTTCCGCAACTTATCCTCCGGCGGGAAGGTGCGGCTGGAGGAAGGCGCGTTTGAAGCTGGCGTGGCGCTGCGCGACAACGGCGAGTTCATTTCGAGCATGGGGGTGGACGCGCGCGATTTGGATAACGACGGCTATCCGGACATCGCGGTGGTGGCTCTCGACGACGAAACCTTCCCCATCTTCCGCAACCTTGGCGCGGGCGGCCGCCTCGAGTTCGACGACTTCACCCGGCAAAGCCACATGGAGCGGCTCAGCCTGCCCATGGCCGGATATTCGCCGACCATCGGCGATTTCGACAACGACGGCTGGAAAGATTTGTTCGTGTCGCGCGGCCACGTGCAATCGCTCCAGGCGGCGCCGCGGGTGACCGTCGAGCAGCCGAACACGGTGTTCCGCAACCTGGGCGGCATGACGTTCGCCGCGCTCACCGCCGAAGCGGGCCTCGCCGTGCGGCCGCCGGCGCGCCACCGCGGCAGCGCGGTGGCCGACTTCAACGGGGATGGCCGCCTGGATGTGGTGGTGGCCGCGCTGGGCGCGCCGGCGGAAATCTGGATGAACGAGAGCCCGGGCGATTCTCATTGGCTGGAACTCGCGCTGGAGGGCACGCGCAGCAACCGGAACGGGATCGGCGCGCGTATTAAAGTCGTGAGCAAGTCCATGACGCAGTACGACCAGGTCTCCACCGCGGCCGGCTACGCCAGTTCGAGCGCGGGACCGGTTCACTTCGGCCTGGGCAAAGATGCCGGCGCGGACCGCATCGAGATTCGCTGGCCGAGCGGCGCCACGCAAACGCTCCGCGACGTGGCGGGCGGCCGGATCGTCCGCGTGAAAGAGCCGCCACGGTAGCGCTCAGCGGGGGTTTAACTGATACAGTGAAACGAACCGATTTCCCTGATAGATTCAGAGTTCCTATGAAACCGTTCCGCGTATTTGCGATCGTCGCGCTGATGGGCTGTTCGGCCGCCGGCTCGGCCCGCTACGTGCCTGAGTCGAAGACCTTTTTCCTCGAGACCGCTCACGCCAGCTATGTCTTTGGCGTGAACGAGAATGGCGCCCTGCAGAATATCTACTGGGGCGGCAAGGTGACCCGCGCCGCGGACTTCCGTCCCGCGCATACGGTGAACGAGCATGCGTCCTTCGACTCTCGGGAAGGCATGAGCCCCGAAGAGTATCCCGGTTGGGGCGGCATGCAATACTCCGAGCCGTGTCTCAAAGTCACGTTCGGCGACGGCGTGCGCGATCTGGCGCTTCGCTATGTCTCTCACGAGATCGGGCCCGAGACCGTCACCGTGCACCTGAAAGACATCGGGTACAACTTTCTGGTGGACGTCGTCTACCAGGTTTACCCGGCCAACGACATCATACGCCGGCAGGTGAAAATCGCCAATCAAACCGGCCAGCCGGTAACCATCGAGTCGGCGCAGTCCGCGGTGTGGCACCTGCCGCCCGGGGAAGGCTACCGGCTCAGCTATCTGAGCGGCCGCTGGGCCGGCGAAACGCAACTCACGCGCGAGCCCATCCACAGCGGCAGAAAGGTGCTGGAGAGCCGGCGCGGCACGACGAGTCATGAAGCCAACCCGTGGTTCGCCATCGACGCCGGCGGAGCGGCGGACGAAGAACATGGCCGGGTGTGGTTCGGCGCGCTGGGCTGGAGCGGTGCGTGGAAGCTGGTGGTGGAACAGACACCCCACCAGAGGGTGAGCGTCACCGGCGGCTACAACGACTTCGACTTCGGTTACCTGTTGCAGCCTGGAGAATCCCTCGACACGCCCCCGTTTTATGCCGGCTACACCGACGGCGGATTCGGCGAAAGCTCCCGCATCCTACATCGCTTCCTGCGCGAGCAGATTCTGCCCGACCACGCCAACCCGCATCCCCGCCCGGTCCTTTACAACTCCTGGGAAGCCACCACCTTCGACGTGAATGAAGCCGGGCAGACGGCCCTGGCCGAGAAGGCGGCCAAGCTTGGCGTCGAACTGTTCGTCATGGACGACGGCTGGTTTGGGCATCGCAACGACGATCACCGGGGTCTGGGCGACTGGTACGTCAATCCGCAGAAGTTCCCAAACGGCCTGGGCGGGTTGATCGCCACGGTCAACAGGCTGGGCATGAAGTTCGGGCTGTGGGTAGAGCCGGAGATGGTGAACCCGGACAGCGATCTCTACCGGCAGCACCCCGACTGGGCCATGCACTTCCCCGGCCGGCCGCGCACCGAGGGCCGCAACCAGCTCATCCTGAATATGGCGCGCGACGACGTGAAGGAACACATCTTCGGCGTGCTGGACCAACTCGTCACGGGGAACCACATCGCCTTCCTGAAGTGGGACATGAACCGGAACTTCAGCGAGCCCGGCTGGCCCGAGGCTCCTCCCGGCGCACAGAAGGAGATCTGGGTGAAGTACGTGAACAACGTCTACGCCATCATCGACCGGCTGCGGGAGAAGCATCCCGGCCTGGAAATCGAGTCCTGCTCGGGCGGCGGCGGACGCGTCGATCTGGGCATGCTGCGCCGGGTGGACGAGGTGTGGACCTCCGACAACACCGAAGCCTTCGACCGGCTGCGTATCCAGGATGGCTTCAGCGCCGCTTACGCGCCCAAGGTGATGATGGCCTGGGTCACCGATGTGCCGAACTTGAATGGCCGCAGCACACCGCTGAAGTTCCGCTTTTTGGTGGCTATGATGGGTTCGCTCGGAATCGGCGCGAACCTGAACCATTGGTCCGACGCCGATTTCGCCCTCGCCAGCCAGATGATCGGCCACTACAAGGCCATCCGCCAAACGGTGCAAGAAGGCCGTCTCTACAGGCTGGCCTCGCCCAGCGCGGGCACATTCACAGCCAACCAGTATGTCTCGGAAGACGGACGCCAGGCGGTGCTATTCGCTTTCCTGCAGGCGCAGCAGTTGCTCAGGCAGGTTCCCCCGGTCTGTCTCCGCGGCCTCGACCCGGAAGCCGTCTATCGCATACGAACCATCGACGACAAACTGGCCGACCGCGGCGACACCATCAGCGGCGCCGCGCTCATGAACCGGGGACTCACTCTGCGGCTCGGCGGCGATTTCGACAGCACCATGCTGATCTTCGAACGCGTGGACCACTGAGGCGGCCGCGCGGTATTCTGGAGCCTTGCCCGTCGAGCTGATCTTCAACCCGAACTGGTGGTTCCGCAACTACGGCATCTCGTTCGATCGCCCTTTTTATTTTGACCGCGAGGTCCGCATTGCGAACGACATCGCCATGCGGCGTGCGCTTTTCGAGCGCTTCGGGCTGGGCGAAGCCGATCCGCGCCCGCGCCCCGTCATCGGGTCGCAGTTGGTGGCCGGCGGGTTCGTGGTGCCCGCGCTGCTCGGCGTCGAAATCCGATTCGAGCGGAATCAGGCTCCCTGCCCGTTACCCGCCAACCTGAAACGCGAGCGGATCATGGCCCTGCGCGTTCCCGACGTGGAATCCACCTGGCCGATGAACTTGTGGATCGCGCAGATGGACGCGCTAGAGCGTGACTTCGGTTTTGTCATCGGCGACTTCAACACCGACGGCGTCATCAACACGGCCCTGCAGTTGCGCGGCCAGGACCTGTTCGTCGACATGGTGGAAGACGAGGAGCTGACCGGGCATCTCTTCTCGGTGGTGATGGAAACGCAGGCGCGCGTGGCCGAGTACGCGCGAAGCCGCACGGGCACTTGTTCGGTGGCGGTGAACCGCGGCATCGTGAACGTAGACCCGGCTATCTATCTGCACGCCAACTGCTCCGCGCAAATGATTTCCCCGGCACTCTTCCGCCGGACGCTGCTCCGGTGGGAGCTGGCTTTGGCCGAACGGCTGCGGCCCTACGGCATTCACCATTGCGGCGACAACTGCCACCTGTTCGCCAAGGCTTACGGCGAAGCCGGCCCGGTTTTCGTCGACGTAGGCTGGGGCTCGGACGTGGCCAAGGTGCGGGCCGCTTTGCCCCGTGCGTTTCTCAATCTGCGGCTGAGCCCGATGCGCATGCTCAGCCGGAGCGCCGCCGAAATTCGCGCCGATGGGGAGGCTTTGCTGAATGCCGCGGGACACGGAAACAGCGGCCTGTGCTGCAGCAACATGGACTACGGCACGCCGGACGAGAACGTGCGGGCTATGATCGAGGCGGCTGGTTCAACCAAGTTGAAGGCCGATGCGGGCGCGGGCGCTCCCGGTTCTGTTCCGTTGCTGTAGCCGGTGAGCGAAGCCGCCGGCTGCTACGCGAGCGCCAGATTCAGATTCTCAATCGCCTCGTCGACTTCCGCCGTGTTCTTGTAGCCAACCGTAACAGAATCGACGCCCGCGTTCTGGAACGCGTACCTCATCGCCGCCTGGCGATCCTCACGCCTCGTGAATGTGCCTTCTCCCGCCAGCTTCATGCTGATCACGCCCATTCCGCTGTCACGGGCCTGCTTCACGTGCGTGACCACCTCGCTCACATTCCCCGGTCCGCTAGTGGCGAAGTCCTCGGCATCCATGCTCTTGCCGGTATGATTCATCCGGATCATCGCCACCTGGAGCCACTTCGTATCCGGCACGCGGCGCAATGCCGGGAGCCCGTGAACCGACGCCCCGCGCGCCACCACCGCGTGCTTCACCTGGGCCTCCTGAATGCCATCCTGCCACTGGGCGCTGTCTGTGGGCCAGGTGGAAGTGTGCTGCCAGTGCAGCAGCATCACGTCGAAGTACTCGGTATTGGCTTGCTTGCGCAAGTCGTCGATCTTCTCCTGCGGATTCACGCCTTCCCGCGTGGTAACCTTCGACAACAGCCGATAGCTATCGCGCGGAATGCCCTTCAGAGCGATGCCAAGCATCGTGTGCATGTCGCGGTACGAATCGGCGGTCTCGAAGAAGCGAATGCCGTGGTCGTAGGCGTAGCGCACCAGGTTCGTAAACTGATCCTGCCCCATTTCGCGCTGCACCCGGCCGCTCATAGTCCCCGTGCCAAACGCCAGCCGCGTCACCTTTACGCCGGACTTTCCAAGCGTTACCCAGTCCGTCGCTTTGCCGCCCGCCGCTCTCAGCGGCAACCTTCCGGCGCCAACGAGCGCGCCCGCGGCGAGTCCTGTCCTTAGAAAATCGCGTCTTGAGTAGTGAGTCATGCGCCCTCCCCAATGGCAAGCATCTTACCACGTAACATTGGTCGGATGCCAGCCGAACCCCGAACGCGGGTGCGCGGCATGCAAGTGATAGATTCGTAGGAATGAAGGCGAATCGAGGAAATCCGGGCGTAGGAGTACGCCAGGCTGAGCCGCGACCGCAAGGGAGCGGTCTTTGAGGTATTTCATTACGTTCGCCTGCT